>Ga0210056_1000073_pt1 | contig 62349 bp, 45 predicted proteins | sample CryGeyCG2014_080_2_FD_183965 | JGI IMG/M metagenome (GOLD analysis project Ga0210056, IMG submission 183965) | Groundwater microbial communities from aquifer - Crystal Geyser CG07_land_8/20/14_0.80 (SPAdes) (version 2) | ecosystem: Environmental > Aquatic > Deep subsurface > Groundwater | place...
CTTCCCCGCGACGAGGCCACCGCCCCGGCGTTGACTGAGACGGAGTTTCACACCCTCACCGAGTTCGCGACGGCCACGCTGGCCACCTGTGAAACCATGCTCACGGGCTCCCGGCAAGGCGTCGAGGCGTACGTGGACAAAGCCGCCGAGACCTTCGAGAACCGCGGCTTCGAGTTGGAGGAGCTCCAGCCGGCGGTGCTCCATCTGCTGCGCATCGTCGAGCCCATCCTGTACCGGCGGCTGGTCGCGCCCGAGGAGGCGTCGCCGGAGGTCTTGAGGGACCGCGTCACGCGGCTGCGCATCGCCTACTCGCAGCTCACGGAAATCGTCACCAGCCTGGCAACGCAAGTGTCCGACACCTTCGGCAAGGGCCGCACCACGAAGATCCATGCCGAGTTCGAGGACATGTTCCACAAGATCAAGAACAAGATCGCGGAGCTGATTGGCCCCCTGGAGACGCTGCTGACGCTGGATCAGGACGGGAATCCCTACGCCCCGCCGATGCTCTTGATCAAGGCGCAAGCGCAGATCGTCATCGGCCTGAAGGAGCGAAATGACGCTCTGCGCGCAGCCGTAACGGCCGGTGACATGGCCGCAGCCAAGCAGGCCGCGCAGGCAGTGGACGAGTTCATCGCCGAGCGCCAGGAAGACTTCGACGCCTTCGTCATGAACTTGGACAGCATCGACATCGTGGACGAGTTCATGGACATGACCTACAGCGGTGCCCGGAACACCACCGACCTGATCCGCCAGTTGCACGAGAAACAGAAGGGGCTCCTCGAGAAGAAGGCAAAGGAGTGGGAGACGCTCCCCTTCCGCCGGCTGGTGGAACAAGCATTCACTACGCACACAAACTTCGCGAAGCAGAAGAAGATGGACTATGCGCTCGAGGTGGCGTTGAACGACCAGAAGATCCTGGTCATCGAGGACGAGGTGGAGCGCGTTCTCGACCAGACCATTCACAACGCCCTCAAGTACACCCCCGAGGGCGGCAAAGTGCACGTGCGCGCCTACGTCGACGCCAACCGCGCCGTAATGTCTGTGGCCGACAACGGCATCGGCATCCCCAAGGAAGTGCAGGCCGACTTGTTTGCCCTGTTCTTCCGCACCGAGGCCGCCAAGGAAGTCGATCCGGCCGGTTCCGGGACGGGTCTCTACGAAGACCGCAAAACGATGCTCAAGCACGGCGGCGACATCTGGTTTGAGTCCGCGGGCACGGGCCACGGGTCTACGTTCTACGTGGCGGCGCCGCTCTACGCGCAGAACGGCGGTCCCGCTGCCAGCGAAGGGTCCAGCGAGGCGGCCCTGCCGGAAGACTGCGCGGCGGCTGAACCCCTTGCCGCCTCACCCGCGGAGCCGGCAGTCGTGTAGGTGCAGTGCCGAGCTTGGATCCGGCTGGACGGTTTGTCCGAGGGGCGTCGCGTTCGCTGTTGGACCGCCGCGAGAAGACCGACTGGAGGACTGCATCCCGTGCGCGCATTTCGTATCGCCGAACCCGGCGTGACTGAGATTCACCCGATCTCCGAGCCGGTCAGGGGACCCGAAGACGTGCTGCTGCGCGTGCGGCTGGTCGGGTTCTGCGGATCTGACCTCAGTACCTACCGCGGGGCCAACCCCCTGGTCAGCTACCCGCGGATCCCCGGTCACGAGATCGCTGCGACCATCGAGGCAGTGGGCGGCGGGGTGCCCGGCGAATGGCAACCCGGAATGGCCGTCACGCTGTCGCCATACGCCAACTGCGGCAAGTGCACCGCCTGCCGCCAAGAGCGCCCCAACTGCTGCCGCGACAACCAGACCTTGGGCGTTCAACGCGACGGAGCGATGACGGAGCTGATCGCGGCGCCGTGGCAGAAGCTGTTCCCCTCGGTGACGCTCAGCCTCCGGGAGTTGGCGCTGGTGGAGCCCCTCACTGTCGGCGCCCACGCGGTCGACCGCGGCTGCGTGGCTGAGTCCGACACAGTTTGTGTGCTGGGCTGTGGCGCCATCGGGCTGGGTGCTATTGCGGGGGCGGCCTTCCGCGGCGCCCGAGTCGTCGCGGTGGACATCGACGAAGCCAAACTCGCGCTTGCCCGCAGAGCGGGCGCAAGCGAGACGGTCAACACCCAGACGGACAACCTGCACGAGCAACTCCAGGCGCTCACCGACGGCGAGGGCCCCGAGGTCATCGTGGAGGCCATCGGCCTGCCGCAGACGTTTCGCGCCGCTGTCGACGAGGTCTGCTTCGCGGGGCGGATCGTCTACATCGGCTACGCGAAGGCGCCCGTCGAGTACGAGACGAAGTACTTCGTGCAGAAGGAGCTGGACCTCCGCGGGTCGCGCAACGCCCTTCCCGGGGACTTCCCCCGGGTGATCGGGATGCTGGAGGCGGGCGGCTTCCCCGTGGCCGAAGCGATCTCGCAGGTGGTGCCATTAGAGGAAGCGGGGCAGGCGCTGAGAACATGGAGCGAGAACCCGCCGGCGGTCACCAAGATCCTGGTGGACTGCTGCGGCTGATCCCGGAAGAGCGAGGTGCAGCATGAGCAATCGTCGACGTCGAAGGTCCGCTGTGTTTGCCGTCGCTTCGGCCGGCGTCGGTCTCAGCCTGCCGTTGCCGACTGCGGAAGGTGCGAAGATGCAGACCCTCACAGACAAGACGCTTGTGGCCTGGGTGTACCTGGCCAACATTGACCAGCGCGGCGGCAGCGCGCTGACCCTCGACAACCTGGCTGGGGCGTTCGACGGGATCGTCTTCGGCGAGATCGCGCCAGGGAAGTGGATGGCGGGGAGCAACTACTTCAGTCGGACGCCGAAGGACCAATCCGCGTGGCCGGCCGAGGCGGCGGACCCGCAGACGCTCATCCGGATGGCGGTCGTCTACAAGGGAAAAGAAGTCACCCTCTATCGCGACGATCGGCAGTACGCCCAGTACACCATCGAGCAGCCGCAACCCTTCGGCCCAAACTGCGCCATCGTGATGGGGCGCCGGCACCTGGAGGCGACCAACCGGGCATACCTTGCCGGAGCGATTGACGAGGCGCGCGTTTACGATACTGCTCTGTCCGGCGAGCAGGTCGCCGCCCTCGAACCGGGCAAGCTGTCCGCGCCCGAGCCGTATGCCTGGTGGACGTTTGACGAGGGTCAGGTCGCCGACCGGATGGGGCGGTTCACGGAGTGTCTGCTGGAAGGCGGCGCGCGACTCGCCGAGGGGCGCCTCCACCTGGACGGCAAGGAAAGCCTGCTGGTGGCTGCGCCGCCCGGCACCGTCATGGACTTGCTCCGCCGGCCGTCTGCTCAGGGCGACGAACTGGTCGCCGCCGCGCGCCGGCACCGCGCCCGACTGCTAACCGACCGGCAGCGGCCGACCTACCACTTCGTCACCCCCGAGGGTGCGTGCATGCCGTTCGATCCGAATGGCGCGTTGTTCTGGAAGGGCAAGTACCATCTCTGCTACCTCTTCCAGGATGAGCGCGGGCACTGCTGGGGTCATGCGTCCAGTGCCGACTTGGTGCACTGGCGCTTCCATCCAGCGGCGCTCGCGCCCAACCCCGGCGACCCCGACCGCGGCATCTTCAGCGGCAATGCGTTCGTCAGCAAGGCGGGCGAAGCCGTCCTGCTCTACCACGGCGTCGGCGCGGGAAACTGCATTGCGACCAGTTCCGAGGACGAGCTGGACAACTGGACCAAGTTGCCGTCGAACCCCCTCGTGCCGATTCCCAAGGAGGGCGACCTCGGCTTCGGCAAGTACCAGTCATGGGACCCTCACGGTTGGCTGGAGGGTGACACCTACTACGCGGTCTTCGGCGGCAACCCGGCGACGCTGTTCAAGTCGGGCGACCTGGTGCACTGGGAGTTCCTGAGCCGGTTCCTCAGCGGCGACATGCCGGATGTGGACAAGGATGAGGACATCTCCTGCCCCGACTTCTTCAAGCTTGGCGACAAGCACATGCTCCTGTGCATCAGCCACAAACGCGGCTGCCGGTACTACCTGGGGCGGTTCGAGAACGAGCAGTTCCACCCCGAATTCCATGCGCGGATGAACTGGCCCGGCGGCACGTGCTTCGCGCCGGAGAGCCTGCTGGACGGCAAGGGGCGCCGGATCATGTGGGCGTGGGCGCTGGACCGGCGCACCGGCGAGCAGATTCGCGAGTCCGGTTGGAGCGGCACGATGACACTGCCGCGAGTGCTGTCCCTGGGCAAAGACGGCACGCTGCGGATTGCCCCGCCGGACGAGCTGCAGTCGCTGCGGCTGACCCCGCGGCAACTCGGCAACTTGGCGGTGCCGGCTGACAGCGAGGTCCCTGTGGACAGCGTGCGCGGAGACTGCCTCGAACTCGCCGTGGAGCTGACGCCTGGCGCCGCCCGCCAGTGCGGGCTGAAGGTGCGTTGCTCCCCGGGCGGCGAGGAGCAGACCGTCATCGCCTACGACGTGGCCAAGCAGTGCCTGCGCCTCGACGTCGCCAAGTCCACGCTGGACCCGGGCATCGTCCACCACACCTTCTGCATGTACGGCGGCGACAACCCACTCGTCACCGCGCAGGAAGCGCCCTTCAGTTTGCGCCCGGACGAACCCCTGAAGCTTCGCGTCTTCCTCGACCGCTCGATCCTCGAAGTCTTCGCCAACGACCGTCAGTGCGTCACCCAGCGGCTCTACCCGACGCGGGACGACAGCCTGGGCGTGGCGCTGTTCAGTCGCGGAAGCGACTGCGTTGTGCAGAAGCTCGAAGCCTGGGACATGGCCCCGGCGAACCCGTGGTGAGAAAGTGTGGCGTGAGCGCCTCCACGGTCGCCGGAGCGATTGGAGACAGCGCATGAACATCCGGATGGCGAGTGTGTGTCTGGCAGTGGTGCTGGCCGGCGGCGACTGCGGGTTTGTCGGCCGTCGCCAAGCTGCTTGTGGAGAACCCGACAACCGCGATCTGATTGCTCACTGGACGTTCGACGAAGGCAGTGGCGCCGTCGCCAAGGACGTCACCGGACACGGCCACGACGCCGCGCTCAAGAACGTGGACTGGGCGGCGTCGCCGCGCGGGCACGCATTGCGTTTTGACAGCAAGGAGGACTTGGCCCAATACGGCCAGGTGGACTCCATGAACGTGACCGGCGACGTGACGCTCGCAGTCTGGGTCAAGACCGACTCGAGCGTAGAGCCCGGCACCAACCGCTTGATCTTCGGCGATGGCGGCGCTGGCATCGAGCGCAATCTCAATCTGCGGATGGATGGGTACGGCTACCTGCGCTTCGAGTGGGCCGACGGCAAGACCAGCGCCTCTCTGCTCGCGCCGAGCACCCTCATGAATGGGACCTGGAAGCATGTGGTCGTGGTGGCTAACTCGCAGGGCGAGCTGGCGACGATGTACGTGGATGGTGTCGAGGTGGCGCGCATGGACATGCCGCTGCCTGTCAGCCGGGCGCCCGTCAGGGAGCGCCTGACCGGCTGGTTCTACAACGGCTGCTTCCAGGGAGAGCTGGACGACGTGCGGCTCTATGGCCGCGCCTTGTCCGCAGCCGAGGTGGAGCAGCTCTTCGAGTCAGAGGTCGAGGTGCAGGTTGGCGAACCGACAGTGCTCTTCGATGCCTCACCGCCCGAGCCCCGCGGCGTGGCATCGGTGAAGCTCCGCAACGGCAGCAAGGAACTGCGCCGCGTGGAGGTGAGCGGACCGAACATGGAGAGGCAGGACGTCCGCCTGGAACCCGGCGCGGAGGCCGAGGTGAGTCTGGCGCCGATCGCGCTCAAGCCGGTGTGGCGCAGTCGCAGCGACTTGTTCCTCTGTGAACCGTCGCCGGAGACCGGCAGGATCTCGGTCGTGGTGCACCGGGGCGAACAGACCGAGCAGATGAGCCTGGGACTGACCTCGCAACTGGCGCTGGAGCCGTTGCGAGTGGAGGTCGAAGATCCCTGGCAGCGACGGTTGCCTGCCGGCCGGACGAAGCGGCTGACGGCCGACCTCCAGTTCGCCCTCCCGGCCGAGCAACTGCGGCAGGGCACGTTGCAGGTCTGCCTTGTCTCCTGCGAGACGAAGCAAGAAGTGCTTCGGCGCCAGGTGAACGCGCCCTCGAGGTCCATGCCGCTGGCTCTGGACGTCTCAGCGCTCCCATGGGGCGCCTACGACTTGCGGGTCAGCTTCCAGGACCGTGCCGGCCGCGCGGTCGTGAGCACGGAGCGCGCGACCACGATACTGCCGGAGGGTAGGCAGGCGATCCGGGTGCTCAACAACCTCGTGAGCGAACTGATGGACGCCCGCGCGCGGGGGCTGCTCAGGAGCCCCCGGATTGAGTTCATGAACCCGCGCGAGGGCTGGGTGTGGTTCCGCGCCTCGGGTGATTGCGCGCTGCGCCTGGCCGGCAAGGAGGTGCTTGCGGCCGCCAAGGGCACCCCCGGAGCCGAGACCATGCGCCTCCTGCCCGCGGGCAAGCACGTGCTGCAAGTCACCGGGACGCCGACCGACGTGACCGTCCGCGCTGTTCCCGCCCTGGTGTACAACGTCTACCCGTCCACTCCGCAGATCGCGCCCTTTGGGAGCAACACCTGGGAGCGCCTGCGCAAGTACACGTTGCCCAACACCAACACGATCGAGGGTCAGGTCGTGGACACGCCCGAGCACGCTGAATGGCTCGCGCAGGGAAAGAGCTGGCTGGGCAACGTGCAGGCGCCCGGACTGATCGACAAGCAGGAGTGGACCGTTGACCGGATGCTGGAGGTGTGGCGCAAGCCGGGCACTTCGACCGCCCACCCGGAGCGCCCGGGCTTCGACCTGGCCAAGCTCTCCGGTCTGCAGGTGGACGAGTACTACTCCGGCATGTCGGCGCAGCACGTCTTGACGACGGCGCTCTCCATTGCGCAACTGGCCGAGGATTTGGCCTTTGCCGGCAAGCTGTGGATTCCGTTCGTGGTGAACATGTTCGGCAACCCGACGGCGGAGTTGTTCATGAAGACCTCCCTCGGCGCAGGCTGGCCCTATTCCGTCGAGGTCTACGTCGGCGAAATGCCCACCGAGGCCGAGAACGCGACCAGCCTCCGCTCCCGCTTCCGAGGCGTGGCCGCTGGGTGGGAAGGGGCCTACCCGGGGTCTCTTCGCCATGCGATCTTCACGCCCATGTACGCCTACCTGCCCTACTGCACCACCAACCGCTACCCGCAGGCGGACTTCCGCGTGCACCTGGACATGCAGATGGAGGTGCTGGCCAACGACCCCGCCTTCTTCGGGCTTTGGGGCGTGCAGCCCTACCGCTCCAACTATGTCGACGAGGAGATCCTCAACTGCATGGGCCGGCTCCTGCGCCACTACTGTATCGAGGGCAAGACGACGCGGTTGCTCACCGACCCCTACGAACTGCGGCATGTCACGGACCCCGACTTCGAGGAGGGTACGAAGCACTGGCAGGCGGTCGCAGCCAAAGAGGGCAGTCTCACCGCCGGGGAGTTCGCCGGCTACGGCCAGCTCCAGGGCCGCTATCCCGGCGGGGCGTTCGGTGACACGTTCGCCGTCATGACGCGCAGTGCGAAGGCCCCGAACGTCCTGCGCCAGCAACTGCAGAAGCTGCAGCAGGGCCGGCGCTACTCGGTGAAGCTCCTCACCGGGGACTCCGCCGACCTACAGGCTGGCAAGACGCGCAAAGACCAGCAGGCCGTCTCGGTCACAGTCACCGGCGCCGAAGTCCTCGAAGGCGGGTTCAGCTACCCGTTCCGCAGCGCGCGCGGGCCGAAGCCCTTCACGGCGGAGCACCCGTTCTGGATGACCTACCACTATCTGCGCTTTCGCGCCGACGGCCCGACGGCGACGCTCTCCATCAGCGACTGGGCCAAGCCGAATGAACCGGGAGGTCCCCCCGGTCAGCAGGTCATGTGCAGCTTCGTCGAAGTGCAGCCGGTGCTGGAGAACGGAGTGGAGTGAGGGAATGGCTTCGCGCCTTGCCCCGCTGAGGGCTCGCGCGTAGAATGCTCCCGTGTGCGCCGCGACCAGGCGGCTGCCGGCCTCGTTCAGGAGTTGACGCAACCGATGGCTCGAGCATTTCGATCGCTTTTCTGTATTGTGTTGTTCCCCGTGTGGCTGTCCGGCCTTGGCGCCGCGCCGGCCCCGAAGGGCGAACACTGGCAGCCGGCCAACGTCGGCCCCGCGCAGATCGAAGCCGACTGGTTGCGGGCGGACTCGCTTCGCGAACGGGCGGCGGAGAGCCGGAATGTGACTCCTGAGCGCGACGCGGCCGGCGGCTGCGATGGCGTGATCGACGGCAAGTGGGGCTTCCACACTGAGAACGAGGCGAACCCCTGGTGGCAAGTCGACCTGGGCGCGCCGACCTCGCTGGACCGCGTCGTCCTCTACAACCGGTGCGACACTTGCGGGGAGCGCAACACCCGAATCACGGTGCGCCTCTCGAACGACGGGAAGGCGTTCCGGCAGGCATACCAGCATGACGGCACGATGTTCCAGGGCTTCCCGGACAAGAAGCCGTTGGTTGCGGCGCTGAAGGGCACAACGGCTCGGTACGTCCGGCTGCAGCTCCCGGGAACCAGCTACTTCCACCTGGACGAAGTTGAGGTCTACCCGACAGGCGGGCAGGAGAACGTGGCGCTGGGCAAACCGGCCACGCAGAGCAGCACCAGCCAGTGGTCGGCGGCGCACCTGCCGGAGTCGCTGACGCGGCACTACCCGATGGCGAAAACGGTTGAGCGCGGGCTGAGGCTGGCGGCCGACCTCGAAAAGCGCGGCGTCGACGTGCGGGCGGAGACGGCGGCACTTCGCCGCCTGGGGGATCGGTGGCAACGGCTTGCTGCAGAATCCCCCGACGAAGCGCGCCAGAAGCTCTACTTCGAGGCGCGGTGGGCGGTGCGCCGGCTGGCGCTGCGCAACCCGCTACTGGACTTCGACGCGGTCTTGTTCGTCAAGGGCGCGCCGGGCCGATTCCCGCACATGTCGGATCAGTACTACGGTTGGTGGTCGCGGCCGGGCGGCGGGGTCTGCCTGCTGCGCGGTCTCAAGGGCGACAATCCGCAGTTGTGCTGCCTGACTGTGGACTGGCCGGAGGGGAGTTTCATCCGCCCGGAACTGTCGTACGACGGGATGAAGGTGCTCTTCTCGTACTGCAAGTACCACGCCGAAGTGCCCGACCTCCCGAACAAGGCGGCCAAGGCGAACGTGCCGGAAGACGCCTTCTACCACGTGTTCGAGATGAATCTGGACGGCGGCGGCCTCCGGCAGTTGACCCACGGCCGCTACGATGACTTCGACGCGCGCTATCTGCCCAGCGGCGAGATCGTCTTCGTCTCGACCCGCAAAGGGGTGGCGCTACAGTGCGGCAAGCTCAGTGCCAGCGCGACCGAGACGGCCGACTTGCCCGATAGTTACGTGCGCTGCGGCGGCGACAACTACCGGCCTGTGCCGGTCTTCACGCTGCACGTGATGAACGCCGGCGGCGGCGACATGCGGCCGCTTTCGGCCTTCGAGAACTTCGAGTGGACCCCCTCCGTTGCGAACGACGGGCGCCTCCTGTACACGCGGTGGGACTACATCGATCGCTTCAACGGGCCCTTCTTCAGCCTCTGGTCGAACAACGCCGACGGCACCAACCCGCAGATTGTCTACGGCAACTTCACGGTTCGGCCGCAGGTTGTGCTGGAAGCGCGGCCGATCCCCGGCTCGACGAAGCTCGTGTTCACCGCCGCCGCTCATCACTCCATCACCGGCGGCTCGCTCTGCCTCCTCGACCGTGCCCGGGGTACCGAGGAGGCGGACCCGATCACCCGACTCACGCCCGAGGTGCCGTTCCCGGAGACGGAATCCAACGCCGACATGTACTACGCCAACCCCTACCCGCTGTCGGAGGAGCATTACCTCGTTGGCTGGGCCGACCGCCACCTGCCGCCGCATAGTCGGGTGGACGACTCGGAGCGCAACCCCATCAACGCCATGGGCCTGTATCTGTACGACGCCTTCGGCAACCTGAACCTGCTGTATCGGGACCCGGAGCTGTCCAGCTCTTGCCCGCTCCCTGTCCGCCCGCGACCGAAGCCGCCGGCCTATGCCGATGGCGTCAAGTGGGACGCGCCGCAGGAGGGCTTCTTCCTCCTGCAGGACGTGTATCGTGGATTGGGCGACGTGGCCCGCGGCACAGTGAAACGGCTGCGGATCATCGGCGTGCCGCCGAAGACGCAACCGCAGATGAACACCCCGAACCTGGGCGTCTCCAGCGAAGATCCGGGCAAGTTCGTGTTGGGCACGGTGCCGGCGGAGACCGACGGCTCTGCCCACTTCCCCGTCCCCAGCGGGATGTCCGTCTTCTTCCAGGCGCTGGATGAAGACGGCATGGCGCTTCAGACGATGCGCAGCCTGACCTATGTCTGGCCCCAGCAGACGCTCTCCTGCGTCGGTTGCCACGAGTCGCGCGAGGCGGCGCCGGCCGTATCCGGCGCGACACCGATAGCGGCAACGCGGGGACCCTCCCAACTCACCCCCGGTCCCGAAGGCTCGTGGCCGCTGCGCTTCGACCAGTTGGTCCAGCCCGTACTCGACAAGCACTGCGTCTCCTGCCACGCTCCCCGCAGCGCGAACGCGAAGGCCGTCGCCCTGGACCTGACAGCAGCCAAAGCCTACGACAACCTGCTGACGTTCGCCGACACCGACCTGAAGAAGCTCGCCTTCGAGAAGGACCGGTCGGCGGTCGGCGATTGCCCCGCCCGCAAGAGCAAGCTCCTGGCCGTGTTGCGCTCGGGCGAGCAGCACAAGGACGTACACCTCGACAGGGACAGCCTCGACCGGCTGGTCACCTGGATGGACGTCTACGCGCAGCGGCAGGGGTACTTCAGCCCGGAGCAGGAGGAGCAGCTAAGAGAACTGCGGCGGAGTTGGGTGGCGTTGGGGAAGTGAGTGGGGGCAACAGGATAGGGAGACCAGGGGACTCGGAGACTGGGCGATAGGGGGAGAGGGTGCAGGGCGGCTGCACCGCCCTCACGCTTTGGACGCCGTGTCGTCGCTGTTCTTTCGCAGCAGCGGGTTTGTCCATGCCCGGCGGCCTTGGGCGTCCTCGATCTCGAGGTAGGCGTACGCCCAGTTGGGCGGGATCTCGAACGTGGCCGCTGCGAGCAGGCTGCCCTCGAACGAGCCCTCGCGCTGCCCTGACCAGCCGGGGCCGACCAGTCGGGCGAACTGCACCGGCGAGGTTTCGACGGTGACCTGGGTGCCGTCGCACTCGATGGTGCTGAACTCCGGGCCGCAGGACGAGTAGTAGTTGCCTGCCCGGAGTGCCGCCCGCACCGACTCGGGCGAGAGTGCAGGCGCGTTGATCATGATCCAACCGCCGTTCCAGCCCGGGTGCTCCGGTCGGATATGGGCGTCGTCCACTGCCAGACCAAGGGTCTCGGGGAACCGGTCCAGCATCATCTGCCAGTACACAAAGGCGTCCCCTTTTCCGTTCAACCACCGGCAGACGTGGTTGTAGGCTTCCACTGCGTCGAACCCGTAGCGGGTCGCGTCGTCCTGCGAGTTGCCCATCCACGTCGGATGCGCCAGCACCAGAAATGCCCCCTGGGCACGCGCTGCCTCCATTGCCGCCACCAGCCCCATGTCGCGACTGAGTCCGGCGACCTTCCCGAGGCACACCACGTGGTAGCGGGAGCCCCCATGGTCCTCCCCATCCAGCTCAATGCCGTCGAGCCACAGGAGCGGGTACTCGGCCGGGTCAGCGGCGACGTCGGAGGCGACCCAGTGGTCGGTGCGGAAGAGGAAGTGGTACCCCGCGCCCGCGTACATCGCCGCGATTTCCGCGAACGTCCGCCCGCCGTCGGAGGCGGTGCTGTGGAGGTGAACATTGCCCTTGTACCAGCGGCCGGAGGTGTCATATCGTGAAGTCTGCATCTGGGTCCTCGTGTGTGCGGGATGTGGTCTGTGGGTGGCGCTTGGGAGGGTGCTCCAAGTCCCGTTTCGAGAGGGCAAGCCCCTCACAGTCGCCCTGTAGTGTAGCCCCTTCCGGGCGTCATCGACGCGCACTGCAGACGCTCACAAGGAGCCCTGCTACAAGAGGCTTTGGGCAGCCTGCTTCGGTGGCGACGCCTCGCGGAACTGCCTGTTGCAGAGCTGCTTGTAGAGCGGCGAGGTCTCCAGCAGCTCGCTGTGCGTTCCGGCGGCGACAAGCGTCCCATTGTCCAGCACGAGAATCCGGTCCGCATGCACGACCGTGCTCAGCCGATGCGCGATCACGAAGCTCGTTCGGTTCGCCAGCAGTCGCCCCAGCGCCTCTTGGACGGCTGCCTCCGCGGTGGAGTCCAACGCCGAAGTGGCTTCGTCCAGCAGGAGTACCGCTGGGTCGCGCAGAAGCGCCCGAGCGATGGCGAGGCGCTGGCGCTGCCCGCCCGACAGCCGAACGCCCCGTTCGCCTACCAGCGTGTCGTAGGCTTGGGGCAGGTCCAGAATGAAGTCGTGGGCGTTGGCGGCGACTGCCGCGGCTTCCACTTCAGCCTGCGGCGCGTCGGGGCGACCGAAGCGGAGGTTGTCGGCAATGCTGCCGCTGAACAGGAAGGGATCCTGGAACACCTGGCCGAGGTGCGCGCGCAGGGACTGCTGCGTGGCGTCTCGCAGATCGCAGCCGTCCAACAGAATGCACCCCGTTCGCGGGTCGGCGAATCGAGGGATCAGGTTCATCAGCGTGGTCTTGCCGGCACCGCTTGGACCGACCAGCGCAATGGTCTGACCGGGCTGAACCGTGAACGTAATGTCGCGCAGCACGTCCGCAGTGTCGTAGGCATAGGACACGTTGCAGAACCGCACCTCTCCTCGCACACCGGCCACCGGCACTGCCGCGGGGCGATCCTGAATCGCCGGCGCCGAGTCCAGTACCGCGAACACGCGCTCCGCGCCCGCCAACGCGGACTGGACGTTGACGTTGAGGCTCACAAACCAGGCCGTCGGGCCGAACAGGTTGCTCAGGTAGGTCACAAACGCAACCAGTACGCCGGCTGTGAGGTGCCCGGCGATGACCTCTCTACCGCCCAGCCAGAGGATCAGCACCGAGCCGGCCGTCGCCACAATGTCGGCGGCGCCGCCCGATGAGGCGCCCCACACGGTCTGGCGCAGCCGCGCTCGGAGGATCCGGCGCAACGCCTCGACGAAGCCCTGCGCCTGTGGGGCTTCCTGCGTGAACGCCTTGACCTCGCGCATGCCGGCGAGGTTCTCGTGCAGTGTGTCCGAGGTCTGCGCCATGGCTTCCTGCACCTGGTGCCCCGTTCGGCGGAGGGGCCCGCCAAAGGCCCAGATGCACAGCCCGAAGAGAGGCAGCACGGGCAGGCTCAGCAGAGCGAGCCGCGGATCGATCCTGAACAGCACCACCAGCGTCACGACCATGCGTAGCGTGTTGGTGGCGAAGTCGACCAGCGTGGAGGTGTAGAGCTGCTGCATGGCGCCGGCGTCGTTGGTAAAGTGCGACATGAGCTTGCCGGTCTTCTCGCCGGCAAAATACTGCAGCGCCTGCGACTGCATGTGGGCGAAGAGTTCGGTGCGGAGGTCGATGCCTGCTCGCTCGCCTACCCGGGTGAACAGGTACTGGCGCACCAGCCCGAACACGGCCGACAGCAACGAGATTCCCAGGAATGCCAGGCAAACAAATGCCAGCGCGGCAGCGTTCTTGTGCACGAACACGTCGTCGATGAGCACCTTCAGGACCCAGGGAAAGGCCAGACCGAGGACCGTGACGATGACTGCGCACAGGAGGGCAGCCGACTGCTGCCACAGATACGGCTTGAGGTAGCGCAAGGCGCGGAAGAGCGTTCTCACTCGGTCACTGACCCTCTCCGCTGAGCCCGGTCATTAGCAAGCCGGCCAGGCTCCGCAGTGTCTTCTCGAGCGTCGCCCTCTCCATCCCCTGCATCGTAAACACGAACGCGACCTCAAACGCGCTGTAGAACACGCGCGCCGCCGCCGCCGGATTCGCCACCCGGAAACACCCCGAAACGCACCCCTCGCGGATCAACTCCGCCACGAGCTGCTCGCACTGAACGTAGTATGGCCGGATCCGCTCGGCCAGGCGCCCGCGCAGCGACGCAAGCATCTCGAAAGCCTCGGGCAGTTGCTGCAGCTCGTCGAAGTTCCGGAACGGGCGCACCAACGCCACCTCAGTGAGCCTTTTCGGCAGCTTCCGGCGGCTGTCAGCGACCAGGCGGACCTCGGCGAGGATGGCCCGTTCGTGTTCCTCCACAAGGGCGAAGAAGAGGTCTTCCTTGCTGGGGAACTCCAGGTAGACGCTGCCTTTGCCGACCCCTGCCTCGGCGGCAATCTCATCCACGGTAGTCTTCCGGAAGCCGTACCGTCGGAAGAGCCGTAGGGCTGCGTTAAGAACTTGCTCTCTTCGGTTCATAGGAATCACTCCTGTCCGCGCCCCGCTTGAAGACCCCGACGGTTGGAAACGCCAGCCACTCCGAGCCGCGACCGTCAGGGAGCGCGTGAGTCATCGGCGTTGCACGGAGAGGTAGCGTGTCACGCGCTCCCTCGCGGTCGCGGCTCGGAGTGAAGGCACCCCCTCGAAGGAGTCCTCTTGTGGTGACCGTTGACCAGAAGCGTGTTGTGGTCAATTCTACCCGCTGGTTGCCGCACCGGCAAGGGGGCGAGCCCGCAACGCGCTGTGCGCCCACGCTTGGTCTCTGCGGAGGCTGCTTCTGGCAGGAAACGCGCAACCAAAGGTGAATCAATCGCCGCGTCGTGCAGTCACAGTCGTCAGCGTCGGGAGAGAGTGAGAACACCCATGGCAAACACCAAGCTCGAACAGAAGCTCGCCTTGCAGGGCGGACTGAAGGCCGTCACACAGATTGAGGGGAAAGGCCAGCCGAAGATTGGTGTGGCCGAGTTCTTGAGCGTTGCCGAGCGGTTCGGCTTCTCGCGGCCCGCGCTGAAGAAGATGCGGGAGGCGGCGGAGGAGGACGGGATGGGTGCCGGCCCGTTCCTGGCCAACTACTACTCCGGACTCAAGGAGACAAGCGTCCAGGCGTTCGAGCGCTTGGCTCGCGAGACATTCGGCGCCAAGTACGCCATCGGCGTCAGCTCGGGGACCGCGGCGCTGAACGCGGCATTTGTCGCCGCGGGCGTCGGTCCCGGTAAGGAAGTGATCTGCCCGGCCATCGGGTTCTACGCGACCGCCGCTGCGGTGGTGCACTCGAAGGGCGTGCCGATCTTCTGCGATGTTGACAGCTCGCTGGGCATGGATCCGAAGAAGATTGAGGCGCTGGTCACGCCACGCACGGCGGCGTTGGCGCCGACGCACGTCATGGGGTCGGTCTGCAACATGCCGGCGATCATGAAGGTCGCGCGGAAGCACAAGCTGAAGGTCGTCGAAGACTGTGCCCAGAGCTGCGGCGGCAAAGTGAAAGACAAGTACGTCGGCACCTTCGGCGACCTCGGCTGTTTCAGCATCTCCGCCTACAAGATCGTCGGCGGCGGGGAAGGCGGGCTGATCCTCACCGACGACGAGCGCTTGTATGAGCGCTGCCAGGGCCTCGCCGAGTGCGGCGGGCTGTGGCGCCCGGACCGGTTTGCCCCGCCGCGATACGCGCGCGAGCTGTTCTCTGGCACCAACTACCGCATGGGCGAAATGGAGGCGGCTGTCGACGTCGTCCAGCTCAAGCGGATGCCCCAGACGGTGCAGCGCTTCCGCACGGTGAAAAGCCGCCTCCTGAAACAGCTCAAGACCTTCTGCGAGATCGCCCCGCAGAAGCTCAACGATGCCGAAGGCGAGGTGGGCTACTCGCTGCGGTTCTTCCCGGAGACCCTCGAGCTGGGCGAGAAGATCGTCGCGGCGCTCAACGCCGAGGGGGTCGGCTGCGGCATGCGCGGGAAGAGCACCCAGCCCGACTGGCACGTCTACCACTCCATGTTCTCGGTAACGCTGCAGGTCGGCGCCACCGAGGACGACTGCCCCTTCAAGTGCCCACTCTACCTGCAGAACGGCGGCGGCGTGACGTACGCCCGGGGCGACTGCCCGGTTGCCGACGACCTATTTGACCGCGTCATCAGCGTCGGGCTGAACCAGTGGTACACGGCGGCAGACTGCCGGAGCATCGCCAAAGGCCTCAACAAGGTGCTGTCGGCGTACTGCACGGAGGACCCGAAGGGGAAGGCGTGGGTGTAGCGCTCGCGGGGAACGGCGCAAGTCAGACGAGTCAGACCTGTCCGACAGGTCAGACTCGTCTGACACCACTTCCCCGCAGCCCTACGCCGGACCGGCAGCGGGCCCGGTCTGCCCGTATCGGCCGCCGTGGGGCTGGCTCATCCAGTTCCAGGCGGTCTCGACGGCGTCACGGGCGCCGTAGTGCGCTTCCCAACCGAGGACGTCCTTGGCCTTCTGCGCCGCGGCCACGAGTCGTGGTGGATCGCCGGGTCGCCGCGGCCCGTACTCGACCGGCACCGGCTGGCCGGTGACCTCTTCCGCGAGACCGATGATCTGCTTGACGGAGGTGCCGTCGCCGGTTCCCAGGTTGCAGGCAGTGGTTTGGCCGCCGCCGTTCAGGTACTCCAGCGCCTTGACGTGAGCGTCCGCCAGGTCGAGCACATGGATATAGTCGCGGATGCAGGTGCCGTCGGGCGTGTCGTAATCGGTGCCGAACACGGTGAGCTTGTCGCGTTCGCCGCTGACTGCCCTCAGGGCCAGCGGGATCAGGTGTGTCTCCGGGTCGTGATCCTCGCCGAGCACGCCGTCGAGCGAACAGCCGCAGGCGTTGAAGTACCGCAGGAACACGCTGCGGATGCCGTGCGCGTGTTCGTAGTCGCGAAGGATGCGCTCCAACATCAGCTTGCTCATGCCGTAGGGGTTGATGGGGTTCTGCGGGTGCTGCTCATCCATCGGCACGTACTCGGGGTTGCCGTATGTCGCGCAGGTTGAAGAGAAGATGAACCTGTCGCAGCCATGCCGCCTCATCGCGTCCAGCACCGTCAGCGGGGCGGCGGTGTTGTTGCGGTAGTACTTGCCGGGCTGCTGCACCGACTCGCCCACGTAACAGTAGGCGGCAAAGTGCACGACCGCCTGAGGGGCGTGTTCCTGGAACAGACGCTCCACCAGTTCCTCATCGGCCATCTCGCCCCGGACCAACATCACCTCCGGCGAGACAACTGCCTCGGGGTGGCCGTAAACCATGTTGTCCAGCACGACGATCTTCTGGCCGACGTCCGTCAGCATGCGAACGGTGTGGGAGCCGATGTAGCCGGCGCCGCCGGTTACGAGAATCGATTGGGCCATGCTGGTTGCTCCATCCGTTGTTTGGTGCGCTCGCCGGTGCGGCGAGCGTCGCGCAACAGCGGTGAGGCAGCTCACTTCCATGCAGTTGCCACCTGTGGGGGAAGCGAGCACCAATGGCGGCCTCCTGCCTACCCTCGCGCCATCTCCCGCGCCACCCGGGCGATGTCCGCCGGTTGCGGAATGCAGGCATCCTCAAGGGGCGGGCTGTAGGGCATGGCCACGTCCGCTCCGCCGAGCACCCGGGGAGACGTTCGTAGGTGCCCAAACACTTGTGGGAGCACTTGGCGGAGGATCTCGGCGCCGGCGCCAGAGCGGGCGGGGGCTTCGTGGACGATCAGGAGCTTGCCGGTCTTGCGGACGGACTGCGCGATGGTCTCCACGTCGAGGGGCACGAGGGTGCGGGGGTCGATGATCTCGAGGCTGATCTCGCCGGCTAACGCTTCGGCGGCGCGGAGAGCTTTGGGGACGGCGTAGGAAGTGGCGACGACGGTGAGGTCGGTGCCCTCGCGCTTGATGGCTGCTTCGCCCAGGGGGACAAGCCACTCGCCCTCGGGGACGCGCTGGGTCATTCGGTGGAGGCGGCGGTGCTGAATGAAGACGACTGGTTCGTCGTCGCGGATGGCGGATTTGAGGAGTCCCTTGGCGTCGTAGGCGTCGGCGGGCATGACTACCTTCAGCCCGGGGGCGTGCATGAACCAGGCTTCGTGGCTGCCGCTATGGTGGCCGCCTTCGCGGGTGCCGCAGCCGGCCGGGGTCTTGATGACCATCGGCACGTGGAGCTTGTTGCCGGACATGAGGCGGAGCTTGGCAGCCTGGTTCACGATCTGGTCGAAGCAGACGGTGACGAAGTCGCAGTACATGATGTCGACCACCGGCCGCAGCCCGGCGGCTGCCGCGCCGACGCCCAGGCCGACGAAGCCTGATTCGGAGATGGGGGTCTGCCACACGCGGCGCTCGCGGAACTGGTCCCACAGGCCGTCGCGAGTGCGGACGGGGCCGAGGTCTTCGCCGATGAGGAAGACCGACTCGTCGTGCTCCATCTCCTCGCGGAGGGCTTCGCTGACGGCTTGGGCGTAGCTGATCTCCCGCTGGTTAGCCACCACGTCGGACGGGAGTGCGCCCTCTCGCGGCTCCCCCGGCCGGGCCGTGCGATCTGCAATCCGCAATCCGCAATCTGCATTGGCACTTGGGAGTTCTGTGGCTTCGAGCAGGTCCACCGTGGGGAACGGGCACTCCTTCGCGAAGCCGATTGCTTGCTCCACTTCCTCGCGGATCTCAGCTTGCACCGCCTGCTGCTGCGCGGCGGTCATGACGCCGGCCCCGATGAGTTGCTGCTCGAGCCGCGGGATCGGGTCGCGCTGGCGCCATTCCTGAACGGCCTCGAAATCCTGATGGCTGCCCTTCCCGGCGCCGGCGTGTCCCTCAAAGCGGAACGTCTTCGCTTCGATGAGCGTGGGACCCTCGCCGGCGCGCGCCCGGGCGACGGCCTCGACTGCGGCGTTGTGGACGGCGGCCACGTCCATGCCGTCTACCACGACGCCGGGGATACCGTACGCCTGCGCGCGGTCGGCGATGTCGGGCGTGCAAAGCGCGATCTCCGCCGGGGTGGTGGCTGCCCACAGGTTGTTCTCGCAGACGTAGATGACGGGCAGCTTCCACAAGGCGGCCATGTTCATGGCTTCGTGGAACGTGCCCTGGTTGGAGGCGCCGTCGCCGAAGAAGCCGACGCACACGCCGTCCTTGCCCAGGTACTTCGCGGCGAACGCCGGTCCGAGCGCAATCGGGATGCCAGCGCCGACGATGCCGTTGCCGCCAAGCACGCCGTCCTCGACGCTGAAGATGTGCATAGAGCCGCCGCACCCGCGGGAGTAGCCCGCTTCCCGGCCCATCAGCTCTGCCAACACGCGGCCCAGGTCCAATCCCATGGCGATGGCGTGGCCGTGGCCGCGGTGGGTGCTGGTCACGAAGTCGCCCTGCTTCAGCGCGCCGCACACTCCGGTTGCAACCGCTTCCTCACCGATGTAAACATGCACCGCGCCGCCGATGGAGCCGGTGATCTCGAAGTCGTACATCACGCAGGTGAGCATGTCTTCAGTGGTCGCGGCATCGCCGGCGACGGTGCCCTCGCCGTAGAAGCCGGTGTAGTCGTAGAATTCCTTCAGTCGGTCTTCGAAGAAGCGGATTCGGTACATGGTGCGGAGGAGGTCGGTGTGCTTGGCGGTGGTTGGCATGGGGTGCTCCGAGTGGGCGAGGGTGTGGAAAGGACCAATGAGACGGATGGGACGGATGGGACCGGTGTCACCTATTCGGGCGCTGCCGGGGCAATCGGGTAGCTGCCGAACTCCCACGCGGCGTCGTAGGCGGCGACGATGTTCTCGGGTGGGGTGTTGGGTTGGATGTTGTGGACCGGGCAGAAGACGAAGCCGCCGCCGGGGGCGAAGGTGCGGAGGCGGTCGGCGACTTCGGCGCGCACCTCCTCGGGGGTGCCGAAGGGCAAGGTGGACTGGGTCTCCACGCCGCCGCCCCAGAAGGTCAGCCGGTCCCCGACGGTCTTCTTGAGCCACGCTGGGTCCATGCCGGCGGCGGAGGTCTGGACCGGGTTCAGCGCGTCCAAACCGGCCTCGGCGAGATCGCCAACCAGGTTTGCAATACTGCCGCACGAGTGCTCGAACGACTTCCAGGTTGTGTTGGCGCGGATCCGCTGAAACTGGGCGCGCAAGCCGGGCAGGTAGACCTCCTGGAACACCTCGCGCGAGAACCACTCGGACCGTTGCGTGCCGAAGTCCAACCCAGTGAGGGCGATCACGTCGACGTTGTCGCCGAGGGCGCGCCACAGCCTGTCGAGGTTGGTCAGTGCGGCCTCGGTGGAAATGGCGAACAGCTCCTTGACGTAGCCCGGGTCGCCAGCCAGCAACGTCCAGAAGTCCACCAGCGCGCCGACGTAGTGCAGGCCGGTGTAGGGCCAGGCGCCGAGGACCAGCGCTTTGTCGGTGTTGCGGCGGAGCAGCTCCGCGTGCGCGCGGAGGAACGCCAGGTCCTCGTCACACACGAGCCAGCTCTTCGCGCCTGCCCGGATTGAGTCCAGGCTGGGCGGCTGCCAGTCAGGATGCCAGTCGCCGTAGCCGATGCTGTCGAAGTAGAACCCGTCCTTCGGCATCCGGGCCACGGGCGGGCGCGACCGGTCGCCAGAGGCGTACGCCAGCCAGTCGCCCCGCTCGTTCACGTCGATCTCGAACTGCCCCGGCATCAGCACCTCAGTGCCGTCCATCAACGTCCACGGCTTCCAGTTCTCGCGCCGGAGCCCCAGCGTCAGCGCGGGCGGCTCTACCGGCAGGCAGTCGAGCCGGAACCGTTCGACCAGATCCACCTCGACTTCGCCCAACATCTGATACGCGTCATACACCTTCACCGGCCGATCCTCCAGCCCAAGGCGCTCACGCAGCTGGTGCAGCGACGTGGCGGCAATCGACGTGACGAACGACCCGCCGAGGTCAAGCGGGACGCGGTCGGGCTCGCGGTGGTTGAGGGCGGCGAGGACTCGGTGGCGGCTGGCCATGGGAGTGAGCAGAGTGCTGGGCGCGAGGTGGGCGTGTAGGGGCAGGAATCCGTTCCGCTCTGCCTTGCGTTTCTCTCGGGGCTGCAGGCAACGCGCGCGGTCGGCGGGAAGGGATTCCTCGCCCTACCGGTACACCCCCGCCTCCCACGCCGTCTCGTACATCGCGACGATGTTCTCCGGCGGGCTGATGGACTGGAGGTTGTGGCAAGGACCGAGGATGTAGCCGCCGTTGGCGCCGAGAATGCGGAGGTTGTCGAGGACTTCTTGGCGGACCTCTGCGACGGTGCCGAAGGCGAGGGTGCGCTGATTGTCCATGGCGGCGTGGAAGACGAGCTTGTCGCCGAAGTCGAGTTTGAGGGCTTCGCGGTCCATGCCCTTGGCGCGCCACTGGACGGGGTCGAGGACATCGATGCCGACCTCGATCATGTTGGGCACGTTGTCACGGACCGCGCCATCGCTGTGATGGAAGGCGAAGGCGCCGGCGGAGTGCACCAAGTCGATCATGCGCTTCATGTGCGGCAGGAAGAACTCGCGGATCTGGGCGAGCGACACCAGCAGCCCTTCCTGCGAGCCGACGTCCTCAGCAACCCAGGTCCACACGACCATCCCAGGTGCGGCTTCGTAGGTGCGGAGCGTCGTCTGGTAGCACAGGTCGTAGAGCTTCCCCAGGCAGTAGTGGACCATCTCGGGGTTCTCGATCAGGTCGATGTAGCCCTGCTCCGTGCCCCGCAGGAACTTGTAGGTGGCGAACGGCTCCGACCCGCCGCCGCGGATCACCTGGTCTTCGTTGCCCTTGACCTGTGCGGGAATGCCGGAATAGTCCCACCAATCCGGGTCCGGCCACCGGTAGTCGGCTTCGATCTCGGCGACCGAGTTGTACTGCGCCAGCGGATGGTGGACAACATCGCGGTAATGACCGAGGTGATAGTCGCTGCTCTGGTACTTCGCGCCGAACACGTCTTCGTCCGGCGGGATCGCCGGCCCGACGTACCGCGGCCCAATGTCGATGATCGGGTCGATATGCAGCCGCTCGTGCATCTCGGCGGTAGCCGCCACGCCGAGGTGTTCGAGCAGTTTCCGTGTCGCTTCCGGCGTGGCGCGGTAGTCGACGGGGACGCGGTCGGGGATGCCGTGGGTGAGGCAGGTTAGCCAGCGTTCGCGGGGGGTCATGAGGGAGCACCTGGATTGCGCGACAGGAGGTCGGCCAAACTGGTTCCGCGCGCCGGCGTCGACTCCTTCCCGCGGCCTACGGTTCCAGCCGCTCACTACCGCTGTCTCCAGCGAGGCTGCCGTGGCCGAGCCGGGTGGCTACTCGCCAACCGGTGTGGCGGCGCACCGAAACCGGTCCGCTCCCACACTCACCGCGCCTGGCCCGCCGAAGCGCAGATCCAGCGCCGGCTTGCTCTTCGGCGCCGCGCTCACGCGCAGGCGGTGCGTACCCGCCTTGAGTGCCACGGGCAGGAAGCTCCAGCCAGTCTCCTTCACTCCGGTTAGCGGCTGCCCGTCGACTGCGAGGGCAAGCGTGCCGTCGAACCGGACTTGGAGCTGGTACACGTCGTCGGCGGGCATGTCGAAGTAACCCTCCAGCGTGAACGGCTGCCCCTCCTTGACGCCGGCTTTCGCCAGCCAGTCCCGCGGGCGGGTGGACTCGACCACGGCGGGCTTCCCGCCCTCCGGCACGAGTTGCAGTCCGTTGGCGACGGGTACCGTCGCGTCGAGGCTGACCGCTAACAGGGCGGGAGGTGGGGTGATCATCAGCTCGACAGGGCAACTGGTCACGAACGCCCGCCGATCGGTATCCGCAGAGCCACCCGCGCCCAGTCCGCCCTTGGCCAGGCAATCCCACACTTTCGCAAGTGTGGGATCGAGGGGTGGAGCATTTGGGTGGTCGGGGGCGGCGGCGGCGCTGTCCCGAGCGGCTGGTACCCAGGCGACGGCATGGAGCCGCACTGGTCCCATGCCGAGGAGACGGGTGTCGATGGCGACCTGGCCGGCGGCGCCGGTGAGCGTGGCGAGCAGGCGGGCGTTGTGGAAGAAGGCGATTCCCTTCGCGCCGGGCAGTTGGGCGCTGAGTGTCAGGGCGTCGCCCCACGGAAGCGTTCTCCGTGCCGGTGCGGTCACGCGCAGTTCACGGCTGTAGTTGTTGACCTGGAACGGCACGACGAGGCTGCCCCGGGTCTCCGTTGCCTCGGCGGCGACGGCTACGAGGCCGAGTTCGTGGTAGCCGTCGCCTTCGGCGGTTGTGTCCAGTCTGAGGACTCGGCCCGGTGGGCAGGTGCTGTGGCGGCGTCCGTCAACGAACAACTCGAAGCGTCCTGCGCGAACCTCCTGTCCGTTCCGGATGCTCGGCCGGAGGCGGAGCGGCCCGCTGACCACTTGGTCCGGCCGGATACCCGAGACCATGGGACGCGGAATCCTCGCCCACGGTTGGCAGAGCGGGTCGCCGACGATGAGCAACTGGTAGGGACCGGTGACGGACTGGTAGAACGCCTCCGCCAAGGTGCAGCCCTTGGCATAGTGCACGTGCAGGAACGGGTCGGGGAACTTCTGCTGGAGGGCGTACGGTTCGGTCACTGTGCCGCTGGAACCGGCGGCGCCGTAGCGGAGGAAGTCCGTCAGCGGCGTCTGGCCGGAGCCCTCGGTGAGGACGCCGCCGAAGCTGGTCAGGTGCTCGCAGATCGCGCCGGAAAGCATCGTGCTGCCGGACTTCGCCCAGTCGAACCCGGCGGAGCCGACCATGGCGCCGGCCACGTCCGGCTTGCCGGGAGGGAGCGTGCCCTCGATCACCTCTGCCCTCACGCCCAGTGCAGCCAGTTTGCGTGCTGCGGGCCGGACCCCCCACTGCCGGGTGCGGGAGCGGATGTCGCCGTTGACGAGGTAGTACACGGCGCCCCGCGGGCGGGTGCCGTCGGCGGCGGCGCTGCGGCGGAGGTACGCCAGCGCCTCGGACACGGAGTTGCCGCGGCCGCTGGTGACTGCGAGCATGGTGGAGAGCAGGTACTTGGACTCGGCTCGGGGCCGGCTCTCGCCCGTGCCATTCCACCGATCGCTCGACCGAAAGCCGACCGTGGGCTGGATCTCGAAGTCGCCGTTCTGCAAGCCGCTTACCAGGGCCCGGAAGTCGTCCCGCCCGTGCAGTGGTCTCAGGTCGTCGTCGGCTCTCATGTACGAGTAGTTCAGGAAGCCATTCTCGGTCGCCCGTTGCAGAGCGGTTACGGCTTCCTCCGGTTGGTTCTGCTGCGCCAGACAACAGGCGAAGTTGTAGAGCAGGTCTGGCGAGCGAGGCGTCTCGCCCTCCAGCTCGCGCAACAGAGGCAGTGCTTCCGCCCACTTCTTGTCCTGCATCCAGTTGAGGGCTTGGGCGTAACGCTCGCGCTGCTGGTCGCCGATCCGCTGCGCCTCCTGTTGCGGCAGGGGACGCCGGGCGTAGCGGTTGGACTCCAGATCCAGGTAGCGCGGGTCCTTGCCCAGCACGTCCTCGTACAGGTAGGTCAGTCCGTTGATCGACGCCCAAGGCGTGATGACCTTCGGGAACTTCCAGCCCTGCATGTCGGCCGACACGTTGACGCCCCACGGCAGGTCAGCGGAGTACGCCACGCAGTCGATCTGCTCCGTCAACCCGCGTTGGGCGAGCGTGTCCAGCACCGGCTTCAGGAGCTGCTCGCGGAAGGCGTCCACGGTGGTCTGCTCGAAGTCCGGCAGGCCGCTGAGGTAGACGACGTTGTCCGGTGGGATCTGCCGCAGGTGGACGAACTCGTTGGCAACGGTGAGCGAAGCCCAACTGTCGGCATTGACGACAACAGCGGTGTTCTCGGGGCCGACACCGGCTTCAGCGAACGAGGCGACGAACAGCCCAATCGCGAGGCCAAGCGTTTGTACGGTCACGCCGTATACGCCTTCCACAGCGCCGAGTAGTAGCCCATGATTCGGTCGGGGTCTTCGTTGCCGGGGATCTCGGCGCAGGTGAAGCCTGCGTAGCCGCTCTGCTTCAGCAACTGCAGCAGGTGCGCCCACGGGTACTCAGGCAAGCAAATGTCGCGCATGTGGACGAGCGCGATCTTGTCCCTGACGGACTCGAAGTTGGCATCAATGGAACCGTCCACCAAGTCGCTCTGGTTGGAGTTCCAGCAGAGCAGGGCGTTCGGGTGGTCGGCAACCTCCATGATGGTCTTGCAGTGAGGCACTTCGCAGGTGACCTGACCGTGAATTTCCAGGCGGATCTCGACGCCGTAGTCCTGCGCGAACGTCGCGCACTCGCGAAGGGCAAGCCCGATCTGGTCCAGCGTCTTCTCCAGCGGGATGCCCTTGCTGGTCTGAACGCCGTTGGGTCGGACCTTGACACCGGGGCAGCCGACGTCGTGGGCGAGCTTGACGTATTCCTTCGTGCCGTTGATGTTCTGGCGCACCTCGGTCTCGTCGGCCGAGTGGTACTCGTAGGTGCTGCCCAGCCCACAGAGCGCGACTGGCGAGTCGTCGAACTGCTTTTTGACTTCCGCACGCTGCGCGGTGGAAAGCTCAAGCTCGATGCCGTGCGCGTGGGTCGTCCGGGCTTCCACGCCGTGGAAGCCGTGCTTGCTGCACTTGTCGATGATCGTAGGGAGGTCCCACTCGTTGGCGAGGTTGTAGGTGACTAGTCCGAGTTTCATGGCGATGCTCCTTCGGCGGGTTCGGGTGTCGGGCGTCGGGTGTCGGGCGTCGAGTGGCGCGGGCGCCGAGACCAGTTCGGGCGTTGGCCCGGGGGCTGCTTGAGGGTACGCGGCGGTTCGAGGAACACCTTTTGGGTTGGCGGACCGCCCGCTCGCCGGTGGGGTGGCGTTAGCAGTGCCCGTTGGCCAGAGGGTACACATTGGCTATGATAGGGCCGCGCCGATTGGGAACGCACCTCGGCCGGAAGTAGCGGAGAGTCCATGTCGCCATTGCCCTCTTTGCCGGATGTCCCGCCGGAGGTGGAGCGCCCCCCTGAGGAGAGCAGCAGTCGGCTGGCAGAAACCGGAAGAGGTCTTCGGGGTACCGGAATGGTCAGCGCGGTGGGGTTCGTGCTGGTCACCTCGATTCTGATCGGGTACGCCGTCGGTCACTGGGCCGATGGGCGGTTCGGGATCGAGCCGATCGGCACGGCTGTCGGCGTGCTCCTCGGCAGCCTCGCGGGGTTCCTCGAGATGATTCAGATCGTCACCAAGGCTTCCCGGACCCAATGAACACCTTCCCCAACCTGGAGGAGAACTTCCTTCCCGGCGTCTACCGCACCACGAGTTGGGTGCTCGCCCTGGCGCTGCTGGCGCTCCTGCAGACCATGGACTGGCGTCTCATCGTGGGCTTCCTCCTCGGAGCCGGCCTCGGGGTCGGGCTGCTCAAGGCCCTTGAGTGGTCTGTGCGAACGTCCTTCCGACGGGAGGCGACTCGGCGGGAGAAAGGCATTGTCTTTGCAGTAAGTGTCGGCAAATACCTGGCCGTCGGTTTCCTTTTCTGGTTGACACTGAGCCGAAACTCGGTCAACATCTACTCTCTGTTTGCGGGCTTCCTGATTCCGCAAGCTGTGGTCTTCCTCCAAGCGGTAGGACAGACCGCACTTACTCTCGGCCCGACGCGGCGCCGACCGTAGGACACTGTGAGCGTGAGGAAAGCGTGAGGAAGACGTAGCTTGGCTTCTGAATCACATGGTGGGCACAGTGCGCCAGTCCATCTGGCCGGAGGACAGGGCGAAGGCAATCCGCTAACTGCTGAGCACGGGTCGCTGGTACACCCGCTTGCGAAGCTGCTGCACGTTCCCGACTGGATCGTCATCTCGGGATTGATCATCCTGCTGCTGGCGTTGTTCGCTCGGCGTACTACCCGGCGCATGGAGCTGGTGCCCACGGGATGGCAGAACGTGGGCGAACTGGTCGTGGACGGGCTGTACACATTTGTCCGCTCGATCACCGGCGAGCGCGGGCTCAAGTATGCTCCGTTCGTCGGGACCCTGTTCATCTACATTTTCCTGATGAACATCATGGGGGTCGTCCCAGGGATGCTGGCTCCAACGGCGAAGTTGAGCACGACGTTGGCTTTGGGGTTGACCACATTCGTCTTCGTGCAGTTCTACGCCATCCGAGACACCGGAGTCGGCGCGTACTTGCGGCACCTTTGCGGCGAGCCAATCTGGCTGGCGCCGCTGATGCTGCCACTGCACCTCGTCGGCGAACTGGCCAAGCCTTTGTCCCTCTCGATCCGTCTCTTCGGCAACGTCTTCGGCAAGGACATGGTGATCATCAACCTGGTCCTGCTGGCGGCGACGTTTCCGGGCTTCCTCAAGTACGTACTGCCGATCCAGGCGCCGATCCTGGCCTTCGGTCTCTTTGTCGGCTTCGTGCAGGCGCTCGTTTTCGCCACGCTGGCGGCGGTCTACATCTCGCTGCTCACCGAGCATGCCGGCCACGAGGAGGGGGAGCATTAGCTGGTTTGAGGGCTGAGATTCCCGACGGCAGTTACTGGGTGCCGGGGTGCGGTCTGGAATCTGAACTCTGAAATCGCTGGTTCGTAATCCCACTGGAAAGGAGACGTTCTGCATGGGAGGCTATTTCGTAGCATTGGCATTGGCTGTCGGGTTTGGCCTGCCGGTAGCGGTGCTGTCCGCCGCTCTGGCGCAGGGAAAAGCTGCCATCGCCGCTCTGGAGGGCATCGCCCGCCAACCCGAAGCCGCCGGGCAGATCCAGACGGCCATGATCATCGGTCTGGCACTGATCGAGTCACTGGTCATCTATGCGCTGCTCATGTTCTTCATGCTGCAGAGCAAGCTGCCTGTCACAGAGAAGGCGCTGGAACTCGTCGGCAAAGCGTTCGGAACGCACTGAGAATGTGGCGTCGGTCTGGCGGAAGGCGTTAGCCGTCGCCCCCCCCGGGGAGGACCACCCAATGGCCCTACTTGACCAATTGGGGATCAATGGCACGCACCTGGTGATCCAGGTGTTGGGCTTCCTGATCCTGTACTGGGTGCTGTCGAAGTTTCTGTTCGGCCCGGTCAGACCATGTTCTCGACTCGAGAGCATGCCATCAAGACCAAGCTGGATGAGGCGGAGGAGAAGCGCCAAGAGATGATCCGCATGCGCGACGAGTATGAGGCGCGCATTGCGGACATCGAGGCTGAGACGCGGCATCGGATCGAGGATGCCATGTCCCAGGCGCAGGTGGCCCGCGATGAACTGCTGGCGCACGCTCGCGAGCAGGCCCAGCGGATCATGGAACGGGGTCACGCCGAGGTCCAACGCGAGAAAGAGAAGGCGCTGGTCGAGATCCGCAACCGCGTTGCCGATTTGGCCGTGCTGACCGCCGGCCAGCTCATCCGCAAGGACTTGGACGACTCGACGCATCGCCAGTTGGCCCAGGAGATCATCGAGGGCATCGGGCGGAATTGACACCGTGATAGGCACGAAGACAGCCCACAAATACGCGCGCGCGCTCTTCGCCGTGGCGGCAGAGCGCGAGGCGCTGGAGGCGGTTGCGCGCGAGCTTCACCAGTTCCGGGACTTGGTCCGGGACCAGCCGGAGCTGAGTGCCGATCTGCCGGGATTCCTTGAACACCCGCGGCTGCCGACCGCGACGAAGAAGGAAGTCTTGGTGCGGGCCTTCGGGGGGAGCTTCTCGCCGCTCACGCTCGACTTCCTCAGCCTCATGATCGACAAGAAGCGCGCTTCGCTCATCCTGTCGGCCATCGGGGAGTTCGACAAACTGCTCGACGAGGCGCGCGGCATTCAGCGCGCGGAGGTGCGCAGCGCCGTGCCGCTGCCGGACGACCTCGCCGACGCCTTGACACAGAAGCTGAATGCCCTGACCGGCAAGCGGGTGATCCTCCGCCGCGTAATCGAGGAAGCCCTCATTGGCGGTCTCGTCGTCCACGTCGGCGGCCACCTCATCGACGGCAGCCTCGCCTCGCACTTGGAGACAATCCGAGACCGGTTCCAGCAGGCGCGCGTCGTGGAGGTGACGTAGTCTCCCAGCCGCCCCCCTGCCCCTCGCCGGGCGGGTCCCACAGGAGAGGTGACCATGGCCGTACGACCTGAAGAGATCACCACCATACTCAAAGATGAACTCGCCGCCTACCGCAAGGAACTGCGGATGGTGGACGAGGGTGTTGTGCTGGAAGTCGGCGACGGTATCATTCGGGCCTTTGGTCTCGAAGGTGCCATGGCCGGAGAGCTGCTCCGGCTGCCGCCCACGCGCCTTCACCCCGAAGAGCTCTTCGCCATGGTCCTCAACCTCGAGGCCGACAACGTCGGCGCAGTGCTCTTGGGGGCCGACCAGATGGTGGCGGAAGGCGACCGCATCGAGACTACCGGCCGCATCGTCGAGATCCCCGTCGGCGAAGCCATGGTCGGCCGCGTCGTGAACGCGTTGGGTCAACCCATCGACGGCAAGGGGCCGATCCTCAGTGAGCGTTCCCGCCGCCTCGATGTCCGCGCTCCCGGCGTGGTGGAGCGTCAGCCGGTGAAAGAGCCGCTGCAGACCGGGCTGAAAGCCATCGACGCGCTGATCCCGATCGGCCGAGGGCAGCGCGAGTTGATCATTGGCGACCGGCAAACGGGCAAAACGGCGCTCGCCGTCGACACGATCATCAACCAGAAGGACACCGACGTCTTCTGTATCTACGTCGCCATCGGGCAGAAGCAGTCCACGGTCAAGAACGTCGTCCGGCAGTTGGACCGGTTTGGCGGCATGGAGTACACCATGGTCGTGAGCGCCCCTGCCAGCGACCCCGCGCCCCTGCAGTATGCGGCGCCGTATGCCGGCTGCGCCATTGGCGAGGAGTTCCGCGACAGCGGCAAGCACGCCCTCATCATCTACGATGACCTCTCCAAGCACGCGGTTGCCTACCGACAAGTCTCGCTGTTGCTCCGGCGCCCTCCCGGTCGGGAAGCGTACCCGGGCGATGTGTTCAATCTGCACTCCCGGCTGCTGGAGCGCGCTGCCAAGATGGCGAGCGACTGGAAAGACCCCGATAACCCGCACAGCACCGGCGGCGGCAGCCTGACGGCTCTGCCCATCATCGAGACGCAAGCCAACGACATCTCGGCCTACATCCCCACCAACGTGATCTCCATCACGGATGGGCAGATCTTCCTGGAGAGCGATCTCTTCTACGCCGGCATTCGCCCCGCCATCAACGTGGGGCTGTCCGTTTCTCGAGTGGGAAGCGCGGCCCAAGTGAAAGCCATGAAGAAGGTGGCAGGGACGCTGAAACTGGACTTGGCCCGCTACCGGGAGTTGGCGGCTTTCGCCCAGTTTGCCTCCGAACTGGACAAGGCTTCTCGCCACCAGCTCTCGCGCGGGCAGCGCATCACCGAGCTTCTCAAGCAACCCCAGTACTCGCCGCTGAGCGTGGTCGACCAAGTGCTGGCTCTTTTCGCTGCCACCCGGGGCTACGTGGATCACCTGGAGCTGGATGAGATCAAAGAGTACGAAGAGCAGCTCCGCGACTTCATCGCCCAGCGCTACCCCGAAGTCCGCGCCGAGTTGGAGAAGTCTCTGGCGATAGACGATGAACTGGAAGCCAAGCTGAAGGACGCCTTGGACGACTTCAAGGAGACCTTCAAACCCGTCGACAGCGAGGCGACGAAAGCTGAGACCGCCTCCGAGACCCCCGAGAAGTAGAGACTCCCACGGTTTCGCACTCCGCAAGGAAGCCAACTGAGCAGTGCAATCACTACGTGCCGTTCGCCGGAAGATCCGGTCCGTCCAGAACATCCAGCAGATCACCCTGGCCATGAAAATGGTCGCGGCTGCCAAGCTGCGTCGGGCCCAGGGACAGGTGACGGCGGGGAAGCCCTACTTCGAGAAGATGCAGCAGCTCATGGAGCGCCTGGGACCCGAGGCGCGGCGGGTGGAGCATCCGCTGTTGGCTGAACGCCCCGAGGTGCGCGCGAGCGCGCTGGTGGTGATCACCGGCAACCGGGGGCTGTGCGGCTCGTACAACGCGAATCTCCTCCGGACCGCCGAGCGGTTCATGGCAGCGGCGCCGAACAAGGTCTGGAAGCTATTGACCGTCGGCCGCAAGGGGAATGAGTTCCTCACTCGTCGCACCCACGACATCGAGTCCTACCACGAGCAGCTCGACGTGGGCTCCTCGTTTGCCCAGGCGAAGGTCATCATCGACGCCATCACCGGCCTGTTCGAGAGCGGAACCGTAGATGAGGTGTATGTGGCGTATACAGAGTTCGTCACCACGATGAGTCAGCGGCCGAAGGTCATCCGGTTCCTGCCCTTAGAGCCTGCCGCCGCGGAGGAGTCTGAGGAGACTCCCGCGCAAAGCGCCAGAGCGGAGTTCTTGTTCGAGCCCGAGGCGGCCGAGTTGATGGGCTCACTGCTACCGCGGTACGTCGACACGCAGTTCTACCACATGCTCCTCGAAGCGCTCACCAGCGAGTTTGGCGCCCGGATGACCGCGATGACGGCCGCCACTGAGAACGCTGGTGAGATGATCAAAGACCTGACGCTGCAGTACAACCGCTCGCGGCAGTCGGCCATCACCACGGAGATCTCGGAGGTGGTTGGCGGGGCAGAAGCGTTAGCCACAGAGGACGGATGAAGATCGTTTTTCGGGAGGTCAGCCGTCAGCCGGTGCGTTCGCGGACCGGTTGACGCCTAAGCTCCGGAACCGCTGCACAAGGAGCCTCCGGAAAGGAGTGACAGAATGGGAGTAGGTCGCGTCGTCGAGGTAATCGGACCGGTGGTGGACTGCGAGTTCCCCCGGGACGACCTTCCCGACATCTACAACGCCATTCGCGTCCAAGACGAAGCCCGCAACCTGGACTTGGTTCTCGAAGTGGCTCAGCACTTGGGCGACAGTGTCGTGCGGTGCATCTCCATGACCGCCACAGATGGATTGATTCGCGGCGCAGAAGCTGTCGACACCGGTGAACCGATCACCGTGCCCGTCGGTGAGGAAACGCTCGGGCGGCTGTTTGATATGCTGGGCAGACCCGTTGACAATCTGGGCGAGGTCAGGGCAGCGCAACGCTTCCCCATCCACCGGCCCGTCCCCAACTTTGAGGAACAGGGCGCGGTGACAGAGATGTTCGAGACGGGCATCAAGGTCATCGACCTGCTCGAACCGTACGCCCGGGGCGGCAAGGTCGGGCTGTTCGGCGGCGCCGGCGTCGGCAAGACCGTGCTCATCACCGAGCTGATCCACAACGTGGCGACGCAGCATGGTGGCGTCTCCGTGTTTGGCGGCGTTGGGGAGCGTACCCGCGAGGGGAACGACCTCTGGCTGGAGATGAGGGAGTCGGGAGTCATCGACCGAACCTGCCTGGTGTTCGGGCAGATGAATGAGACCTCTGGTGCCCGCTTGCGCGTCGCCCTCTCCGCGCTGACGATGGCGGAGTACTTTCGCGACGAGAAGGGACAGGACGTACTCCTCTTCATCGACAACATCTTCCGGTTCACGCAGGCCGGTTCGGAAGTGTCGGCGCTGTTGGGGCGCATGCCCTCCGCCGTGGGATATCAGCCGACATTGGCGACGGAGATGGCTGCTCTCCAGGAGCGCATCACCACGACCACCCGGGGTTCCATCACTTCGGTCCAAGCGGTCTACGTGCCTGCGGACGACCTCACCGACCCTGCTCCGGCGACTACGTTCAGCCATCTCGACGCCACTACCGTCCTCTCTCGCTCACTGTTCGAGTTGGGCATCTACCCCGCGGTGGACCCGCTGGACAGCACTTCGCGGATTCTGGATCCGCTGGTTGTGGGGCAAGAGCACTACGAGACGGCGCGCGGCGTTCAGCAGGTGCTTCAGCGCTACAAAGACCTCCAGGACATCATCGCCATCCTGGGGATCGACGAACTCTCAGACGAAGACAAGCTCATGGTGGCGCGCGCTCGGAAGATGCAGTCGTTCCTGTCGCAGCCGTTTCACGTTGCTGAGGTGTTCACCTCGCTTCCGGGCAAGTACGTGTCCCGCGACGATACGGTGAGAGGCTTCAAAGAGATCCTCGACGGCAAGCACGACGACCTGCCGGAGCAGGCGTTCTACTTGGTTGGGACAATCGAGGAAGCCGTCGAGAAAGGCAAGGAACGGCAGCGGCAGGCCGAGTAGGGACGCTCGCCTGCCAAACGTCCGAGCCCGGATCACGCGAAGAGTGCGGGTACATCTGCGACCATGCCAGCCAAAGCCTACCACATCGAAATTGTCACGCCGGATCAGATGGTGTATAGTGGCGACGTAACTGCTGCACGTCTGCCGGGCGCCGAAGGCTCCTTTGGCGTGCTCGCGAACCATGCCCCGCTGGTCGCTGCCCTCAAGGACGGCACGTTGCGGTTGGCAGATCCGGCCGGCCGGACGATGGAGATCCCCCTCTCCGGTGGCTTCTTCGAGATCTCGGAGAACCACGCCATCGTCCTGGCGGATAGCGCCGAGGTGCCGGAGCGCCTGGCGGAAGAGCAGCAGATTCCCACGCTCGATTGACGGCGGACAGCCAAGCAGGCACCCCTCTTGCTCCGCCCCCGAGCGCGGAGCCTCCCCCACGACGCCGTCCGAAGCGCTCAGTCTGAAGACGGCAGGGGCGCTCTGGGCCCACTCGCCGCTTGTGCCCATAGCCCGGGGGCGATTCCTGTGCCAGCCATCGCAGCACTGCATTGCGGCTCAACTACGAGGAGGGTTTGCCTGTGGAACGCATCTACGTTCAAGGCGGCCGAAAACTCAGGGGCGAGGTCCGACTCAGCGGGAGCAAGAATGCTTCCCTGCCCATTCTTGCAGCCACCCTCTTAGCCGAGGATACCTGCGTCATCCATAACGTTCCTCGCATCGAGGACACACGCACTATGATCGAGGTCCTTCGCGCGCTGGGCGCGAAGGTGAAGTTCACTGATAGCGGCACGGTCACCGTCAACGCCTCGCGACTGATCACGCACGTCGCCCCGTACGAACTCGTTAAGCGGATGCGGGCTTCCTTCTATGTGGCAGGGCCGCTGCTGGCGAGGCTTCACAAGGCCGAAGTGCCCCTTCCGGGCGGGTGCATTCTCGGCACCCGGCCCGTCAATTTTCACACCGATGCCTTTCAGAAGCTGGGTGCTCGGGTGCTGCTGGCGCATGGTTTCATGCGGGCGGAGTGCCGCCAGTTGACGGGTGCTTTGATCTACCTGGACCCTCGCTGGTGCAGCGTCGGCACCACCATGAACATCGTCATGGCGGCAGCGGCGGCGCAGGGGCGGACAGTGGTCGAGAACGCCGCCCGCGACCCCGAAGTGCAAGACTTCATCAAGTTTCTCCGCAAGATGGGTGCCTGCATCCAGGGCGCTGGCTCCAGTTCCCTCACCATCGACGGAGTGAGGAAGCTCTCCGGCTGCGAGCACACGGTGATCTCGGACCGCATCGAGGCTGGCACGCTGCTGATGAGCGCGGCGGCAACCGGCGGAGACGTAACTGTGTACCCCCTGGAACCGGTGTGGCTGGACCAGGTGCTGGAGGCACTCTCCGGTGCGGGCGCGAACGTCACCCGAGCGGACAATGCGGTCCGGGTTCAGCGCAGCGGTCGGATGCGAGCCGTAGACATTGCCACCGCGCCCTTCCCCGGGTTCCCCACCGATCTCCACCCCCCGTTCGTGGCGATGATCTCCTTGGCGGAGGGCCGCAGCGTCATCGATGAGCGGATCTACGAGTCGCGCTTTGCGTACGTTGACGAGCTGCGGCGCATGGGCACCGACATCAACGTGCTCGGTCAGACGGCCGTGGTTCGTGGCGTGCAGAAGCTGACCGGCGCCCCCGTAGAAGCCCCCGACATTCGCGCCGGTGCGGCACTGATCACGGCTGCCCTCGCGGCGGAAGGGGAGTCCGAGATCAGCAACATCGTGGTGATCGACCGGGGATACGAGTCCATCGAACAGAAGCTCGCGGCGCTGGGCGCGAGCATCGTGCGCCACGATAGCTCTGGAAGACAGGCGCAGCTATGTTTGGCTTAGCGCGGGACATTGGCGTCGATCTTGGCACGGCCAACGTCCTGGTCTACGAGCGCCGGAAGGGCATCGTCTTGCGGGAGCCTTCGGTGGTGGCCATCTCCCGCACCAGTCAGAAACTGCTGGCGGTTGGGGAGGAGGCCCGGCAGATGCTGGGTCGCACCCCCGGGAACATTGTGGCAATTCAGCCTATCCGCAACGGGGTCATTGCCGACTACAGCGTCACCCAGAAGATGCTGCGGCACTTCATCCAGAAGGTCTGCGGTCGCCGGCCCCTCTTCAAGCCGTACGCCGTGGTGTGTGTTCCCTCTGGGGTCACCAGTGTTGAGCGCAGAGCCGTCCTCGATGCCGCCGTCGAAGCGGGTGCTCGGCGGGCCTATCACATCGAGGAGCCGATGGCGGCAGCGATCGGCGCAGGGCTGCCCATCACCGGCCCGGAAGGGAACCTGGTGATCGACATCGGCGGCGGCACCACGGACATCGCCGTCATCTCGCTGGGTGGGATCGTCCGCAGCGAGTCCCTCCGCCTTGCCGGCAGCAAGATGGATGAAGCCATCGCCCGACATATCAAGCGCGAGTACAACTTGATGGTCGGCGAACGGACCGCCGAAGACATCAAGATCCGCGTCGGCTCCGCCGTCGCGCTGGAGACCGAGTTGGAGATGGAGGTCAAAGGGCGCGACATGGTGGCCGGGCTGCCGAAGACGGTGACCGTCACCTCACAGGAGATCCGCGAGGCCCTCGCCGAGCCGGTTAGCGCCATCTTGGAGCGGGTGAAGTCGGTCCTTGAGCAGACACCGCCCGAGTTGGCCGCCGACATCGTTGGCCGCGGGATCACCCTTACCGGGGGTGGCGCACTGCTACGGGAGTTCGACGCGCTGCTCAGTCGCGCTACCGGCATCCCGGTTCGGATCGCCGAAGACCCTCTCTCCTGTGTTGCGCTTGGGGTAGGAAAGGCTTTGGAGCAGCTCGAGGTGCTGGTCGAGGCGAAGGACCTCCGATATTGAGTGCGCGGTGCGGCGGCGACGGCGATTGGTTGGGCTCTCCGCGGAGACACTGTGGTCCGCCCGGAACTTGCTCGGGGCCTATGCGGTCAAACCGCGATGTTGCGGGGTGCCGGAGTGCCGGTAGATTCCGCCCCCTCCAAGTCCCGTCCCGCAACCGAGAGGAAGTGGTTGAGCTTGATTATCACCAACAACGGGTATGCGCGCGTCGGGCTGTTGGGCAACCCTTCGGACGGGTACCACGGGAAGACGATCTCGTGCACCATCCGCAATTTCCGCGCGCAGGTGATGCTGTGGGAGAGCCCGGCGCTGCAGATCCAGGCCCACCCGCGCTACGACCCGGTTGAGTTCAAGAACCTGGCTGACCTGGAGACCGTGGCAAACCGCGATGGCTACTACGGCGGGCTTCGTCTCCTCTTCGCCACGTGCAAGAAGTTCAAGGAGTTCTGTTCCTCCCTGGGCATCCGGTTGCCGGCGCGCAACTTCACGATCAAGTACGAAACCGATATCCCCAGACAGGTGGGGTTGGGTGGGTCCAGCGCCATCATCTCGGCGGCGTTCAAGTGCCTGATGCAGTTCTACGGCCTCTCCGAACGAGACATTCCGCTACCTCTTCAGCCCAACGTCGTGCTCTCCGTGGAGACCGAGGAACTGGGCATTGCCGCGGGGCTTCAGGATCGGGTCGTCCAGATCTACGGTGGCTGTGTCTACATGGACTTTGACGAGGAGTACATGAAGCAGCACCGGCATGGGCTGTACGAGAAGATCGACCCCCGAGTGCTGCCGCCTCTCTTTCTCGCGTATGTCGACGACCCCTCGTTCTCCGGTAAGGTCCACGGCGACTTGCGCTTCCGCTACAACCGCGGTGAGAAGCAGGTGGTCGAGGCCATCGGACGGTGGGCCGGATACGCCAAGCGCGGGAAGGCGGCACTGCTGAAGGGCGACCTGGACCTGTTCGCTCGGCTGATGGACCGCAACTTCGACCTCCGCTGCCGGGTGTTGGGTGCCGAAGTGATCGGTGAGCAGTGCCTGAAGATGGTCGAGATCGGCAGAGGGTTGGGGCACCCCTGCAAGTTCCCTGGGTCGGGCGGGGCCGTGCTGGGGGTCTATCGAACGGCAGCCGAGCTGCGGCGGTTGCAGCAGGCGTACCGCCAAGCGGGCTACGCCTGCACCGAGGTCACTCCGGAGTAGGCCCGGGTCCGGGCGTCTGCCGCTGGGCGCGCGGAGGGAGTGGGCGTTTGTGTCGTGCCGGCCTTGCGGGCACGCCTGAGCCGTGATAGGCTATTGAAGGTGCCCATGAGACTGGAACTCTCCTTACCGAGTGAATCCATTCCTATCGGGACGGCGGCCGGCGATAGCCCCCTGAAGCCGGCAAGGCCGGTGCGGGCCGCTATCGGGATCGCGGGGCTGGCGTCCATCATGCCATGTGACCATTGCGACTCTCGGGGACGGGTCTGGGATGCCTACTTCCGTCTCTGGCGTAAGTGCTCTTGGTGCGAGGGCAAGGGCCGCCTGGTTGTCGCCGAGCGAGACGCCTCGTAACTTCCGCCCAAGCCGCTGCCGCCCATCCTCCTCAACTCCCCACGCCGTTTCCTCCGGGGTCACCCTTCCAGCAACTGCCCCATCCTGAGGGCCGCCACCGCAGACTGCTCGACGAACTGCGTCACCGAGACCTCTTCGCGCAGCACCTGCACTTGCTGTCGGAGCGCTGCAACGTCGCGCTCAAGGCTGCGGCGTTCGGCAGTTCCTGCGGGCAGCGCCTCCAGGTCCAGCGACAGGACCCCGAGGCGGTGAGCGAGGAGGTCCCGCATTCCTTCCAGTTCCGCTGCAGAGTGCCCGCCCTCTCGGGCTTCGGTCAGCAAAGCGTTGAGGTCTTCCATAGGGTGTGGAGGCACAGCCTTGAGCCGCTGGGCGTGAGGGTGCGGCTACTTCTTGTCGGCCAGTTTCTGCAGCGCCTCGGCGACTGCCTTGAAGTCGTCCGCGGACAGGTCCTGCCGCGCGTACACGAGCTGGTTCTGGGACGTAACGAGCACCGTGTTGCGGGCTTTCTCGTTCAGCTTGCACTGCTTGCAGACGGGGTCGTCCGCCCCGCCGCGAGTCACCGTGAGGGGCAGGCTCCACGTGTCCTTCTCGGAAAGGGAACGAAGCGTGGGCGCCACCGACTGGCCGGCGAGACAGACGGCGAACGCTTTGACTCCGGCGGACTCGAATCGGCGCCACGTCTCGTTTACCTTTCTCAGCAGGGCAACATCGCTGGGCTCGACTGCAGCCACGAACACGATCAGCGTCGGGGCGCCCTGGAGCGCTGACACGTATGACAGCGTCTTGCCCGCGAAGGGACCGGTCACGGCTGACACCGGGAACAGCGGTGTTCGGTCACCCGGTTTGAGGCCGGTCTCCGAATCTGCGAACGCTACTGCGGGCACCGAGAGAAGCGCCGCGACTACTCGCACGAGGAGGCGTGAGTTCTTGTTCTTCATTCCATTCCCTCCCGCTCGAAGTGAACGGCGGGCCGTTCCCAGTGGTCAGTATAGGTGAAAAGGGCGGGCGCGGCAAACTCTGGACGGTGAGGCTTCCTGAGGTTGAGGGCACCGAGGTACAGGCATGGACTCCCGGCCGCTTTACTGGTTCCAGGTTCTCGCGGGACGTTCTGGCGTAATCAGAAGAGCCGGGAAGGGCGGCTGTTTGTTGGCTGTACCGCCTCGTGCTATAATGCCCCGGTTCCTGTGCACTGCGGGACTCAGCCGTAGATTTCCTCGCCGCCCGGACGGAAGCGCTTGGAGCGTGGGTGCCCGAGCCGAGGGCCACTCCTCGGGTCGGCCGCCGGCCGCCGTTCGTGCGACGGTCTGGAACCGGACATATGACACGTTGCCTGCTCGCCCTATCGATTGCCAACGTTCTCCTGGTGACCGGAGTGCCTGCCGCGGTGGGCGGGCAGTCGGCGGTCTCAGGAACCTCCTTCTCCGCCGACTTAGTCACAGTGCCCGCCGAACCGGTCGCCCGGCAGTGGACGACGATCGAGGTGACCGTCACCGGCACCGTCAACGGAGAACGGGTGCTGGTGTCGGAAGCACAGGCTGTGGCCACGATCTCCGAGGGCGGTGAGGCGACGCAGGTCTACCCGCTGACTGCCGAGGAGCAGGACCCGCTCTTCCGCGCCGAGGTCGTCTTCCCGCGTCCCGGCACGTACTTGCTGAGGGCCGAAGTCACCCCCGCCGGCCGTTCGGCCGCGATCCAGACGACATTCCGCGTGCGAGTGGTCGAGCAGTCGTTGCCCCCGCGAGACCAGCCGCTGCTCGTGGTGGTCTGCGCCGGCGCTCGTCAGGTCTCGCTGCTGGACCCGGTGGTGGGCCAGACCGTGGCGAGCGTCGCCGTGCCTGAGCCCCCGGCGTGCACGTTCTACGACGAGCAGGCGCAGGTGCTCTGGCTGGCGTTTGCCGGGTCTGGGGCCGACGAGGGAGCAGCACCGTTTGCGGAGGCGCTGGATCTCGGCGACCTGAGCGTGCGCGAGCGGGTCTCGCTGCCTTTCCTGCCGGTGTCCTTAGTCGCCGACGCCACTCGGCTTTTCCTGACCGACGAGCAGCGCAACCGCGTCACCTGGGTCGACCGCAGCCGCCCGGAGAAGACGGTGACGGTAGAAGTCGGCCCCGGCCCGCGCGCGTTGGCGCTGCTTTCCGGCGGGAACCTGCTGTGCGTCGGCAACGCCGATCTGCGGAACGAAGATCCCTACGATAGCCTGTCGGTCATCGACCTGACGAAGCGGGAAGAGATCATCCGGCTACCGGTCGGGACGCATCCGCTCGCGCTTCTGGAGCTCCCTGGAGCCGATCGCCTGTGCGTCTGCGCCGCTGGCGACAACCGAGTCGCGGTCGTGGACACGCAGTCCTGGCGGTGCGTATCGAGTGTTGATACTGGCGGTTGGCCGATGGCCCTGGCGTGGGCGGGCGGCGACCGGGCGAAGCTCCTCTGCCGCAATGACCGAGCCGTGGCCACCTTGGAGCTGTCCACGAACACGGCCGGCGCCCTGTTGCCGCTGCCGGCGACCCCCGACCACCTCGCCGTGGATCGCCGACCGGACGGCAGTGCCTACGTCGCTTGCGCTGACGCGAGTCTGATTGTCTCTCTGCCGAACTCCGGCAAAGGCGAGATGAAGACCTATTTCGCCGGCAAGCACCCGGTGGCTGTGTACTACCGGCAAGCGGCTGCCGGCCCCGCAGGACCTCTACCTCTGCACGACGGGAAGGAACGCCCATGAACCCAACACGGCATTCTCCCACTGGGATCGGCAGCCGCGTCACACGTTGCCAGCGCTCTCTGCTGGTGCTCTTGGTGGCTGCGCCTGCTATGGGTAGCGCGGCCCAGTGGAGGTTTGACGCCCAGTCGGAGGCCGACGGCAAGTGCTGGGTGAGGCACGGCGGTCTGGCTGTTTGGGTGCTGCCCCCTCGCAGCGACGGTACTCCGGACGCGGCGCGGGCCCGCGAGGTCGTCCGGCGCCTCAACAGCCTGCGCCAGAAAGGCATGCTCGGGCCCGATTCCGTCGACGTTGCCACCGTCGATTCCGTGCCGGCGGTTGTGGTTCGGACAGCCGGAGGGGCGCTTTCCCTGATCCTCACGGCAGACGGCCGAAGCGCCGACTACTACCGGTTGTCGCCTGTCTCGCTTGCCGCCTGGTGGCGGGACTTGCTCTGCGACCACCTGCTGATCGCCGCCGGCCAGACGCCGGTCTACGTGGCGAAGCACTACCCCTCGAATGTGCTGGTCGAGTTCGCCAAGGAACTCCGGGCCGCCGCTGGCTCTGGTGGTGCCTCCGGTGATCCGGACCCAGCGGTCGTCCGGAAGTACGCCGGCGAGCTATCGGCCCTGCCCTTAGTGGGACCCGCGGGCGCTGATCGGTCCACAACCCCAGTGCCCGCGGTCAGCTCTGAGGAGCCGGCGGCGCCGCGGGAGGAGTCGCCGGCCGGCCCGCGAGCATTGGCACCGGAGCCCGCGGTCGGGGTCTCTGAGGGGCTCTCGCTGTCGCACGTCGTGGCAGGGCAGCTAATCGAGCTGTCTCTCGACGGGCAAGGGCCCACGGTTAGCCGGCTGACGGAACTCCGGTTCTCAGCGCGCACGGTTCAGGGCGAGGAGCTGCCGATCGCGAAGTGCGAGTCGCGCGTCTACCTCTCTCGGGTCGGTGGCGGCGACGTGGCGGAGTTGACTCCCTCGGTGACACCCACCGGCAATGGCTGCCGCGTTACCTGTATGTTCACGGAGGTCGGCGAACACATCGTGAGTCTGTGGCTGCGATACGGCGAGCGCCGACTCAATGTGAACTTCCCCGTGACCGTCGGGTCGGCGCCCGCAGCTCCTCCTCGACAGGCGACCGTCCCGCAAGCCCCGGCAACGGCATCCGTTTCAGTGGCAGAGACCACCGGAGCGACACTCCAGCAACCCACCACCTCGAGCCGAGATGCCGGCGGGGGGCTAGCCGCTGCATTGCCGCAGCAGGCAACGTCGCCGTTGCTTGTCTCCACCCCGGACGAGGGCGCGGCGTCGCCTCGCGTCTCCCCGCCGGTGCCCGAGTTGGCATCGCCGAACACGGGCCCGCGGAACGGATCGCTGTTAGGTGGGCCGCAGCAGGATACGCCGGGGACGGAAGGCACCGAGAGGAGCCCCGCGTCTGCCCGGCCGCGCCCGGCTCGGCCTGCAGTCACCCCGGGGGTGCCGCAGAAGGTAGTCGTTCGGCCGGTGCTTGGCGACCAACGACTCCTTCCGGCTGAAGTGGAAGCTCAGGGAGCTGCGGGAGCCGGCCCGAAACCGGTCTCGGTCCCGCGGCCCGCGTCGCCCCCGCTTGGGGTTCGCCAGGTTCCTGGTACGCCCGTACCGTCCGCCCGCCAAGGAACGCCGGCCGCACACAGCGAGGCGCAGCCAAGTAGGCGGTCCCCGGTTGCCGCTGACAGCTTGGGGACAGCCCCGGTTGCGCCTCGTCGTGACGCCGGTTCCGCCCAGTTGCGAACTCTGGTCCCGAAGGGGAGCATTGGCTCTCTCGTCCCGGCACCGGAAGTGGAGTTGCCCAGCCCGGTGGCGCCCCCTGTGAGTCTGCGCGTGGTTGCCTCTCACCTCAGGCCGGCCGTTGCCCAGACGGTGGCCGCGCGGCCGGTTCCAGTGCCTCTTCCGGCGGTCGCTGCCGAGCCTCAAGAGCAGGAGGAAGTGGCGCCCGTTCGGCCTGTCGTTGGGCCCACCGCCGAGCCCCCGACGGTCGCCACGCGGAAGCAGCAGGCTCCGCCACGATCGGTGCCTGGTGTCGCCACTGCGGAACTGGCGCAGACGAGTCCGGAGAGGCTGGAGACCTCGACGCCCGATCCCACCCAGCGTTCTGCTCCAGACTTGCTGGCGCCGGTAGTCGGCCGTCGCCCGGTCAAGAGCTTTCCCGCCCGGGAGCCAACCTCCGTGATCGGCCCGGTCGCCATCGTTGAGGTTGCGGCAACTGGCGAGACGTTGCCCCTGCCGCCGGCGGGACAGAGCCCGGCGCTTGCCTCGCCGCCCCGCCGACAGCGCCCCCTCGGCTCTCCCTCTTCCACGACGGTCGCGCGGCTGGCGACGGCGAGCCAGGCCGGCCCTCCCGAGGCAGAGATTTCCCCGGCGGCACCGGCGGCGGGGACGTCCCTGCAGGCCCCCGCAACGTACCGAGTCGTGTGGTCGCCTCGCGCAACACGCGCGCCCACCTTGGCGAACGTCTCGGGCGAGGAAGCCGTTGCGCTGCCGCAAGGCGAGAGGGGGGAGATGAGCCCGGCCGGCGAGACCTCCGGAGGAGCTGTCCGGGCGGCGGTCCGTACAGAGCCCACGCGCCTCTTGGTCGGCCGGCGGGCGCTCTTGGAGGTGACGCTGACCGAGGCTGTACAGAGCACCCAGGGAGTGATGGTGAGCGCCCCGGTCGAGGCAAGCCGACTGCTGGCCTCCGTTGTGCATTCCGGCAGCAGCGGACACGGCGCCGCCGCCCGGCCCATGGCACCGCGCGAGCGGATCGGGGTCTACCTGCTGTACCAGTTCTTCCGCGCTCCCGGCAGGTATGAACTCCATCTCCTGGGTGCCCGCAGCAGTGGCGAGGAGATCTCCCTCACGGTTCCTCTGGAGGTTGCGGTCGAGTAGGCGTCGGAGGATCTTTTCTTGAAAAAACCGTAATTTTACGGACAGACCGATTCGCTGCTGTGTGTCATACTCTTTCCGGTTGTAGCGATCCGCCTGCAGGGAGTCGGCACTGGCGAGGTTGTTTGTGGTGGCCCGCGCACGGCCGCTACGTTGCCACAGCCCTGGTGTGAGATCTGGGTAGCTGCAGCACCGCGTTGGCAGTCAGGTTTCCACCCGCGTCTCTTCGCGGCAGCGGACGGGGCGTGCGCATTCGTTGAGTGCGTCTGTTGCCGCGAAGGGGCGGGGTTCTTTTGAGGCAAGCCGCTGCCCCTCAGGTCGGGTGGACACAGGGACGCTTCGCCAGGTCGCCTCGCTCTCGGCAGACCATCACGGATAGAACGGTGCTCGCGCTAGTCCCAGTGTCTCGTCGAGGCCGCAGATGAGGTTCATGTTCTGCAGCGCGCTCCCCGATTGACCCTTCATGAGGTTGTCCAGGCACGCGCAGACAATCAGGCGACCGTTCCGCTCGTCCACGTTCACGGTGAGGTCGCACAGGTTGGAGCCGCGCACGGCGATGGTTCCGGGGCAGTCGCCGGTGGGCATCACCCGCACGAACGGCTCACCTGCATAGTGCTCCTGGTAGGCGGCGCGGGCGGTGTCGGCGCTCACCGGGTCGCGGAGCGTGGCATAGGCCGTCGCCAGGATGCCCCGGGTCTGGGGGACGACGTGCGGTGTGAAGCCCACCTGCACCGGTTCGCCGGCCACGCGCGACAACTGGTCCTCAATCTCGGGCACGTGCTGGTGCGACACAACCCGGTATGCATTCATGTTCTCATTGCGGTGTGGGAAGTGAAAGCTGGGGTTGGGGTTCTTGCCGGCGCCTGACACGCCGGTCTTGGCGTCGATGATGAGCGTGCGGTGGTCGATCAGCCCGGCCTTCAGGGCGGGAGTCACCGCCAGGATAGCGCTGGTCGCCAGGCAGCCCGGGTTGCCCACCAGCGTCGCGCTCCGCAACTGCTCCCGGTAGAGTTCCGGCAACCCGTAGACCGCTTGCTTGGCCAGTTCAGGCGAGGCGTGGCAGAGCCCGTAGTACTCCTCGAAGAGCCCCACCTCAAGGAAGCGGAAGTCGCCGCTGTAGTCGATCACCTTGACGCCCCGGTCCAGGTAGCTCTTGGCAAGATGCATCCCCACTCCGTTGGGCGTGGCGAAGAACACGACATCCGGTTTCGCGGATTCTGTCTCTTTGCCTGCCTCTTGCACCTCGAGGTCGCAGATGCCCCGCAGGTGCGGGTAGAACGCGCTGAGAGGCTTGCCGAAATCGACCTTGTCGGTCAGGGAGACAATCTCCGCTTCCGGGTGGAAAGTGAGCAGTTCGACCAGGCCGATGCCGCCGTATCCAGCGGCGCCGACGAGTTTGGCTTTCACAGACATTGTAGGGGGGTCTCCTTCGACAGCCCGCCATCACTCCGAGCCGCGACCGTGAGGGAGTGGCCGCCGGAGAGCCATCAGCACGCGCAAAGTCAACGGCGGCCGCTCTTTCACGGTCGCGGCTCGGATGGGCTTGCGTCTTCACTTGCCGGGGTGCTCAGGCGAAGTGCGAACAACAGTGATTCCTGTAAGGACGGGTGCGCTGTGCCAGGCGTCACGTGGCACGTCAAGCGCGTCGGGTGTGCCTAAGGTGACGCCCAAACCGCAAGCGCGGCCGTTGGGTGGCTCGGAAACGCCCTTGCATCCACAGCGCTCTTGCGCGAGTCAGGCATTCTGACACACGCGGAAAGGCGCGTCAATACGCAGGGCATTCCCCGCTGGACTCGGGGCGTTCCCAGGCATTGTGCCCCTCGGATATAATAACTGCGTGGCTGCGGCCGCAGCCCGAACGCACCCCCTCCGAATGACGCTATGGCGAGCCAATACGACTCCGTAGACATCGACCAGGTGCTCAATACGTTGGGCGAGTCGCGGGATGAGGCGGACACGGAGTTCATCATCCGGGCCTACGAGTTCGCGCGGGAAGCCCACGAGGGCCAAAGTCGGCTGACCGGCGCCCCCTACATCAGCCATCCACTGGCTGTCGCCAACATCTTGGCCGGGCTTGGGATGGACGACGCGACGATCTGCGCCGGTCTACTCCATGATGTGGTCGAGGACTGCGAAGTGGCGTTGGGGGAGGTCGAGGGCGCGTTCGGGGCCACGGTCGCCCGTATCGTCGACGGCGTCACCAAGATCACCCGCATCGACTTCCGGTCGAAGAAGCGGGCGCAAGCCGGCAACCTGCGCAAGATGATCCTGGCCATGGCGGAGGACATCCGGGTCATCGTCGTCAAGCTGGCGGACCGGCTCCACAACATGGAGACGCTGCAGCCGTTCCGGCCGGAGCAGCAGCGGAGCATTGCCGACGAAACGCTCTACATCTTCGCGCCTCTGGCGCACCGGTTGGGGATGCAGCGGATCAAGTGGGAGTTGGAGGACACCGCCTTCCGATTCTTGCAGCCCGAGGAATACCGCGACCTGATCCGCAAGGTCAACAAGACGCGCAAGCAGCGCGTGCACGAGGTGGAAGAGGTCATCGGTGTCTTGCGGCAGCGGCTGCGTCAAGAAGGCATCGAGGCCGAGATCCAGGGCCGGCCGAAGCACCTCTACAGCATCTACACGAAGATGCTCAAGCAGCAGATCGACTTCGACCGGATCCACGATCTCAACGCCCTCCGGGTCATCGTGAACAACGTCCGCGACTGCTACTCGGCGCTCGGGGTCGTGCAGAATCTGTGGATGCCCCTTGCCGGAATGTTCACCGATTACATCGCGAAGCCAAAACCCAATCGCTATCAGTCGCTCCATACCAAGGTCCTGGGACCCCGCGGAGAGCCCATCGAGGTGCAAATCCGCACTTGGGACATGCATCGCGAAGCAGAGTACGGAATTGCTGCGCATTGGCAGTACAAGGAAGGCAAGCCGGGAGATTCGGACTTTGAGCGCAAGGTGAGTTGGCTCCGGCAACTGCACGACATGGAAGCCGACATCGAGGATGACGGTGAGTTCCTGGAGTCGCTCAGGCTGGACCTGTTCAAGGATGAGGTCTTCGTCTTCACCCCGGCGAGCGATGTCATCGATTTGCCCTTGGGGGGCACGCCGGTGGACTTCGCCTATCGTGTCCACTCCCAGGTCGGCGACCGCTGCGCCGGCGCCAGGGTCAACGGCCGATTGGTCCCGTTGAGCTACGAGCTGCAAAACGGAGACATCTGTGAGGTCCTGACCTCCAAGAACGCCAAGCCCCGGGCTGGTTGGCTCGAGTTCGTGCGCACCTCCCATGCGAAGGGGCGTATCAAGAGCGCGCTCCGCAAGGCGGGCTTCGAGGAGAACCTGTCGACAGGCAGAGCCCGGCTGGAGCGGGCGGCCAAGAGCGCGCGGCTCGAGATGGCGGAAGTCAACAGGAGCGGGGTGCTGGAACGGCTGTCGGCGGCGGCGAACTACAAGACTGTGGAGGAGTACATTGCGGCGGTCGGCTACGGAGACTTCAGCCCGGAGAGCGTCGTTGAGCGGGTCAGGGATGAGCTCGACCGAGATGCCCAGAGGACCCCACCCGCCACCGCTCCGCTGATCGTGCCCAAGCGCTGGGAGCGGACGCCTGCTGAGGGAGTGACGGCGCTGGGGCGCGGCGACGTGTTGTTCCGGTTGAGTCGCTGCTGTTCACCGCTTCCCGGTGACCCCATCGTCGGCTACATCACCCGCGGCCGCGGCATCACGGTACACCGGCAGTCCTGCCCCAACATGAGCTACTACCGCGAGCACGAGCCGACACGGGTTGTGGAGGTTCAGTGGGATCCCCAGGACGGAGCCACGTACCGGGCGCGAATCGAGGTCGACGCTTTTGACCGCGTAGGTTTGCTGAACGACGTCACCGGGATTATCAGCAGCCACAAGACCAACATCACCCGCGCCGAGGTGTCCACCGCCAGCGACCGAAACGCCAAGCTGCGGATCGAGTTGGATGTGCAAGACGCCAAGCGGCTTCAGGCGCTGATGCGTGAAGTCCGTCAACTGAGCGACGTGCGGAACGTGCGCCGCGTGAAGGCGTGAGGCAAGGGAGTCGCGGTGAGAGCAGTTCTGCAGCGAGTGAGCAAGGCGGAGGTTCGCAGCGAAGGCCGAGAGACGGCTGCCGTGGGCCGGGGGCTGGTGGTGCTGTTGGGCGTCGCCCGTGGCGACACCGCGGCCGACGCTGACCTCCTGGCCGGCAAGGCGGCGGGGCTGCGCGTCTTCACCGACGCCGACGGGCGGCTGAACTTGTCGGTGCGGGAAGTACAAGGCGAGGTTCTGGCTGTCTCGAACTTCACCGTGCTCGGCGACGCCCGCAAGGGCCGGCGACCCAGCTTCGCCGAGGCGGCCCCGGGGCCGGCAGCCGAGCCGCTCTTCGACCGGTTCGTGGAGACCCTCCGGGCCGCGGGGGTGCCTGTGGCAACCGGCTTCTTCGGCGCGCACATGGAGGTCGACCTCTGCAACGACGGCCCGGTTACCGTGGTGCTGGATACCGCCTTGTCCGGAACTGCTGCGGGGAACTGACGTGGATCCGGCGCGTCGACGGAGCGCTTTGGGTTTGGCGACGCGCTACGCCGCCAACCGCCACTCCCCTCGATACGCTCGCTCCAGCCACCGATTCGCCTCGGCATCCCCGACGAACTCCTCTTTCTCCGGGTCCCACCTGAGCGGCCGGTTGAGCCAGTAGGCCAGGTTGCCCATGTGGCAGACGCTGACAGACCGGCAGCCGATCTCTACATCGCAGAGGGGCTTCCGGCGGGTGCGGATGCACTCGAGGAAGTTGCCGCGGTGGTTGCGGCTGTCGTAGAGGTGCACTTCGCCCGCGCCGGTCGGCTGCTCCTGCAGCTCCTTCGGCCACGTTTGCAGGTAGCCGCGGTTCACCTCCACCTTCCCCTCGGCGCCGGTGAACAGGACGCCGTTGGCACCGCCGCCGTGGTACATGGTTACTCCGCTGGCGTACTTGTAGGTGAGCATCTTGACGTCGGCACCGTCTGGCGGGATCACTTCCACGGGGCCGCTGTGGTCCATGCCGAGCCCCCACTGGGCGATGTCGAAGTGGTGCGCTCCCCAGTCCGTCATGCCGCCGCCGGAGTAGTCGCGATAGCGGCGCCAGTTGAAAGGGTGCAGCCCGCTATTGAACCGTCGGTAGGGCGCCGGCCCCAACCAGCGGTCCCAGTCCATGCCTTCCGGCACTGGCTCTGCGGGCAAGTAGCAATCGCCCGAGGGACCGCCCACACTGACGTTCACCGTCTGGACCTTGCCGATTCGGCCGCTCTGCACCATCTCGCAGGCGAACCGGAAGTTGGACTCGGAGCGTTGCTGGCTGCCGGTCTGAAAGACGCGCCCATAGCGGCGAACCGCATGCACCATGGCCCGCGCCTCGTGGATGGTGAGCGAAAGCGGCTTCTCGCAATAGACGTCCTTCCCCTTGCGCAACGCCTCAACCGCCGCCAGCGCGTGCCAGTGGTCGGGCGTCGCCACGCAGATTGCGTCGAGGTCGTCGCGAGCAGCCAGCTCGCGGAAGTCGTCGTGCGTGTCGCAGCCCTTGTAGGTTCCGCCGGCCTTCGCGTCGGCGTAGCGCTCGTTGACCCACCTCTGCTTCTCTTCGCGAAACTTCGGGTCCACATCGCAGACCGCCAGAACCTGGACCTCGCCGAAGCCGAGGAATGCACTCAGATTCGCGCCGCCCATGCCGCCGACGCCGATGAACCCCATGGTGATGCGCTCACTCGCCGGGGGCCGCCCCTCGGCCCCAAGGGCGGAGGAGGTGAGAAAGTAGGGCGCGCTGAGCGCGGCTGCGGAAGCGCCCTTGAGGAAGCTGCGGCGCGAGACTTCCGTGCTGGACTGTCGAGGGTTCATTCGGATTCCCTTTCCCGGCGTGTTGCGGGCAGCGCCTCTACGAGTGCCCGGAGGACTGAGAGCACAGCGCATTTTACTCGCTTTGAGGACACCGGCACAACCTCCGCGTACTGCGCGGTTGACGGCAGGAACCTGGCAGAGCCAGCTCACTTGGTGGGCGCATTGGCGAAAGGGGAACAACCCCGTGCGAACTGACCTCGAGAACTTCCACGCAACCGTTGAGCACCGCCAACCCGGCCGGATTCTCTGCCACGCCGGGTTCGTTGAAGACCTGCACAAGCGGGTAGTCGAGCACATTGGCACGACGGACATCGGCGGACACTACGGGTTCCCCAAGAGCACCGGCGTCGGGCCGAAGCGACCTGCTGAGCTGCCGCCGCTGGACTTTGCCCGGTACTGGGAGGGCGAAGAGCTGCCGTCGGGCACGAAGATCGATGGTTCCGGGGTGGCCATGGTGCCCAGCGGGTTCTATCATTTCTGGGGGTACATTTCGCCGTTGCGGAACGCGCAGAGCCTGAAGGAACTCGAGGAGTACCCGATCGAGGACTACAGCGCGTGGGACTGTTCGCACATGCGCGCCCAAACGGAGGCAGCGCATGCCGAGGGCCGCTATGTCCAGGCGAGCGTCGGTCACATGTACGAGACCGCATGGCAGATCCGCGGCTACGAGCAGTTCCTGATGGACACCATCGACCGACCGGCGTGGGCGGAGTGCCTGTTGGAGCGGCTGTTCCAGCAGAATCTGCTCAAGGCGCGGGCTGCCGCTGAAGCGGGCGTCGACGTGCTCCACTGCGGCGACGACGTCGCCAGCCAGACGGCGCCGATGTTTGCCATGGACACCTGGCGACGTCTCATGCTCTCTCGGTGGGCCGAGGCGTGGAGTGAGGCGAAGCGGATCCACCCGGACATTCGCACCTTCTATCACAGCGACGGCAACGTGACCGCCCTTGTCCCTGAGCTCATCGACGCCGGCCTCGATATCCTCAACCCCGTCCAACCCGAGTGCCTGGACGTCGACGAACTCCATCGCCAGTACGGCCACCTGCTCTCCTTCGACGGCACCATTGGCACCCAGAGCACCATGCCGTGGGGCAGTGCCGACGACGTGCGCCGACGCGTGAAGGAAGTCATCGACAAGTACGGCCGGAGCGGGGGGCTCTTCGTCTCGCCGACCCACGTCCTGGAACCTGAGGTGCCGCTGGCGAACATCGACGCGCTGTTCGAGGCGTGCCGGGAGTATGGGACGTTCGACGCGTAAGCGCGTCGAGTTGTCTGCCGAACTCAAGCCTACCCCTGGAAACAGCACCGTGCGCACACTCGCAACTGCCCTGATTCCGCCCCTGCTTCTCTGTCTCGGGCTGACGCTCGGGGCCGCCGCCCGGGAAGGCTTCCTCACCAACGGCTCCATGACCGAAGGCGGCGCGCTTCCTTCCGGCTGGGACGAGCCGAAGACCGAAGAGGGACCCGGGCGGCTGGTCGCCGCGCGCGACACGCAGGTGTTCAAAGAGGGACCGGCGTCTCTCCGGCTGGCGACGGAAGGTGGCGCGGCTAAGGGGAACGTGAGCCGCGCCCTGCCCGAGGTCGCCGGCCAGCAGTTGGCTGTGACGGGTTGGATCAGAGCAGAGGGCGCCTTGGGCTACAACGCTCTCGCCTTTCTCTGCCCAGGTGCCGAGCCGAGCTACGTGCCGGTGAAGGAGTTTCGCCCGTCGCCCTCGTGGCAGCGCGTCAATGCCAAGGTCAAGCTCCCCGACGGCGGCCAGCCGCCGTTACTCGTGTTGCTGATTCAGGGCGAAGGGCGCGCGTGGCTGGATGAGTTGGCGGTGCTGCCGGGCGACCGGTTCCAGCCAAGCCCGGTAGTGCTCGACTTCGCCGGCGAGCCGCTGTTCTCGTTCTTGTCGTGGGAGAAGAAGGCGAGCCCGGTCGAGGGCGGCCTCCACCTCAGAGTCGAAGACAGCAAAGGCGGCATGGGGTTCGGGCTGAGTGAGGACCTGTCCACCTTTGCCGAGTGGACGCCGCGACTCACGTTGACCGTCAACGAGGGCAGCCGGGCGAAGGCGGTGCGAATCACGCTCCGGGACGCTGACGAGACGGCACACGAGTACGCGTTCAAGCTGGACGGCGTTACCGCCGGCGCGACCGTTGCCGTTCTTGCCGAGAAAGGCGCTTCTGTGACGGAGCCGGGAAGCCTTGGCGACGCCGGCAAGCAGGCCGGGTTCGACATCGCCCACGTTGCCACAGCCCTCGTGCAGGGCGACTGGTCGTCGGATCCCCTCGACGTAACCTTCAAGCAGCTCGAACTGGTGCCGCCGCCGCCCGAGATCCTGGCTCCGCGTGAGAAGCTACGCCTGCGGCTGGCAGCGGAGGCGGAGCAGAAGCGCAAGGTCGAGGCCGAGCGTGGGGCCCGCATCGCCGCCTTGCTGGAAAGCGCACCCCACCCCGCCGACGGCCCCGACATCCGGCACGTCGCTCCCGGGGCGCCCGACATTCTCGCGTTGTGGATTCAGGAGAAGGAGTTCGTGCCTGTCGCACAGATCCCGTACGAGCCCAAGGAAGGGGACGAGATCAGGCACACGGGCAAGGAGAGCGTTCTGGTCGTCGAGGGCGGCCAGGTCAAGGAAGCGCTGAAGCAAGTCGTCGTAGTGCACAAAGAGGGCAACCGGGAGGTCAAGCTCGGCGACCTGGCGATCAACGCGGAGAGGCTCAAGCCCGACGACAAGGTGATCGGGCAAGACCTGACCGCGGAAACCGTGGACCTGCCCGCGGCATACCGAATCGTCGGCGTCGATGATCCCACTTGGACCGAAGCCGCTGCGCCGACCCAGGTCTGGTGGAAGCGCAAGCCCGATGCGCCTCGGTCGGTGGCGGACCAGGTGGAGGTGTTCCTGAAGCTGCCCAAGCCGCTCACGGAAGGCAGGACGTACCGCCTTGAGTTCCCGGGCGTCAACTACCGGCAGGCGTCGGTGGACTACCGCCACGAGCCGGCGCAGACCCGCAGCGCGGCGGTCCACGTGAGCGCTATCGGCTACCGGCCGGACGACCCGTTCAAGCGCGCCTTCCTGTCGGTGTGGCTGGGCACGGGCGGCGCCCACCACTACCCCGACGGACTGCGTTTTCAGTTGCTGGACGACGCCAGCGGCAAGCCCGCGTTCACCGGCGAGCAGCCATTTCACGACGAGTTCCGCGCCACGACCATCCTCACCGACCCGAACACCCACGCTTACGAGCAGCTCAAAGCCGTGCGAGCCTACGCGCGCCTGCCCGAAGGGAAGGGAGACCCGGTCCTGCGCAAGGCTGCACGTGAGAAGGTGCTGGCCGCCGCCGACAACTGCCTCACCTTTGCTGAGGGCAACGGCTTCGGCGTTACGGTCGGAGTGTCCGGCTTGCCGCCCATGGGCTTCGTGGGTTACCTCTCGACCCCTGAGACCTGCCTCGGTGCGGTGCTGCCCGACGCCTGGTTGCTGACGGGCGAGGCGAAGTACCTCGCGGGTGCCGTCCGCGCCTGCCAGTTCTCCGCCGGCGCAAACCCGATGAATCTGGCGCTCACCACCGGACTTGGCCCCAACGCTGCGCGTTTCCCGTTGCACATCGACAGCTACATAACCGCCCAACCCGCCCTCGCCGGGATCACTGTCTACGGGATCAGCGACCCGGCGGAGAACTACGCCTTCGATTCGTGGGCGTACACCTGGTTCCTGCAGAAGATGGTGCCCGCCCCCCGCATCTGGCCCACCCACGAGAGCTACTGGGACATCTACGTCGTCCCGTCCACCAACGAGTTCACCATCCACCAGACGATCATCCCGACGGCGTTCTACTGGGGATTCCTGACGGCGCGACCGACGCGGTAGGGCTGGCTGGCCCGGGCCGCGTCGTGCCCCCGTGCAGCGAACTCAGTTGGCGAGGTCCGCCAGCGTCCCCAGGAAATGCGGCGCGACGCGGATGTACTGGCTGAACGACTTGCCCATGCCGCTCATGCTGGCGATGGCGGAGTCGGTGCCCGCGGCGAGGATCTTGGCGATCTCCTTGTCGCCGGTGAGCTGATAGGCATAGGCCAGGCCGTCGAACAACAGGAAGTTGGACCAGGCGCCCTTGCTGGACTTGGGGCAGGAGGTGTAGCGGAAGCCCTTCACGTTGTCCTCCCACATGTCGTCGACGAGGAAGCGCGCCGCCTTGTGAATGCTGTCGGCGACGCGCGGGTCGTCCGTCTCCAGGTGGTACCACTTCAGTCCGGTCAGCAGCACGCCGACCATGAACCCGGCGTTGCCGTAGTGCGCCGGCTCGCAGAGACAGTGCCCCGGGACCATCCGCCGCCGCCACCCGCCACCGGCCGTGCCGAGGGCAGGCTCGAGCGTCTGCCGCTCCAGCACGCGCTCAACGATGATCCGGCAGGCGTTCAGGTGGAATGGGTCGCCGGTGGCCCGGTAGGCAGCCATGCTCAGAATCAGGTGCCAGCCCGGCTCGCGGCAGTTGTGGAAGTCGAAGTTGACCGTGCCCCAGCGGTCGTAGTTGTCGGCAATCAGCAGTCCTGTCTCCAGTGAGCGCCGGTCACCGGTCAGGAAGTAGTGGTCGAAGTGCCCCTCGGTCCAGGTGTGGGACACCGTGAAGCTGCCCCCGGGCGTGCCGCGATTGGGTCCTTCCAGCGGGCTCTTGGCGTAGTAGTTGCCCACATGACCAATGCAGTGGGCATAGGCGCAACCCACCCGGTGCGGGTCGCTGTGGTAATGGACCGTGTCGACATCGCGGTTGTGGACTTCGGCTTCATTCGCTCTCCCCAAGAACCGCAGGTCGCCTGACCGAACGAACTGCAGGAAGAACGCGTGTTGCGTGTCGTACTCGATGTTGCCCCAGTTGATGACCCGCTCGCCCCACCAGTCGCCAAAGTTGAACAGGCCGAACTCGCGGTTGGTCTCGCGATTCTTCAGGTAGGAGTCCAGAGTGGCGGCCACTTTGGCGTCGTAGTCCTTCACAACCGCGCGGTTTGGGTCAGCCACGGTCAGCGGGCCGAAGGCGCCCGAGTCGGCGTACCACTGCGGAGTGCACTTGGCGAATAACGGCCGGTCGAGCTGTGGTGTGGAACCGTCCAAGCCAATCCACACCTCGTGGGTCTTGGTCATCCCCTGCCTCAGCTTGTAGCCGCCGGCCTTCTGGTCAGGCAGCGGGTCGAACCAGTAGAACAGACGGTGCTCATCCACGGTGCCCTTCGCCCAGTCGTATTCATCCTGGTTGAGCGGCGGAAGCGGCCAGAGCTTGCTCCCTGTGGGGCTGACTTCGAGATCCTCCGGGTAGCTCTGCCAGAAGTCGCGGACACAGACCGGCCCAACGGGCCCAGCCCAGCGCTTGCCCGCGCCCGACGGCGATTCGTACTTGTCATCGGTGTGCTGGCGGACGGACTGCTTCTCTGCGCTCCTCACTGGGAGTTCCCAGCGAAGCGACTGCACCGTGGTGAACTTGCTGTCGGGGATGTTGTTGCCAAAGGTGAGCAAGACGCGCGCCCAGGGCGTACCGGGGTAGAGGTGAACGCGCGTCTCGAACGCAAACGCCTGTTCCCCATTCTGTCCCGTGAAGCTGCCTTCGGCCCGGAGACACTGCCGCAGCGGAGCGCTCTCCTCCGGCGTCCATCTGGTCGAACGCAGGTCGGCTTGCAGTTCGCGGCCGGCAGCGTCGCGCAACGTAAGCACGCCGGCACAGCTTGCCGCCGCCTTGAAGCCCTGGGCAGTGCGCTCCTGTTCGGTGGCTGGCACGATCTCGTCACGGTCCGCGAAGTGGTCCCTCGAATAGAGACCGGATGCCAGAGCAGCCGCAACCGGATCCCGGGCTACGCCGGGACCGAAGTGAAGTGTGTAGTCGCCTGTAGGCCCGCTGTGCCGAAAGTCCAGCAGCAGCCACTTCACGCTGCCGTCCGGCCAGCGGCCGTTGACCGACGTCTGGAGCGGGACTTCTTTCCCGTCGGCCGCGGTCAGCTTCACGTTCCGTGCCGACCCGAGGAAGCCTTTGGGGAACGGCACGCCACTGGTGACGGGCCACTGGTCGAAGGTCAGCCCGCCGAATACCTCGACCTGCAGTGGCACTGTGCCGCTCTTCGGGGTCGGCGGCTCGATGAACGGCTGCCAGGTGTAGTCGCGCCAGTCTGTCGCCGCGACGGGCTTGCCGTCACGCGCCGCAGCGACGAGTCGGTAGCGCACTTTGTCCTCGGGTTTCATCTCGGGGAACTTGAGCCGGTGGTTGTTGACGGCTTCCGACTCCTCGACCTTCTTCCCACCGGCCAGCTCGAGCGTGCAAACCGCGGGCCAGGTGGTGACCCAGGTGACTTGGCCGTCGTGCTCGCCCGGGTAGCGGAACTCATAGACCGGCCCCCGCGGCTCCGGCTTCTTCGCCAGCAGCACCAGATCCTCGGTCCGGTACGCGCTCTCGACGCCCAACGCGCGCAGTTCCAACTGGTCGCCCTGCTTCAACGCCACCGGTTGCGAAAGGAAGAACAGATGCTGATTGTTGTCGTCCCAGTCGGCTAACGCCATGCCCTTCCGCTCGCCGTTGACATAGACGCCGATGACCTCGCGTCCGGGCGAGTCGTAGAAGACGAAGCCGGGCCAGAAGCTGCCCGCTCCGGGAACCGTGGCCACGATCTTCGCTGCCCCGCTCTCCCGGACCACGTTGTCGGCGCGGTACTCGCTGGCCACGAACTTGAAGCCCTCGTGCCGGCAGCCGAAGATGGGCAGGACAACGTTCGCCGGGTCCTTCAACAGCTTGTCGATTCGGTCCAGCCCGTAGGTCTGCTCGACGCCTTCGCTCTCGGTCAGGTCGCTGTCCAGCTTCACCTTCGGCCGGTCGCTGACGGGCGGTCCGGTGGCGGCGAAGTAGCCGGTACTGTCGACGCCTTTGTGGGGTTCCCAGGTCTCGGACAGGACCATCAGGCGGAAGGCGGACTTGCCGTTGATCTGGGCGAGGTCTACGTCGTATGAGACATATAGGACCGAGGCGACGGAGGAGCAGCGCGGGAAGGGACTCGGGACCGTGTCGCCGTCCCGCGAATAGGCCGTGTTTCCGGGCTGCTCGTTGGTCACGCGCAACATGTACTCGCAGCCGTGACCGGGACGCCCCGTCTTCGCATCGTTATCGGCATCGAGGTAAAGAATGAGGTTCGAGTTGTCTCGCGGGTAGTCTTGTGCGAAGGTGACGCGCCAGACGAACCGGTTGCCGCCGGCATTGGCGATCGCCACCTCGGTCACGAACCGCGCCGGGTTGCCGTGGTTGGCCGGGAGTTGGCGGGTCAGGAGAGTCGGGAAGGGGTCGGCGTACTTCGGGTCGGAGCCGAGGGTCAGCTCGACTTCATTGCTCATGCCGTCGCCGTCCGCATCGATGACCGGCGCGGCCCACGCCGCGACAGATCCCGAGGCGACCGACAGCAATGCGGCGATGGCAAGGGTGAATGCGGTCCGAGTCCTCATGGGAATGCCTCCTGTTGCGACGTCCCTTGCAGCATGGGTCTCCGACCCGTCTCGGTCTCCCGGTACGCGGACGGTCGCCAGACGGAGCCGGGACCCATGCTACGAGACAGCTACTTCCACTTCACAAGGATCACTTTGTCCGCCAGTACCTGCGGCTCGTCGAAGTACACACGCAGCTTGTGCTTGCCCGCCCGCAGCCGTGCGACTCCGTAGTTATCTTGCAGCACCCAAGTCTTCAGGCCGGACAGGTGGCCCCGCTGTTGCTGCCCCCCGAGCGACGCATTCAGCGCGTCCTGGTCGCCGGCGAACCCCATCGCGCGCACCGCGAAGAGATAGGTCCCCGCCTCCAGCTCGACTTCGCCTTCCGCATAGCTGCTGGCGTCCAGTAGCCGCACTGCCTTGCCGCCGCTGGCGCCCGGGGCGTCCTCAACCTTGACGTTGTGGCGATCCGGAAGCGATTCGACCTCCACCTCGACAACCTGCCTGCCCTCGAGCTTTGCGGAGGTGTTCAGGTTGGGCATGTCCGCCAGCTCCCGCGCCATGTTGGCGAGGGCGGTCCACATGGTCAACGCAACGGCGTTGTCGCTGCGGTCGGGGTCGGGCAATGCCTGCTCAGGATCGAGTGTGACCCGGACTTCCGACATGAGCGGCGCAAGGGGATAGGGGACGAGGACCACCGTGAGGGGCGGCATGAGCTTCGCGGTAACCGTCTGCGCAGTGACGCCCGCGACCTGCACCTGGCAGATCAGCCCCGCCCTTGCCCCCGGGCAGTGTACCGCGACGGCGAGTTCGGCGCGGCCGGAGTCGTAGGTCACCTCTTCCGCCTTGAGCGCAAGCCCGGCCGGCGCTTCACAGCCGGCGAAGGTGGCCGCCAGGAGGAGGATCAGCATGGACTGAGTCACGGTCACGGGTTGCCTCCCTGGTGCAGAAAGGCGGGAGCCGCGCCCTGCGAACGGCTCCCGCCAAATGGCTGCTTCTTGATTCATTGCGTCTGCTTCGTCCCGACGAGGAAGACTACACCGCCTTGTTGACAATGTCGCTGACCGAGACGATTCCGGCCAGCTTCTTCTGGGCGATCACCGGCGCGCGGCTGAGGCCCATGTTCGCGAACAGGCGGGCCACGTACTTCACATCCAGATCCGGGTTGATTACAACCAGGGGCTTGGACATGATCTCGTGGACCAGTACCTGCTCCGGGTCGAGCCCAGCGGCCACGACTTCGTAGGCTACGTCGCGGTACGTCACGATCCCGTACGCATCAGCCTTGTTGCGGCGGTCGACGATGAGCGTCCGGGTGCCGTGTTCCTTCATTTTGGCCACTGCGGCCGCGACGGTGTCGTTGCCGTCGATCATGACCACGTCGGTGGACATGATGTCCTTTGCTGTCGCCATCTATTGTCACCTCCTTTCGGTGCACTGTGCCCTCCACTTCCGGGGCCCTGTCCAACGCCGGTGAATTCGCCGCCGCGCGGCTGATCCCTGCACGCGGGTCGAAGTGCTTCGACATGAGGCAGCCGGAGCTGCGCCTGGCGAGGTAGTAGCTTGTCGGCGGATCCGGCGCGCGTTTCCCGCCGTCGCGGCGAAGAAGGAAACGAGCCCAGTCGCGTGGAATGCGTGCACCGAACGCGTTGCGGTCTCAGGCGCGGAGGTGGTCTGGGGGAGCGACGTCAACGTCAGCGCAGCGCCCTGGGCGCCGAGCCGAGACCGGGCGCGCGCTGCGCGCGAGGGACGGGCGGCGAATCCCGCGCTAAACGCATTTGGGGGCGCAACTTACCTCCGAACGGACTGCGCTGTGGCGCCAGTGGACGCAACATGACCAACAACAGCAACAGGAAGCTCTGCTTCTCCGGCCACCAGACACTCGCCTTTCGGTACGGCTGGCTGGAGAAGGGCGTTAGAGGAGTCCAGGAGTCCCCCACCCTCTTCTCGGAGGACGACGCGCTTGTTCGACTGGGCGTGGGGAAGAACATGGCTCAGAGCATTCGGCATTGGCGCCTGGCGACCTAGTTGGTCGAGGTGGATCCCGAGGTCCGCCCAAACACCGGCCGGCGCCTGAGGGTGTCGGACCTAGGGCGGCGCCTGTTGCTGAATGGCAACTGGGATCCATTCCTGGAAGACGAGGCGTCGCTTTGGCTCATTCACTGGCTGCTGGCGACAAACCCGGAGAGCGGAACGACGGGGCACATTGTGTTTTCGTTATACCACCGGCCGGACTTCTCGCGGCGGGAGCCTACAGAATACCTGATTGACTTCGTCAAGAAGCACTCACTGAAGGTTAGCGAGAGGTCGCTCAACCGGGAGGTGGACTGCTTCCTGCGGACGTACGTGCCGGCGAGGAGCAGCGCCAAGGACGCGCTGCCGGAGGACTCTCTCAACTGTCCGCTGCTGCAACTGAACTTGATCCAGCCTTCACCAGATGGGGAGTTGTACCGGTTTGCCCTCGGCCCGAAGCCTTCTCTTCCAACAGGTGTGGTCGGGTTCGCGCTTGGTCAGTATTTCGAGCGCTTCCGCCCGGACCAGGGCACGACCAGTGTCCAGCAGTGTCTCTAAGGCGCCGAAAGCCCAGGACAAGTGTTCAAACTCGACGAGAACAGCCTGCTCGAGTACGTCGAGGAGTTGGGGGCGCTGACGGGCGGAGACGTTGCACTGGACGAGACAGCCGGTCTCAAAAGGATCTACCAGCGGAGCAGGTTCGACGCAATTGCGCTACTCGAGGGCTATTACGGAAAGGAGGGTGATTCGTAGTGGCAGCGCGACCTGTCTCGGCAGCGCACCTCGGCGTTGGGCGCAGGTTCCTTCGTTCGGTAAACCTAGAGCAGGACTGCGCGCAGAGCGGTCCCAACGGCGGCTACGTGGTTACAGCCAATGCTCGGCAAGCCCTCGACCGGGTGCTGGAGGGACTGCGCGAGGGTTCACCCGCTCGAGCGTGGACAATAACTGGACCCTACGGAGCGGGGAAGTCGGCATTTGCGGTGTTCTTGACTCGGCTGCTGTGCCTGTCAGGAGGCGAGGGTGCGCAGGCGCGGGCGAAGTTACTGGAAGTTGACCCCGCGCTGTTGGAGCGGATCGAGCAGGAAGGCGTGTGGGCGAACGGCGCCGGCGGCATGTTACTACAACCGTACTTAGCTCGGGGCAGGTCTCCGACCGCCCCGAAACGCTTGACGGGAAGGTCTCAAAGGGCTCTGGAGACCTGTCGGTCCGGGGAGCGGCGGGGTCAGGAGACCCTCGCCGAGCACATTCGCGCTAAGTACGGTTGTAGTAATGCTGCCGGTGCTGGTGACTGCGCGTCGCGCACCGGCTTCTGTGTGCCTACTCCAGGGACTCGTGCCGGCTATCCAATCCCTCGCTGGGGCAACGGCCAGCCGGCTGAGGAAGCGTGTCGCTGTATTGCTCGCTTCGGGCGAGCCGCCGGACAGCCGGGAAGTGGTGAAGGCCGTCCAGGACACGGCCTCTATTGCCGTCTCTCAGGGCCGTTGGGGGGTGCTTGTCCTCGTCGACGAGTTGGGGAAGCTGTTCGAGTACGCTGCGCGGAATCCCCGCCGAGGCGACGTGTTCGTCCTGCAGGAATTGGCGGAACATGCCAGCCGGAGCGCCCAGTCGCCGGTACTGCTCCTCGGCTTCCTGCACCAGTCCTTCGAGGAGTACGGTCAGCCTCTCGACCTGGTGACGCGGCGCGAGTGGGAGAAGATCGGCGGGCGGTTCCACGACGTGCCGTTCCTTGAGCCGCCCGAGCAGGTTGTCAGGATGATTGCGGACGCGATCACGCCCTCTGGATCACCGCTGCCGAGTCGCTTGATCGAGCAAGTAAAGGACCTCGCCGCCTTGGCAATTGAGGGGATTTGCCCGCCCGCGATGCCGCCTGCGGAGTTCCTCGACGTCGCGGTCCGAGCGTATCCGCTCCACCCGGTTACGCTGGTCGCCTTCCCCTACCTCTTCAAGCGGTTTGCCCAGAACGAGCGTTCCCTGTTCTCCTACTTGAGCAGTCAGGAGCCATTTGGGTTCCAGGAGTTCGTGGCGGCGCACCCCGTGAACGAGGAGGCGTTGGAGTTCATTCGTCTGCCCGCTGTCTTCGACTACTTCACGGCCAATTTCGGTCTGAGTTTGTATAGACATCCCCAGGCGAAGCGCTGGCTGGAGGCTGTTGTCAGCGGCCGCCCTATGCTGGGCCATGGATGGGCGGGGTACTGGTCCAGTGATGGCCGCCCTATTTGGGCCACCGATGGCCGGGTGGACTGGGCCACTGTGCGGGGGTGATTGAGTTGATTGGTGCCTCCGGGGAGCTATCCTCTCAGGACCTGATTCTGAGAGGTGATTCCGATTCCCAGGAGGCTGTTCGTGATGGAGATCCGTGAGCTCGTTCGGAGAGTGAGTTGCGGTCAGAGTGACCGCGCCATCGCCCAGGACTTGGGCGTGGATCGGAAGACGGTGGCTGAGTACCGTCGGTGGGCGGAGGCCGAGGGGGCGTTGCCGGAGGGCGGCGCGGCGCTGCCTTCGGAGTCCGAGTTGGAGGAGTTGCTGGAGTCCGGTGAGCAGCGCAGTGGTCGCCGACAGGAGTCGACGGTAGCGCCGTACCGAGAGCAGGTGACGGCGTGGCTGGAAGCCGGTCTGACACGTCAGGTGATCTGGCAGCGGCTGACGACGGACCACGGGTACACCGGCAGTTACACGTCGGTGCGCCGATTCGGGAGCCGGCTGCGAGCGGCGGAACCAGCGGAAGCCTTCGTCCGCGTCGAGGTTCCTGCAGGAGAGGAAGCGCAGGTGGACTTCGGCAGCGCGGGGAAGGTGTACGATCCCACCCGCGGCGAGGTTCGGCCGGCGCAGGTGTTCGTGATGACCTTGAGCCACAGTCGGCATCAGTACGTGGAGCTCTGCTTCGACCAGAAGGTGGAGACGTGGCTGCGGCTGCACCGCCACGCCTTTGAGTTCTTCGGTGGCGTGCCGCAGCGCGTGGTGTTGGACAACCTGAAGGCCGGGATCGTCAAGGCAAGTCTGCACGAGCCGGTGGTGCAACGGGCGTATCGCCAGTTGGCCGAGCACTACGGCTTCCTGATTGCGCCCTGTCGGCCGCGGACTCCGCGCCATAAGGGCAAAGTCGAGCGGGGCGGCGTGGCGTACGTCAAGGGGAACTTCCTGGCCGGTCGCTCGTTCCGCAACGACCAGGACGCCAATGAGCAAGCGTTGGCGTGGACTCTGGAAGTCGCCGGGTGTCGGGAGCACGGCACCACCAAGCAACGACCGCTGGACGTGTTTGACCGTGTCGAGCACGCGGTCCTGCAGCCGCTGCCGGCAGAGCCGTTCACACTCTGCTGCTACAAGGAGGCGAAGATCCATCCGGACTGTCATGGCGAACCCTGTGGGTTCGAAAACTTCGAGGGCGCGTACTATTCAGCGCCCTTCCGACTCGTCGGTCAGAACGTGCTGCTGAAGGCTACTGAGCGGCAGGTAGAGCTGTATCAACACCACGAGTTGGTGGTCGTTCATTCGCGGGCCACCCGGCGTGGTCAGCGAGTGACTCTGGACGAGCATCTACCGCCCGACAAGGCGCAGTATCTGCTGCGCACCCCCGCGTGGTGTCAGCGGCACGCCCGCCAACTGGGGCGAGCCACGGGCGAACTCATCGAGCGGCTGCTCTCCGAAGGGGTGTTGTATCGCCTGCGGACAGCGCAAGCGATCCTGCGTTTGGCGGACCGGCACGGCGCCGACCGGCTGGAAGCCGCCTGCGCCCGGTGCCTCGCCTTCGAAGAGCTCTCGTACCAAAGCCTCAAGCGCATTCTCGACCAGGGCTTGGATAAGCAGTTGAGCCTATTGGAACCGGTGGCGCCGCCGCCGCCCCCAGGAGAAACGCCGTCGGTCCCGCCGACCTTTGCGCGTTCGGCCGCGGAGTTCTTCGGTGCCGGAGACGGGCTCTTGCAGCCGCTTGCCGGCCCTGGACCGGCGAATCGGAGGCAGCTCTCATGACCTCCGTCACGACCGCTCCGCCCGACACCGGACTCCGCGTCCAGCAGTTGACACCGCTGCTCAAGCAGCTTCGCTTCAGCACGACTTTATCCACGGACTGAGATCTGGTCGGGGAGGGTAAGCTGCAGACCATCACGTCTTAGCACGAGTCGAAGAGGTCTGCGATGCTCATCCTCCCCGATGAGATTGCAGCAATTGTAGCACCGTTCGCACCACAGTTTGACAAGTCGGTCTTTGAGCACGCGAAGATACTCCTGGTAGGTGCCATTCTCAC
>Ga0210056_1000074_pt1 | contig 62224 bp, 57 predicted proteins | sample CryGeyCG2014_080_2_FD_183965 | JGI IMG/M metagenome (GOLD analysis project Ga0210056, IMG submission 183965) | Groundwater microbial communities from aquifer - Crystal Geyser CG07_land_8/20/14_0.80 (SPAdes) (version 2) | ecosystem: Environmental > Aquatic > Deep subsurface > Groundwater | place...
CTGTGGAAAAAGAAGGGCTCTTTTATCCTCCGGATCCCTCCAGCTCTGATTTCTCCACCCTCGGTGGAAACCTGGCTGAATGTGCCGGGGGGCCTAAAGCCATCAAGTACGGAGTCACGCGGGATTACGTTTTAGGACTCGAAGCCGTACTGCCCACCGGCGAGATCATCCGAACCGGCGTACAGACGACCAAAGGCGTGGCGGGTTACGATCTGACCCGGCTTCTGGTAGGCTCTGAAGGGACCCTCGGCATCATCACCCGTATGACGCTGAAGCTTTTGCCGCTTCCGCAGTCCGTTATGACCTTGACGGCGGTTTTTCATCGTCTGGAAACGGCGACCGAGACTGTATCGGAGATCATCCGACGCGGCATCATCCCCCGAACCCTGGAATTCATGGATAACGCATCCATTCGTTGTGTGGAAAGACACCTGAAGATGGGGCTTCCCGTGGATGCCGGAGCCCTCCTTTTAATTGAAACCGACGGCGATCCGGAGGAAACGATCAAAACCATAAAAAAGCTTCAGGACGTCTGTCGCACCAACGGAGCGTACGATGTCCGCACTGCGGCCACCGCTGACGAAGCACAGGCACTTTGGAAGGCCCGAAAGGCCATCTCTCCGGCTCTTTTTCAGTATGCCCCCCATAAAATCAATGAGGACATCGTAGTGCCCCGGAGCCGGATTCCTCAAATGATTCGACGGATCGAATCGCTCCGGGAAAAAACCGGCCTGTTCATGGCGAGTTTCGGACATGCCGGAGACGGAAACATCCATTTTAACATCATGCTCGACAAGAATGATCCCGCGGCTTTGAAAAAGGCTGAAGACACGGTGGAGGAAATCTTCGATTACACCGTGGAGCTGGGAGGAACCCTTTCAGGGGAGCATGGGATTGGTATCACCAAGGCACCCTATCTCTCCAAAGAGATCGGGCCCGAGGCGATTGCGCTCATGAAAAGGATCAAAAAAGCCTTTGACCCCAATGGTATTCTCAATCCCGGGAAGATCTTTCCGCCACATTAGGCATCCTCAAGCCCGCCGCGATTCGCTCTGGAAAAAGCGCTATTCCACCTTCAGACGGATATCCGGGAACCCGATATCCTCGAATCGTTCGTAACGTGTCTCCCTATCGTGCTCGATGGCGCAACGTAGCCTCAGTGCGCAGTATTTCCTGCAAATGGGGTCCTGGGAAAGATAATCGCCGAAACAATCCAGTCGTTCCCCCATCCGGAAGCGATCGGTGCTCTTATTGAGGATCCTCTTCATTTCTAATATCCAAAAGCGAAAGCATTTCGTCATGAATGTGCCCATTGGTCACTAGGAGCGATTTATTCTCCAAGGTAAACGGGCGATTGTCATAATCAGTGACCGTCGCACCTGCCTCCAGGGCGATCCGGAAGCCGGCGGCCGTATCCCAGGGATTGAGGTTTTGCTCCCAGAAGGCATCGAATCGGCCGCAAGCCACATAACAGATATCCAGTGCTGCCGATCCTAATCTGCGCACTCCTCGAGAAGCCTCCAGGCATCGGCGAAATCTTCGGATCATGGGCTCCACGTTAGGTCCGGGGTTATGGGGAAAACCGGTGACCAGCAGGCTTTTCGCTACTGCGCGGGCATCCGTCACCCGGATGGGCTTGCCGTTCAGGGTCGCCCCGCATCCCTTGACGGCGATGAACAACTCTTCCAAAGGCGGTGAAAGGATGACTCCCACTAGGACTTCATCGGCCGAAGCAAAGGCGATGGAAACGCAGTAGATCCTCAGCCCGTGTGCATAGTTGGTTGTACCGTCCAATGGATCGATGATCCACCGGGAGGCGGTTTCTTTCCCGGCTGCGCCGCTTTCTTCAGCCAGAACCGCGTGATCCGGAAATGCGCTTCGGATGGTTTTGAGGATGGCCGCCTCAGCCGCGATATCGGCATCGGTGACAAGGTCGGCGATCCCCTTTTTGGTGGATATCCGGGAAAGCTTTCCAAACCGCCGGGTGAGCTCCGCCCCTCCTTTGCCTGCGGCGGCCATGGCGACCCTCTTGATTCGATCCAAATCCATTAGAAGGCGAACTTACACTCCGCCAATTCAGACTGTCAATAAGTTTTAATGGCTCGACAAAAAGTCCGCTTGTCTTGCCGGGGCAGGATTACACTGCATCTTTGGTCTGCCGGTTCGTCTTACACCCAGGCAGGTTATGCTAATGCACCCCGAAACCGGATCTTTGAGAGGATACCCTGCATGGCATCGATAAGCCCATGGAGTGTGGATCGATTCCGTGCACAAATGGGGACCCCATCGTAACGCCGACTCAAAGCGGCCACTTCGGATGCTTCCAACTGATCTATCTTGTTCAGGACCCGGATGGCCGGTTTGTCCATCAATGCAAGCTCATTTAAGATCATTTCCACCGATTCTACTTGTTCCGGAAAATGGGGATGGCTGATATCGATGACATGAAGCAATAGGTCTGCCTGCTCCAGCTCTTCCAAGGTCGCCCGAAAAGCCACCATGAGGTCCTGGGGAAGATCCCGGATGAATCCCACCGTATCCGTGATGATGACCTCCATATCCTGCGGGAAACGAAGCCGCCGGCTTGTGGGGTCCAAGGTGGCGAAGAGGCGGCTTTCCGCCATGACTTGGCTGTGCGTCAGCGTGTTGAGAAGGGTGGATTTACCAGCGTTGGTATAGCCGATGATGGAAACGACGGGCAGGTGCTTTTTCCCCCGCATCGCCCTCTGGGTTTTACGGTTTTTCCGAACCTGCAACAGCGCCTCCTCCAGTCGGACAATCCGATCTCTTGCCCGCCTCCGGTTGATTTCCAGCTTGGTCTCACCGGGGCCACGGCCGCCGATGCCGCCCGTCAATCGGGACATGGCCGTATTTTTCATAACGAGCCGGGGGAGGAGGTATTTCAGTTGGGCAAGCTCCACCTGGAGCTTCCCTTCCCGGGTCTGAGCACGCTGGGCGAAGATATCCAGGATCAGCTGGGTTCGGTCGATGATCTTCAACTGGAGCCGGTCCGCAAGAGTTCGGATCTGTGAAGGATTGAGTTCTTGGTCGAACACCACCATGGTGACCCCTTTCTGAAGGGCCGAAATGGCGAGCTGCTGGAGCTTTCCCTTTCCCAAGGGGAGTTGGCTGCCAAAGCTTCGCCGGTAGGGTTCCGTCCCCACGACTTCCAGCCCGCACGACATGGCCAGGGCGAGCAATTCCCTATGAGATTCCTGTTTCAGGTGCCTCGGCATATCGCCGTCGTGCATCAGGATTGCGCGTTCCGAACCCGGTTTTGTCCTTCGGATTCCATCAAAGAGAGACAGCTCGGTCTCCAGCGCATGGATCCGGTCCAGACAGGCGATGTCCATGCGATCGGGCCGTAAAGGATGCAGGAAGCCGTAAGGCTTTTCTTCGGGGCCTTTGGGCAGGATATGGGCAGCGTGGACGAGACCGGGCTCCCCGTCTTCGGAGACCGTTACTGCGGCCATGAAATCGAGGGTAAGCAGGCAAAGGTCGGTGAGGTCGTCTTCGGTCAGTGTCTCTTCCGCAAGATGCGTGTGAACACATCGCACGCCGTTGAGGCGCCCGGAGGCCGAACGGTATCCGGTCAAATCAGGGATGACGATTTTCTGGTAGTCTCCCACTATCACGTGGGTCACTCGACCCGTCCGGTCGATGAGCAGACCGATCTGTCGCCGCATTTCACGGGAAAGCCGGCTGATTTCGCGAAGGAGCTGAAGGCTGATCAGGTGCTGGATGCGTACGCGGCGGCGGTACAAGGCTTCAAGTCCACGGGTCTGATCGGCCTTGAGCCCTCCGGTATTTCCGAAAAGACGCTTCATCCCATGTTGTCGGGCGCCAGATTTTCAAAACGGGTGTACGCCGCCCTGAAAGTCAGCGGGACTACGCCGGTGGGTCCATTTCTCTGCTTGGACAGCAGCAGTTCGGCTTTCCCTTTGTTGGGATTGTTCTCGTCTTTGTTGTATGCCTCATCCCGATAGATGAAGGCAACCACATCCGCATCCTGCTCCAGCGCCCCGGACTCCCGAAGGTCCGCCAGTTGCGGTCTCTTGTCTACTCGATCCTCCAGCTTCCGGTTCAACTGGGAAATCGCCAAAACCGGCAGTTCGAGCTCTTTGGCCAGAGCCTTGAAGGATCGGGATATTTCGGAAATTTCCAGATCCCGCCGTTCGGCCATATAATGGCTTCTCATGAGCTGAATATAGTCAATGACGATCAGACCGAGATTGACCTCCATCTTGAGCCGTCGCGCCTTGGCCCGGATCTCCAGAACCGAGATGTTGGGGGTGTCGTCGATGTAAACAGGGGATTCAGAGAGGACACCGGCGGCATCCGTGAGGTTGACCCAGTCTTCCTTACTGAAAAACCCGCTCCGCAGGCGCGATGAATCGATCCTCGCTTCGGAGCACAGCATGCGCATGGCGAGTTGCTCCTTGGACATCTCCAGCGAAAAGATGGCGGAAGCGACCTTGGCCTCCACCGCTGCATTTCGGGCAATATTCAACGCCAGGGCGGTCTTTCCCATGCTCGGTCGTCCCGCCACGATAATAAGATCTGATTTTTGCAGCCCGGAAGTGAGGTTGTCAAAGAGGGTGAACCCGGTTGGGACGCCGGTGATCAGCGCCTTGTTCCCCTGCCGCTCCTCCAGGGCGTCGATGCTTTTATCAATGAGTGAGCGAATAGGATAAAAGGACTGCCGGTGTCGCTTCTCGGATACTTCAAAAACCGCTCTCTCGGCAAAATCAAGGATCTCCTCAACACTTCCCAGGTCTTCAAGGCATCGCTTCGAGACGGCATTGGCCTTTTCAATGAGCCGTCTCAAGATCGCCTTGTCATGGATGATCTTGGCATAATGGGCCGCATTGACCGCCAGGGGAACGGTATCCACGAGGCGGGCCAAAAAGACGGCGCCTCCCACTTCCTCGAGATGTCCTTTTTCCCTGAGTCTGTTGGACAATGTGACCAGATCGACGGGTTCGTCCTTATTGAACAGCTCTACGACGGCTGAAAAGATCTTTTCATGGGCCAATCGATAGAAATCCTTAGGGGAAAGGATCTCCAGGACATCCAACAGCGCTGTGTTATCGATGAGGATGGCGCTGAGTATGGACTCCTCAGCCTCAATGCTGTGAGGAGGAACGTGGTATAGTGCGGGGTCTTTCTTGGGCCTTTTTGGGGATTCAGTCATCGGAATTGCTTAAGGGGAAAAAGGACATGGGCTGGATCAATACTGGCCCGTTTCCAACTTCCGGCAAAGGAATTCCACCTGTTGCTGGATCTGCTGGTTTTCTTTTACGCCCCGTTCAATGAGATTCACCGAATGAATGGCCGTGGCGTGATACCGATTAAAGCTTTTTCCGATTTCCTGGAGGGTTGCATCCGTGTACTTCCGAGTGAGGTACATGGCGATCTGCCTCGGACGGACGACGATCTGTTTCCGGGAACGGGAGGTCAATTCATCCGGGGAGATCCGGTATTGTTTGCAGATGAGCCGCTTGATGGCATCCACCGTGATGTTTCTCCGGTGCTGAACCATATTCTTGACCACGCTTCCCGCAAGGTTCAAATCCAAAGGTGCACACAGCAATGAAGCCTTGGCCATCACACCGGACAGGCCGCTTTCCAGTTGCCGGACATCGTCGGTGAGTTCGCTGGCCAGATATTGGATGATATCATCGCAGATCTGATATCCATTGAATCTGACCTTCTGTTTTAATATTTTAATCCGAGTCGCGTAATCCGGGGCTTCGATGTTGGAAATCAAACTGGAGCAAAGCCTGGATTTCAGCTTATCGTTGATCTTTGGAATGTCCGAAGGCAAATGGCAACTGGTGAAGATAATCTTTTTATCTACGCCCAATAAGTCTTCCAGGATAAAATTTAATTCGATCTGTGTCCGATTTTTCCCGGAAAGCAAATGGATGTCTTCAAGGAGGAGCACATCGCATCGGCTTCGGTATTTTTCTTTAAACGCATCGATGGTCCCGGACTTGAAGGCATGAATCATTTCCAGGGCAAAATCCTCCGCCGTGACATAATAAACCCGCTCGTTGGGAAAATTAGACAGAACATGGTGTCCCACAGCCTGAGAAAGGTGACTTTTCCCCAAACCCGGCTTGGCCATCAACAGAAGCGCACTCTGCTGGGACTTTTTGGAGCATGCCAAAGAAAGGGCTGCCGAATAAGCAAAATCATTGCCGGTTCCCACTACAAACTGGTCGAAGGTGAAGTCCGATCGGAGAGTCTTGCCGTTATGGGGCATGGGATGGATGTTGGGAAGGGGAATCTGATTATCCTCCAAAGGATCCTTCTGCCCCTTTTTGTGCCCGTTGGATTCGGAAATCTCAAAAACAACCTGATTTTCAAATCCCAGCACCTCCCGGATTTCCGACGTGATCAAATCCCCATAATGGGTCATCATCCGTTTCATTGAAAAGGCGTTGGGACTTTGAAGAACGATCTGGGGGCCTGTTTCCGGTTTTTGAACGACCGGCTCGATCCACATCCGATAACAATGAGCCGGGATCCGGTCTTGAATCCTGCTTTTTACCTGGTCCCAGATCGTTTCCAATGCATCCATATTACAAATAAAAGTCCCATTCCCGATTGAGTTCGTGAAAACGATGCGCTGAAAAACCGTATCCGCCGATTGCCGATTGCGTGGGAGATATATTCGGAGTTTCGGGTCTGCGTCGATGACAGGGTTCCTTCTATGGTAAGAGGGCAATGCTGTCAAATCGAATGGTTTGGGTTTTTCATGAACTTCTTAACAGATTGTTAACATTTCACAACTAATTGTTATTATTTAATTATTGTATACTTAAGAGCCAACTGCCCTAAAAGATGATGCTTTTTTTGCCGGGGGTTTCTCCAAGCATTTTGGACACATCCATGACCGTCTCTCAAATATGCCCAATCCGGCTTTGAAAAAAAATCTTTCAATTGCTCTATTTTTCTTTGATTTTTGAAAAATTTCATATACCGACATCCGGCTCGCTTGGAAAAAATCATTTAAAGAAAAGATTAATTTCGGTTTTCGTTTGAAAGGCGTGACAACCCCTTGTAAGGTGTCGCAAATGGTTGTGCTCCAGGCTTGCCTGCATCCCTGAATAATACAGACAGACCCCTTGAATGCCCGAAAAATCGTTCTTATCGTGATGCTCGGTTTTACTCAGGCGGACAAATCGCAATGAAAGCAAAATTCGATACACGACCTATTATTGTAGTTACCATGGGAGACCCTGTGGGAATCGGCCCCGAGATCGTTGTCAAAGCCATGGCCCGGAACAATTTTAATCATTTCTGCAAGCCCGTCATCCTGGGGGATCCCTTACGGTTGGAGGCTGCAAAAAAATGCGTGGGGATTTCCCCGGAAATCCGCGTGATCAACGATCCGAGCCAAGGACATTATAATGGCTCCTGCATCCACGTGATCCCTATCAGCCATCTGAACCCGGAGAAAACCCGGTGGGGAAAGCCGACTCGATCCACGGCCGCCGCCGCAATCCGATATATCACCACGGCCGTAGATATGGTGCAACGGAAGGAAGCTTCCGCCATGGTGACCTGTCCGATTCATAAAAATGCCTTCCGCCTGATGGGGCTGCCGTATGCCGGCCATACGGAACTCATTGCCGAACGGACCGGATCTTCCGATTTCATCATGATGATGGCCGGAAGCAAATTGAGAGTCGCCCTGGTTACCATCCATGAACCCCTCCGGGAAGTCCCCGGCCTCATAACACCGGAACGGGTCATTCGCACCATCGTTTTAACCGCGCAAGGTCTCACGGAGCGCTTCGGTGTGCACAAACCCCGCCTGGCCGTTTCCGGACTAAACCCGCATGCAGGAGAGAACGGCCGGTTCGGGGATGAAGAAAAGCGGATCCTGAAGCCGGCCATCCGCCGAACCCTCCGGAAAGGGTATCGGGTGGAAGGCCCCTATCCTCCTGATACCGTGTTTTACCGGGCCCTCACGGGAGCCTTTGATGCGGTGATCGCCCTGTATCATGACCAGGGCCTGATCCCTTTCAAGCTCGTCCATTTCAACGACGGCGTCAACACCACTTTAGGCCTTCCTCTGATCCGGACCTCCGTCGATCATGGTACGGCTTATGACATCGCCGGAACCGGAAAAGCAGACCCGGGAAGCCTTGCAGCCGCCTTACGGATGGCTGCAGATCAGGTGCTTCACCGACGCAGGACGCTTTCATAGGTGTCATCCGGGGATTCAGAAATGATCACCGATCAGATCATCATCCGAGGTGCGCGGCAGCACAACCTGAAAAACATCGACGTTTCCATCCCAAGGAATAAGCTGGTTGTCATCACCGGCCTATCCGGATCCGGTAAATCGACGCTGGCTTTTGATACCCTTTATGCAGAAGGTCAACGCCGGTACGTGGAATCCCTTTCCACATATGCCCGTCAGTTTTTGGAGCGAATGGAAAAACCGGACGTAGATAGCATCGAAGGGCTTTCTCCGGCTATCGCCATTGAACAAAAATCCGCCGGCCATAACCCTCGATCCACAGTAGGGACCGTCACGGAAATTTATGACTACCTCCGCCTGTTGTTCGCGAGGGTTGGCACGCCTTATTGCTATCAGTGCCATCGTCCTATCACCTCCCAGTCCATCGACCAGATCGTGGACCAGATCCTCTCCCTGCCTCAGGGGACCCGAACCCTAATCCTGGCACCGTTAGTCAATCAGCAAAAGGGATCTCACGAGAAACTCTTTAAGAAGCTCATCAAGGAGGGTTTTGCCAGGGTCCGCGTCGATGGGATGTTATATGAAATTGAAGAGGTCCCTGCGCTGGTGAAAAACAAGAAGCACGATATCCAAGTCGTCGTGGATCGTCTCCAGGTCAAAGATGGCCTCAAGAGCCGTTTGGCCGATTCCCTGGAGCTGGCCATGGCCCAATCGGATGGGGTGGTCGTTGTGGACGTTGTGGGGAAAGAGCCTATTCTGTTCAGCGAAAAAGCAGCATGTATCCACTGCGGTATCAGCTACCCCGAACTCACACCGGCAAGCTTCTCCTTCAATTCCCCCCAGGGAGCCTGTCCGAAATGCGACGGGATGGGCACCATCACCGAATTCGATCCAGGTTTGATCGTACCCAACCCGAGCCTTTCTCTGAGGGAGGGGGCGGTGGCTCCCTGGGCTAACCGCAATTCGGTCTATTTCGCTGAATTCCTCGAGGCTCTGACGCAACATTACCGCGTGGATATTTTTACACCCTTCAAGGACCTTCCGGAACCCTTCAAACAGGCCCTATATTATGGTTCTGGAGATGATGTCATCACTTTCTATTTCGAGCGTGACAACCGACGATACACTTACCAGAGGCCCTTTGAAGGGATAATTCCCAATCTTCAGCGACGTTACATGGAAACCGACTCCCACCAGATGCGGGAGGAGATTCAGCAGTATATGAACTTTCAGTCGTGCCCCGAATGCCGCGGGACGCGACTGAGGCCCGAAAGCCGAAGCGTTCGGGTAGGGGATAAAACCATATCCGAGGCCACCGCCTTTTCCGTTGAAAGGGCCAAGGCTTTTTTCCTGGATCTGAAGCTTGTCGGGAAGCGCAGGATCATCGCTGAACGGATTCTCAAGGAGATCGTGGATCGGCTTGGATTTTTGGAAAACGTGGGACTGGGCTACCTGACTCTGGATCGCTCGGCCAACACCCTGTCCGGCGGGGAGAGCCAGCGGATCCGGCTGGCCACCCAAATCGGATCCAAGCTGACCGGTGTCCTTTATGTCCTGGACGAACCGAGCATCGGACTTCATCAACGGGATAACCGGCGTCTTCTAGACACGCTCATGACGATGCGGGACATCGGCAACACCATTCTTGTGGTCGAACACGACGAGGAAACCATCCGACAGGCGGATCACGTCATCGACATGGGACCCGGGGCCGGCATCCATGGCGGCGAGGTCGTCTTTTCCGGGAACCCGGAAGCGTTAGCCGCCGACTCCCGTTCCCTGACCGGGCAGTATCTGTCAGGGGCAAAAAAAATTGAGGTTCCTAAATACCGGCGTAAAGGGCATGGAACCCAACTCATCGTCGAAAAAGCCTCCCAAAACAACCTCAAGCATCTCACCGTAAGCTTCCCTCTCGGCTGTCTGATCTGTGTCACCGGTGTTTCCGGATCCGGGAAATCGACCCTTGTCCTGGAGACTCTTTATCGCGCCCTGTCCCAAAAGCTTTATCGCGTAAGGATTCCGGCAGGCGCTCATGAACGGATCATCGGCATTGAACATATGGACAAGGTGATCCACATCGATCAGTCCCCCATCGGACGGACGCCCCGATCAAATTCGGGCACATATACCGGAGTCTTTACCTTTATCCGGGAACTTTTTTCCAAAACTCCCGACTCCCGGGCTAGGGGCTATAAAGCCGGCCGTTTTAGTTTCAACGTGAAAGGGGGACGGTGCGAGGCCTGCACCGGAGACGGCATCATTAAAATCGAGATGCACTTCCTGCCGGATATTTACGTTCCCTGCGACGTGTGCCGAGGAAAACGATACAACCGGGAAACCCTCGAGATCCGTTACAAAGGAAAGAACATCACCGACGTATTGGAGATGACCGTGAACCAGGCGTTGCAGTTTTTCGCAAATATCTCCGCCATCCGTTCAAAATTGCAGACGCTTATGGACGTGGGGCTGGGGTATATCCGATTGGGTCAGCCGGCCACCACCCTTTCCGGTGGAGAGGCCCAGAGGGTCAAGCTGTCCCGGGAACTGAGCAAGAGGGGTACCGGGAAGACCATCTATTTTCTGGATGAACCCACCACCGGACTTCACATGGACGACATCCGTAAGCTTTTAGCCGTGCTCAATCGCCTAGTGGATGCCGGGAACACCGTTGTCGTCATCGAGCATAACCTGGATGTCATCAAGTCTGCCGATTACATCATCGACTTGGGACCCGAAGGGGGGGATGCGGGAGGTCAATTAGTGGGTTGCGGGACACCCGAAGCCGTCGCCGGCCTCGCCCACTCCTACACCGGGCAGTTTCTTAAAAAGGTCCTTCCCGCCTTATACCGCTGAATCCGAAAGGGAACCATCGGCGAAAAACAAAAAGGGGACCGACCCCTCAAAGAAGGATTCGGCCCCCTTTGTTTCTTAGGCGAAATTAATGGGCGGCAAAAATCTTCGCGATCGCCGCTGCCTGAGGATGCGCATAAATGAGAATCAGCGCGATGACGAGCGCATAAATACACAACGACTCGATCATGGCCAGGCCGATCAGCATGGTGACGGTCACCTTACCGGAGGATTCCGGGTTCCTCGCAATCCCCTCAACGGCCGCGCGCAGTCCGAGGCCCTGAGCAATGCCGCAGAAAGATGCCGCAATAGTGATCCCGAAACCCGCCGCTGTCACACTTGCGATAAAAAATTTCAATGCTTCTGCTTCCATCCGTTCTCTACCTCCTTTTTAAGTATGGTTTCTGGGCTTCTTCCATAACCCATTTCCGCTTATGAAAACTCTTGTCCTCCGGCGCAGGTCTGTTGCTCCCCGGTGTTACCGCAGGATGAAATCCTCCGGACCGGTTCATGCATCAGTGCGCATGCTCCATGGCGCCGGTAAAATACATGATGGACAAAAGAAAGAAAACAAAGGCCTGTACCAGCGCCACGAAAATCCCCAGCCCCATGATGGGAAGCGGCGCAAAGAACGCCCCAGCAAGTGCAAATAAAATGGCCAGGACCAGCTCGTGACCCATCATATTTCCGAAAAGACGGAAGGTCAGAGAAAGGATCCGTGCCAGGTGGCCGATGAGTTCAATGGGGAAGATGATAGGGATCATCCACCATACCGGTCCCAAAAAGTGCTTGATATACTTGGCGCCGTGATACTTGATGCCTATGATATGTGTGAAAATAACCACGGTCAGCGCACAGGAAGCCGTGGTGTTGAGGCTAGCGGTAGGCGGAAAAAAGCCGGGAACTAAACCGATCAGGTTACAGGTGAAAATGTAAATGAAAACCGTAGCGATGATGGGCAAGAGCCATCGTCCCTCCTCGCCGGTGATATCCACCATGAAGTCCTCAATGCCCGCAATAATGACCTCGAAAAAGTTTTGCCCTTTGGAGGGGATCATGCTAACGCCCTTTGCCGCCAGGGCTCCGGCGATGATGAGAATGGCCATCACCACCCAGGAATAGATTACATGGGGATACGCATGGGCGAAATGACCCAGTCCGACAGCCTCAAACAGTTTGACGAAAAAGAGATAGGGATGCTCCACGTTACGTTGCCTCCTTGAAAATAAGATGTTTCAGCTCCATAAGCGTTGCAAACAGGATGCTTAAAACAACAACGGAAAGCCCGAGGATCAAGCCCAACGGATCCACGTGCTTTCCTGAGATCAGCCAGAAGATGATCAGGCCGCTGACGGCAAACCGGGCGTAATATTTGGTAATGACGACATGATGAGAAGAAAGATGGGGGGGCGAAAGCGCGCTTTTGAGGGTGCGATAAAGCAGATGAAAATTGACCGTTACGATAAGTCCTCCCAAAATCAGGCCTAGGGCAAAGCGCGAAGATGCCAATAGGAGCCCCAACATTGAAATGAGGCCCAAAAGCACCCAGTTGGAACGGGTGATACAGATCAGGATGCGTTTCTGAATTTTCACGGCACCTCTATAATTCGCATACAGGGCACACTTAAAACCAAAGATCGGTTCAACCATCCGAACCCGAAAGTCGATCCGATTTCATACCCGTCCGCTCTTTTTCATGGCCAGCCCGATGTTTCTGAAGGCCGCCGCGATTCCCAGCGCTAAAAATATAAAGGTCAACCAGGGACCAGACTGAAAGCGCCGGTCCAAATAGACCCCGATAGCCAGCCCGATAACGATGGACAGGGCAATTTGGAATCCCAAGCTGCTGTAATAAGTAAGATCTCTGATCCAACGCCGGGTTTCCAGATTCATTTCAACGAACGGTCCTTGTGTCGGTTAAAACCCAAACCGTATAAGGCTACGGCTTTTACCATGGCTTCCATGTCAAGTCAATCCTAAAAATGAAAATTTTTATCCCCCGGCCCATTCTGCATCCTAACCCCATCCCTTAATCCCAGCCAAGGGTTTCGGCGTCAAAAACCGGCCCATCGGAGCAGACATGTAGGTATCGGTCTTTCATTTTTCCCTCCACAGCACACCCTAGACAGGCACCGATGCCACAAGCCATCAGAGCCTCGATGGAAATCTGACAGGGCGCACTCATGAGCCGTGCCATCTGCACGACGCACCGGAGCATCGCTTCGGGTCCGCAAGCATAGATGATATCCGGCGGGAAAGTCTGCGCCAGTTCCTGGACAGGGTAAGTGACCAGGCAATGATCCCCGGCGCTTCCGTCGTCCGTGGTGACGTGGAGTTTGACTCCCATCTCCGTCAACTCCTCCCGGCACAGCAATTCCTCCTGGCCCTTCGCACCGAGGAAAAAATCACAGCTTTTCGGATCCATCCCATTTTTCAGCATCGTTTCCAGAAGGAAGATCAGCGGCGCCACGCCGATGCCGCCGGCCACAATCATGAGACGGCAAGCGCCCTTCGGCAACACGAATCCTCGACCCAGGGGACCCACCATGCGGACCATTTCCCCTTCCCGGATCCGCATCATCTTTCGGGTCATCGCCCCCACCACGCGGTACAGGATCTGAATTTTCACATCCCCTTGGCCGCTGACTTTGACCCGATGGATGGAAAAGGGCCGGGGAAGCAGGGGACTCTCTCCGTCCGGAATATGCATCATGATAAACTGACCCGGAACGGCGCTGATATAAGAAGGATCGCATGCCAGCGTCATTTTGAAGCACTCCGGACTGATCGCTTCATGATGGAGTATGGCTGACTTTTCCAGAATCATCGCATAGCTTCCTCAAACGGTGCAAAGTCCGATGACGCTGGCAAACCGGCCGGTGGTTTTTCTGCTGCGATAAGAGAAAAACAGGTCGGTCCGGCACCGGGTGCACAAACCGCTGGTGTGCACGTTGTTTCCTGAAAGCCCTTCATCGATGAGTTGGTCCCGGGTGATGGACCAAAAATCAAAAAAGTTGCGGCGGTTTTTGTAAATCCAGAAGGATGGCGGGATTTCTTCCATATAATTCGTGAATTCGGCGCAGCAGGGCCCTAGAGAGGGACCGATGCAGGCGATGATGCTTTCCGGTCGACAGCCGAATGTATCGCTCATGGACCGCACGGTTTTTCCCACAATCCCTCGAATACTCCCCCGCCAACCGGCATGGACGTTGGCGATCACCTGATGCATCGGGTCATATAGGAAAATCGGTTGGCAGTCAGCCACCTGGACCACAAGGATCATCCCCGGCACGTCGGTGACGGCTGCATCCGCCCGGGGAATCACGGAATTTCCCCATGATGCGGCCTCTTTACCGGCCTGAAGCATCCAGATCTCATCGCCATGGACCTGTTCCATAAAAACCGCCTCGCCCCCTCCGGCGCATTCCAGAATCTTTCTCCTGTTTTTTATGATCTTTTGGGGGTCATCTCCCCGTCCGATGCTCATATTCAAACTGTCGAAAGGAGGGTCGCTGAATCCTCCATGACGGGTAAAAACCGCATGGAAAAGGCCTGGTTGGTCAACCAGCGCCGGAAATTGGAGAAAGGGAGTGCCGTTTTTTTTTGTAAAAATCACGCCGAGTAAACTCTGAGGATCCTTTCGATGAGTCTTGTTGTGGAAACGTCCTCGACAAAGGGGATTCTCACGACCCGTCCCCCGTAACCCTGCACCAGATCCGCCCCTACGATTTGAGACGCCTCCCAGTCGGCGCCTTTTACCAGAACATCCGGGACCACTTCTTCAATGAGGTTCAAAGGGTCCGGTTCTTCGAAGATCGTGATATAATCGACACAGGCCAGGGCGGCAAGAACCTCGGCTCGGTCTTTTTCGGAATTGATGGGCCGGTTGTTTCCTTTAATGCCCCGAATGGACGCATCTGAATTGAGCCCCACCAAGAGGACGTCCCCCAACGCTTTCGAGGCTTTGAGGTAACGAACATGCCCCAAATGGAGGATGTCGAAACAACCGTTGGTAAAGACGACCCGCTCCCCGTGACCTCGATGAATCTTCAAGGCATTTTTCAAGGCAAACCGGTCGACAAGCTTCATTTCGACCGTCATGACCGCTTCTCCTTTCACAGGCCTCTCACAGAGTCCTGGCCAGGGTCAGGACATCCACCTTTAAGGCCCCGGCCTTTGTCAGTGCCTCAGCACATGCCTCGGCGGTGGCGCCGGTGGTGTGAACATCGTCCACGAGCAGGATCCTTTTTCCTGCTGCTAAAAAAGGCTTCTTCACGGCAAAGGCGCCCTGGATCGCCGCCATCCGCTCCTTCCGATTCAACCCGGTTTGGGGACGCTCCCAGCGGGTTCTAATCAGGATATCCCCTGAAATCCGGAATTCAAATTCCGGTTTATTGGATATAAGGGAATAGCGGGGCCAGTCCTTCACCAGGAGATAGGCCTGATTGAATCCCCTGCTTTTCAATCTCCGGCGATGAAGAGGTACTGGGATGACGATGTCCACCGGATCTTCACTCCATATCCGGCAAAATAGGATAAACATCAACATTCCGAAAGGGTGCGCCAGTTGGATTTTGCTCTTGTACTTGAGCCGGTGCACCACCGTCATCATGCCTTCCTCATAAACCCCCACGGCCCTGGCCTTACCGAACGCCCGCAACTCAGCGTCGCATTTCGGACAGAGATGGTCCGTCCCTTGACGTCCGGTAAACATCACCCCGCAGACCGGGCACAGCGGGGAAAGAATCGGAACAAATCCCTTCGTACACGCCGGACATGTGCATCGGGACAAGAGTCGCATCATGACCTGCTCAAAAGGGGCCTTAATCAAATCTTCTTCGGTCATCCAATCGATGAAATCCGTGTCATCACCGTCTGCCCCGGCATCGTAAAAAATCCCGCAGACCAGGCACCGGGAAGGAAACAGAACATTTCTGAACGACGTCATCCACCGGCGGGCGGCCCTTTTGAAAAAAAGGAGAGGCTTCTGGGAAAGAAAGGAGGAGGCATCCTTTTCGTTTATTCGGTTGCAGCTGATCATACGCCGGCTCGGATCCTTTTCTGGAAAACCGTGTACATGGCAATCCCTCCTGCCACCGATACGTTCAAGGAGTTTAGCCTCCCCCTCTGGGGGATTGAAACCAGTGCATCGCAATGTCGCTTCACCAGGGGACGGATCCCCTTCTCTTCGCCTCCCACCACCAGGGCGACGGGGCCGTCCAGGTCAACGGAAAAAAGGGGGGTTTTCGCTTCAGGATCGAGTCCGTATACCCAGATTCCCTTTTCCTGGAACCGTTGGATGGCGCGCACCAGATTGGTGACCCGGGCCATTCGGATATGTTCCAGGGCCCCGGCCGAAGCCCGGGACACCGCCGGCGTCGGCGGCGCGCACCGGTTCTTCGGAACCACAATACCCGAAATACCCATGCACACACCGGTTCGAACCAAGGCCCCCAAATTTCCGGGATCCATCACGCCGTCCGCAACCAGTAGAAACGGGAGTTCCCCGCCGGGATCGGCCTCCATAACCATATCGTTGATTTCCATCACCGGATATGGGCCGACCCTTGCGGCGATCCCCTGGGTGAAAGGGCTTCCGGCTACACGGTTTACTTCCGGAAGCGACATTTCCGTCAACGGGATCCTTCCTAGTTGAGCCTGTTTGCGAAGAGACGCTTCCCATAAGACCTTTTTCCCTGCCGCAATATAGATAGTAAAAAACCGGCGTCGTTTTGCCGCCAGGGCTTCGGAGACGGGATGGATTCCATAGAGCACTTCGGTTTGTGCTGTCCGTTTTCGATTATCCATCATAACCTATTTTATGCAGAATTGTATAGGCTTTTTATAAGCATAAGTTTTTACATCGGGTACGATACCCTTGAATGAGATCCGTCAGTTCCGAAACAGCTTCTTCCAGCCGATCGTTGATGACCACATGGCGGTACATCTGAATTTGGGTAATCTCCGTTCGGGCATCGTCCAAGCGTCTTTCAAGGGATGCTCCGATTTCCGAGCCCCTTTTCTCAAGCCGTTCCCTAAGCACATCCAGAGAAGGCGGCATAATGAAAATGGGGATGCACTCTTTGAATTTCCGCAGTATTTGGCGAGTCCCCTGAATGTCGATGTCAAGCAATACATCCCTTCCTCGGCTCAATTCCCGATCTAAAAACACGGCGCTCGTCCCATAATAATTCCCATACACCTGCGCCCACTCGATCCACTCTCCCGATTCGATGCCGGTTTTAAATGCCACTTCGGTAATAAAACAATAGTCCCGGCCGCTTTGTTCCTTCTCCCTGGGCTTTCGGGTCGTATAGGAAACGGAATACACCATGTTGGGAAAGCGCTTTAGGATCTCTTGTCTCAGTGTGGTCTTTCCGCTTCCGGAAGGCCCCGACAGGATGAAAAGGCATCCGGAACGTTTCATGGGATATCTCTCACAAGCGTCCTTAAGAGTCTAAGCCTCCTGGGATTCTTTCAGGGTGGCATAACGCTGGGAAATGGTTTCCGCCTGGATAGCGGACAGGATGACGTGATTGCTGTCCATGATGATGACGGAACGGGTCTTCCGGCCGTGAGTCGCATCCACCAGGCGCCTTTCCTTCCTGGCTTCGTCCTTGAGGCGTTTCATGGGAGCGGAGTTGGGAGAAACGATCGCCACCACCCGCTCGGCCACCACCGTCCCACCAAAACCGATGTTCAGCAATGTCTGCTCCATAGGATCTCCTTCAGGACTGATTCCTAAACAGGTCTGGGGAGGATGCGTCTCATTCGATATTCAGAATTTGTTCCCGCATTTTTTCCAGCTCCGACTTGACTTCCACCACCACCTGGGAAACAATGGCATTTTCCGCTTTAGCGCCTATAGTGTTAAACTCCCGGTTGATCTCTTGCAATAAAAAATTGAGCTTTTTCCCGGCCGGCTCCGGGGAATCTGTGATCTGCCGAAACTGGGACAGATGGCTTTTCGCCCGGGTGATTTCTTCCGTGATGTCCCGTTTGACGGCAATCATGGCCGCTTCTTGGGCGATGCGGCCCGGATCAAGGTCCATCTCACCGGAAATCAATGCCGATATCCGCTCCTCGAGGCGAAGCCGACACTCGGCCGGGGCATCCTTCGTCTCTCTTTCCACATTCGTAAGGTGTCCCTTAATCTGTTCGAGGCGCAGGGTGAAATCATTGCGTAGGGCTTGCCCTTCTGCGGTCCGCATCACTTCCAGGTCGTTTAGTGCCTCCGCCAGGCACGGCTGGACTGCTTGCCAGCAATATTCAACATCTTTTTCCTTTGCCTTTAATTGGATCACTCCGGGAGCGTTGGCGACCAGGTCCAAAGAGACTTCCCCGGGAATCCCGAATTCCTCTTTCAAGTGAGCCAGAGCGGCATAGAAAGACCGTGCCTTGGCATGGTCCACCTGGAAATCAACGGTCGATTCGGACGGCTCCTGGATCGAAAGGAAGATCTCCAGCCGTCCCCGGCTGATCCATCGAGCCACTTCCTTTTTGATCCGGTCTTCCAGTACCAGGTAATCGTGGGGCATCCGTAACGCAATGTCGAGAAAACGGCTGTTGTAAGAACGGATCTCGATCGTGATTTCCATTAAATTTTCTATGCGGTTTGCCCGCGCGAAAGCGGTCATGCTTTTAACCATGTGAGATTGCCTTTCCAATCTCCGTCGGCGGTGCGCCAGCCCTTGCCAGATCCCTGACGTACTTATCGCGGACCCGCTTCAGGTATCGCAGCATATCCGATCGGCAATAGTCCGGGTATGTCCATGGCAGCTTATGGAATTCACCCTTGTGAAAAAGAAGGGTCAAATCGGCGAAAACGCCCTGTCCGATGTAGATCCGGTGAGAAAAATTTTTACCGGTGGCCACAACGACATGCTCTCTCGCCACATATCCGGGGTCTAAATTCACCCGACGCTTCCCATCTAGTGCGAATCGGTCCTCCAGGATATTGGTTTCGACCTTGATGGCTGCCAGATTCTCCCGCCCAATCAGGCGTTCAAAGGCCGTCATCCTTCGAAGGAGGGGGGTCCCCATTTCCGATTCATAATAATCGGTCAGGTCAAAGGGAAACCACCGACTGACCATGTCCACCGAACCGTAGCGATCCGCGAGCATGCGGACTGCTGATGGAAACAGCGACTTGTCTTTCAAAAAAATCCCGATAATCAGCTTGACCGGTTTGGGTATGTGCAAAAGACTCACGGGCTATTCGCTTGTTTAAAAAGGATTCATACAGGTACGCCGTCGTGACGAAGGATGCGGCGCCCAGCAGATGGACATTTTACGAAGCCAATAAACCCTGTTGTTGCAAAAGCCAATTCCGCAGTCCAATTACTTCAGGACAGGTAATCCGCTTGCTTAAGCGCTTCAAGAAATGGGTTTGGCTTCGTCGATGAGCATGATGGGAATGTCGTCCTTGATTTCATATAACAGTTTGCATCGGTTACAGATCAGCCCGTCTTTTGTGTCGTTAAGATGGATATCCCCCTTGCATTTGGGACAGGCCAGGATATCTAAAAGCTCCTGACTGATGGCCATTTTTCCTCCTTTAAGGTCTAGGTGTCCAGCTTTACATGGGTCTATAACCGTGGGTAGTTTGTCAAAACAATCAAATATAATATTAATAACGTCGATATCAAAAAAGTTGCCTGTTTGTAAAGAAACGAGTTGCAGGGACATTATTTCCGATCATATCCACCCCTCCGATATAACATCCATATAAATACCGGCCAAAGACCCATCGATGACGCATGCTTAAATCAGTTGAAATATCAACAAGATAGCTTTTCACTTTGCATTTGACAACGCTTTCCCCTTCGGATAATTGAAAATTCACAATCTTAGATAATTGGGTGTTTTCATATTTTGGGTATGGATGATGGAAAAATACAAGTCCATCCTTCCACTTAAATTTCGTCATCCAAAAGCGCATCATCGTCAACGTGGACAGTTTGCGCTCCTTCATACCGCCGGTATGTCCATCATCGCAATATGGATGGGGGTTTTTTTAGGCGGATTGACCTTGTGGATCGCGAAGAGCGGCATCAGTGGAAAAAAATTGGAGAACCATGATTGAAGGGGATGGCCGATTGCCGGACCGGATGGATGCCTTGAGCTATGCCGCCCCGACTTTTTCCATCTGAACCCCTGCTTTTTTCAATCGGATAAGACAACCTATGAAGATCCACAAAACCATGCGCGTTTTGGTAGTGGACAACTGCCGGGAATCCTTAAATCTTATCACATCTACCCTTGAAGCATCCGGATTTCAGTTCACGGCCGTTACGAGTGTTGCGGAGGCCATAAGGGTTTTGGAATTTACGAGGGTGGATCTCGTCATTTCTGAAACGATGGTTCACGATATGAAAGGACTCGACTTCATCCGATACATGCGAGACAACTTCAGCGATCTGGAGATCCTTACCACGACCTTCAATCCGTGCATCGATGATGCGATCCGCGTCATCAAGGAAGGTGCCAACGACTATCTGATAAAACCGCTCAATGTTGACCAATTGCTTTCAGCCGTTATGCGCATGAAAAGCAAGCTGATACGACGGCGCCAGATTCAAGAGGAAACTTCGCGTAAATCCTATGGGATCATCGGCGAATCGGCAGGCATCACCGGTGTGATCGATAATATTGAGAAGGCTGCCTCCTATAATGCGAACGTCCTGATCCGAGGCGAGAGCGGAACCGGGAAGGAACTTGTGGCCCGGGCCATTCATTACGCCAGCGAACGTGCCGCATCGCCGTTTGTTCCCGTCAACTGCACCGCCATCCCCGAATCCTTGTTGGAGAGCGAACTGTTTGGGCATGTGCGGGGTGCTTTCACCGGTGCCCGAGACGGACGCGCGGGTTTTTTCCAGATTGCCGAAGGCGGAACCCTGTTTCTGGATGAAATCGGGGACGCAAGCCCGGCAATGCAAGGCAAACTGCTTCGGGTTATCGAGAACAAGGAAATTCAGATCGTAGGCTCCAGCCGGGTGCAAAAAATCAATACCCGCATCATCACCGCTACAAACAAGGACCTGATATTTATGGTCCAAAAAGGCCTTTTCCGGGAGGACCTCTATTATCGGCTTGTGGTCATTGATATTGTCGTACCGCCGCTTCGGGAGCGAAAGGAAGATATTCTTACTCTCGCCCATCATTTCATGAACAAATTCATCAAAGAACTCCGGCGGGATCCTCCCCGGTTTACCGATGGCGCCCTAGAGGCATTAAAAAATTACCGGTGGCCGGGGAATGTCCGTGAACTGGAGAATCTCATTCAGCGGCTTCTGGTTATTGTGGGTCGTCCCGTAATCGATGTGGCTGATCTTCCTTCTTATATGCGCTTTCAGATGGAGCACCGGGTGGATCCCATGAGGACTCTGGCCGATATGGAGGCGGAGCATATCCGATCGGTTCTACAATTGACCGGGGGCAACAAAACCCGGGCTGCGAATATTCTGGGAATCGACCGCAAGACCCTGCGAGAAAAGTTGAAAAAATATTGCATCCCTGACAAAGAATCGGGGAATTAATCCCCACCGGGGTGATTTTCCCCGCTCGTTTTTCATCGTTTTCGACTAACCAGCCTTCTTATTACTTCCCGCTTTTCCCGGATTAAAAATTCTAACTTATTGAAATAAAAATAATTTATTATCTTATTGACCATAACGATTTCCAATGTAAGATGACTGGCCCGGTATTTGCGAAAGCATTGCTTAAAGGTATTTGATCGGAATATCATGTAGTTTCATATTCCGGCAGCATTTCCGTGATCTTTAGATGGGAAGGGATGGGGTAATGGGAAATAACCCACCTGATCGGTTGGAATATTATGCCTCCCTCAAGCGAAATATTTTTATTGCGGTTGTGATCGTTTCCATGATCCCCCTGATTGTTTTCGGCAGTATTACCCGATACGAGTTCCATACCTCTTACGCCGAAAAGGTGCGTGCCCATCTCAGCATAATGGTCAAGAAGCATGCCCAAAACATCGATACCTTCCTGAAGGAACGTCAGGCCAACATCGTTTCTTTGGCTAGCAGCTACCCCTATGAGCAATTGGCGGATAATGCTTTCTTAGCGCAGCAGTTGACCCGCTTCCAGAAGACATATGGCCCGGTCATTACGGATTTGGGGATCATAAACGAAAAGGGAGAACAGATTTCCTACGCCGGTCCGTTCCAATTGAAGGATGCCAATTACGCGGAATCCGAATGGCTCAAGCAGGCGATGGCATCGGATGTCTATACCAGCGATGTTTTTATGGGGCTTCGTCGGCTGCCGCATTTCATTGTGGCCGTTCGGAGTCTCAAGAACGGGACTCCTTGGCTGCTTCGCGCCACCATCGACTTCATGGCATTCAATGAGTTGGTTCAGAACATTCATATCGGAAAAACAGGGTTTGCCTTCATCATCAATAAAAAGATCGAAATGCAGACGGACTCCACCAGAAGCGTGGAAAAGAACCTATTCCGCGATGCCGAATTGTTTCATCCGGATAAAACCGGGACGGATATAATGAACGAACCCCTTTTCCAAACCCGAACGAGCGACTCAGGGAAAGAAATCATCTATGTCGCACGTCTCCTGAAAAACGGAGAGTGGGCGCTGGTGTTCCAGCAGGACCATTTGGATGCTTACAGTGAGCTCTACCGGGCGCGAGAGGTCTCTCTCTTGACACTGGTGTTGGGTGGGATTGCCATTGTTCTCATGGCGGCATGGGTCTCCCGCCACACTACCATAAAAATCGCCAAGGCCGACCAGGAAAAAGAAATCATGAACCGTCAGGTGATCCAGAGCGGGCACCTGGCGTCTATCGGCATGCTGGCGGCCGGCATCGCCCATGAAATCAACAACCCCGTGGCTATCATGGTGGAGGAAGCCGGCTGGATCGAGGATCTTCTGGAAGATGAGGACTTTAAGGAAAGTGAAAACCTCAACGAATTCAAGCGGGCATTGGGGCAGATTCGAAAGCAGGGAATTAGATGCCGTAATATCACTCATAAAATGCTGAATTTCTCCCGGCATTCTGACCATCGGGTTCAGCTTTTCAATCTCAATGAATTGATCCGGGAAATCACAAACCTATCTTCGCAGCATGCCAAATACAGCAACGTCACCATCGAATTGAACCTGACCGAACCGCTCTCTTCGATCAAGGCATCCCAGACAGAAATGGAACAGGTGATCTTCAATCTGTTGAACAACGCTATTGATGCCATCGATAAGAAAGAAGGCGGTAAAGTCCGCATCCACACCTGGCAGGACGATTCGATGATTCATTTCGAAGTTCAGGATACCGGGTCCGGTATTTCCGAGGCCAATTTGAAGCGCATTTTCGATCCGTTTTTTTCGACCAAGCCGACAGGACAGGGAACGGGCCTGGGACTGTCGATCTGCTATGGAATCGTTCAGAAAATGAACGGCCAGATCGTCGTGGAAAGCACTCTTGAAAAAGGCTCCCGCTTTGAAATCAGCCTTCCGGCGGCGGAAAGCCCGGAAGAGACGGAGACCAAAACGACGAAAACCACGGGTTCAATGACATCGTAAAAGGGAGGAGAAAATATGAGCATCGCCAATGTGCTCCTTGTTGATGACGAGACCGCGTTTCTGGAGACCATGAACAAGCGGCTCACCAAAAGAAACTTCCAGGTTAAAACCGTGGATTCCGGCATTGCCGCATTGGAAACCCTGAGTGAGAACGGGGAGCATATCGAGGTGGTGATTTTGGATGTTCAAATGCCCGGAATGGACGGTATAGAAACTCTCACGGAAATCAAACGAAAATATCCTCTAGTCGAAGTGATCATGCTGACTGGACATGCAACGGTGGCCTCAGCCATAGAAGGAATGAAGCAAGGTGCCTATGACTACCTCATGAAGCCCTGCGAAATGGAAATCCTGCTCACCAAGGTCATTGAGGCAGCTAATAAAAAGCGCCGGCACGAACAAAAGATCATCGAGGCGCGAATGAAGGAAATTACAACCTTTTAGGTTGGGAGATAGGCATGATGCCGAAAGAATTCACTCCAATCATCCGGCTCTTGTTAGTGGACGATGAAGTTGAGTTTACCTCGATCATGGTCAAACGGCTTGGACGCCGTAACATCGTCGCCACTACCGCCAACAACGGCGACCAGGCTCTCCTCCTTCTGGATAAAAATACTTACGATGTCGCCGTACTCGATTTGAAAATGGAAGGGATGGATGGTCTCGAGGTGCTGAAGATGTTCAAGCTGAAAGCGCCCGATCTGCCGGTTATCATGCTCACGGGACACGGTTCTCAACTGGCCGCTGAAGAAGGATTTGCACACGGCGCCTTTGACTATCTTTCAAAACCCTATGATATCGAAGGGCTCACCCAAATTATCCGAAAGGCAGTTTTCGGAGGAAGAGAACAACATGAATAAATTTAAAGTACTCGTGGTGGATGATGAAGAGGATTTCCTGGCCATCCTGGTCAAGCGATTAAGCAAACGGGGAGTCACGGTATTTGAGGCCAAGAGCGGCGACGAAGCCTTAAGTTTGATCGGGCGGGAACCGATCGATGTGGTGGTTCTGGACGTTCGGATGCCGGGACTCGACGGCATCGAAACTCTGAAGGCCATCAAGCAGATCGACCCCTCAATCGAGGTTATCATGCTGACGGGGCACGCCAATGTCGAGGTGGCCGTGAAAGGCATGGAACTCGGGGCCTTCGATTATCTCATGAAACCCATGAACATCGACGATCTTCTCTTTAAGCTGCAAGACGCCAATGAGTCGAGGAAATTGAAACAGCAGGGGCATCGTAGGAATGACAATAGGGACGCATCCGAAACATGACAGTTGACCTTCAACCGATATCGAAAGGAGAAAGTAACCATGAAGTTCTTTAAACAATGGGGCTCAGTTATGATGGCCGCGGCAACGGCGCATGCAAAGTGGGAAAAGGATGTTTCCGATACTGTTTTTTCCAGTCGGAAGCGGGTGCTGATGCTTGGACTCCTGATGCTGCCGGTGGCCGTCGGCGGTATCGCCTTCGCCGATCAGATCGCAGGGATGCTGCCGGAAATGATCGGGGGGAAAACGGCCTATAGCCCGGCGTTTTTTACGCCCACTATTTTTATCGCATCGATTCTGATCGGCATGATTGCCGGACTGATCACCGGCTGCATCGGCGCGGGCGGCGGCTTCATCATCGCGCCGGCCCTGATGAGCGCCGGCATCAAAGGCATCCTCGCCGTGGGAACCGACCTGTTTCATATTTTCGCAAAAGCCATCATGGGAAGCGTCATCCATCGAAAACTGGGCAACGTTTCGGTGGCCTTGGCATTTATCTTCCTCATCGGCTCCATTATCGGCGCCACGGTCGGCGGCGTCATCAACCGCGTCCTGTATGAGATCAATCCGGTTTTAAGCGACGCCTTTATTACTACCATTTATTCCATCATGCTGGGTTTTCTGGGCGCCTATTCCATGATCGATTTTTTCAAGGCCAATAAGGCCGCCGACACCGGAGGCGCGCACGGTGGAAAATCCGAAGGCGCCGAATTGGGGCCGCTTCCCAAAAAACTTCAGGCCATCCGCATTCCGCCCATGATCACCTTTGATCAAAGTCTCATACCTGGGGGCCGGAGAATTTCCTGTGTTTTTCTGATCTTAAGCGGTGCGCTGGTCGGTCTGGCTGCCGCCATCATGGGCGTAGGCGGCGGATTCCTCACGTTCCCGATTTTCGTTTATATCCTGGGTGTTTCCTCCATGACCACCGTGGGAACCGACATCTTCCAGATCGTGTTCACGGCTGGTTATGCCGCCATCAGTCAGTACGCCATCTATGGGTTTATCTTTTATACTCTGGCCATGGGCATGCTCTTGGGGTCCTTGGTCGGTATTCAGATCGGGGCCATGGTGACCAAGGTCGTGAAGGGGATCACCATTCGGGGGTTTTATGCCATCGCAGTCATGTCCGGATTTATAAACCGGGTCTTCGCTCTTCCGGGAAAACTGTCGTCAATGGAGGTGATTCATTTGTCCAAATCGACCATCACGGTGCTCAACGCCATCGGTACCTATGCCTTTTTCATTGTGCTCGGAACCTTCGGCGTCTGGGTCATCGGAACGTTTTTTGTGAACATCAAAACCCTTAAAGGAGGGGAGGTGGCGTCATGATTGCGCATAAAAGTCTGTTTTTCAAAGGATTAGGGCTGCTGGTAGCCTTTTTTATCGTACTCTTTCTCATGTTCATGCCGCTTATTAACGGCCATAATTTTCTGAACTACATGGACAATCTCTATAACACCATCTCCAAGGGATCGGCTTACTATATCCCCAAGATGAAAGCAGAGATCGCCCCTTACCAGGGAAAATTCATTACTCTGGATCTGGCCATGGCCACGGAACGGGAAGCGAAGGAAACGGCTCTTCTACTGACCAAGAGCGGCGCATCCGCCCAAATCGACGGCGTCAAACTCAAGGTTTCGGGAGATCTGGGCGCTATCCTCGCCAATTGCCTAGAGGATTCCGATCTTATGTTCAATAATCAGGGAGAGCAGATTTCGGCTAAATACGGATATCCCGAAAAACAGGTGCTCTACAACTGGTACCGGGCCGACATTCAAATGAATAAGGAATTGACCCATCAGAAACTGTTCAATGAAGCCAAAATAGTGGCGTCGGTTCAGGCCAAAGCCGTAGAATGCGCCTTCAATTACTACAAGATCGTTCCCGAAAGCATCGGGAACAAGATTGGGGTCGTCATTTTTTCTCTGGTGTTCTATGTGATTTATACTCTATGGTTCGGATTCTCCATCCTGTTCTTGTTTGAAGGTTGGGGTATGCAACTTGGGCATTGATTCCGGATAACGAAACAGGGGCTGGAGCCGATGACTCCGGCCCCATTCCGGACCAGGATGAAACGAATATTCGAAAAATTAAAAAGATTTTTCCAAGCAGACGCCGCCCCTTTACATACAGATGAGGACGTCGAAAGGCTTCGGCTCGCCTTTAAAGGGCGGTATCACCATTTCAAGCTCTTGCTGAACGCCAATCAGAGATCCCTTGAAATCATGGCGGATATCGAGCAGGCGTTGCGCAGCCGCCCTTTCGGCATGACCTTTGTCCGTTCCGCATGCACCGGAATTGCTGTCAATGTCCTGAAAATGATTAAAAATATGGAACAGCTAGCGCCTGGAAAATATCCGGATTTGCGGAGCCGCTATGAGGTCATCAATCAGCGCATGCAGACGGTTCTCAGCCATAAAAACGGTTCGAAAGAGGAGGCGCTGATCCTTCATCTCAGCGAGATTGACCGGTCAAAACTGGACTTGGTCGGCGGGAAAATGGCCGGTCTGGCCGAAATCCGGAACCGGCTGTCCATCCAAGTTCCGGAGGGATTTGTTATTACGACTTACGCCTATGACCGCTTCCTATCGAGCGCCCGTTTACAGGAGGAAATTGATCGTTTGTTTCAGTACGGCGATGAAGACGATTTGATTTCACTCTATTCACTAAGCGCCCGAATTCAGCAACTTATCCTCAAAACACCGGTTCCGGATGCAATCGTCAGTGCCATCCATGATGCCTGGAAAAAACTCGAAGCTTGTTTCGTCGGGAAAAAACTGACAGCCGCCATGAGAAGCAGCAGCCTCTTTGAGGATACAGCCGGAGCCTCTTTCGCAGGTCAGTTTCGGACGGAGCTAAATGTATCCTATGACTCCGTCCTGACCGCCTACAAAGAGGTGGTGGCCAGCAAGTATAGTGTTCATGCCATCACCTATCGCTTGGCCAAGGGATTCAGCGACGAAGATATCGCTGTGGCCGTGGGGTGCGTGGCCATGGTGGATGCAGCGGCCGGCGGCGTGGCTTATTCCGTCAATCCGGTGAATGAAGCGGATGATGCCGTACACATCAGTGCTGTTTGGGGGCTTCCAAAAGCCGTTGTGGACGGGTCTACCGCGTGTGACCAGTTTATCGTTCATCGGTTTACATCCGACATTCGTTCCGTTATCGGGAAGAAGGAGACTTATTTTGTTTGTTATCCCGAAGAAGGCCTCTGCAAGATGGCGCAAACCGGTGAAAAAGCCGGGGAACCGTCGCTGACGATCGATCAAATCCTTACGCTGAAAAATATCGTGCTGAAACTCGAAGCATTTTTCAAGACGCCCGTGGATGTGGAATGGGCCGTGGCGTCGGGCGGTGGTATCGTGATCGTGCAGTGCCGACCCATGAAGCATGTATCGTCACGGTCTGAACCAAAAAAAATTCTGGAGGGCGATGTTCATATCGTCTTAACCGGTGGGGTCACTGCCAGTCCTGGAATCTGTTCAGGCCAGGTTTTTTTCGCATCTAAGTCAATGGATTCGCTGAAATTTCCGGATGGCGGCATTTTGGTAGTCCGTCAACCTCTTCCACAATGGGCCAGCCTGATCAGCCGGGCCGCAGGAGTCGTTGCGGAACAGGGCGGCATGGCAGGGCATCTCGCCAATGTGGCGCGTGAATTCGGTGTGCCGGCGCTTTTCGGATGTCCTGATGCAGTTCAAAAGTTGTCTCATTGCCGCGAGGTGACGCTCGATGCGGATAGTGGTGTGATTTATGAGGGCCGCCAGGAGGATCTTCTGGACCGAGGGGAACCTATTGTCCATGTTATGACCGGAAGCCCGGTTTATAAAATACTGGCGGAGGCCGGCAAACACATCACCCCTTTAAACCTCCTCGATCCGGCATCCCCAAAGTTTCGTCCATCAGGCTGTGAGACCTTTCATGATCTCACACGTTTCATACATGAAAAGTCCGTCCACGAAATGTTCAATTTCGGCCATGAACACCGTTTTTCCGAGCGTTCCGGAAAGCAGCTCTTTTTTAATGTTCCCATGCAGTGGTGGGTGCTGAATTTAGATGATGGATTTACAGAGGAAATACGTGGGAAATATGTCCGCTTGGAGCAGATTAAATCCATTCCCATGCGGGCCTTTTGGGACGGATTTATTGCCGTTCCCTGGGACGGTCCTCCGGCTTTGGATCGCCGGGGATTTGCCTCGGTTCTCTTTCAATCCACCGCCGATCCGGCCCTGGCGGCCGGCGTTAAATCGCGATATACGGAAAAAAATTATTTCATGATTTCCCGCCATTTCTGCAATCTCAACTCCCGGCTCGGCTACCATTTTTCCGTCATGGAAGCCCTGGTGAGCGATCGGGCTCCCGAGAACTATGTGAGTTTTCAGTTCCAAGGCGGCGCGGCGGATTCCGATAGACGGCTCAAAAGGGTCCGGTTTCTCGGCGATATCCTGGAGGCCTATGATTTCCGGGTAGAAATTCGGGAAGACAGCCTGATCGCCCGCATCGAAAATTTCGATTGCAACACCATGCAGAAACGCATCAAAATCCTAGGCCATCTTTCGCTTCATACCCGCCAGTTGGACATGATCATGGCCAGAGCAAATTCGGTGAACTATTTCCGATTAAAAATCCATAAAGATCTTGAATATGTGCTGTCGCTGCCGGTTGAAACGCCTCCCGTCGATGCGATTGTCGCTTCATGAGTGTTCTTCATCCATAACGTGGATCGCATCTGCTTCAGTCCGCCTTTACCGGATTTTGCCCCACGACCAGCCTGTCGATATGTAAATGTGAACCAATTCTTCCAAAACCTTATCCCAGGATTGTTCCGAAGCTTTTTTTTGGGCCTTTTCACCGATGCTCTTGCGCAGATGGGGTTCTGACAGTCGTTCGAGCACCCCGCCCATTTCCTCCGGGCTCGGATGACCGGAAAGCACGAATCCGTTTTCACCGGTTGTAATCAGATCCCTGGCGCCGACTTTTTGACTGATGATCACCGGGAGCCCGGCGGCCATCGCTTCAAGGACAGCCATTCCGAAAGTATCCATCCAGGACGGCATGGCAAAAAGATCTGCCGCAAGATAGTAGGGTTCCACGGGAGTCACGGGACCTGCGAAAATGACGCGATCCCCGATACCCAATTCCTTTGCCAGGAAACGATACTTCCTTAGATTTCCTTTCCCTGCCACCAGGAGTTTCCAAGGAATTTCAGGACTTCGCTTCAGGGCATGGGCCATCCCTTTCATCACCAGATCCAGTCGTTTGATTTCAAAGTTCATTCCCAAGAATAGGATGACCACATCCGAGGATGCGAGGTCGTACCGGGCCCGGACTTGCTTGCGGCATGCCTGCCGGTCCAACCCTGTGAATCGCTCCAGGGCGATTCCGGGATGCATGATCCGGATCCGGGACTCGGGGATCCCATAGCACCGTAAAACTTCTTCCTTGACCAGACTGGAAACCGGCAAGATGTTTGCGAGACGAGGATTGACCATCCCTCGCTTCTCCACCCAGGCGGTGGCCCGGTCGAAAAGGCTCATCCGCTTTTTTCGAACTTCCCGAATCCATGTCCGATGGGGGATGCCGTGAAACGTAAACAGATCCATCTGGTGGATCCGCTCATGGCTGTGAACCAAGACGTCGGGATGGCGACGGATCCATCGATCCACAAAATGAGCGAAGCTTAGAGGTTCTAAAAATCTCGGGAACTTCACCACCGGGATTTTATGGAACCAAATAGGGGCATTGCCGGTCTTCCAGCGGTGCGCCAGGACGTGAACCGTAAGACTTTCCATCCGGGCAAGACGCTCCCCCATCTCGAAAACAACGGATTCCGCTCCTCCCATGAGGCCATACTTCGGAACTACCAGGGCGATGGGAATTTTCCCTTTCTTGTGCACCTTTTTTAGGGATTCCATCGATAGCCCCTTGCCACCGCACGGTACTTGAGCCGCTTTTCAAGGTTTTTTTCTTTTTTCCCTAAAAAAATCGTTTCCGCCTCAAGAGTCAAAAGCCGCCAGTATGCCTTCAAAAGGCCCTCGCGATGGATCCGGCGGCAAGTTGCCTTTGAATAATGCTTATCATAAAAAAGCGTTTCGGCACGGACTTTCTTTTCCCAGACCGCGAGGCGACAGTGTCCGCGTTCGCTCTGTCCCCCCCAGTGCAATACCGCGGCTTCCGGGATGAATCCGATCCGAAATCCGGCTTGACGCACGCGCAGGCAGATATCGGCATCTTCACCGTAGAGGAAAAACCGCTCGTCAAATCCCCCGATTTCTCGAAGCAAAGACCGCCGGGCCACCATGCTGGCACCCAGGACCCATGCAATGGGGTTCGTATCGCCGGTCGGGAAACCGATCCGTCTCTTAATCTCTTTTTCGCCGTGCTTGCCCCCGGGATACCGCCACTCCACGGAGGACTGGGAAGAGCCGTCGGGGTTTACGATTCGGGTTCCGGCGATCCCCACCTCCGGGTGGACGGACAAGTATGCCACCATACGAGAAAAAGCTCCCGGTTGGACTTCGGTATCCGGGTTCAGGAAATAAATGTACTCTCCCGCCGCACTTTCCAGGGCCTGGTTGTTGGCACGTGAAAACCCCATGTTGATCGAATTGGCGATGAGATGAACCTTTGGAAAACTTTCTTGGATAAGATTTCGGCTGTGATCGGTCGATGCGTTATCCACTACCAGGACTTCGAATCGTACTCCATCTTGTGCGAAAACGGATTCCAGGCATCGATTAAGGAAACGTGCGGCGTTGTAATTGACAATGATGACGGTCAAATCCGCCAAAAAATCCGGGGAGGCGCCTGAAATGCGATTCATTCCTTTGCCGGAAGCCGTGCGATCATCGGGAACGAAGCTCGAATAGAATCATGCGTCCGGTGTCCCGGTGTTTCCATCGCCCAATCTTCTTGAAGTCCTTTTTATAGCCTTTTTGAAAAAAGTCATATCGGTCCTTTGGCCAGTGCCGCTCTTCCCAAAGAAAATAGCGCACGCCCATGCTCTTTAAGTTAGATAAAAAGGCCTCGTAGCTATCTCCTACCAGGGCGTGGAAATCGTTGTAAGGCTGGGGGCACGGGGCTCCGGGGAATTTAAGGTTGGCATAAAAAGAAAACCATCGGATCGTATCCATGGAGGCTGCCACGCGGATTTCTTCCCGGTTCCCTGAAATCCGGGCCACGGTCTCACCGATTTCCTTAAAGACCTCCTTGTCCTTTTCCCGGGGTTGCAGGTTCTTAGGGAGTGTGAATACCAAGATCACCGCAAAGATAATCCAAAGGGCTGCTCGGTCATTCAGGCCGAACCGCGACCGGAGGAAATGGCGGATGCGTTGCACTCCAAGACCGGCGAAAACAGCACCGGGAAAGATGATAATGGCCATATGCCGGTTGTCCAGGATCCACCACTGCAGGATATGAAGATATAACCCACCCGCAGCGACAACGATCATGAGGATGAAATAGAGCAGTACGGGCTCTTTTTTAAGATACGTTTTGATCTGCACAACGCCCACTAAAAACAAGGCAAAAAGGGGGTAAAAGAAAGCCTCCAGGGCGCGATTGGCAAAAGTCCCCAGACCGACAAGCCACCCGAAATTGCTGGCTTCCGGCAAAAAGCGCTTCACGAGGGGATCCTGAATCCCCGACCCCAAATCGGCCAGATTGAAGCGGAGCATCTTATAGTGGGATATGGGTCCGGATGCCTTATCGATAATCTCGTGGGCCCGGTAAAGGCCTGAGGGAGGTAACCCGTACGTCCAGGCTGCGATAAAGGATATTCCCGCCGCGCCGATAACCGGGATCAGGAATATGGCCAGTTTTTTAATGCGTGCTTCCCGCTCGGCGATGATAAGATAAATTACTGAAACGAAGATGGCCGTCATCGCTTCAACCCTGGCCCAGGTGGCCAATAAAAAAGACAGGCTCGACAAAAGGAGGCCTTGATAGCCTGTCGTCGGTTTCCGGGCAACAAAGGTATACATACCGAGAACCAAAAAGAACCAGTAGACCGGATCGCGTACTACGTCGGCACTCCGTCCCGCCAGAACCGGCATGACCGCAAAGACAAGTATGCCTAAAGCGCTGACCGACTCGGTGAAAAAACGGCGCAGCAGGAAATAGAGAGGGACCAGAGTCAGGGTCCCGAACAGGAAAGAGACCGCCCGTGCGGCTTGAACCCAGTCTCCGAATAAGGGGAAAGCGGCGGTGATAAGAAAAGCATAGTTGGACAAAAAGCCGGTCCCGCAAGGCGTTGCCTGTTTCCAGAGTCCGTAATAAAGGGCCCGAGCTTGATGGATATAGAGCGTCCCGTCCGGGTTGATCACATAGGTCTGCACCCAGGCAAAAAGCCGGATGCCTGCCCCTAAGAGGATCACCCAGAAACCCGGGTTCCCGATAAGGCAACGCCATTTAGAAGGAAGGGGCGGTTTTTCCATACTCTGAATCCGTATCAGATATCCCGGTTTCTGTCACTCCCGTCCTGCTCCACCGAATCGATACCTTTTTCATGCTCGAAGTGTCGATTCACCACCTTTAAAACCTCTGAAATGGTCAATTCCTCAAGGCATCGGCTTATTCCGCAGTCCCCACACCCTTTCTTCCGGCAGGGAATGCAGGACATGTCCTTGGATACGATGAGATGTCGGATGCCTCGGGGCGCCCATGTGACCGTCGAAGACGGACCGAAAAGAGCCACCGTCGGGGTTCCCACCGCGGAGGCCACATGCAAGGATCCGGAGTCCACACCGATATAAAGCCGGCAGGCCTTGAAAAGGGCTGGAAGCATCTGTATCCGGGTCTTCCCCGCCAGATTGAAAATACCCTTCGACATGCCTCCGACAAGGGTTTGGGCCCGTTCCCGTTCTTCGGGGGACCCGGTGACGACGACTGAAACCCCACGGTTTTTCACCAGATCGGCCATCAGGCGAATCCAGCCATCGGCCTTCCATTCCTTGTAGCGCCAAAGGGAGAAAGGGGAAACGGCCACCAGAGGACGTTCCTGAGAAATCCCTTCCTTTGTTAAAAACGCCCGGATTTCCGCCTCTTTTTCCCGTAAGATCCGGATTGTGGGTCTTTCCTCGGCCGGGGGCACACCGACGGCGGCAAGGATGTTCAGATGATGTTTCACGGCGTACTGACCCTTTTCCCGGTCGGGATCGGGCTGCACCAGGTGCGTAAAACCCCATTTTCGCATCCCCTGCCGTCCGTGATCGAGTCTTCCTATCCGAAACGGGGCACCGGAAAGGCAGGCAATGACCGTACCCCTGGATCCGGTCCGAAGATCCAACACCAAAGCAAACCGCCGGCGCCAAAGATTGAGGATCCACTGCAAGTGGTGATCCAACGCCCTCATCGTTGGTCGGGGCGCCGCATCCACGCTGATTGCTCCCTCAATTTCCGGAATATGCTCCAAAAGCCCTCTCGCCTTTTCCCGGACGCACATCCAGATATCGCATTCGGCAAAATGCCGCTTGAGGGCGACGAGGACCGGCAAGGAGAGCACCACATCCCCGATATCTCCCAGCTGGATGAGGAGGATGGAACCGCGGATGTTGGGGAGCCTGCTTTCTCCTTTAATAAGCATCGTCTCACCGACAAATGGATATCGGCGTGGGACACCCGGTCAGGTGCCAGGCAATGAGTTTCAGGTAGACCCCTAAGCGCCGGCGTAGCTCTCCCGCAAGTCCCAGGGTCAGGAAGACGCCCAGGGCGGTCAATACCGCATTGACCAGCAACCGTAAAAAAACCAAGGCGTAGATTATCCAAAACCAGCGGGGATGCCATTTTCGAAAATAGGCATACCGGGCCCGGTAAAATAGTTTCCTCGATTCCGCCCCGGATCCCACGCTCTGACCCTGTCGGTGGATTACTTCGGCTTCCGGGATAAAAAAGATTTTCCATCCGGCCCGATGCATCCTCAAGGCCCAATCGGTTTCTTCAAAAAAGAAAAAATACCGTTCATCCAAAAGCCCCACTGCGTCCATGGCGCTTTTGCGAACCATCATGCACGCGCCGATACACGAATCCACTTCCACCGGGTCCGTTTCGGTGTGCCTTTTCCCGGTAAAGCGTGAAGGAAAGAGCGCTCTTGCGATCCCCTCGTTGGTCAAGAGCGTCACCCATGATGGAAAAGGAGCCGCGGAATTCTGGCACCTTCCGTCCGAATGGAGGAGCTGTGCGCAGGTCATCCCGGCCGACGCCGTTTTTTCCATGAAATCGAAAAGGCGCTTGACCGCTCCTTTCTCGGGCAGGGCATCGGTGTTGAGCAGCAGGGCATAGCGCCCTTTCATCCGGCGAAGGGCCTGGTTGCAGGCCGAGGCATACCCAAAATTTCTTGGATTGACGATGAGGTTCACGCCGGGGTACCGCTTCCTGACAGATGCAACACTTCCGTCTGCGGAGGCGTTGTCCACCACAAATACTTCATATGCCGGACTGTCGAGGGTCTCATAAACCCGCGACAGGCACTCCAGCACGAGCCCCTTCGTGTTCCAGTTCACGATGACCACCGTGATATCGATCGATCCGCCCGCCACCATTAACCCTTCCCCATTTCATCCATCCGCCCTTCGACGGCTTCGATGACATCTTGAACCGAAATTTGCTCCATACATAGCGCCGTAACGTTTGCTCCGTGCCGCTTAAGGAGGCACTCCCGTTTGAAACAGGGGCTGCACGCCATTTTCGTCCGGAGCACACGATGCCGTTTGCCGAAAGGTCCGGTTCTCGAGGGGGCCGTGGGCCCGAAAAGGGCTACCACCGGTGTTCCTACTGCAGCAGCCAGATGCATGGGGCCGGTATCGGTGGAAAGAACACATGCGGCGTTTTCATAGATGGCGCTCAACACGTTAAGAGTCGTCTTTCCCGTCACTCCGGCCGCCGGTTCTTTCATCCGTCCCCGAATCGCTCCCACCATTGCGGAATCCTCCCGGCTTCCGGTAAAAATGATCCGGACCGAATGCCTCCGGATCAGGTCATCAGCAACCCTTGCAAATTTGCCCGGCTCCCACAGCTTGGTCACCCATTTGGCCCCGGGGTTGATCGCCACATAGACTGCATCCGGTTGAATTCCGCAAGAGGCCAAGAGTTGCCCGGCCTCTTTCCGGTCCTGCATTCGGATCGGCACATCATAAACAATCCGGCTGCACCGGATTCCCAAGCCCTCAAGAAATATCAATTGCCGTTTGAGGGCATGGTATTCCATGGAAACAGCCGGAATGCGTTCGTTTAAGAAAAGGTGGCTGTATTCCATGTGCGCCATTCCCTTTCCGAATCCGATCTTTCGCTTTCCCCGGGCAAGGAAGATGAGGAGGCTGCTTTTTAACAGGCCATGAAAATCCAGGATCATGTCATACCGGGTATCCCGAAGGTTTTTTAAAAAAAATGCCGCAGCCTTGAAATGCAAGACCGCATCCCCGGAGAACAACCCGCGGATCCATGTCTTTCTCCTGGACACCAGTACGCGATCCAAGGCCCGATGCCCGATGACCAGATCCGAGGCCGCCTCTTCCACTAGCCATGTAATGCGCGCAAAGGGATAATGGGCGCGCAGGGCGTTTAAGGCCGGAAGGGTGTGGATCACATCTCCGATGGCGCTGAGCTTGACGATGAGGATATTCACAACAACGCCTTTGCAGCCTCAAAGACTGCATCGGTTGTGATCCGGGTCATGCACTGCAAATGACCCAAAGGGCACTCCGGCTCAAGACAGGGACTACAGGAAATTTTGGACTCAAGGATTCTTCCCCGGTATCCCCATGGCCCCGTAGCCTCCGGATCCGTGGAGCCGAAAATGGCGACCAGAGGAACCTTTAAAGCCGATGCCACATGCATCAGCCCCGAATCATTGGTGATAAATAACCGACATTCCCGAATCAGGGCCATGGCCTCGGACAGATCGGTCTTTCCGGCCAGGTTCACGGCCGGATATCGCATGCTTTGGCGGATTCGAACCCCAAGAGAACGATCCGCGGACCCCCCGAAAATCAGGATTTTTGTCCCGAAGGCTTCCTGTATCCGATCACCCAGGGCGGCAAAACGATCGGACGGCCACTGCTTGGCAGGCCCATAAGCCGCACCGGGATTGATCCCTACCAGGGTATCACTCCTTCGGATTCCGTATCGATCCAGGATGTAGCGTGCCTTTTCCGTCTCCCTGTCTCCGATGGAAAGGCAGAGTTTTCGGCACGTGTCCGGGATACCGACGCCTTTCAGAATGCCCAGGTAATAGTCCACCTGGTGAATTTTTCGAGACCGGGGAAAAAGCGGCGGACGGTGGGTCAGTAAAATTCCCCTCCCGTCGGTGGAATATCCGATACGCATGGGGATGCCGCTAAGGGCCGCGATGAAGGCCGCCTCGAAGGCATTCTGGAAAAGGATCGCCGCATCGAATCGGAAGGTCCGAAGGTCCAAAACCAGACGAATGAACCCGGCCATCCCTCTATGACGGCCAGCCTTGTCATAAACCAGGATGCGATCCACATAGGGTAGCGCCTCGAAAACGGGAACCACCCAGGGTTTGGCCAGAACAAAAATTTCCGCTTTCGGAAAACGCCTCCTGAGGGAGCAGACCGCCGGCGTCATCATGACCGCGTCCCCCACCCAGTTGGCGGCACGTAAAAGCAGCCGCGGGGATTTTTGTCCTTTAAATTGGATCTTCAAGAGTGATTTTTATCTCCGAAACGCATTTCCCTCGGCCAAGGGGTGCAGGGCCGTGTCTTCCACCGCTGATGCACCCATAGCCACTGGTCTGGGAACCTGCGCACGATAGCCTCCAATGTCTGTGTATATCTTCGGGTATTCTCTTCCAGGTCTTTTCGCCTGTCCCCGGTTCTTACCAGCGGAATTTCCTCTAAAAACTCGGTAATAAATCTTTGGCCGTCACGCACGAGAAAAACCGGAATCACCGGGGCTTCCGTTGCCAGGGCCATCAGCGCCAGCCCCTGGTTGGTACATGCGCTTTTCCCGAAAAAATCGACAAAGACCCCCTCATACCAATCCATGTTCTGATCCAGTAAAACTAGCACAGACTCCTTCTGCTTCAAGGCTCTTAAGATTTTGCGCATGGAGCGGGTGCTGGGGATCAGCCGGGCTCCAAACCGGGACCGGTAGCGATTAAAAAAAAGATCGAGAGTCTTCACATCCAGAGGACGGTACAGCACATGGACTGGTAGGTCTAGCTTGGCCGCAGCCCCGGCTAAAAGCTCCCAGTTTCCCAGGTGCAGGGTCAACAGCAAGACCCCCTTGTTTCGATCCATGGCGTTGCGAAAATGAGAAAACCCGCGTATGGAAATGAAACGACCCAAGCTTTCCGAGGTCTGTCCAAGGGACCAGCCGATCTCAAAAATGATCCGCGACAAATTCCGGAAAGACTCCATGGCTAACAGGCGGACCGAATCCAGGGATTTTTCCCCGGCAAAGGCTTGGATGAGGTTTTTCAGGGCGATCTCCCGGTGACGTTTGTCGATGGCAAACCAGATTCTGCCGATCCAACGCGTAACGCTGTCAACGCTTGTCAAAGGAATCGATCCCATGAGCCTGAGAGCGACGGTCACCAGTGCGCACCCGATTTGATCAACCATCTTCATGGATTCCCGGAAAAAATAACAGATTCATTTTTCAGGTGTCTTTAGCGAGAATTCCCACGCCTTGGCGTGTTTTAAAAAAACGTACCATGAGGAATTGGCCGCAATCACCATTCCGGCATATCCGTCTAAAAACCCCAGCTTCCAGAAATAGCTTTCGAAAAATTTAACGGCCCCGTGCAACAGACCCAGAAGAAGATGTTTACCGGTTCTCGGTCCTTTCTCCGAAGCCGCCACATCCGAAAAGCGATTGATGGTCGCCACCTGGTCCGCGATGTTTCTGTAGACGTCATGATAGAGCGGCTGAGAAAGCGGTATAACCTTTCCTTGCACGATGAGGCGCTCATGCAAGGCGTCTTGGCTCCATTCTCCTTTTCCCCGGCGGACCAGGCGGATCTTTCGATCCGGGTACCACCCGCCGTGACGGATCCACCGATTCAGATAAAAAGAGAGCCTGGGCATGGAAAAACCTGCCGTCTCCGGGGGCGCCGATGCAACCGCGGCGGTTATTTCATGAGCCAGGGCCTCCGATACCCTTTCGTCTGCATCCACATTGAGTATCCAATCCGATCGAACGCACTCCATGGCAAACTGTTTTTGCGCCGCGTATCCTTGCCAGGGACGTTGAATCACACGAGCTCCCATTTGGGTGCATAGGGACGGCGTCCCATCCGTACTTCCCGAATCCACCACCACGATCTCGTCGGCAAAGGAGATACTGTTAATAAGCTTCATAATGCGATCCGCTTCGTTTTGGGCAATCACCGCGATACCGATCGTTTGGTCCTTCACCCTTTCCACCGGTCTATCCTCTCTTCTCCTTTCTTTTTCCAATCACGTTTTCCGCATTGCTTCTTCTACATGATTCCGGACCCAATCGGAAAACTCTACCCCATCGTTTTTTAGGAATTGCAGCCGGATGCCGAGCACCATCAAGGGGATATCGGTCGGGACCCTTCCGCGGATGCGGACATAATCCTTTTGGGTAGTTGCGACAAAAAATGCGCCTCTTTTCCGGCCCTCTAGCCAGATGAATTCCAGCTCCTTTTGCGTATAGGGATGGTGGTCCGGAAATCCGAAAAAATTTACTATATCATAGTGTTGGGCCTTGAGGGAATGTTGAAAATCGTCGTTTTGAGCGATCCCGGAAAAAGCGATCCCCCGTTTTTCCGCCATGGAATCGACATCGTCCGCCTTTGGGTTTTCTCCCTTTATCCGATAAATCATGGGATAATGGGCGGCATAAAAGAAAGGCTTTTTATTAAAGGCCTCCCGATCCAGGAAACGGGGAGGACTCATCGCAGATGCATAGCAGGGGTCGCACCGGGTAAAAATAACGCCGTCGGCCATTGAGAGCGCTGAAAGGGGTTCCCGGAGGGTTCCTCTGGGCAGAAGGTGTCCGTTTCCCACAGGATACCGATGGTCCAAAAGCACCAGATTCAGGTCTCTTTCGAGGGCCAGGTGCTGAAATCCATCGTCTAAAATCAGGACATTGGACCGATACTGTTGGACAGCCAGGGTCCCGGATGCAAACCGGTTCGACCCCACAAGGACCGGAATCTCCTCAAGTTGTTCCGCCAGCATGAAGGGTTCGTCCCCGGCATCTTCGGGCGTCATGAAGACAGTGCTTCCATCGCTGACCACTCCGCCGCATTTCTGGGCTTTTCCCTTGTATCCCCGGCTCAGGACCGCCGCCCGATAACCCATTCCCTTGAGCAGGTTAGCTAGATAGGCCACCATGGGGGTTTTCCCCGTTCCCCCCACCGTCAGGTTCCCGACGGAGATCACCGGGCAGGGGAGTCTTTTGGCTTTCAGGATTCTGTTCTGGTAAAGCGTCCGCCTCAGTTTTGCGGCACCACCATAAACGAAGGAGGCCCAAATAAAAGCCTTTGAAGCCCAACGGTGCGGGCCTGTTTCGGTATCATGTAGGGTCCAAAGAACCCATTTTTGACTCTTTGGGAACATTTTAAAAAGATTCAGAATCACGATCTGCCTTCCGTTGGTTTGGAGGCTACGCCCGTCATTTTAACACCGCTGTCATCCTCACTTACCCCATTTTCGCCCGTAAGGTGCGCGGCCACCACTCTCAGGATCTTTTCCACAGCCCCCCTTCCTTCAGAAGCCACCCGGTGAGCAGCCAGACCCATCGCCTCAACAGTTTTCGGGTCCTTCATCAACCGGAGCATCCCGGCAGCCAGCGATTCCGAGTCTGGAACACAAACGGCGGCACCTGCTTTCAGGAGCGCGTCGGCGATCGACGCAAAGTCGCTCATGTCCGGACCAAACAGGATCGGCTTGCCCCGCGCAGCCGGTTCCAGGGGGTTGTGCCCGCCTTCTCTGACCAGGCTCCCACCCACAAAGACCATGTCCGCCGCCGCATAAAGATTTGCTAAAACACCCAGCCGGTCCACAACCAGGCAAACCGGGCTTTTGGGTCTTTTGCCGTCCGGTTCGCTGAGCAGAAACGCATTGAGACTCAGGGATTCGGCCATACGGCAGACAGCGCCCGCCCGTTGGGGATCCCGGGGCGCCAAGACGATTCCTGCATCCGGGATAGATTCACGGATTCTTAAAAATGCCTGAAAGATCTTCTCCTCTTCTCCTTTGTGGGTGCTTCCGGCCACCAGGATTTTTTGGCTTGCGTCAAATCCGAGGGCCTGTTTCAGAGTCCCCGCCTCCAAAGGCGTTGCCAATACAGCCGAATGTTCATACTTGAGGTTTCCCGTGACCTGAATCCGGCTTTCCAAAACCCCCAGGCGGGTGAGGCGGCGGGCATCCTCCACGGTGGGCGCGCATACTCCGGAAAGCGCACCAAAGAGCATTCGGGTCACGGATTGAAATTGCCGGTATCGGGCATACGATTTCCTGGAGATCCGGGCATTGACCAGGACGAGGGGGATCTTTCTTTTTTGCAAGGAAAAAATGAAATTGGGCCACAGGTCGGTTTCAAGGATTAAAACAATGGCCGGATCGACTCGCTTGAGAACGGATCGGACGCAAGGCCACCCGTCAAAGGGAAAGAAAAAAACCGGCTTTTGGATCCCGTCGACGCGCTGGCCGGCTAGCTCGAAACCGCTGAAAGTGCTTACCGACAACACGACGGGACGATCCGAAAAACGGCCCTTGAAGGCCTGGATCAGGGGGATCGCCGCCATCACCTCCCCCACCGACAAGGCATGCACCCAGATAGGTCGGCGCCTATAGCGGGCTGCACAGCTTGGAATCGCCGTGAAACCCATGCGCCTTAAAACCGTTTTTCGGCGTTTTTGAGAAAGCATCCCCACAGGGACGATGAAAGGCATCCCAAGGATCACCCCTAGGGCCATCGCCAGATTATATCCTAAAAGCATCAATGTCGGGATTCTTTTAATCAGCATGCATCAGGTTGACGGCGGCAAAACACGCAAAGACAAAATTGGCCACCCATGGCGCAATCGCCACGGGAAGCATCTCACCGTACCCCAGTGACAGACAGAAACTATGAAAGATCCAATAAATAAAGGCTGCCCCGATGCCACAAGCGATTCCCATGGGCAGAGCCTCTTTCACAGACCTTTTGAGCGCAATGCCCAGGCCCAAAAGACTCATGATCACACAAACAAGAGGGAAGGCGATCTTGGCGTGAAGATCCACTCGATATAGGGTCGCGTCATACCCTTCCGTCTCCACCTTCCGAACGTACTCGTGCAGTTCGACTAGGTTCATTTCTTCCGATTTCTTCACGACCCTCTGAAGATCTTCGGGAAGAAGGTCCAGGGTCTCCTCTTTATGGTCGAATCCGATGGTTTGGTATCTATTGGTCTTCGAATCGAACACCTGCTCCATGCCGTTCAAGAGGATCCACTTTCCGTTTTGGTAGTATCCCTGCTCGGCGTCGATCCGGTGCACGAGTTGAAAATTCGGGCCAAATCCATGCAGGGTGATCCCGTGAAAGGTCTTCTGGGCCGGGTTGTAATACCGGATATGAGTGATATACCGATTGCTCTTGATCCAGATATTTTTCTCCCGGGAAGTCATGGCCGATTCCTTCCGGACCTCAACGAGCCATATTTGGTTGGCCCTTGTCATACTCAAGGGGATTCCGATTTCAGAAATCAAAAACAGCAGAACCGAAAACCCGAGTCCTGCAAGGAGGACCGGAAACAATAACGCACTAACCCCGATCCCGCTTCCTTTCAAGGCGATCCATTCGTTGTTTTTGTTCATGAGTCCGAAGGTGATCAGGGTCGAAAGCAAAACACCCACCGGAATGATTTGAGCCAGAATAAAGGGAATCTTTAAAAGAAAATAGACACCGGCCCGCGACAGCGGCAACCCCGCCTCGATGAAATCGTCGATTTTTTCGAAAAAATCGACAGCCAGATAGATGCCCACGACCATCGCCAGAACCATCAGGAAATATCTTGCGATCTCTTTGAGAATGTATCGATGCAAAATCGACATGGCATGGACGCTTATTTCAGTTTCTTCATAAGACGAGCTTTCACCCTTGCGAATGCGAATCGGATCGCATCGATTCCCACCGTCCGCTCCCTGGCCGAGCGAATGAGCAGAAAAATCCCGATCCCCCCGAAAACGATATTGGGCGCCCACATCCCAATGACCGGCGGATAGGCCCCGGTCTCCCCAAAGACCCAACCCATCGACAACATGAGGTAATACGTCAAAAAGAAGACCAATCCCAAAAGGATGCCGAACGATCGTTTCGCGGACTTGGAATGGATGCCCAGGGGCACCCCCAGGATCCCCAGTGCAAAACAGGCGGCCGGGATGGAGAATTTTTTATGATACTCCATCAGGGTCAGATAATACTGGGAATCCCTCTCCTTGACGGTATTCAGATAATTTTTAAGCTCCGCCAGGCTCATTTCCTCCTCGTCTTTGGGTGCGTCCGAAACCGCCGCAGCGGACTCCTTCAGACTGAGGTTGATATCATAGACGTCAAACCGAATGGTGTTTACGGATCGATCTTTCAGGTTCACCTGGTTGATGGTCCCGTTGAACAGGCGCAGATGGATGGCGGATTTTTCGGGATCACTGAGGAGTTTCCCTTCCGGGGCCAACACCGTCGAGACGATGTCCATTTTCCGCTGATCCTCGATGAATACATCCACCAGCCGTTGATGCTTCGTATCGGTCTGGTTGACGTACAACATCACCCCTTTAAAACTCTCGTTGAAAGTCCTTTCCTTGATGGCGATATCGGCATTGGAAGAAGCGATCTGTATTGCCAGGGCCTTAAAGGAAAGTCGCCCCCAAGGCAAACCATAGATGGCCATGAAAGCGGTCAGAAGGCTACCCATGAAGCAAAACATTAAAACCGGGGGAAGAAGGCTGTAAATGCTCACACCGCCGGCCTTCAGGGCGATGATTTCGTTTTCACTCGACAGCCGCAGGAATGTCAGAAGCACCGCCATCATGACGGACATGGGGATAACGAAAATTAAAAAAAAGGGCATGGCGTAGACCAGCATCCAAAAAACCGTCGACACGCCAACCCTGTGGTTGACGATGAAGGTGGTGATCTGAAGGATTTGGGTCATTAAAAAGATGAAGGTTAAGAATACCACGTTGATGGAAAACGGGGGCAGCATCAAGCTGAGAAGATACCGATCGATGATGCGGTAGTATTTCATGTCCTTCTATTCGGTCAACTGGGTCTGAATGATTTTTTTCGCTTTAAGGGGCCTGCGGTTCAAGGGTCCGGGTGTTCAATTAAATAACGGACTGATTTTCGCGACCCCCTGGACCCCCGAAACCCTGAACCCTGGGTCCCTCGGGCACCGGTACTCGATATCTAAAAATATAAGACTATTTTAAATCTCAAAAGATGTCAATATTTTACCCTGCATCGGATCCGGGAAAAATGCCGCAATCCGGGTACTGTCTTGACTTTCCGATCCCCTCCCGTTAGTGCATCGTCATGAAAATGTTCTCACAAAATCGATATTGGCTCTTTGCCGCAATTTGGATCGGCTTTTTTTCGTTGTTGCGCCTCTGGGTTGCCGGCGCGTTTCCGCTGGCTGCTGACGAAACCAACTACTGGCAATGGAGCCGCTATCCGGCCTGGGGGTATTACGACCAGGCCCCCATGATCGCCTGGGCGATCGGGTTGTGTACGGCATGGTTCGGACATACCGAAACAGCGGTCCGCCTCCCCTCGATCCTTGCCATGGCCGTTGCATCGGTATATCTGGTCCGGGTGGCCCATCGTTGGGCAGGATCTGTTGCTGCGTGGCAAACGGCACTTTTGACCCAGGGTGTTCTTCTATTTAATGTCGGTAGCCTCCTGGCCACGCCGGACGCCCTTCAGGCCGCAGCTTGGGCGGGTGCGAGCTATCACACGGCGCGAGCCCTGGAAAACGACCGGTGGTTCCAATGGCTGATGGCCGGTTTCTGGCTTGGGTTTGGAATGCTCAGCAAATACACCATGATTCTCTTTCCGGTCTCCGTCTTTTTCTTTATGCTGCTGCATCGATCGTTTCGTAAAAAGCTTGTGGGTATCGGGTCATGGGCCGCCGTCGTTTTCGGGCTTCTCATGTTTACGCCGGTGATTTACTGGAATGCCGCAAACCAATGGAATTCGGTCCGCCACGTAGCCCACATCGGCGGGGCGGACAGCCCTTTTGCGCTGCATACCCGGTTCCTGCTCGAATTTTTAGGGAGCCAGGCAGGGTTGTTGACTCCCCTGGTGTTTATCCTGATCCTTTTGGCCTGGGTGCATGCGTTCAAAGAGACCGGCGAAAGATCGTGGATCTGCCGATACCTCTTTTTCACTTCATTTTTCATCATCATCGGATTTTTTTTGTTAAGCCTGCATACCCGTGTATACGGGAACTGGTCGGGGGCGGGGTACCTGACAGGAGCCGTTCTCGTCGCCATTTTTTTCGGCGGCAATGATAGGACAAACGGCCGCGTCCGGATAAAATCCGCCGGACGATGGCTCTGGCCATGGGCCGTCGGCTCCGCCTATCTCATCAGCAGCCTGGTCGTCCTGCACGCGGTATATCCCTTTCTTCCTATTCCGCCGCAATGGGACCGGATCAGTTCGGAAGTCTACGGGTGGCCGGAACTGGGAGTCAAAGCCCATGCCATGCAGGCTGAAATGCCGAACCCGGAGCGAACCTTCCTATTCGGCCTGCATTACCAAGTGGCCAGCGAACTGGCCTTTTACACCCCCGGCAATCCGAAAACCGTCTCCATCAATCGGTGGGGGCGGCCCAATGTTTACGACTTTTGGTGGAAAGATGAAAACCTGAAGGAAAAAGATGCCATCGGGGTCACTTATGATCCAACGAGCCACACCCGCCAACTGTCGAAGGTTTTTTTGCGGGTGGATCCACCGGAAAAACTTGAAATCGCCGCCCCGCAGCGTTTGTCAAGATTTAATACTCCCCTAAAAGTTTTTTACCTTTACCGGTGCTATGGATTTAAAAAGGGGCTCCGATGGGTCCCGCCCAAAGGTTCAGACATCCGGAAAAGTGAATGAACCGAAACCGAGAATACGTCGCGAGTCCCTCCAGGCTGGGACGGCAGGATCTTCAATTGATTCGGTGGAGTCTTTTGATTTTAAATAATTCCTGAAAAACGAAAAGAGATTTTTTGATGCTGTCATACTGGATCCGGGAATCCCCGATATGGCTCCAGTTCACCGGAAACTCCCCCGTACGGAACCCCATTCCTTTGGCCAGCCAAAGGATTTCCGGATCAAAGATGACGCTTGAAAGCTTTTGTCGATAAAAAAGAGCCTGGGCGGCTGAACGAATGAACATCTTGAATCCGCACTGGGTATCCCGATAGGAAATGCCCAAGTAACGATTCTGGATCATCGTGTAGATTCTGGCCGAAAACTTCCTGGCTAGATTCTGATGGGCCAATACGTGGGATCCGCCTAGGGACCGGGATCCGATGGCGATGTCGTACCCCTTTCGAAGCAGCAACCATCCCTTTTCCATCTCTTCAACAGGAACCGAGTAATCCGCGTCCATGAACATGAGGATGTTGCCACTCCCTTCCCGCATTCCGGTGCGTACGGCATACCCTTTTCCGCGGTTGGGATGGTATTCGATGACTCGAAATCCAACCGAGTGTCCCTGACCCAGCCTTTTCGCAACCGACCGGGTGTCATCTGTGCTCCCATCACTGACAACAATCACCTCGCTTGAATAAGGACGGCGATCTAAGTAAGCAAAGGTCTCTTCGAGGGTGGTGACAATCCGGTTCTCCTCATTATAAGCCGGGATTATGATGGAGAGGTCCATAAGGTTTTTTCTATCTTCTCATCTGAAATATTGGATTCCGACTCATGCCGGATCATGCAGGGAAACTTTTCCTGACGCGTCCTTATCTCCTCCAGCGATAATTCGGCTTAAAATCCATGCAACAAGATAGACCATCATTCCGGCAAAGATCACATCGGAAACAAAATGGCTTCCCTGCATGATGCGGACCAAGCCGATTACAAAACCGCAGATCAACGCCAGCCCCATCCATTTTTTCCGGTGATGGTGCGAAAGGAATGCAAAAGCGAAGAGGTAAAAACCCATGGAGGCATGGCCGCTGACAAAGGCACAGTTTTGCATGCATTCGTTCGACATGACCCAGGCGGAGGTAAAGCGCTTCTGGCCCCCGAACTCTTGGACCTGATTCGGTCTGGCCCGGCCCCAGTGATCTTTGAGAAGGACGTTCACCATCAGCCCGGGCCCGATGGCCAGAACCAAAATAAGATAGACGATTTTTTTTCGGTCAAACCGGAAAATCGGCTTTCTCCTCACAAGGGTGATGAGAAACAGTATGGGAAGCACCAAAGCCAGGAATCCGGAAAAAACTTCCACAAAACGGTAGACCAGGGTACAAAACAGGAGGTCCTTTAAAAAAAAATGCTTTTCCGGATTATAAAAGAGGCCGCTGACACTCAGATCGATTCCAGGGAAAAGAACAACTGCAGCCCCGGCAATAGCAAAAAAACCGAGTACCGCCAGGAATCCATCCGCCCCCTTGACCCTCTGGCCCCTCTGTTTCGCGTAAGTCATCGGCCGGCCTGTTCTGGAAGAGAGACGGGTGATGAAGCGGTGGCGATGCCTTCCGGCTGGTCCCCGTTGTTGGTAAACTGCATCTGATACAGTTTGAAGTATTCTCCATTGAGAGCCATGAGGCTCTCATGAGTCCCCTCCTCCACAATCCGGCCGTTGACGATGACGATGATCCGATGCACGTAACCGATGGTGGAAAGTCGGTGGGCGATGACGAAGGTCGTCCGCCCCCGCATCAGGTTTTCGATGGCCTTTTGAACCAGCATCTCCGACTCCGTATCCAGCGAAGACGTGGCCTCATCCAGGATCAAAATAGGGGCATTTTTGAGCAAGGCCCGGGCGATGCAGATCCGTTGTTTTTCGCCGCCGCTGAGCCTCATCCCCAATTCGCCGATGCAGGTTGCATACCCTTGATGGAGCTGGGATATAAACTCGTGGGCGTATGCCGCCCTGGCCGCTTCCTGAATATCCTTCTCCGACGCCCCGGACTTGCCATAGGCGATGTTGTCCCGCACCGATTCATTAAACAGAATCGATTCCTGGGTCACTATGGCGATCTGTCTTCTTAAAGAAGCCAACTGCACCTTCCGGATATCGAGATCATCGATGAAGAGCGCCCCTTCAGTGACATCGAAGAATCGTGGAATCAGGTTCACCAGGGTCGTCTTTCCCCCCCCGCTCATCCCCACAATAGCCAGGATCTCCCCGGTTTTGACTTCCAGGTTGATGCCCTTCAACACCCAATCGGTATCGTATTTGAAAGAAACGTCTCGAAACGCAACCGAATGGGGACCCGTGGATATTTCCGGAGCCCCCGGTTCCTCCACAATGTCCGAATCCCGTTCGATGATATCAAAAATCCGGTCGGCCGCCGCAAGGCCTTCCTGGATGGAATTATTGAGGCCGCTCAATTTTTTGACAGGGTCATAGAGCATCAGGACGGCGGCCATAAAGGAAAAAAAGGTTCCGGGGGTGGAGGCGCCCGTGATGACGCGATATCCGCCGTACCCGATGATGAAAGCGATTCCGAGACCGCCGAGAAACTCCATGATCGGGGAAGAGAGGGAACGGGCGATGACCGCCTTCATCTCCAGCCTAAACAGCTCTGAAGTCTTTTCAAAAAACCGTTTCTTCTCGTAGCCCTCCATCCCGAACGCCTTGATGATCTTGTTTCCCATAAAGGTTTCATGCAAAAATGAGTTCAGATTCGCCATGGCTTCCTGGCACCCGGTGCTCACCCGCCGAACCCTTTTTCCGAATTCCACGATGGGATAAAAGGCCAGGGGCAGAATGATCAGGGCGTACAAGGCCAGCTTCCAATCCCGGTAAAAAATCACCCCGGTCAAACCGATGATGGTGAAGCAGTCCCTGAGCGCGCTGGTAAAAGCCGTGGAGACCATGGATTTAAGAATGTTGACATCGTTGGTGATCCGGGACATGAGGACACCGGTTTGCTCCTTTTGAAAAAAGGATACGGGCAGGTCCTGGATATGGACGTACAGACTGTCCCGAAGCCTCTTGATGATGCTCTGCCCCACGTGATTCATCAAATATTCCTGGCCGTACTGGCCAAGCCCCCGAAGGGAATAAATCAGGATGACCACGGCAGGGATGATTTTAAGCATTTTGATATTTTTATTGAAAAAAATATCATCCAAAACCGGTTTGACCAGATACGCCGAAAAGGCGGTGGAAGCGGCCACTATCAGCATACACCCCGTGGCCTCCAAGAGCCGAAACCAATGTTCCCGAATGAGCACCAGGATCCGTTTGTGGCGGTCCTTGAAGATGAGCGCGCCGATTTTGCTCATGATTTTTTTAAAACCCAAACCCCGTCTTTGTTTACCCTGTTGTTGCAAAAGCTGAGGATGTCCCAGATCCAAGGCGTCCAAGGGCGAAGCCGTAGTATTTTACTGCGAGCCCTTGGCAACGAAGGAGATGGGGCATCTTCAGCTTTCCCTCCGGGTAAAAAATGTGACAAATTTTTTCTTTGTTTTAGAAGTCACTAAAAGGTTATTCGCGAACCATGCCCAAACGTATTCAAATGCCCTGTTATTATTCTTTTATTCTATACCTTGTCATGTTTTTTATGCAACTGCAGGGTTTATCATTCGATGACGTGTCCGAACCCCCTGTCTGCCTCGAAGGTGATCCGCCGCAGCTCTTGTTCCAAGCGCCCCAATCTTTCCTGAAGTACAACCGGATCGGCGTCGGTTGGCACGACCACAGGATCTCCGTACACAACCTTGCAGACGGTAAACGGCAGGGGAAGGATGAACCGGTCCCAGCTGGGAAAAACCTTCATCCTCCTGGCGCTGTAAGTAATCGGGATAACGGGATACCCCGTTTTTTTAGCCAACAGCACCACTCCGGGCTGAGCCCTGAACCGCGGACCCTGGGGGCCGTCCGGCACCACCACTCCGGGCCGGGCGGGTTCCTCCTGAATACGGCGGATCTGCTCGGCCAGTGCCCGACCCCCTTTTTTAGAGGTGGATCCCCGCACCGTGCAGTGACCCTGTCGCTTCAACACCCGGGCCATGTATTCTCCGTCTCTCGAAGCGCTCACAAGAATCACGCCTCCCCATCCCTGATACAGATAACTAATCAACAAAATCCGCGAATGCCAGAAAGCAAATATGAATCGCCGGGATTCCAGGATGGACCGGACCTTTTCCCGCCCTTCAGATTCAACCTTGATGGTGGCAAACCAGGCGTCTACAAAGGCTTTGCCGAGGCTGCCGATCAGTTCCCATTTGAGTTCTTCCCACTTCATGACGTTTTGCTTTGTTATAAGTGAAACCCCGATGCCGCATCGGTCATGCAACCTGCGGGTTGTTGCTTTCCATGAGTCGAAAGGCGATATCGGCCGCCCGGTCGGATGCGCCTCTCCCCCCCAAAAGGGACCTGAGCCGGTTACATTCCTTAATAATTTGATCCTTGTAGTCCGTATCCGTCAGCATGCGATGGCATCGTTCGGCAAGGGTTTGGGGTGTGGCCTCTTTTTGAATCAGCTCCGGCTGGATCTCCTTTCCGGCGATCAGGTTGGCCAGTCCGATGTGAGGGACCTTGATCAGCATCCTCCCGACCCAAAAACTGATGGGCGATACCCGATAGAGAATAACACACGGAACACCGAAAAGGGCCGCTTCCAGGGTCACCGTTCCCGATGTTGCCATGACCAGTTCCACCCGCTGAAATATTTTTTGCACGTTTGCTTCGGACAATTCACACGGGATGTTCGATCCCGATCGCCGGAGGATTCTCTCTACTCGGATTTTTCCCACCGTATGTGCCGCGGAAACGACAAATTCCAGGTCCGGATGTCGGGCCTTCAGGATCCCGGCAGCCTCCAGCATAATGGGGAGATGCCGTTCCACCTCCCGCTCTCTGGACCCCGGAAGAATGCCCACCGTCCGATGCCGACGCGTTTCCGGGTCTTTTGCTGTTTCACCCCGTTCTTCTTCGGCATCCAGTAGGGGATGCCCCACAAAGGTCACCGGGATGTTCCATTTTTTGTAAAAGGCCTCTTCGAACGGAAGGATGACCGCCAGATGATCCACCAGTTCCTTGAGTTTCGCCGCCCGACCCTGTCGCCACGCCCACAATTGGGGGCTGATGTAGTAAAGCACCGGGATCCCCAGCTTCTTGGCCGTGGGCGCCACCCTGAGATTGAAATCGGGAAAATCCACCAGGATGACCAGATCGGGCTTCAGATTCTTCAAGAGGTTCTTGACAAGTGCCATCCCCTTAAGGATGACCGGCAGCTTGGCCAGAGACTCGGTGACACCCACGGCGGTCACTTCGCCGGCCTCCATCAGGATTCTGACACCGGCCTCCCGCATGGCCTTTCCTCCGATTCCGAAAAAGAAAAGGGACGGGTCCTTTTTCTTCATGGAGCGTACCAGGTTGGCCGCATGAAGGTCGCCGGATGCTTCCCCGACAACGATGATGACACAGCGGCCCCGCCTTTTTTCCTCTTTTACCTCTCCCATTTCACAACGCACCCTTCAATAATGGATAGCTGGTGGTGCGGATTTGATCCATGATCTGAAGCGCGATCCGAAGGGCGTTGCGCCCCGCCTCGCCGCTGACCATGGGCGGTCTTCGATAGCGTACGGATTCAATGAAGGCTTTCAGTTCCGCTTCCAGGGCGTCTTCTTTGGGGAAAGCGAGCCGGCGGATCCGCATCCCGGGGATGAGGCTATCCGTTTCACTTTCACCCTTGTCAATGACCGTAATCTCCTGATCGGAAAAATTAACCGAAATATATTGATCTTTTTGAAACAGTCTCAGTTTCCTTTCGTTTTTAAGGGAAATGCGGCTGGCTGTGATGTTGGCGATGCATCCGTTTTCAAATTCCATCCGTGCATTGGCAATATCCACATGCTCGGAGACCAGCGGCATCCCCGCAGCCCGGATTTCCCTCAGCCCCGCATTGACGAAATTCAGGATGATATCGATATCGTGGATCATCAGGTCGAGAACCACACTCACATCCGTGCAACGGGGTTTGTACTGGCTCAACCGGTGTGATTCGATGAAGAGGGGAGCCCTGACGATCCCCTCCAAGGCCAGCACCGCTGGGTTAAACCGTTCCAGGTGTCCAACCTGGATGAATCGACCATGGGACCTGGCGATCTCGATGAGTTCATCGGCCTCCTCCAGGGTGGTGGTAATGGGCTTTTCGAGGAGGATATCCACATCCTCCTTTAAAAAATCTTTCGCGATGCTGAAATGATTCGGGGTGGAAACGGCGATGCTTACGGCATCGACCATTCCGAGAATCTCGCGGTGGTCTCCGTAAGAGCGGGTCCCCACGCTCCGGCCCACTGTTTCAGCCCGATTGGCGTCGATGTCCACGACACCTACCAGCTCCGCCTCCGGGATCTTTCGATATTTTTCTGCGTGATACCGGCCCAGGTACCCGACCCCGATCACGCCCACCCGCACCTTTTTCATGGATCCTGTCTATCGTATCTTCTGGGATTGTTCCGGGGCTTGATCATCTTATTACCCATCGCGTATTCCTCTTTACTCGTCGCCGACTTTTGGCCCCTGATCCCTGCTTTTCATCCCCACGACGGCAATCCCGAAACGATCGGCGAGAGCGATCATTTCCTGCCGATCGAAGACCACGGTCTTTCCCGCTTCTACGGCCAGGGCGCTGACACCGGCATCGACCATGGTCTGCACCGTCTGCATTCCCACCGCGGGAATGTCGAAGCGCGTATCCTGGTTCGGCTTGCATACCTTCACCGCTACGGAGCCTCCCTTTCCCAACTGGCCTCCTCTGGATATGGCGGTATCCGTCCCTTCGATGGCTTCCACCGCCAGTATGGTCCCTCCGGCCACCACCACACACTGTCCGATATCCAGTCTGCCGATATCCCTGGCACATTTCCATCCCAAATCAATATCTGCAGCCTCGGACCGGCTGGGGCACCTTTGGGTCCAGACCCCCTCAGGCGCCAAAAGATCCGGGAGTAAAAAGGTGGAGGGTCGGATCCGGATCCCTTCCTTTTCCAGAACGCTTGCAAAAGATCTCAGCATGCCGTCATCATGGGTGCTAAACATCTTGAGCAAAAGGGAAATGGCCTTGGAATCAGGCTTGACGTCCGAAAACATACGGGTCTTTTTGATGGATCCCATCATGACCGTTTCCACGACCCGGTTCTTCTTAAAAAACCGAATGAGGCGTCGGACCTGCCCTAAGTGCATCCATTCGATGGCATCCACCCCATCGGCCAACCGGGGATCCGCCTCGTTCAGATATGCTGCGGCATAGATAGAAAGCCCTTTTTCTTTCGCCCTTTTTGCAAAAAGCAGGGGAAATTGCCCGCCCCCGGCAATCAAACCGATACGGTCGCCGGTGGTCAGATGTCTCATGAGCCCGTTCTTTTTCATGTTTTTTAAAGTCTGTAGATCTTTCACCCTTTCCTCATCCCGGCTTCTTTCCTCCGGTCTGTGGGGGACGGGAAGGGTGAAGGGATTATTGATGAAAAAACAAAAATGCAATCTTTAATTGATGTTGGGGGTGCCCCGATCCAAGCAGCGTATTATCGCGTGACCCCCCTCTGGGATTGTTTCAAAAATTCGATGAAGGTCACGACTTCGGGAATCTGCTCCACCTCGGCCCGAACCCGCTCAATGGCTTCGTTCAACGTGAGGCCGATCCGAAAGAAGATCCGGTAGGTCTTTTTTAAGAGGGAAAGCGTCTTTTCCGAAAAACCCTGGCGCCTCAGACCGACGCTGTTGAGTCCGTGCAACTTGGCCCGGTCCCCCGCAGCGATGACGTAGGGAGGCACATCCTTGACCACTGCGGATTTCCCCCCTACGAAGGCATAATCCCCGATCCGCACAAACTGGTGGATAGCGACCAAACCGCCGATGGTGGCGTAGTTGCCGATGGTGATGTGGCCGGCCAACGTTGCGTTGTTGGCCATCATCACCCGCCGGCCGGTCTTGCAGTCGTGGGCGATGTGGGAATAGGCCATGATGAAATTTTCTTCCCCCACTTCCGTGATTCCGCCGCCGAAACCGGTTCCTCTATGGATGGTCACGAACTCCCGGATGATGCTTCCCTGTCCGATCTTGACGTAGGTTTCCTCTCCGGCGAACTTGACGGACTGAGGCACGGCGCCGATGGCGGCATGCTGGAAAATCTCACAGTCCGGTCCGATGGTGACGTAAGGATCGATCACCGCATGGGATCCGATGCGGGTCCCCTTGCCGATGATCACATTTCCGGCGATAACGGCGTAAGGCCCGATGGTCACATTTTTCGCTATATCCGCTTTGGAATCCACAATTGCTGTTGGATGAATCATTCGCTTTCTCCGATACTCGCCATCAGCTCCGCCTCGGTGACCAGCTTCCCGTCGACTTTCGCCACGCCAGCCATTTTGATCACCTTGGAGCGCAGTTTCAGAATTCGGACTTCAAAAATCAGTTGATCCCCGGGAATGACGGGCTTTCGGAAACGGACCTTGTCGATGCCCATGAAATAGATCAACGCTCCCTTCCGGTTTTCGGATATCGACTCGAAGGCTAAGACACCCCCCGCCTGCCCCATGGCTTCCACGATCAGTACCCCGGGCATGACGGGAGCCTGGGGGAAATGCCCCTGAAAAAAGGGTTCATTGATGGTCACATTCTTTAAGGCCACAGCCCTTTCCCGGGGGACCAGTTCAATGATGCGATCGATGAGCAAAAAGGGATACCGATGGGGCAAAAACCCCATGATCCGTTGAATATCATACACTTTTTCCATCTTTTTCCTCGATACGCTTCAAACGTTTTTCAAGATCCGTCACCTTCTTCTTGAGCTCGGGGAGACTCGGAAGGGTGCGTGAAACCCTGAGCCAGTCCCTGTGGGGTATGATGGGTGTACCGGAGACCGTCTTTCCATTCGGGACGGACTTCGTAACGCCGGCCTGTGGCCCAACGATCACATTATCCCCGATTTCCAGATGTCCTCCAACCCCGGCCTGACCGGCCAAAATGACATGTTTTCCGATGGTCACGCTCCCTGAAATCCCCACCTGGGCCACCAGAACCGTATGGGCGCCTATGATGACGTTGTGCGCCACATGGACCAGATTGTCCGTTTTGACCCCCTGCTGGATCCAGGTCTTTCCGAAAGTCGCCCGGTCGATGGTGTTGTTTGCGCCGATCTCCACGTCATCGTCGATCTGCACGAAGCCCAGATGTGGGATTTTATGGTACCCTTCTCCGTCCGGCGCAAAGCCGAAGCCATCACTGCCTATGACGGTCCCCGCGTGAATGATGACCCGGTTCCCGATGCGGCAACCCTCCCGGATGGTCACGTTCGGATAGATTGTCACGTCGTCTCCGACGGTCACCCCGTCCCCCACCACCACGCCGGAGTGAAGAACGACCCGATCTCCAAGAGTTACATCATCACCCATGGAAACAAAGGGGAAAAGGGTCACCTCGTTCCCATGTGAAAACCGGTTTCCGAAAGTTGCCAAAGAACTGATTCCAGGTGCAGGCCTTTTGGCCGGGCAAATCAGGGACACCGCTTTGGCAAAAGCCACCTGAGGGTTCCCGACGCATATCAGTGTCCTGGAACACGCCGGAGTTCCCAGGGGAACGATCACCGCACCAGCACGCGTTTCATCAATCCTTTTCAGAAACCGGGGTGTCCCGGCATAGGTGATCTCTTCCGGACCCGCCGTATCAAAGGGGGCCGCCCCCCGGATGATCCGGTTGGGCTCTCCAAGGATTTCGCCGCCCACCCATCCGGCGATCCGGAACACTTCAATGCCCATCCGTTTGGCTCCTTGCTATCGGAAACGTTTGGATCCGTTACTGGGCTTTGGGTTTGGCCGGGGCCTTCTGGTCGCCCTTCACCGCTTCCTTTGAAAAACGCTCGTTGTAAAGCTGGATCAATCGATCCGTCATGTCCAGAGTACTCGGAAAATACAGCAGCCCCCCCTCCCGACGCTCCAGGATCAAAAGATATCCTTCTTTTTTTCCGATATCCTCGATCAAACCCATCACTTCTTTTTGAATTTTGGTGATGAGCCGCCTTTCCATCTCTTTGAAATCCGAGGCGTACTTCTTTTGCAGCTCTTTGAAATCGCCGACCTTGATCCTGAAGTCCCGCTCTTTTTCTTCGCGCTTCTCCTTGCTCATGACCAGAGCCTCTTGTTCGAGCCGCTTGCGGATCCCCTCAATATCATCGCCCTGCTTCTTGAGGTCGGTCTCCATCTGTTTGCCCTGCTTGTTGATCTCGGACTGCGCCATTTTCCCGGCTTCCGAAATCGACAGGATCTTTTGAAAATCGACGACGCCTATCTTGGCAATATCCGCTCCCCACACGGTACCCGAGGATGTTAAAATCATCACCGCAGCCCACAGGATGCCTGCGTGTTTGACTGTACCCATTCTCTTTTCCTTTCTCTGTGAGGCGTCGCTTTTGACTTCCGACACCCGTTTCGGTAGCCGAGTTAAAACCCGGTGGACATGGAAAACTCCCATCGACCCGAGCTTTCCCCTTCCAGTCGATCCAGGACAAACCCATATTCCAGCCGTATGGGACCTACAGGGGAAAACCACCGGAATCCTAAGCCGGCGCTTTCCCGCATATTGGAAAGGTCGATGTTTTCATCGTTGTTGTAAGCATTCCCCGTATCGAAAAACGCCACTCCATAAATCCCCATATCCGGAAAGAGCGGGACCAGATATTCGGCATTAAACTGCACGAACTTGTCCCCGCCGATCTTTATCCCGTTTTCGTCGGTCGGACTGACAGTACGCCACTTGAAGCCGCGCAATGAAGTGATTCCCCCCAGGTAAAACCGCTCCCAGTCCGGCAGTCTTCCTTCGGAATTTTCGCGGACATACCCGGCCTTGGCATGAAGAAAACCCACCGTTCCTTTATAAACCGGGAAATACCATCCCGTCTGGCCGATATATTTCGTAAAGGCAATGTCCCCCCCGAATCCGGCGTACTCGACGCTGATACTGTGCTCGGACCCTTCGGTAGGGTTGAAGATCCGATTTCTCGAATCCCACCGAAGTTCCGTCGACACGGTGCTCTGGTTATTGGTTCCCTCGAAATCCTTGATGCCAGGCGGCGCATCTTCCTGGATATCTTCGATGGTGGATACCTCATAGGCATATCCGATCAAAAACCGTAAATAATCCGACCATACAGGATATCCGAACCGCAGCCCTCCACCCGTGGCATCTTTGTCATAGGTTTCATAATCCTTGATCCAGCGGTACACATCCGTCCTTGCCGAAAGGGGGATGTCAAAGAGCCAGGGCTCGGTAAAACTTAAATTGTAGCGATCCGACGTGCCGCCCACATGGGCCTGGAGACTTAAAACCTGACCGCGGCCGAACAGGTTCCGCTGCGTGATCTCTCCCATGGCAAAAAACTCGTCTTCGCTGCTGTACCCCCCGCCGATTGAAAACATCCCCGTGGACTTTTCCTTTACATCGATCTTCAGGACCATCTTATCTTCGGCGCTCCCTTTCACGGTCTGGACCTTGACGTCTTCGAAGTAATCGAGGCGATACAGGTTCCGGATGCTACGCTTTAAGCGCTTTCCGCTGAAAAGTTCCTGCTCGTAGACCTTCAGCTCGCGGCGGATGACTTTATCCCGTGTCTTTCGGTTCCCGCTGATGAGAATTTTCTCGAAAGAGATCTGAGGACCTTTTTGGATGTGATAGTCGATGCCCACCACATGAATGTCGGCTTTTTCGTCGATTTTGGTGGAAATGTCCGCATTGGCATATCCCTGATCCGTGTAGAGATCCATCAGAGTCAGCACGTCTTTTCTAACCGTCTCCCGGCTGAAATAGGCATCTTTTAGAAGTGCCAGTTTGATTTTTAAGGCTCCTTCATCCTCCACATCCCCGGAGATCGTGACGGTGCCTACCTTGTATCGGGGTCCCTCCGAGATTTTGAATGTCACCTCGATTCCATCTTGAACGTATTTCGTTTCGGGATCGCTGACCCGTGCGTGCAGGTATCCGTGGTTCTGGTAGAACGCCGTCAGCGCCTCCTTATCCTGGGAAAGCTTGTCGCGATCCAAATCGCCGGAAGAAGTGATAAAAGAAAAAAACCCTTTTTCCGATGTGCTCATGACCTTCTTTAAGGCCTTGGCGTCAAAAACCGTGTTTCCCTCGAAGGCGATGGTCTGGATCCGAAGCTTACTTCCTTCCGATATGACAAACTCCAGGTCTGCCTGGTTGTTCTTCAGATCCTCGACATTATAGGACACCTGGGCATTATGATAATTCTTTTTCTTGTAAAGGGTCTCGATCTTTTTCAGATTACTTTTCACCTTGAAGATATTAAGGATGGACCCGGATCGGATGTCGAGATTTTCTAGGAGCTCCTTTTCGTTGTAAATCGTGTTGCCTTTGAACCGGACCTTTCGGATGGTGGGTTTTTCCTGAACCTTAAATACGATCGCTTTCCCTCCGGCACTCTCCTCGGCTTCGATGCGAACATCTTCAAAGTAGCCCATCTGGTAAATGCGGTTCAGGTCTTCAGACAAGGACCGGACGCTGTAAGCATCTCCGGCCTTGACCTGAATGACTTTCGAAATGGCATCGGATTCAATCCGCTTGTTCCCGGAAACCGATACGTTCACGATTTTGGCCTGTTTGAAAATGTGAAGCATCAGGTCGTCGGCAAGCTTTTTCACCGCCCCCAGCAGGTTCTCGATCTTTTCTCCTTCAACAGCAAGCACCTTAGGGGGGTTTTCGGTGATTGTCTCCATCAGGCGCGCATCGATACTGAATCGCTGCCCTGCCTGAGTCAGACTCCCCCATACGGCATGAGTCGATCCGTTTTGGACGGATAGATTTCGGACGGCTTTGGTCGTCGCAGCGGTATCGGCGCCGGCCAATCCCTTTTCCGAAACCACCTCGACGCCTTCCTGGCTTAGCCGATCCTGAATCACCTTCACGATTTCTTTTTGCAGGTAGGAATATTGGGCCTGGGCGTTGATTCTAAACGGAATGATCGTCACCTTTGCCCGAGTTTCGCTGCCTGCCGCCGGAAAAGCGGCCAGCACAAACGCTACTCCCATCAACAGCCACAAATATCTCCGCCACCGGCTCTGTCGATGGCCCCAAGAGTTCGAAATCCGCCGCAGAATGGATCGCCTAGTTTCGATCTGCATCCACCAATCTTCCTTCCGACAAGGTGATGCGTCTGGCCATTTTTGCCGCCAGGCGCATGTTGTGTGTGACGACCACCAGGGTCATCCCCAGATCCTGATTCAGAGTTTTTAAAAGCTCGTGGACCTGCAGGCTGCTTTTCTCATCCAGATTTCCGGTGGGCTCATCGGCCAAGAGCAGACGGGGCTTGAGGACAGGGCCCCTGGCGAGTGCGACCCGCTGCTGCTCCCCGCCCGACATCTCAACAATCTTATGGTTCAGGCGGTGGGAAAGTCCCACTTTTTCCAGCATTCCTTCGGCCCCGTGCCGTGCCTCTTCCCGGGTTACTCCGTGGATCAACGCCGGCATCATGGTGTTCTCCACGGCGGTAAATTCGGAGAGCAGGTGGTGAAACTGAAATACGAACCCGATGGATTGATTTCGAAACGCCGCAAGTTCGGCATCGTCCAAATTAAAGACCTCTTTTTCTTCGAAAACGAGCGTTCCCTTATCCGGCCGGTCCAGCGTACCCAGGATATGCAACAGGGTGGACTTACCGATTCCGGACGGCCCCACGATGGCTAGGGTTTCTCCCGGATTCAATTTCAGGTCGGCCCCTTTCAGGATCTCGATTCTGGCCGTGGCGTTATGAAAACTTTTGTGTACGCCTTGCATGATGAGTAAAGGCCCCTTTGCATCGGCGCTACCGGGATCCATGTAATGCTCATCCATATCGAATCGCCTGAACAGGATCAAGCTTGGACGCCTGCCTGGAGGGGTAAAGGGTTGCCAGAAAACAGATTACCAGGGTGGCGAAAACGATTCCGAAGACATCCGGAAGCTCAAGCTTCACCGGCAGCGTAGTGGTAAAGTAGTAAATATCCCCTGTCAGCTCGACGATCCTGTACCGCTTGAGGGCCGCGCACAGGATAAACCCCGAAATCATGCCCAGCAGGGTCCCCATGGTTCCGATCACCATTCCCTTGAATACGAAAATTGTACGAATACTCTTGTCGGTGGCCCCCATGGTTTTTAATATGGCGATATCCCGGGTCTTTTCCATGACCGTCATGATCAAGGTGGAGGCGATGTTGAACGCGGCCACCAGTACGATGAGGGTCAGGATAATGAACATCACGATTTTCTCCAGCTTCAAGGCGGTAAAAAGATTCCGGTTCATCTGCATCCAGTCCCTGGCCCAGAAGGGAAACCCCAGCTTATCTACGATCCGGTCCGCCACCTTCCTCGCCCCATAGACGTCCTTCACCCGCACCTCGATTCCGGTAACGGCTTCCGGCATCCGCAGGAGTCTTTGCGCTTCCTCGAGATGGATGTAGGCGAAGGTTCCATCATATTCATACATGCCGGATTCGAAAAAACCGACAACCGTAAACCGCCGCATGGCCGGCAGATGACCCATGGGGGACAGCATCCCCTTTGGGGAGATGAGATGTACGGCATCTCCTTTTTGAACACCCAGGCTCTTGGCCAGCTCTTTTCCTAAGACGATCCCCGGGATAGAAACGCCGACATCGGGGTCTCGATTTTCCTTGTTACCGTTTTCAAAAGAAACGCCCTTAAGGCTTGGGATGACCCTTCCGGCACTTTCGGGGTCAACCCCCCTCAAAACCGCACCGGAAGTCCCGTCCGCCGACCGCAACATGATCTGGGTATAGATAAAGGGGGTGGCCCCTTCCACACCCGGCGTATCCTCCACTCGGCGCATGACGGCGCCGTAGTCGGTAAAGGCCCCCCCGTAACGCAAAAGGACCACGTGCGCCTGTCCCCCAAGGATCCGGGATTTCAGGTCGGACTCAAAGCCGGACATTACCGCAATTACCACGATGAGGGCCATGACCCCGACCATCACGCCGGCGATGGAGAGCAGGGTAATCAGTGAGATGAAGGTCTGCCGCTGCTTGGCCATGAGGTAACGGCGGCCGATGAAATATTCGTATTTCATTCAGCTCTGTCTCATCACGATTTACTCTTCATGTGCGGGAAGAAAATGACTTCGCGGATGGAGTCGGCATCGGTGAAGAGCATGACCATCCGGTCGATCCCGATGCCTTCCCCGGCGGTGGGAGGCATGCCGTATTCCAGGGCCTCGATATAGTCTTCGTCCATGGGGTGCGCTTCTTCGTCCCCGGCCTGCCGCTCTCGGACTTGCTCGAGAAATCTGTTCCTCTGATCTTCCGGATCGTTGAGTTCGGAAAAGCCGTTGGCAATCTCCCGACCGCCGATAAAGAGCTCAAAACGATCTGTCAAAGAGGGTTGAGTCTCGCTTCGCCTCGAAAGAGGGGATACCTCCACAGGGTAGCCGGTGATGAAGGTGGGCTGGATCAAATGGGGCTCCACCAAGGCATCGAAGAGCTTGGTGAGGATCTTTCCGATGCTCCCCTTCTTGGTGACCTGAACCCCTTTGGCCTCGGCCAGGGCAAGGAGTCTGCTGCGATCGGAAATCATTCCGCTTTCCACACCACCGAAGGTCTCGAGGGCCTCCAAAAGCGGAATCCGCCTCCAGGGTGCCGCCAAATTAATGACGTTGCCCTGGTAAGTAATGGAAAGCGTACCGCAAAGAGATTCCCCCACGTGACGAAACATGGCCTCGGTCAGGATCATGAGGTCTTTGTAGGTGGCGTAAGCCTGGTAAAACTCCAGCATGGTGAATTCGGGGTTGTGCTGGGTGGAAACACCTTCGTTTCTGAAATTCCGGTTGATTTCGAATACCCTTTCCAGCCCCCCGACAACCAGCCTCTTCAGGTAGAGTTCGGGTGCGATTCTTAGATAAAGCTCCATCCCCAGCGCATTGTGATAGGTCTTGAAAGGAGCTGCTTCGGCGCCTCCGGGCACGGGATGCATCATGGGTGTTTCCACTTCCATGAAGTCTTTGCCGATGAGAAACTCCCGGACGTACTGGATGACCCGGCTTCTTTTAGCAAACAGCTCCCGGACCGCAGGGTTCATGATCAGGTCGAGGTAGCGCTGTCGGTACCGTTTTTCCGGATCCTTGAGCCCGTGAAACTTCTCCGGGAGGGGGCGAAGGGCTTTGCAGATCAGCTTTAGATCCGTCG
>Ga0210056_1000076_pt1 | contig 61414 bp, 48 predicted proteins | sample CryGeyCG2014_080_2_FD_183965 | JGI IMG/M metagenome (GOLD analysis project Ga0210056, IMG submission 183965) | Groundwater microbial communities from aquifer - Crystal Geyser CG07_land_8/20/14_0.80 (SPAdes) (version 2) | ecosystem: Environmental > Aquatic > Deep subsurface > Groundwater | place...
ATCAATAATGTTCATGGGCAACGTGAATGAGTCTGCGGCAAGCGATGCGGTAGATAGCAGAAGGAAAAAAGTGAAGAGCAGTAACAACTTAGGTCCTGCATTTGCTCTTTTCATCTTGTGCCTCCTGGAAAATTTGTATCAAGGCTAAAGCCTTGAGTTACAACAGTGTTTACCCGTGGTTCAAAGCATTTATTGTTGGGCGTCCTCGGGCGGCTGTTCGTGGGTTTCAGGTTCGGGAACGGATTCTTCAACCGTTGCTTCTTCTGTCTGCTCAGTTACTTCGTCTTTTTTGCCCAGGAATTCAAGGCTGTTCGCGTATACCTGAATGTTGGTGAAGGTCCGCCCGTCCTGGTTCTTGTTGATCCTGATGTCAAGCCTTCCTTCAACCATCATCGATTTGCCTTTCATCAGGTACTTGTGCAAAGCCTCGGCGCGCTGGCCGAAAAGGACTACGTCTATAAACACCGTGCGGTTCTCCCTTTTCTTGAGCAGATCGTCCCTGATGCCCATCCTGAATTCGGCCACTGCCGTGCCGTTAGGCGTGTACCTGAGTTCCGCGTCCCTGACAAGATTTCCCGACACCATGATCTTATTCATGCAAGCTCCTTAATCATATTATAAGACAAACATTTTTACAGGGATCTTCGAGCGGGATTTAAACTACCGTCGTGCGTCTAGCGTCATACGTTAATATGATCCGTGTGAATCCGTGGCTAATCTTTTTAAATCTCTTTAAATCCCTGTGAAAAAGTCTTGTTTCGTGTTTTCGTGATACTTTCGTGTTTTCGTGGAAAAGGTTTTTTTAAGTTCTCTTAAGTTCTCTTAAGCCTGCCCGCCAATCTTGGTGGAGGGTTCCCTGTAAAATCATTCTTTTATTATCTTGATCAATATCTTTCTTTCTTTGGGCCCGTCGAATTCAGCCAGGAAAATACCCTGCCAGGTGCCCAGCACAAGGTTCCCGTTTTCGATCAGCAGTATCTGGGACTGTCCCACAAGGCTGGTCTTGATATGGGCAGGGGAGTTTCCCTCCACGTGGCGGAATTCGCTGATCGCATCGTGGGGCAGAAAAGCATTGATCCCTATTATCATATCCCTGGGTACAGCCGGGTCCGCGTTCTCGTTGATAATAAGCCCGCAGGTAGTGTGCGGCACAAAAAGTATGCAAACGCCGTTTTCAACGCCGGCTTTCCCGACTTCTTGCGCGACGGCTTCTGTTATTTTGACGATCTCTTCTTTTTTGTGAGAATTTGCTTTTATTGTCAGAAATCCCATATTGCACCTACTATATTAGATATTATATACTAAAATCGTATTAAATGCAAGTTACACGGGATTATTTCTTCAGCAGGCATGAAGTGGGGAACAGGTCCAGGTCGGTATGAGGCAGGAACAGCGAGCCGGTGTAATCGTTCATAAAAGACGGCTCGGTGCTCAATTCTATGTAGGTCATTTTTTTAGCGATGGCGCCCGCTTCTTCCATCGCCCTGCCTGACAGCAGGGAGAGTTTCGCTCCCGCGAGCGAGCTGTTGCCGATATACCTGAATTTTTCCCTCGGCACGTCCGGAAGCAGTCCGATACAGATCGATTTGTCGATGCTGAGGTAGCTGCCGAACCCTCCGGCAAGGTAGATTTTCTCGACCTCGCTGAATTTCAAATTCGTTTTTTTGAGCAGCACGCTTGCCGCGGTGTAGATCGCGCCTTTTGAAAGGATCAGGTTCGTGATGTCGGCCTGGGTTATCACTATATCGCTTCCCGAAGCGCTTTCTTTCGCTTTTACAAGGACCATCTCCAGGCCGTCGGTTCCTTTGCGTATGTCAGTCGGGGCGTTCCCGGGTATGCCGTGTTCCTTTATCCTGCCTGACCTGTCTATAATGCCGGACCTCAGCATTTCAGCGATGCATTCTATGTAACCGGAACCGCAGATGCCGATCGGTTTCGCGCCCCCGATCGTCGAGTACTTTATTTTGCCGTTTACCGGGTTTATTTCGATCTTCTGTATCGCGCCTTCCATAGCCCACACGCCGCAGCGCACCCCGCTTCCCTCAAAGGCAGGGCCTGCGGAAGCCGCGCAGCAGGCAAGCCATTCCTTGCTGCCCAGCGCTATCTCGCCGTTCGTCCCCATATCTATGAGGAGGCACGGATTATTTTCTTCGTATATCCCGCTTGCCAGCACCCCCGCGACAATGTCCGCGCCGACGTAGCTTGACACTCCGGGAAGGCAGGCGAGCAGCCCGCCGGGATTTATCCTGATCCCGGTTTCCGATGCTCTTATCAGAGGCATAGATGCGGCTGCGGGAGTGCAGGGTCCCCGCCTCAGATACGCCGGATTGATCTTCAGGAGAAGGTGGAGCATTGTCGTATTACCCGCGCATACGATCGCGCGGATCTCGTCAGTTTTGATCCCGGCTTCATCCGCAAGCGCGGATATAAGGCCGTTTAAATTATCGATTATAAGGCGGTGGAGTTCTTCAAGGCCTTCGGTTTTTTCGGCGAAGATAATACGCGTGATTATATCATCTCCGTGCCTTGCCTGGGTGTTGCGCGCGGCTTTCGTGCCCAGGATTTCGCCGGTGGAAAGGTCAGCGAGTTTTGTTACGACGGAGGTGGTTCCTATGTCAGCGGCAATGCCGAAATTCCCGGCAGACACATCCCCGGGTCCCACCCCAAGAGGGGACAGGGGAAATGCCGCCTGCCTGTCCTTTTCCTTTATTGCTTCTTCAGTGGTGAAAATGTTTCCGTATTCCTCGGTCAGTATCTGTTCTTTTGCCTGCCTGGATTCTGGGGGGATCTCTATCTCCGCGTCGCTGAGTATCGACGCGCGGCACGCAAGGACGTATCCTTTTTTGCGGTCTTTTTCCGAGATCTTTCCTTCCGCCCCTGACTGTGGAACGCTGCCTTTCCTTATGAGTATCCTGCATCTTCCGCATATCCCTTCGCCGCCGCAGGACGAATGAAAAAAAATGCCGCACGCGGCTGCAGCCTTGAGCGCGCTCGTGCCTTCGGGCACCGATATTTTTTTGCCGTCCGGATAGAATGTTACGGCGAAATTTTTCATCCGGAACCCCCGAGCTTTTTTACCAGTCTTTCGCATACTTTCATTACGGCTTCCGTAGAGAGATAATCTTTGATGCTTGAGTCAAACAGGAATTTGCAATCAGGCGGGAATTCACCGTCGCCTTTGTAAATGACTGTTGTCACGGGAACGCGTGGCAGGGCGATGAATTTCAATGAAAGGTCTTTCAGCCCCGCATCCAAGCCGCCCGCCGATATGCCGTTACTGATAAATTTCCCCGGTTCTGCGCCGAAGGCCTTGATAAAAGGTTTATGGACTATAGTTTCAAAGGCCGGATAGTAGAAATTGCCGTCAGGGATCTGGCGAAAGTCTATCAGTCTGCCTGACAAAGGAGTTCCCTTGCTGGTTATCAGATAATGCAGCAGTGTTATCGTTATGCCGGCGTCCGTTATTTTCGCGCCGCCGAGCGTAATTTCGCTCCCGGGAAAGCTTATCAGATATTCATCGCCGAGATAGGGCAGGGTAATGACCTTGTCACCCTTGGGATCTTCCGCCATGTCCGCGCCGCTTTTGCGGCACGCATCGGCGATGTCGATCTTTCTAAGTTGTTCTATCGTTATTTCAAGCGATGTTTCCATTCTCCTTCCAGTCGAATATGATTAAATGATGATTACATCGATTTTCAACTGCCGATGTCAGCGATGAATACCAAGAAATTTTTTATCGCTGAAATCATATTTAAAGTTTAAGCCAGGAATGCGAGTAAAGAGACTGCCCCAGGAGCACTTTTGCAGTTTTTACGTAGTCGGTTTCCTCCTGGTTCGCGGGGGAGGGTTCCCTGCCTTCCATGATCTCCCGCACGATCTTTCCGGCATCGTTTCTTTTGCCATTCGCTATCCGGTTCAGTTCCCCGTCGAAAGAATCCGCTATGGCGGAATACATCCCGTATTTCTCAAGGATCATAAGGTATGTCCTGTTAAGGATGGGGCGCAGTTTCGGAGGGGCTCCGTTTGAAACGTTGGAAAGCCCGCAGGTGGACCTGCATCCCGGCGCAATGTCCCTGAATATTTCCATGAAGCCCGTGCATCCTTTGACCTGGTCCTGCTGGGAAGACACGGGCAGCACTATGGGGTCCAGCCATATCCTTTCAGGGGAAATGCCGGCCTCGGCGGCCTTTGTCATAAGCTCAACTGCCAGGGCGGCTCTTTCGTTCGCGTCCCTGGGTATCCCGTCAGAACTGAGCAGGAGCCCCACAAAACCTGCGTTGTATTTCGATGCCAGCGGCAGCAGCGCTTTGATAACCTCGGGTTTAAGAGATATGGAATTGATGACGGCTTCACCCCTGCATGCTTTCAGTCCCGCCTCTATCGCCTCGGTGTTCATCGTGTCGAGGAAAAGGGGGGTGTCCACCGCTTCCTGGACGGTTTTAACCAGCCATTCCATTGTTTCAGGGCCCTGTTTCCTTGCCGGGCCCATGTTCAGGTCTATGTAATCAACACCCGCGTTTTTTTCTTTCAGAGCCATTTCAGTGACAGGGCCTGCGTCGCGGTTCTTTATAGCCGGCCCAAGGACCGAAGACATAACGTTCAGGTTTTCTCCTATTATGATCATTTTCGTTCTCCTTTTTTTAAATATGATTACGGTGATTTTAAAAACAGATTACGGTGATTAAATCATTTTATGGGCGTAGAGGTGGCCGGCGTACAATCCCCAGAAAAGAACAGGTGTTTCCATGTCAGCAATGAACCCGAACCCCTCCAGCATTTTTTCAGATCAATTATTTTTTTATCTTTTGCCTTCGAAAACTCTTCCTCGGTTATATGGTATTCCATTATAATGTTCTTGATCTTTCCGAAGGTATCCGCTCCAGCCGCGCCCAAAATGTCGAATTCAGCTCCCTCGCAGTCGATCTTAAGAAGATCGCAGGCAGCAATTCCGTTGCTTTCAAAAATGTCCGCCAGTGTCACAGCCTCAATCTCTTCCGAGTATTTCCCGTACTGGTTGAACGTGATGGAATGTCCGGTGCTTAGATCGTTGAAGATCGTCACTTTCCCTTTTCTGCCGTATACCGCAAGGTTATACGCCGTAACGGTTGATGAAAGGCCGCTCAACTCCATATTCTTTAGAAGCGTCCGGTAATTGTTCCGCGCCGGTTCATACGCGTAAACCCTGACATTCCGCGCGGTTTTTGCCGCAAGCGCGGAAAATATACCTATATGCGCCCCGATGTCTATTACGACCCCGCCGGTCGTAATATTTTGCAAGCCCCTGTTGTAAACACCCATAATGTAGATCTCATATATGGTCGGGATGTGTATGTAATGGAATTTTACAAGATACTTCGCTCCGTTCCGGGTCTTGAACAATACCTGCATATTTTTAAGCATCTGGAAAGCGTCGCAGAACTCCAGCACCATCCACCACCAGGTCGCGCATTCTTTTACCACAATTATAAAGGAATTCCACGCTAAGTATTTTTTTAATACCACCGCAAGATTGTGGAATTTTTTATTCTCCATTGAAATTATGTTTTCCACTGCCTCAGGAACGCGGGTATGTGGGCCGCTTCGCGCGGCCCAATTATTATTTCCCATCCCGGCAGTTCCTCCTCAAGTTCCCCGGATATCCTCGCCACCGCTCCGGGTATCACGAGCTTTTTATGTTTTATTTTATCCGCTATCCCGGTTTTTTTCACAAGCGCCGCGATGGTCTCCGCGACGAACTTGTCCGCGGCCCAGGCCGTGAGCACTGAAAGTCCCTCAGCGTCCTGGACAAGGAGCCAGGAGGGGACCCGGCTTGTTTCGATCTCACCGGAAACTATGAAGTAGGTGAGCGAAAAATTGGTCGTGACAAGGACCGGGGAGTTATCGCCGGGCTTGCCGATTTCGTAAATACCTTCCCTGGTGGCCATCGGCCTTTGCGGGTCTGTGAATATATTGAGCCTTGTGACGAGCAGGGGAAAGAGGCTTTCGCCTGCCAGATCGGAAAGGACTATTATGCCTGCGTATTTCGCGATCAGGATTGACGCGATAAGCGCTTCTTCCATCGGGTCCTGCGTCATCTCGCAGGGGAATGTTATTGTCGGGAACCCGAGAGGGCGGAATTTATTCAGCAGGGGAGCGCGCCTTGCCGCGACCTCATCCTCCAGGGCCTGCCTCGCGCTTCTTGAGCCGGGGTCGATCACCATATCCCTGATCCCCGCAGCTTCGAGTTTCTGCGTAAGCCCGGCAGTTTCGTCCAGGTCCCTGCCGCGGACAGCGAGAGGGCAGGAGTTTTCCTTCGCGATCCCTGCCATAGCTTCCGCGTTATCCCCGGTAGCGGCGTAAATAAGGGGTTTCTGGCCTGCGCAGGCTTTCACTCCGGCGGAAATGACTTCAGGTTTCAGGCTCATCAGGATCAGGGCGGCATTTGTTCTGCCCGTGATCCTGCTTACAAGGGCCGCGAACGCCCCGGGATCTCCCTTCGTGTCTTTTACGGCTATAAGGTCCGGTTTAAGGGTCAGCCCGACCCTTTCGTAGCGAAGTTCGCTGAACTTTTTTATTCTTTCCTCAACCTGCGCGTCGTTCATTTCATCTGAAATAAGGACAGCAAGAGCCGCGGGGTTGACGAAAGTCTTTTCATGGCGGAAAAGCACGGTCTCGCCCCCGGTTTTAACGGCGCTGTCCCCGGTCCCTATAACGACCTGCCGTATCGGCGGCGCTGACGCCTCGGAAAGCTCGGTTTTTACCGCGTCGCTCACGAACGGGCAGGCGCTGAGTTCCGCCTTGCCCGCGGCCAGCTGCATCGCGAAAGCAAGGCAGGTCGGAACCCCGCATTTCCCGCAGTTGGTCTTGGGCAGTTTCTTGAAAATTTCAATCCCTGTCAAAGCCATTGTTTCCCTCCGAAGATTAATTATGAATTATGAATGATGGAATTCGAAAACATTCAGCAAGCCACACGAGAATGTTGCCCGAAGGGCAAAGTTATGAGTCAGGGCTAAAGCCCTGAGTTACGATTTAAAGCCTTGTTGTTAATTCATAACTCATAATTTTATTTATATAAGAGCATCCATTTCAAGCGCGGGGTGCTTTTTTTCCTGCAGGAACGGAAGTATCGCTTCCTCGGTAGTGCCTATGGTTTCGTCAGCGATCCTGTCGATAAGGTCCGGCATCCCGGCCTCCTCCCCGCGCTTTATAAGCCTTTCCCTTATTTCTTCCTTGAGCATTTTCGGCATCCACACGATCCTTTTTATGCCGCCGTCCCCGGTTATGAATTTCCTCTGGCAGATATTGTATTTTGAATGGCCCACGAAGCCCGCTGTCTGCAGGCCCCCGCCTATGGTGCCCGCGAGAGTCGTGAATTTCATCCCGCAGGGCGTCATGCCGTCAAACTCGCGGTTCACGGTCATTACCCCGTTGCACATCGGCAGGATCACGCAGATGCACTCGCAGCAGCCGCAGGTCGTCATCGGGTCGTTGACAACGCTGTAAAAATTGTAGTGGTCTATTTTACCCCTCGAAGCCTTCTGCACGAATTCGTTCACGCCCTTCCACTGCCCGAACTTCGCGTCCAGCGTTTCGCCTTTTTCCACCGGCTGGTTGGGCCCGGTCGGGTTGATCTCGTTGGACGCCTTGCAGTCCATCCAGTTATACGCGCCGCAAAGGCCGGTCCTTTCGGGGCTTACCATGCACACGTGCGAAGGGGCGAAAGACTGGCAGAGCGTGCATGAATAATACACTTCCGTTGTTTCGTCCGTCATTCCCTCGATCCTCGCGTCCCTTTTCTTGTATACTTCACGTGCCTGCCCGATGATCTCCTTTACTTTTTTCTCGTCGGTGTATATTTTTACCTGGACCTTGTCGAATATCCTGCCGAAGTCCTGGTGGAACTTGGCGTGCAGGATGGAACCTATGTGTTTCAGCATGAATCCTTTTTCCTTCGCTGCTTTTCCTACGCGCAGCCACGCGATGTCCCTCTGGCCGATGTGCATTATTCCCTGGGCGTAGTTTGTCAAATGGTGGATCTGGCGTTCCAGTATGGGCTCAAAATCCTCCTGCATCTTCCTGCCCGCGACCTCCGCGACAACTGCCATGCTGAACTGCGAGCCGGCGGGAATGGCGTCCAGGTCAGGGCCTATGACTTCGATCTTTCCGTCCTCAATTTCGTCCATCGCCCCGGAAGTGACCCATTCGCACACGGTTGTCACGCCGCCCCTGGCTTCCGCGTAAAGGTCTTCCTTCCTGACCCTTTCTCCCTCAAACGCGGGACCGTATGCCACGGGTATGGGAACTTCCGCCTGTGTTACTTTTAAGCCCCTTACTTCTATCGCCTTGGCAACTATCTGGTCAAGGGGAACGTTTGAAACGACATGTTCATAGGTGCATATCCCGGTTGGAAGGACCTGGGGGATAGGGGTGTCGGCTATAGTGGGAAAACCCCAGTTGATGGCTCCGGCAGCGGTCGCGTACCACTCTTCGGAAACATATCCAAGTGCCAGCACGAAAGCGAAGATCCTGTCCTTATTATAAATAAGTATTTTCCTGTATTCTCCGGGTTTCACCCCGCCGAACGACATTGCGGCCCTTGTCGCGAAGCCTATCGCGAAGACCGCAGCGGAGATTTCAGGCCCGAATGGCACCAGCCTTGTAGGCCAGCCCACCTGCACGCCTGCCTCTGCCAGCTGTTCCGAAAACCTTTTCCCGTTGTGCTCGGCGCACATGAATACGTAGAGATTTTTTTCCTGCAGTTCCTGCGCTATCTTTGCCGCTGTTTTGGGGTCAGGGGCGGCTCCCGCTATTGCCGCAAATCCGGGAGCCGTGCCGTCAACGAATTCCACTCCGCGCTTCCTCATTATTACGTCGTCCGCGGCGCCAAGCCAGATCTTTCCTTCCGCCGGGTCTTCTCCCTTCGTGTAGAAGTCCGGTTGTTCGAGGTACCTGACAGCTTCTATTATTTCCTCGGCGAAGAGCGCTGCCATTCCCGCGTCTAATGCCGGGGCGAGATAGGGGAGGGGATGGTCTTCTTTAACGAAGGGCGGGAGCAGGCTGCGGCACTCTTTCAGGACGGTTTCCATGTCCGCGACGGTTTTCACGGGTATCCCGGTTATTCCGTATATGATCGGAAGATAGTAGGCGGTATTCGGAAATCCCACTTCCTTTTTAGGGCCGAACCTGCCGGCCGCTTCCCTATATTTTTTTTCAGCTTTTTCAACCAGTTTGTAAGCGCCTCTTATCGCGGCCGATGCGATTATCTTGGACACGTTTTCTCCTTTAAAAATATTTCAAATTTCAAATTTCAAATTTTAAATTTATGGAATTCCTGCTAAATTTGACTTTTATTCCCGCAGTCCCGATTACCTATCTGGACAAGATGCGGGAATCCCTTAGGGACATTTTGCAATTTGAATTTTAACTTGATTAACTGCCAAGCTCCCTGCGTTTCTGCATGTCGAACAGCACTCTTTCGCGCGCCTTGTCTATGCCGAGAGCCTTGCGTTTTTTGTCTATATGCTCGATCATCATTTTCGCGGCCTTCACCGGGTCAGGCTCAAAAGCCCATTTTCCCCTGAAGGTCTGCTCGTATTCTTCAAAAAGTGTTTTTGTCAGCGCCTGGCTGCCCAGGGTGGGCCAGGTGACCCCGAACACGGTGAAAACTCCTGAAGCAACGAAATAATGACCTATCGAAATGGCTTTTTCGCTCATCCATTCGGGCGCCGCTCCCGCGACAGGAAGGTCGGAGATGTCGTCGCCAAGCCCGCCTTCCTTGACCATGGCGGCCGCTGCGATCAGTATCCTTGAGTTGTCAACGCATGAACCCATATGGATGACAGGCGGTATGCCTACAGCTTCGCATACTTCAGCAAGGCCCGAGCCGGCATACTGTTTTGCGGCTTCAGGCAGGAGCAGTCCTGCTTTCGCGCAGGCTATTGCCGCGCACCCTGTCTGCAGGACCAGCACGTCGTTCTTTATGAGTTCCTTCACCATCGCGACGTGGAGTTCGTCGTGGGGGACCTTCGGGTTATTGCAGCCTACAACTCCCGCAACCCCGCGTATCCTGCCGTTTATGATATTTTCATTCAAAGGCCTGTATGAGCCGCGAAATTTCCCGCCGAGCAGGTAGTTGATCGTTTCGTGCGAAAAACCGGCTATCAGGTCCATTTGTTCCTTGGGGATATTCGGTTTGCCTTTCCTTCTGGGGAAATTATCTATCGCCCTGCGCACTATTTCCTTCGCGGACCCGGGCGCGTCGCGCTCGCTGAACTCAATATGTATCGCGCCGGGTATTTTCGCTTTCGGCGAAGTTGTTATGATCTGCGTATGGTAGCACTGCGCTACTATTGGTAAAGACTGCATAAGGCACTGCACGTCAACAACCATCGCTTCCACCGCACCCGTGACTATCGCCAGTTCCTGCTGGAGGAAATTGCCTGCGATGGGTATGCCGCGGCGCATCAGAAGTTCGTTTGCGGTGCAGCAGATGCCTGCGAGGTTGATGCCTTTCGCGCCTTTTGTTTTTGCGTATTCAAGCATTTCTTTGTCCTGCGCCACGTTGACTATCATTTCAGACAGCAGGGGTTCGTGGCCGTGGATTATTATATTCACCTCGTCTTCCTTAAGGACGCCGAGATTGACTTTTCCTATAACCGGCACAGGGGCTCCGAAAAGTATGTCCTGCAGCTCTGTCCCGATCATAGAGCCGCCCCATCCGTCAGCCAGGGCGCAGCGGGTTCCCTGCAGCAGTACATTCCTGTGGTCCTGGTCAACTCCCATGTGCGTGCGGTGCATAACCTCGACGATCTCCCTGTCTATCCCGCGCGGAGTGACGCCGTTTTCCTTCCATACCGCCTGCCTTTTAAGAGGAGCTTTTTTGACGAACAGCAGTTCTCCTTCCTGCTGGCCGAACTGGGAAAGCGCGGTTTTCCCTATGTCAAGCGCTATATCCCGGATAGTGCGGTTCTCAACGGGTATCCCGAAGTCCATCGCGACCTGCAGCAGTTTCTGTTCGTCCTTTATTTCGTATCCCGGCGCCTTGCCCTGCGCCGCGGCGATAAAAAGTTCCGCAACAGCCCTGCCGTGGTCCGAATGCGCCGCTGCCCCGCCCGCGATCATCCGCGCGAAATTCCTGGCCGCGATGGTATCCGCCGTTGCTCCGCATACGCCGCAGTCAGCCTCTTCGCCGAATGGGTCTATCCTGCAGGGGCCCATTGCACAGATTCTGCAGCAGATGCCGAGCTTTCCGAACCCGCACTGGGGCGATTGCTCGTCCAGCCTGTCCCAGCAGATCTCCGCTTTATCCGCTTTTGCCTTGTCTATAAGTGGTCCCATTGAATTGTCCGCGCTTTTTTCGCTCATATTTTCTCCGTTTCATGATTACGGTGATTTCAAAATGCGATTACGGTGATTATTTTTAGTATCAAGAGTCAAGTATCAAGTGTCAAGTTTATAACCAGAACAGATTTCTCTGTGTCTCCGTGCCTCCGTGGTTATTTTGTAAGGTTGTTTATCATGTTCTTAAGAAGCCTGACCGCTTCGGGGTGGCGCATCACGAGTATGTCGGCTCCGGCGATCGCCAGCATGCACCCGGTCATCGCCTCGAAAAGTATGCCGCGTTTCTTTTTGTCCCCGAGTTTTTCGTCATCGAGCGTGATCTCCCTTTTCTTCCAGACATCGCGGGCGAAATTGCACAGGACCGGGAACTGGAGTTTTTCGTCCTGCTGGGAAAGAGCGGCCTGTTTCTGCCTTTCCATGACAGAATAGGTGTATTCAAGCCCGTAGCCTATAGTGCAGCCGCCTATGTTAAGGTCAATTATTATCTGCGAATCGGGGACCCCCAGGTCCCCCAGGAGTATGTTGAGCTGTTTCGCGAGGTTGATGTCGATGGGGGTGGAAGCGACAACCGTGTGGCCGTACGCTATGCAGGCCGCGCCGACTTTTTTGTAATTTTTGTCTGTCGCAGGCCCTATGATGATCTTCTTGTCCTGGATCGATTCGGCGACTTTGGGCAGGACCTCAGCGTCCTTGTCGTCATTCTCGCATCCCCAGACTATGACCGGCACGTTTACTGACGCCGCGACTTCCTTTACGGCAGGGATCAGTTCACCGGCCGCCCTGTTCAGCCCGTTGGGGTCAGCGCCTGCCAGCTGCAGGCATATCATTTCAGCTCCGAATTTTTCAACGCATTTTTTAGCCCAGGCAGAAGGGGATCTCATCACGTCTGTGAAAGGCTCAAGGCAGGCCTGGGGCCATTCGTCCTGCGGCGAGTCAAAAACTTCCATAGCGATCATAGGCCTGTGAGGCATTTCGCCTTCGAAAAGGTGGAAGGGGTAGGAGGTTTCACCCCCGACCGTAACGGCGCCTCCCGCCACGCTGATTTCTTTTATTCTGCCGGAATATTTTATTTTGGGTATGTCCACTTTTCCTCCTTAAAAATATGATTACGGTGATTATTAACTAACGATTACGGTGTTAAGCAAATAAAAATTGTTTGTTTGCTATGGACTATGGTCTATGGACCATGGACTGCAGCTACGCGGGATTTTTGCGCTTTTCGCTGCCGAACCATTCCTTTGAGTACCAGTACCGTTCGCTGGCCGCCAGGTACCTGAGCATTTCATCCCTGCCTTTTATTTTTTTACGCCAGTTATACGGTTCCGTTGGTTTTCCAGGTTCATAAGTCTCCCCGAGTATTTCCTTTTTTTCTTCCATTTTTTCCCTCCACGCTGCAGCTCAAGCAGAGGCAATCAGTTCCTTTTGCAGTTTTTTTCTCCTGCATTTGTCGCACAGCAGGTAAATATCGTCAGGCAAAGCCGCTTTTTCCTTTATATACTGCAGGACTGCTTCTGGACCCGCGTATTCCCCGCATATAAGGCACTTTGCAAGCTCGCGGCTTGTCTTCCAGTTTTTAATAAGGAGTTTTCCGTCTTCAATCTCTATTTTTATTGCGCCGGTGGGGCAGATATACGCGCAGGCGCCGCACGCAATGCAGTCTTGGGACGGTTCGTCAAAGGGCGCCAGCACTTTCCTTTCAAATCCGCGCCCGACAAGGCTTATGGCGCTCTTGCCTATAATTTCCTGGCAGACCCTGGTGCACAGGCCGCAGAGTATGCATTCCTCCTCAGGATTCTCAGAGGGGAACCTTGATTTTAAAACTCCGTATTCAGCTGCAAGGTCTTTTATCTTTTTTGCGTTGGGGCAGCGCGCAAGGAGCAGTTCCAGGATCATCCTGCGGTTCGCAAGCACCCTTTCGGATTTCGTGTTTATGACTATGCCGTTGTCCCTGATGGGGTAGTTGCACGCAGTCACCATGCGCACGCGCAGCTTTCCGTCCGAGCGGGGGATGCCCGCTTCAACCGTGCAGACACGGCAGGCGCCGTATGTGGTTATGGCGTCGTGGTGGCACAGGGTAGGGATTTCTACCCCGAGCTTTTTGGCAAGCTGGAGTATTGTTATTTCTTTGTCAGCCTCTGCCTCAATCCCGTCAATCGTTACCTTTAACATAAAACCTCTATATCTGCTCTGCTATTTTATCTGAACCGCGTCAAATCTGCAGATATCTTTGCATATGCCGCATTTTATGCATTTCTTCCGGTCAATCTTATGCGGTTTTTTCTTTTCGCCGGAGATTGCTTCCTGAGGGCAGGCTTTCAGGCAGGCGCCGCACCCGGTGCATTTATCCCCGAGTACGTCGTAAATAATCAGCGCCCTGCATACTCCGGCAGGGCATTTTTTGTCTTTTATATGTACCTCGTATTCATTCCTGAAATACTTTATCGTGCTCATTACAGGGTTTGGAGCTGTTCCGCCAAGGGCGCACAGCGACGTATCCACAATGGTCTTTGACATTTCTTCCAGGAGTGGGACGTCTTCTTCCTTTCCATTGCCTTCTGTGATTTCAGTGACGATTTCCAGCATCCTGTGCACTCCTTCCCTGCAGGGAACGCATTTACCGCAGGATTCGTCTGCGAGGAATGTCAGGAAATATTTTGCAAGATCCACCATGCACGTGCCTTCATCCATCACAATCATGCCGCCCGAGCCCATCATTGAGCCGACTTTCGTCAATTCGTCGTAATCAACAGGCAGGTCTATGAACTTTTCGGGAATGCAGCCGCCCGAAGGACCGCCTGTCTGGACAGCCTTGAATTTCTTCCCTCCGGGAATCCCGCCGCCTATGTCGTAAATGATTTCCTTGAGGGTCATTCCCATGGGTATTTCAATCAGCCCCGTGTTATTTATTTTGCCGACCAGGGAGAATATCTTCGTGCCCTTGCTGCCCGCAGTGCCTATTTTTGTAAACCAGTCCGCACCGCTGTTGATAATCAATGGGACATTTGCCCATGTTTCCACGTTATTCAGGTTTGATGGTTTTTCCCACAACCCGCTTTCGGCAGTGTGTATGTATTTTGTCCTGGGCTCACCGACTCTTCCTTCTATGGACGCCATGAGCGCGGTGGATTCCCCGCACACGAAAGCCCCGCCTCCGCGGTTGATTTTAACCGTGAAGCTGAAACCCGAGCCGAGTATGTTCTTCCCGAGCATGCCGCATTCCTCTGCCTGGGCGATTGCTGTCCTCAGCCTTTCAACTGCAAGGGGATACTCCATCCTGACGTAAATGTACCCTTCGCTTGCACCGATGGCGAAAGCGCCGATTATCATTCCTTCCAGCACGCTGTGGGGGTTGCCCTCAAGCAGGCTGCGGTCCATGAACGCTCCCGGATCGCCTTCGTCAGCGTTGCACAGAACGTATTTCGGTTCCCCGCGCGCCTTCCTGCAGCTTTCCCATTTCACGCCAGTCGGGAACCCGCCGCCGCCCCTGCCCCGGAGGTTTGATTTTTTTATTTCCTCGATTATCCCGTCGGGTGACATTTTGAAGAGCGCTTTTGAAAGGGCTGAGTAGCCGCCTATGCGGATATAGTCTGCGATGCTTGCGGGGTCAATGGAGCCGTTGTTCCCGAAAATAATTCGGCTCTGCTTCCTGTAGAAGGGAACGTCTTTTTCATAAATAACTTTTTTCTCTGTGCCCGGCTCTACATAGAGCAGTCTTTCAATGATTTCTCCCCCGAGGACGGTTTTGCCGATTATCTCGGGTGCGTCTTCCGGTTTGACTTTCTGGTAGAATATTCCCCGGGGCCTTATGACGAGGATCGGTCCTCTCTCGCAGAAACCGTGGCACCCGGTATTTTTCACCTTTATTTTTTCTGACAATCCCTGTTTCCTGATTTCCTGGTCCAGTGCTTCCGCGACTGTCGCGCTGCCGTATGCCTGGCATCCTGTGCCGAGGCACACCGAGATGCAGACCGTTTCCGGTTTCTCTGCTTTAGCGAGAGAACCTCTCAGGGCTTCAAGTTCTTCAGGATTTTTTATTCTTTCCATTCTTGCCGTTCCCGCCGCTGTCCTTCATTGCGGACAGCAGTTTTTTTGCCTTGGCGGAGGTCATCTGCCCGTGGTATTTCCCGTCAACGACTATGACGGGTCCAAGGGCGCATGCGCCGACGCAGTTGACGGTTTCAAGGGTGTATTCCTGGTCCGGCGTAGTCCCCCCGGATTTTACATTGAGCACTCTTTCTATTTCCTCGGAGATTCTTTTCCCGCCCCTTACGTGGCAGGCCGTTCCAAGGCATACGCTTATCAGGTGCCTGCCTTTTGGTTTTAAACTGAACGCGTTGTAGAAATTCCCCACGCTGTAAACCCTTGACAGGGGAATTTTCAGCTCGCGCGAAACAAAAGAGAGCGTTTCCCTGGGCAGGTACCTGTATTCGGTCTGGATGTCCTGCAGTATGTGTATCAGCTGGTTCTGCTCGTATTTATAATGCTCCAGAATTTCCCTTGCTTTCTTATCTTCCATCTTATTCCTTGATTGCGGTTATCCCGTCAGTTCAACTAAATATTTCTTTTTGCGTTCTTTCCTGATTTCGTCAGGGGACACAAACTTCAGCGCCCCGGTGGGGCAGGAGGACGTGCATGCAGGCTCCTCTCCCTTTTTGAGCCGCTCGGCGCAGAAGTCGCACTTTATGATTACTTTTCCCTTCCTGTCCATTTTCAGGATCCCGAACGGGCAGGCGACGATGCACCACTTGCACCCTATGCACTTGTCCTTATTAAAGAGGACGGGTTCGTCTTCACCGAGCCTTTCAATCGCGCGGGTAGGGCATATCTTTGCGCAGGGGGCGTCCTCGCAGTGCCTGCACTGCAGGGGCACTATGAACTCGTTTATCTTTTCCACGTCAATATTGTGGCGGGGAGGGGAACTTTCTTTGGTTGCCCCGAGCAGGTCTTTTGATTTTGAATGTGCCACCGCGCATTCCAGCTCGCAGGTCCTGCACCCAAGGCACTTTTTCACATCCACGAATATTATTTTTTTCATTGATTTCACAGATTATGCCCGGAGGTTGGCGAGTATTTTTTTGGCGTCTTCGAGTATTTCGGGCGCGTATTCAAACGCCGCTGCCTTGTCCATGTCTGCCTGTATTATCTTTTCATCATAAGGGATATAGCCGAGAATGTCAAAATCCTTCAGGTTGTCCTCTATGAATTTTCTGTCCGGGAGGTTGCGTATTTTATTTCCGGCAACAGCAATGTTCCTTATTCCTATATCCTGAGCCAGTTTTTTTATCCTGTGCGCCGTTTCTATGCTCTTTAAGCCGGGCTCTGCGACCACAATGAGCTTATCTATTGCCTCCACGGTTCCCCTGCCCAGATGCTCTATCCCGGCTTCCGTATCTATTATAACGACCTCTTCGCGGTCAACGATAAGGTGTCTAAGAAGGGCTTTCAGGAACGCGTTCTCCGGGCAGGTGCATCCCAGCCCTCCGCCCCTGACGGTTCCCATCACGGCGAGCTTTATCCCGTCGTGCTCCGCGAAATATTTATCGGGGATGTCGTCCACTCTGGGGTTGAGCTTGAAGAGGGGAGAGGATGCCCCGGGCTTCGCTCCCGTTCTTTCCTCAATCAGTTCTTTCATCAGGACCAGGGGGACGATCTTTGACGGGTCCGGAAAGCCGAGCGTCATCGCAAGGTTCGCGTCCGGGTCAGCGTCTATGGCAAAAACCTTCTTCCCGCCGTCAGAGTAGATTTTAGCAAGAAGGGCGGCAAGGGTGGTTTTCCCGACTCCGCCTTTCCCGCTTATCGCTATCTTCATTTTTTATAATCCAGCCGCGTCCAGTATCGCCGGAACATGCTGGTCCCAGCCCAGCGGCATGATATGCACGCCCTGGCACATGGACTTCATCTCTTTTATCAGCCTTGCCGCGATCTCCACCCCGGTCTGCCCTGATTTCGTCTTCTCCTTGTCTTTCCTCAGTTCTTCTATGAGAGGGTCGGGGACAAAAACGCCGGCAACGTTTTCGTTCATGAATTTCGCCATCCCCACGGATTTCAGTATCACTATGCCCACGAGCACCGGCACGTTCCAGCCCTTGATTTTTTCCATGAACCTGGCGAACTTTTCGGGTTCATACACTGCCTGGGTCTGGAAGAATTCCGTCCCGGCATTGATTTTCTTTTCCATTTTCATCAGCTGGGGTTCAAGCGGCTCTGCGCACGGCGATACGACCGCGCCCTTGCAGAACTTCGGCGGGTCGCCGTCAAGCTTGTTGCCCGCGAGGTCAACGCCGCTCTCCATCTGTCTGACAGCATGGGTGAGGGACACTGAGTCCAGGTCGAACACCGGCTTTGAGCCGGGGTGGTCACCGAGTTTCGGGTGGTCTCCTGTCAGCAGGAGGAGGTTTTCAATTCCCAGCCCTGCTGCGCTGAGTATGTCTGACTGGAGCGCAAGCCTGTTCCTGTCGCGGCATGTAACCTGAAACACGGGTTCCATACCCCTGTCTTTCAGCATATGGCAGGTGGCAAGGGAACCGAACCTCATCACAGACGACTGGTTGTCAGTGACGTTTACCGCATCCACGATTCCGGCAAAATATTTCTTTGCTTCATCCAGGTGATGCTCCACCTGCCAGCCCTTGGGCGGGCCTATTTCCGACGTTACGACGAAATTCTTCTTTTTAATCAGTTCCGTGAGCTTCATCTCGTGCCTCCCTTCAGGTGATTGCGCGGATTTAAATTCCGGTTATGCGGATTATTGCTGCCTGGTTACACAGGTTGTTTGGGTTTGGCAAGCGCTTTCGAGTAATCCCTTACTTTCATTTTCCTGAAATAACTGTCCAGCCTTCCCGATGCTTCGAGCTTTTTGTATATTTTTTCCCAGGCGCAATCCAGGTCCTTTGAAATTTCGCACTTTCCGTTTTTAGCCCCGCCGCAGGGACCGTTGAGGAGTCCCTTGCTGCACTGCGTCACCGGGCAGATTCCCCCCGTAAGGTTCAGTAGGCATTCCCCGCACTGGTCGCAGTCGTAATCAGAGGGTGCCAGACCGCGCCCGCTTATATATATCGTGTTTAAGCCCTGGACCGCGCTTTTTTCCTCAAGCATGCCGGCAAGCACCTGGAGCCCGACCCCGCAGGAAAAAACAAGTATTGAATTGCATTTATCGATCTCGCTTTTGTATTTCAGAAGGCGGCTCTTCGTGAAATCGGCGTTGCACAGGTAATCCACCGCGAGCACGTCTTTTGCATCCAGCTCCAGGTTTTTCAACAATTCCTCTATTTTTTCTTCAGGCAGGCTTATCTCCCGGCAGCCTATGCATTTTATGACGCAGACCCCGGGCTTTAAAAGTTTTTCCAGTTCTTCCTTCGGTTTTGTTTCAAGTATGAACATTTTGGGGCTCCCGCTATTTTATTTTTTGCTTCGCTTTTTTCACTATTTCCACTATCGGCAGTTTTGACGGGCATATGTAATCGCAGCAGCCGCATTCTATGCAATCCTTCACGTTGTATGCAGCCGTATTTTCCCATTTCTCCTGTTTTGCGCAGAATATGAAATGCAGGGGAGACAGTTCCATGGGGCAGACGTCCACGCACCTGCCGCACTGTATGCACTGGCGGGCTATGTCTTGTTCTATATCGGCTTTCTTGAAGACTACAATTCCTGAAGTGCCCTTAATGACCGGCACGTCAAGGGTCTGCTGCTGGACGCCCATCATCGGTCCTCCCATCTTCAGCACGTAGGAGATGAAATCAAAGCCGGACAAGGAACCCGAGCAGTATGCTATTATGTCCTTTACGCTGGTCCCGATTTTCACTTCGTAGTTGCCGGGTTTCCCGATATTTTCCCCGGCGACCGTTATAACTCTTTTTACGAGCGGCATTCCTTCTCTTACAGCGTCTGATACCGCGGCGCATGTCCCCACGTTGCTTACAACGACTCCCACTTCAAAGGGAAGCCCTCCACGGGGCACTTCGCGGCCCGTGATTTTCTTTATCAGCATCCTTTCAGCCCCCTGCGGGTATTTGGTTTTTAATTCCACAAGTGAAAGGTCTTCCTCCATCGGGTTCTGCATGATGTAATCCCTTATTTTTGCAATAGCTTTCTGTGAATGGTCTTCAACTGCGAAATACACCTTTTTTACCTGCAGTATTTTAGCTATTATGTGGATGCCTGAAAACACCTTTTCGGTCCGTTCGATTATGACCCTTTCGTCCGCTGTCAGGTAGGGCTCGCACTCGCAGCCGTTTATCATCAGGATATCTACGGGTTTCGGGGGTTTGAGCTTGATGTGGGTGGGGAACATCGCGCCGCCCAGCCCGACGATTCCTTTTTCGCGGATGATTTCAAGCAGTTTTTCAGCAGGCAGTTTCTCGGGGTCGTTTGGCACGATTGATTCATGCGGCGTGTTTTTGCCGTCGGATTTTATTATGATTGCGGGCACTTCTTTTTTTAGAGCAGGATGGAGGAGGGGTTCCACTGCAATGACCTCGCCGCTCACGCTTGAATGGACTGGGGCGGATACCGGCGCGCCTGCCTCTCCGATTTTCTGGCCGTATTTGACTTTTTCGCCTGCTTTTACAAGCGGCTCGCATATCCTGCCTGTATGCTGGCTCAGGAGTATCGCAACGGTTTCCGGTTCAGGAAAAGCGGTTATGGGAAGGTCTGTGGTGGAATCCTTGTTTGAATACGGGTGGAGCCCGCCGTAGAAATTTTCATCCCTTTTGTCCCTGACTGCCTTTATCAGCGCGTTCGTCTGTTCAACGGTCGGTTTTGAAAAATCATTGACGTTTACCTGAAGGAAGATGAAATCCTGCACCCTGTTTTGCTTTGAAAGCCTTTCATATATTTTCTCCCAGGCGCAGTCATGCTCCTTGGAAATCTCGCATTTGCCGTTTTTCGCGCCCCCGCACGGCCCGTTTATCAGGCTCTTGGAACATTCGACGATAGGGCATATCCCGCCCGTGAAGTTCAAGTAACACTGCCCGCAGGCAGCGCACTTCTGCCCGAATATGCAGATTCCGTGATAAGCCTGCGGCGTGGTGGCGTTGTCGGCTATGGACAATGAGTCAGATACCGTGTAGACAGGTTTTCCGTCAAGCGTCGCCATGGTGGTCTGGGCGCCGATGCCGCAGGAAACGACGCATATCGTTTCAGCTTCATCCATATTTTTAAATTCAGAAATTTTCTTCCCGGCGGTCTGTCCGTTGCAGAGAAAATCTATGCGGGCTGTCCCCACAACGTTTTTTCCGTTTTCCTGCATGAGCTTGAGGAATTGATCCAGTTCCTCGTTGGTTTCGTCCGTGTATTCCTTATAACATTTGTTGCAGGCGATCACGAATATTTTATTTTTTCCTTCAAGCAATTCAATTATTTCTTCCTTGGGTTTCAGTCCGGTTTTTTTGATTTCCACCATTTTCATCTCCTGTTATTACAATCAGTCCCGAGAGCGGTGCCATTTAATAACTAATAACGTTTTTATTATATCACATTTTCTATAAATGTCAAATTTCGTGGTTTAAATTATATAAATCAAATATTATGCAATAGAGATGAAAATCAAGACTGATTTTTTTTCGCGTCACTCCTGTTTTTGACGGTCCGGGGCAGGGCAAGCAGGTGTTTTTTTGCCTGGTCAAGCGTGTTTGAATTCCGCGGAATTTCAAATTTAAAATTTTCTGCGTCTGTTGTAAATAATATATAATTTTCCTTTAATTCAACAGATTTAACGCCTGCGTTTCTTGCAAGAATCCTTATTTCCAGCAGTTCCATGAGCCGGAGGACCTGTTTTGGCGGTTCGCCGTACCTGTCTTTCATCTCATTTCTAAAATCGTTTATTTCCTCAAGGTTTCTTGCGCAAACCATGCGCTTATACAAAACAGTTTTCTGCTCGCTGCTCCCTATATATTCATCCGGCAGGAAGGCATCTATCTTCAGGTTCAGAACAGGTTCAATTTCTTCCTCTGCCGGTTCTCCTTTTAATTCAGATACCGCGTCCTCCAGCATTTTGCAGTAAAGCTCAAGCCCGACCCTCTGGATATGGCCGTGCTGTTCTTTGCCCAGAAGGTTGCCCGCGCCTCTTATTTCAAGGTCCCTCATCGCGAGCCGCAGGCCTGAACCGAGCTGGACGAATTCCGAGACCGCCTTCAGCCGCCTGCGGGCGGATTCAGTCGCGACCTTGGCCGGGTTGTAGAAAATGTAGGCGTATGCCTGGTGGCCGGTCCTCCCGACCCGCCCCCTGAGCTGGTAGAGCTGGGCAAGGCCGAAATCCTGGCAGTCCGTGACGATGATGGTGTTCGCGTTCGCTATGTCAAGCCCCGCGCCGACGATATCCGTTGACAGGAGGACGTCGTATTCGCGGCTGAGGAATTTCAGCATTATCTGTTCCAGTTTCTCCTCGTCCATCTGGCCGTGCGCGACCGCGATGCGGGCGTCAGGCACAAGGTTTTGCAGGTTGCGGAGGTGCACGTCTATGGTCCTGATGCGGTTGTGCACGTAAAATACCTGTCCCTTCCTTTCCATTTCCCTGAGGATCGCGGTCCTGACCGCCTGCGGGCTGAATTCAGTCACGAATGTTTTGATGGAAAGGCGTTCGGGAGGGGGAGTGCCGATTATGCTCATGTCCCTGACGCCGTGCACGGACATATAAAGAGTGCGGGGGATGGGGGTCGCGCTCAGCGAGAGCACGTCCACGTTTTTCTTCACTTTCTTCAGATATTCTTTCTGCGCCACGCCGAAGCGCTGTTCCTCGTCCACCACCAGGAGCCCGAGGTTGGGGAATTTCACGTCGCTCTGGATCAGGCGGTGAGTGCCTATGACTATGTCTATTTTGCCTTCTGAGATCTCCTTCAGTATTTTTTCCTGTTCTTCCCCTGAATTGAACCTGCTCAGCATTCCTATCCTGACGGGGTAGGGCGCCATTCTTTCGGAGAACGTCTGGAAGTGCTGCTCTGCCAGTATTGTGGTGGGGACCAGGATCGCCGCCTGCTTTCCGTCGGTAACGGATTTGAAGGCGGCCCTCATCGCGACCTCTGTTTTTCCGTATCCCACGTCGCCGCAGACCACCCGGTCCATCGGCACGTCCTTTTCCATGTCGTCCTTCACTTCCTGTATGGTGCGCAGCTGGTCCGCGGTTTCCTCGTAGGGAAAATCCATTTCGAATTCCTGCTGCCAGTGAGAATCCTTCGAGAACGAATAGCCCTGCAGGGACTTGCGCCACGCGTAGAGCTCCAGGAGTTCCTTCGCGTATTCCCGGACGGATTCTTTTGTGCGCTTTCTTATGTTCTGCCAGCGCGTTGAGCCGAGGTGGTTCAGGGGCGGGGGAGGGTCAAGCCTTCCGATGTATCTCTGCAGAAGGTTCATCTGCTCAAGCGGCACATAAAGCTTGTTGCCTTCCGCGTATTCGACCATGAACAGGTCCTGCATGCTTCCTTCAACCGGTATCGTTTTCATCCCGCCGAACAGCCCTATGCCGTAATTGATGTGGACTATGTAATCGCCCCGCAGGAAGGAGTCAGCGGGCTCGGAATCAGACCAGCCCTTTGCCAGGAAATCCTTCCGGGAGATGTTTTTATGTTTTCTTACCCTGGAAACCCCGAAGATCTCCTTAAGGACTATTACCGCGATCCCGCAGCCCGGGTCCACCCACCCGTGCGATATATCCAGCACGTTTATGATCGTTTCTTCCTTATTCTTCCTCGCCCCGTTAACTTCATTATTCCTAATTCTTCTTCCCCCTTCAATGGGGGAAGATTGAGATGGGGGTGTTGTATGAGGGAGAGGATTGAGGTGAGGGGATAGTCCCGCGATGATGTCATATTCTTTCAGAAGTTCAACCATTCTTTCTGCCTGCCCCCGGTATTCCGCGAGGAGCAGGACGGAACAGTTTATTTTGTGGAAATTCTTGATCTCGGATATAAGGGAAGAAATACGGTTTTCTTTGTACCCGCTGTCCGGCTGATAGACCAGGGGCACGGGCTGCATGTTGAAATTTATTACGCCGGGTTCGTCAGACGCGGAGCGGTTAAGGTATACCGCCCTGTGATTTTTAAGGGCCTGGCTTACCCCGCCGCTATCGGCTGAAAACGGTTCGTGGATCATTACGGTGCTGTCCTGCGGGATGTAGTCGAGAAGGATCTGCCACTCGTCTCCCGGCTGAGTTTCCGCCGCGGGCGGGATTATTATCTCGCTGATCTTTCTGACGGATGTCTGTGTTTCAATGTCAAATTCCCGCAGGGAAACGATCTCGTCACCCAGCATTTCTATCCTGACAGGTTTTTCCCGCGAGGCGGCGCAAACGTCTATTATCCCGCCCCTCACGCTGAAATCACCGGAGAACATGACCTGCGGAGATCTTACGTACCCGCTGCCGGACAGATATTTTATAAGGTCTTCGCGGCTGATCTTTTCCCCGAGACTGAATTTTCTGACAGTTCCGGCAAAAGTTCCAACCCGCGGCAGTTTTTCCTGGATCGCTTTCGGGGATGTCACTATGGTGAAAGAATTTTTCGCGGAAAAGGTTTTTTCTGAGAGGGCCGCAAGAGTGCTGATGCGCCGGCTTGTTATTTCTGAATATTCCGGCAGGTTCTCATTTTCCAGCACTTCCTTCTGGGGGAAAAGAAGTATATCATCAAAGCCCAGCGCGGCAAGATCAAGGCTGACCTCCTCGATCTCTTCTTCGGGCACTACGATCACCAGGCTTCTGCCGGTTTTTTCCTTCAATGCCGCGGCAAGGCAGGAGCCGGAGCTTCCCCACATGCCTGAGATCCGGACCGCGGATCCGGACCCCATGATCTTTGAAAGGGCTTTGAACTGCGCCCTATCCTTTAATAATGAAATTATATTGTTCATATCAGAGCCTTTAAATTATATTGTTAAATAATGAAATTCCTTCATTAGTGTACTCACTCATAACTCATAATTGTATTTTAAGGGTATATATTAAATATATCATATTTATATCAAAAAATCAACCTTTCCTTGACTTTTAGTCGATTTCTGATATAATTATTTAAGATGGCACAAAAATGCCATCCTTGATTATCCCCGCTGCTTTCTTACCCTGTGAAATGCAAAGCATTTCCAGGACTTGAGTCCCTGAAATCGCATTCGCGATTTCTAGGGGTGAAAGCAGAAAGCGGGGATCCTTTAGGGACACGATTTAAAAACAGATTTCATAGATTGAAATATCGTTGGAAGTATCTATATCCATGCGTATCTGACCCAGAAAGGTTTGCCCTGGGGGTGTGTTATGAAAAAGGTCCTGGTTTTTGTTCTTGTATTAGGTATGCTTCTGGCCGCAGGCACGGTCCTTGCGGGATTCTGCCCTGAATGCGGGACCAAGTGCGATGATTCCGCAAAGTTCTGCACAAGCTGCGGGGCGAAGCTTAAGCAGGCGGAAGGTGAAGGAAAAGCAGAAAAGCCATCCAAACCCGGAGGCGATGCCGACCTTTCTAAGATGGTTGAGCAGGTTGCTCCTTCAGTTATACTGGTGAGAACTCTGAAAAATGAGTTGAATGCCCAGTTCCAGGACAGGGGCTCGGGCTTTGTAGTGGATAAAGAAGGATATATTATTACAAACGCCCACGTTATTGGAGATCCGGATGAGCTTGAAAAGATAAATGTAGTTATGTCGGATAAAAAAGAATATGAGGCAAAGCTCATTATCAACGATTACGCCACTGACATTGCAGTATTAAAGATACAGGCTGCGAACCTAATTCCGGTAAAATTAGGCGATGCTGAGAAGCTTGTATCAGGGGAAAAGGTTTTTGCGGTCGGGAATCCCTTAGGGCTTGAAAGGTCAACCACCAACGGGATAATAAGCGCCAAAGAAAGATACGTGGGTTGTTATGAATACGAAGGTCTTCTCCAGACCGACGCGGCAATCAACCCGGGCAACAGCGGCGGCCCGCTTTTCAACATGCAGGGTGAAGTGATAGGCATAACTTCGCTTGGATATTCTAAAAGCGTCACTGAGGGCCTGAATCTAGCAATACCCGTCCTTTACGCGCAGGATGTTCTCAAATACTTAAAATCGGGCAAGATAAAACGCCCGTGGATAGGGATTGCCGTTCTGGACCTGACACCCGCAAATAAGCAATGGGAAGAATCGGTCTTCGAGAAGAAAATAACAGAATCAGAGGGCGTCCTTGTCAAATCGATCGCGGAAGATAAGAACCTGTTATTGAAAAAAGGTGATATAGTAGTAAAATTGAACGGTTCTCCTGTTAAGAAAATATGGGATTTACAGACAGGGATCCTGAAATTGAAAATAGGGGACGAGGTTAATTTAACCGTAAAACGCGACGGCAAAGAAATGAATGTCAAGATCGGATTGACGGAAAAGCCCCTGGAGGTAAAATTCCCCCTTGAGGACGAAGCCGATATTATACTGGGTGGCGTTTTCAAGGAACAGAACGGAAGGGTCAGGATAGAAGAGGTTAAACCCGATGGTTTAATAGAACATCTTGGTTTTAAAACGGGATATGAAATTCGGTACGTGTGGTTTAATAAAAAAACAGGAGGAAGCCAGATTGAGACGGGTTCGGTAGAAAATTTTCTGCAGGCATTCAGGAGCAGTTATAATTATGAAAGGAAACGACTGGAGTGGAAGCTTGGCTACAGCCCCGGATCAGGCAATTACTATAAAGACTGGGAGGAGTATATAGTTTCAGTCTTATCAACATAGGCAGACATGTTTGAGTTTCGGTAAGCAGGATGGCACTGTCCGGCGAAAGTGGTTCAGAACGGACAGGAGGTGTGTTGTGGGCAAACGTTTGTTCTTTATTATTTTTGCTTTGGTGAGTGTGTTTATTTTTACGGCAGCATTGGACTTCGCCGGTTTTTGTCCTGAATGCGGAACCAAATGCGACGATTCCGCGAAGTTCTGCACAAGCTGCGGGGCGAAGCTTAAGCAGGCGGAAGGAACAGCAAAGACCGGGAAGGAAGCAAAAACTGACGCAGATGACGAATTACCGAAGATAGTTGAGAAAGTCGCTCCCTCCGTAGTGCTTGTCCGCACGCTCAAAAACGAGCTTAACGCTCAGTATCAGGATATGGGTTCAGGCTTTATAGTCAGCAAGGAAGGTTATATTATAACGAATGCGCACGTGATTGACGACCCTGAGGACCTTGAGGGAGTCAAAGTTGTCATGTCGGACAAGAAAGAATACGAGGCAGGGATACTGCTCTGTGATTATCAGGCTGACCTTGCCGTATTGAGGATCCAGGCGGAAGGCATAGTTCCCGTGAAATTCGGCAATGTAGACATCCTGCAATCAGGAGAAAAAGTATTCGCGATAGGAAATCCCATAGGGCTTGAAAGATCTACATCCTCCGGGATAATAAGCGCAAAGGGAAGATACCTGGGCTGCTATGAATACGAAGGTCTTCTCCAGACGGATGCAGCTGTTAATCCCGGTAACAGCGGCGGCCCGCTTTTCAATATGCGGGGGGAAGTTGTGGGTGTTACCTCCCTGGGTTATTCAAAGTGGTACACAGAAGGCTTGAACTTCGCCATTCCGGCGCCGCTTGTCTTGGATACCATGAAATACATTCCGGCTGGCAAGGTAAAGCGCCCGTGGATCGGGATCGCTGTCCAGGACCTTACGCCGGATCTGAAGCAATGGGAAGAGGCCGCGCATGAAAGAAAAATTACCGAGACAGACGGGGTGTTTATAGCGTCCATTGCCGAAGGCAAGGAGCTTCCTTTTAAGAAGGGAGATATTGTTGTAAAACTGGATGAGATGTCAATAAAAAAGGTCTGGGATTTGCAAAAAGAAATTCTGGGCAGAAAGATCGGCGACGAACTAAGCGTAACCGTGCTAAGAAACGGAAAAGAGATGAATTTCAAGGTCAAGATGACCGAGAAACCTTTGCAGGCAAGATTTCCGGTTGAAGATGAGGTTGACATCATGTTTGGCGCAACGTTCTCCAAGGGCAGCGGCGGAGCCAAAATAGAAAAGGTAAGGTCCAAATGCCTCGCGGTGGGCATGGGCCTTAAAGAAGGTTGGGAGATAACGACGGTTCTTGTCAATAAGAAAAAGGGCGGGGACCGGCTTGAAACGGGTTCGGTGGAAAATTTTTATAATGCTTTCAGGAGCGCTTATAACTATGAATTGAAATATATTGAATGGGAAATATATTTCAACAAAAACGACGGGGGTGAATGGTCAAAATATTATTACCCGTGGAGGCAGGAATACGTTGCCATGAATTCCACCTGAGATCCGCAGGGTAGGCAGTTAATATGAAAATAACATGAAGAAAATACTACTGTTTCTTTTTGCGGTCACTTTGATTTTTGTTTCGGGGATCGCATTAGCCGCTTTCTGCCCGGAATGCGGGACGAAAAACGACGGTGCGAACAAGTTCTGCACAGGCTGCGGGGCCAGGCTCACGCAGGCCGGGCAGAAGACCGATGAAGGCAGCGTGACCAAAGTTATCGGGGATGCAGCGCTGAACGTGGTGGGAATACGCGTTAAAAAGGAGAGAGCATCCCAGTTTACCGATGTAGGTTCTGGTTTTGTCGCGGACAAAATTGACACGGTATGCTATGTTATGACGTGCAATGGATTTTTCAACGATACAGACGAGATAGAAGAGATCAAGATCATGTCGTCGGACAAGAAGGAATACGGAGCCAGGATTTTTATGCAGGATTATGCCTCCTGTCTGGTCCTGCTGCAGGTTGAAACCGAATGCTCCTTTGTTCCGTTGAAGCTCGGAAATTCCGAGAATATTACCGTCGGGGAACAGGTGTTCGCGGTGGGGAACCCGCTTGGCCTGGAAAAATCCGTTACGCGCGGTATCATAAGCGCCAGAGACCGCTGTTTTGATTACCTTGAATATGAGGGTCTTTTGCAGACAGATGCTGCCATAAATCCCGGCAGCATCGGAGGCCCGCTGCTCAATTCTAAAGGTGAGGTTATAGGAGTAACTTACACGGGTTACTCAAAGCAATACTCCGAAGGCCTGAATTTTGCCGTACCGTCCACTCTGGCGTCTGAAATAATCAAAGGCATAAAAACTAAACAGATAAAAAGACCCTGGATCGGGATCGCGGTCCTTTGCATTTCAACGGAGCTCAAGGACTGGCTGAAGGATGAGAAGAAGAAAAATATAACGGTTGAAGAGGGCGTAATCGTGGCTGCGGTGGCTGACACTAGACCGCTCATGATGAAATACGATGTAATAAGGAAAATAAACGGTGCGCAGGTTAAAAATATCTGGCAGCTGCAGAGTGCTATTCTTGTGATGAATATCGGTGATACAGTAAAAATTGTCATAGAAAGGGATGGAAAGGAGACTGAATTCGGGGTTGTCGTAAAAGAGAAGCCTTCAGAGCCGGAATTTCCGGTTGAGGACGAATTCGAGACGTTGTTTGGAGCGTCTCTGTCTGAAAGGTTCGGGACGGTCAGGATAAAATCAGCGATGAAAAAAGGCCTTGCAGAATCAATGGGTCTTAAAGAGGATTACGAGATAGACAAGATTTTTAAAAAAAATATTGATTCCTTAGAGACTTTTTACGACGCTTTTAAAGAAGCATACAGCAGGAAAAAGAGGATTCTAAGTTGGCCTAAAAAATATATTACCGCGATGCATTCGACTTAAAAGAGGTTAAAAATGAAGATAGACAGGAAGGCAGTTGAATATATAGCTAACCTTGCGAGGCTGGCGCTGACCGAAGACGAGAAAGAGGAATTCACGGCCCAGCTGGACAAGATACTCGCTTACATCGACAAGCTGAGCGAGCTGGACACTAAAGGCGTTGAACCGACAACCCACGCGGTCCGGCTTAAAAACGTTTTCAGGCAGGACAAAGCCGGCCCGTCCCTGAGCGGGGAAGAAGCGCTTTCGAACGCGCCTGCCAAGGACAGGGGGCATTTCAAGGTCCCAAGAATAATCGAGTGATTACAGCGATTTCAAAAGACGATTGCAGCGATAATTTAATTTTTTTTCCATCGATGTAATCGGGATTTTTTATCGCTGAAATCTAATATATGAAAAAATACAAACTGATAGACCATACGGCTGACGCCGGGATCGAGGCATACGGGAAAAACCTGAACGGGCTTTTTGAGAATGCCGCGTCCGGCATGTTCGCCGTTTTATGCGATTCGGCAGAAGTGAAGCCGGCGAAAAGTACGGCTGTCAGAGTTAAGGCGAAGACGCTTGAAGACCTAATGCACCACTGGCTGACCGAACTGCTCTACCGGGTAAACAAAGAAGAAATACTATTCGGTAAGTTCAGGGTCAAAATTTCCGGGAAATATTCTCTTACCGGCAAAGCGAGCGGCGAGAAAATAAGTCCGGTAAAACATCACCTAAAAACCGAGATCAAGGCAGTTACATATTACCAGCTTGAGATTAAACGATACGCGATACGCAGCTTGCCCGCCAATTTTGCTGGGCGGGATACGCGGTTTGCGTATAAAGTGAGAGTAATATTTGATGTATAGAAAACCGTCGAACGTCATACGTCGAACGTCATACGTTTTTGCTGCTATAGCCGGAATCTGGATGCTGGCAACCGGGGCCTGTTTTTCTCAGGAGACAACTGCCATCAAACCGGAGACAGCCGTTTTTCAGGCCGGCGATACTGAACAGATGAGATCCGAAACTGCCGCGGCATTTGTACAGGATACGGCGCAGATAAAAACCGCACTCGATACGGCAACGGTCCAGGCAACCGCGGTTCTGGAAACTGCTTCAGTTGTGGATACCCATATTACCATGCAGGAACAAAAGACAACCGCGGCAGTGATGGATTTGGAGGCGCAGGAAGGAGTTTCTGCGGGCGTGGCAAAATCTCTGTCCGACTACCTAAGGGTTCAGCTTATCAACACGCAGAAGTTTGATATCGTGACACGCGAAAATGTAGAAGATCTCCTGAAGGAGCAGAAGCTCCAGCTCTCAGGCTGCACAAGTAACGAATGCGTTGTCCAAGTCGGCCAGCTCTTGGGCGTGCGCAAAATGTTCGCGGGTGTAGTTACCAAAATAGGCGTTACCTATGTTATAACTCTTAAAATTATTGATGTGGAATCAGGCAAAATAGGAAAGGCAGAGACTGAAGAGTGCGCTAAATGCGAGGAAGACACCCTTCTTGTTTCGGTGAGGAATATTGCAAACAAAATTGCAGGGCTTCCTGCAAAAGAAGGGGTTAATATCCAATCCGTTGTTGATACTGCCGCCGCCCAGCAGCAGGCGGTCATTGCCGCGGTAATGGACCTGGAAGCAAAGGATGTTTCGCTGGCAGATACCGCTTTTGTCCTGTCAGATCATCTGCGTTCTCAGATAGAAAGCGCCAAAAAATATAAGGTGCTTGCGCGCGGAGATATGCAGGAGATCCTGAGGGGTAAGTCGTTCCAGCTTGCCGGCTGCATTTCACTGGAGTGTATTTTGGAGGCGGGCAGGCTTCTCAACGCGAAAAAAATGTTCGCGGGTTCCCTGGAAAAAACCGGCGAAACTTCCGTTATTACCCTTCAGCTTATAGATGTCCAGTCAGGCCTGGTTGAAAAAGAAGAGACCGAACAATGCACGGGAACCAGCGGGGACAGCCTGCGTATTTCTGCCAGGAATATTGCTTACAGGATCTCCGGGCTGGATTACGCGCAAATAGTGGAGAGAGCTGCGGGTGTAACCGCTGCAAAGGAAACCGTTCCGCCGGTTATTCCGGCTTATATTCCTCCGCTAAGGGCGGGGCTTTCCCTGATGCCCACCGCGTACGTCAGGATGAGCCCTAAGCATGACTGGGAAACAGGTTTTAACGCAGATTTTCTTTTCAATTTTTATATAGGAGAAATTTTCGGATACGCTAATAAGCAACCTTCCTTTTTTACTCCCTACAGGATCTTTATGTTCGGCGCGGACGTTAAATATTCTTTTGCAAAACCCATACTTGAAGAATTCACGCATTTTTTACTGCTCCTGTTCGGCGGAGAACAGTCTTTGCCGATGCCGCCTTTAAGGCCTGAACTGCAGGAGCAGCTGGGCGGCTCCTCTCTTTTTATAAGGAGACTGCCGCTTGAGTTCGATAAGAAAGACTGGATGCCTACGATCGCTTTCGGCACAAGGGGCTGGCTGTTCAAATCAATGGGCGAATCGTTCGATCTGATGGAGCTTTCAGGCGCTCCCTGGATAATGGATTTTTACGCTGTGGGAAGCAAACAGGTGGGTGATTTTGGCTTTCATTTCGGCTACCTGTACGGGAGTTTCTTAAACAGTTTTCTGAAAGAGATCCATTATGCCGACAGAACCAATCAGGGCCAACTCTCGAAGAACTGGAGCATCGGGAGCGATTCGCACGCGCTGTTCGTCGGGTTTGACATGAACGTTCCCTGGGGCACGAAAAAATTCGCGATAGAGGCTTCTTTTCCCCTGTTTACGCCGGATACGTTCCTCATAAACACTTCTTTAGGGCTTTGGGGGTTTGATCTTGCTTTCCTGAAAGCCCCCTCGGGCTTTTCCGTGATCGGCTACTGGAGCTTCAGGTCGAACATGCTTACTTTTTTCTGATTCAGACGGATTGTATAAATGCAGACGGTCGCCACTACGGCGATCCGCCGAAGAGGCGGGATGCATACGAATAAATGATATACCACGGAGGCACTGAGTTCCCTGCAGCTCCGATGAAGCCGGAGCTATAACGCAGGGACCTTCGGGTCAGAACCAGGTCAATGACCCTACGGCACAGAGAATTGTTTGCGATGCACGATGCACGAAGAACGATGTACGAGTAAAAACTCTGACACGTTGACACGTTGATACGTTGATACGCAGTGGAGGAGAAATGGGTGAACAATGGCAGGGTAAAATAGAAAAAATGGATGAGTACAGATGGCGCCTCCCGAAGGAAGAAGGGATGCGCGTCCCTGGCATTGTGTACGCGGACGAGAAACTCATGGCTGATATCAGGAAAGAGCAGAGCCTGAACCAGGTTAGGAATGTTGCTTATCTTCCCGGAATAATAAATTTCTCTTTTGGCATGCCGGATATACACTGGGGTTACGGATTCGCGATAGGGGGAGTTGCAGCCACGGATCCCGAACAGGGGGTCATTTCTCCTGGCGGGGTGGGTTATGACATAAACTGCCTCCCGGGCGATACGAAGATCACGTGCGAGCATGGTTACTATATGCCGATAGAAGAGTTCGAAAAAAAATGGAGAGAGATAAGCCTGAGTTCCGTGGTTCTCGCTGAATCTTCGGCAGCGGTTGCTTCTATCGGCAGATTTATTAAAATAAAACCACAAAACCAGATTTACAGGCTAAAAACCTGCAGCGGCAGGGAGGTAACGGCAACCGCGGACCATCCTTTCTGGACTCCCGACGGAATGGTGCCGATAAAAGACCTGGCAGGCGGGGACACCGTTGCTGTCCGGCATTTTACAGGCGTGCCTTACGAGGATCCGGGTGAAAAAATCATTATTAATGAACAAAAGATCAAAACCGTGCTTATGAGATTCGGCAAAGGCCTGCGGGGTTCCGGGTTGAGACAGGCAATGACGTTTCTCGGGAAAAGGAACTGCATGCCGATCAGGTATAATTCTCCGCAGGTTCCGTACCTGTTAAAGATTATGGGCTATGTGTTCGGGGACGGAACGATATATTTCCAGCACAAAACAGGCAAGGGAGTGACGCAATTCTACGGCAAGCCCGAGGACCTTGAAGATATACGCAGGGATATTCTGAAACTCGGGTTTACCCCTTCCAGGGTCTACACCCGTGTCAGGAACTGCAAAATAGATACTTCCTATGACCATTATGAATTTGTCCATAATGAACATATGATAAAGGTTGTCGGAACAGTTTTTGCGGGCCTGCTGGTTTCACTGGGCGTGCCTCAGGGGAAAAAAGTCAGCCAGGAATATGAAGTTCCGCAGTGGATCTTTAACGCGCCTCTCTGGCAGAAACGGTTGTTCCTTGCTTCATTTTTTGGCGCGGAAATGTCAAGCCCGAAACCTATCCCGAACCAGTTTAATTTTCATTCCCCCTGCGTCTCTATGAATAAATTGAAGGAACTCTCGGATAATGCCAGGCGTTTTCTCGGGCAGATCGGATTACTTCTTTCAGGGTTCGGGGTCACACTGCAAAAAATAGGTGAAAGAGAAGAACATATAAACAAGAACAGAGATATTTCGCATCGCCTGCGCCTTGTTGTCAGCAATGACGCGGAAAATTTGATAAGGTTCTACGAAACCGTGAATTTTGAATATAACAAAAACAAGAGAGATGAAAGTAACGCCGTGGTTCAGTATCTGAGGGTCAAAGGCAAAGTGGTCAGAAAAAGGGATTTCGCGGCGCGGACGGCTTTGGCAATGCATCAGGCCGGCGAAGGTCCTTCAAGGATCTATTCTGAGCTAAGTTCGGAATTCGTCAACAGAAGATTTCTGGAAAGGTCGCTTTACGAGGGGAGAGAAAAACCGAGGATCGCGCTCAATTTCCCGGGGTATTCTGGTTATAAAAAAGAGATCTCGGCGGGGCTGGAGCGCACTGTCTATGTATGGGACAGGATCGAGAAGATCGAAAAGGTAGATTTCAGCGGTTATGTCTATGACTTTACCGTGGATCACAGGGACCACAATTTCACTGCAAATAATTTTGTTGTTTCAAACTGCGGCGTCAGGCTGCTGCGGACCGATCTCCACATTAAAGACGTTAAGGATAAGGTGGGAATTCTTGTAGACGCTCTTTTCAGCGCGATACCTTCAGGCGTCGGTTCAAAGGGCGGCATACACCTTGATTATTCCGAAGCAGCGAAGGTTATGACAAAGGGCGCGAAATGGGCGGTTGACAGGGGATACGGGTGGAAGGAAGACCTTGAATTCACTGAGGAGAACGGTTCTATGCAGGGAGCCAACCCGGACAAAGTAAGCAAAAAAGCCACGGACAGGGGGCTTAAACAGCTTGGGACCCTGGGCGCGGGAAACCATTTCCTGGAGGTGCAGGTAGTGGAGGAGATCTTTGAGCCGGAAACCGCGGAAGTTTTCGGGATCGAAAAGGACCAGATAGTCGTGATGATCCATACCGGTTCCAGGGGTTTCGGGTACCAGGTCTGCGACGACTACATAGTCGTTATGCAGGGCGCGGTCCAGAAATACAGGATACAGCTCCCGGACAAGCAGCTTGCCTGCGCTCCCATTAGTTCAAAGGAGGGCAGGGACTATTTCGAGGCAATGGCTTCGGCTGCCAATTACGCCTGGACGAACAGGCAGTGCATAACCCACTGGACAAGGAAGGTCTTCGAGGAAGTTTTTGGGGAAAGCGCGGAATCGCTTGGTATGAAGCAGGTATATGACGTCGCTCACAATGTCGCGAAGTTCGAGGAGCACTATGTATCCGGGAAAAAGCAGAAGGTATGCGTCCACAGGAAAGGCGCGACCAGGGCTTTCCCGTCAGGAAGCCCTGGACTTCCCGGGCTCTACGCGAAAACCGGCCAGCCGGTGCTGATCCCCGGGGACATGGGAAGGAATTCATACGTGCTGGCCGGGACCGAGCTTGCGATGAAAGAAACTTTCGGCACGGTATGCCACGGCGCGGGAAGGTTGATGTCAAGGCACGCTGCCATCAGGGCAAGCCGCGAAAGGCCGCTCCTGAAGGAATTCTCAGAAAAGGGCATTATCGTGCGTTCGGCCGAGATAGAAACCCTTATGGAGGAGATCCCGGAAGCGTATAAGAACGTGAACGACGTCGTGAATGTCGTGCACGGAGCCGGCCTTTCAAGGAAGGTCGCGAAAATGAGGCCGATAGGGGTTATTAAAGGCTGACAACGTTAAATCGTTGTTAAATCGTTATAGAGTCGTTTTAAAATCGTTAACGATTTTAAAACGATGTTACAACGAAGTTCAACGATTCTCATCAGGAGAAGCAATGCAGGCGAAAAACCAGCCTAAAAAACAATTGCAGCGGCAAAAAGCGGAACAGCCGGGCGCGGCGTTTGACAGCGCGATCCGAGCTTGCCTTTTTACTGTTCTTGCCGCTGTCCCGGCCGTGTTCTCGCCGTGGTTCAGGGGAGGGCACGAGCTGTTTTTTCCTATTAAGATATTCTTCACACAAATGCCTCTTATCATTGCACTTGCTATATTAATAATAAAGTCAATTGTAACAGGAGAATTCAGGTGGTCGAAAACACCGCTGAACCTTCCGGTGCTGGCAGTTCTTGCGGCAGGCGCTGTTTCGGTGATAGCCAGCATGGACAGGCTGATTTCACTTGCTGATCTGTACAGGATCTTCTTCTACGTGCTGTTTTTCTTCCTGTTCGCCAATTTTGTGAGAACAAAGAAGGAAATGACGCTTGCGCTTATAATTTTGTCCGTGGCTTTCAGCGCCGTAAATTTCTACGGCCTGCTTCAGAGGTTCCAGATAGACATGCTTGCCCCGGCAGGCGGAAGGACAGGAGTGGATTCAACTCTGGGCAACCCTGATTTCTACGCCGGATACCTTGTGGCTTTGATACCCGTCATACTCGTGTTCATATCTGTCGCGAGGAGGGAGTGGAGGTCTGTGCTTGGGATACTGGTTGTTATGGGTGTAGCGTTCCTGTTCATGACGCAGTCCAGGGCCGGATTCCTGGGTTTTGTGTTTTCGCTCCTGCTCTTCATGTTCTTTATTCTCATATCAGGCGAGCTGAAGAAAACGGTAAAGACCTGGATCATTTCCATATCAGCTGCCGCGGTAGTCATTATGATAGCCCTTTCTTTTGTGACAGGAACAACAATGAGCCGCATAAGGGAGAGCGCCAATCTTAAAAGCACGAATATCCGGTTCAGGCTCCTGTGCTATAAATCAACAGCCAATATCCTTAAGGACCACCCGCTGACCGGGACGGGGACAGGCACTTTTTATAACGTTTACCCGGGATACAGGGTCCCCGAGATGAAGGAAGTTTTCACTTTCGTGGAAACACCCCGTTACGCGCATAACGATTTTCTGCAGATAGGTTCTGAGACCGGGCTGGTAGGCCTGGCTGCTTTCGCGTGGATGCTGTTCGTCTTTTTCGCGGAAGGGATCCGTATCCTGAAGGCATCGAAAGACACGTTCTGGAAGTGGCTGGCAACAGGGGCGATGTGTTCGCTGGGCGGGATACTGGTGCAGATGGTCTTTGATTTTCCGTTTTACCGCCCGGAAACAACGCTCGCGTTCTGGCTGATGCCGGCTATAATAGCGGTCATGCCGCAAAGGCTGCGCGCCCAGGCGCTTCAGGACCCGGGCAAGGACCCCGGACAGGATAAGGCCGCTCGTCAGGCGCAGGGCGCAGAGGATACAGTAATTCTCAGACTCCCGAAGGGATGGTTAAAAGTCGCGGCACCTGCGGTCGGCGCGGCGGTGCTGATACCTTTTATGACGGTTTTTACGCTTGATCCTTTCCTGGGGAATATCCACTACAACAGGGGGGTAAGGCTGGAGCGGTCCTATGAAAGAACGCAGGACGTAAATCAGAAAAGGATTTACGTAAGCGCGGCAATTAAAGAATACAGGAAAGCGATACAGAAAGAAAAATTGAACGATATCTATTACACAAAGGTCGGCACTTTCTGCGGCAATCTGGGCAGGGAGCTCTGGATAACCGAGCAGGAAAAAAAGGAATATATGCAGGCGGCAGTGGATAACTTTGACAAGGCGCTTGCTTTATGCCCTTATTACGCGGGATATTATTACAATTCCGGGCAGTCATACCTGTTCTACGGGATGGCTTACGACAACAAGTTCATAGAGAGATCAGAAGAAAGGCTGAAAAAGGCGATCGCGCTCAGTTCTTATTCTGAAGCCGAGCTTTTCCATAACCAGCTGGGCCTGCTTTATAAGGAGCGGGGAATGGTGGATAAGGCGATACAGGAATACGAGGAGGCGCTTAAGATAAACCCTAAGACGATCCAGTCCCTGATAAACCTGGGGAACGCGTATTACGCGAAAGGCATGTATGACAGGGCCATTGAGATCTATTTCAGGGCGCTGGAGGTTGACAGCAACAACGTGGACGCCTTTAACAACCTTGCGAACGCGTATTACCAGAAGCGCATGTTCCCTAAAGCCATAGAGACCTATAAAAAGGCTATCGCGTCAAACCCGGGATATGTCGATGCCTATAACAATCTGGGAAGCGTTTATTACGTTGCCAGGATGTACCCTGAAGCGAAGGCGCAATTCCAGAAAACGCTGGAGATCGCCCCTGCCAATTCTCCCCAGGCAGGTTACGCGCGCAGCCTTCTTTCAAGGATCCCTTAAGAATAAAATCAAAAAAATTACCCTCGCCCCTTGTCGAAGACCCCCGCCAAAATGACTGGCGGGCAAGCTGCCGATCTTGGTGGAGGGAGGGAGAGGTCCGAAGGACTCTCCGAAGAGTCATGCGGACTCCTTCGGAGGATGGGGTGAGGGGCAAAACTAGTAGAAATGGAGGGCACTAAAAAGACAAAATGAAGATCCTGCTTACCGGCGCTACCGGATTTGTAGGCGGGTACCTGCTGAGGAAACTTACTGCCTGCGGGCACTCTGTGAGGGCGATGGTCCGTTCGGACGCGGACGCGGAGAAGGCGGCCAAAGCTGGCGCTGAGCCTTTCAGGTCAGACCTGCTGGATGGCGGAACGTCCCTTTCGGAATGCGTCCGGGGAATGGAGGCGGTGGTCCATTGCGGGGGCCTTCCTTCCGAGGCGGAGGAGGAGCTTTTTTTCAGGTCGAATACGCTGGGCAGCTTCCTCCTGCTTGAGAGATCACGCTCTGCCGGAGTAAAGCAGTTCATTTTCATAAGCTCGATCCTCGTGTACGGGCTGGAGAAGCCGCTGTATATACCCGTTGACGAGAAACATCCTTTGTTCCCAAGGGAACAGGCGGGAGTTTATAAGGCCGCGGTAGAAGAGTATTGCCGGTATTACCACCTGCGTTATGGCATGAACACTTCCGTATTCAGGCTGGCCGCTGTGTTCGGAGAGATCCGTAAAAAACACCATACCTGGCCCGAGATCATAGAAGCGCTGCGTGCGCAACGCGCAGGAGGGGAGTTGAGGCTGCCGCGCGGCGCCGGCATAATGGTGGTAAGCGCGAACGACGTTGCGGATGCGGTTTCGCTCTCCCTGGGAAAGGAAAACACTGGCGGGGAGACCTACAACCTTGTGGATTTCTACCTTGAGACAGTGGAGGGGGCGAGGCGCATAGCTGAACTGGGTAATTTAAAGTGTAAGATCTCGGATTTCGGCGCGGGGATAAAACCTTTTATAATAAGCAATGAAAAACTCAGGAGCGCCATTAAATTTGAATTTTCAGGCCGAAGGTATCTGGACGAATATTTTATGTACCTGCTGCGTGCGCATGCGTGCAAATAATACTTGACAAAAAATAATTATTATGGTATAATATAAATTTCACCACTAAATATATTAGAGTTTATTATATAGATTACAGGAGGAAGAAGTTGGCCGGGGTAATTTTCAGGAACGTAACCAAAGTTTTCGGCAAAGACGTGAAGGCGGTCAACGATGTGTCGTTCCGGGTGGAGGACAAGGAATTCATGGTGCTTGTCGGCCCTTCGGGTTGCGGCAAGAGCACGACCCTCCGCATGGTGGCAGGATTAGAAGAGATAACCTCGGGCGAAGTCTATATAGGGGATGTCCTGGTGAATGACATACCGGCTAAGGACAGGGACATAGCGATGGTTTTCCAGAACTACGCCCTTTATCCCCACATGAACGTTTATGAGAATATGGCGTTCGGCCTGCGCCTGCGCAAATACAGAAAAGAAGAAATAGACGCCAGGGTCCAGGAAGCGGCAGCAATATTGGGCATCAGCGAGCTTTTACACAGGAAGCCGGGCGAGCTTTCCGGAGGGCAGAAGCAGAGGGTTGCGGTGGGAAGGTGTATAGTGCGCAAACCCAAGGTGTTCCTGTTCGACGAACCGCTTTCCAACCTGGACGCCAAGATGAGGGTGCAGATGAGGGCGGAACTGAGCAAGCTTCACGACAAGCTGCAGACAACGATGGTATACGTGACCCACGACCAGGTGGAGGCGATGACCATGGGTGACAGGATAGTCGTGATGAAGGACGGCCTGATCCAGCAGATAGCGGACCCCATAACGCTTTATGACAGCCCGAAAAATAAATTCGTGGCCGGATTCATAGGAACGCCCCCCATGAACTTTTTTGACTGCGCGGTCGAAGATCCGGGGAGCGGGATCCTGCTGGATGAAGGGTCATTTAAAGTAAAAGTGCCGGAAGATAAGGCTCAGCCCATGAATGCTTTTGCCGGCAGGACAGTGACCCTGGGGATAAGGCCGGAGGATATTTACAATAAAATATATTTTTCCGGCAGCGCGGACAATATAGTGAAAGCCGTTGCGGAAGTCGTTGAGCCGATGGGTTCCGAGATCTGCATGTACCTCAACACGGGGAAGAATTCATTTATTATCAAGACACAGTCCCACGACAAGACTGAGGTCAGCCAGGCAGTTGAAGCCGTTTTCAACATGGACAAATGCCACGTTTTTAACAAGGAAACCGAAGAAACCATCTTCTGACCAAACCACAGAGTTCCCGGAGAACTACATTCAGCCACGGATACCCACGGATTAATACAACGGATTAATACAGTTGAAATAAAAACCTTGCTGTTGATTCATAATTCATAATTCATAATTATCTTTTTCAAATGACTAATGACTGTATTTACGGAGGTAAAGAATGACGAAGACGATAGACGATATTCTGGAGGAAGCTACCGGAAGGGATGCCACGGATGTCCATATTACCGTAGGGAAGCCGCCCATACTGCGCATACAGAAAGAGCTCACTGCTACGGATGACCCGCCGCTGTCCGGCCCGGAGGCGAAGGGCCTTGTTTACAGCATGATCAGGGAATACCAGCAGAAAAAGCTTGAGGAGAACAGGGAGCTGGATTTTTCTTACGAGCACGGCAAATACAGGTTCAGGGGCAACGCTTTCTGGCAGAGGGGCTACGTTTCGGTCGCGCTGAGGGTCATTCCCTCGGAAGTCCCGCAACTTTCTAAACTTGGGCTGCCCAAGGTTCTTTTTGACGTCGCAAGGAAGCAGAAGGGGTTTGTGCTTGTAACCGGGCCCGCGGGTATGGGAAAATCAACCACGCTTGCCGCTATGCTGGACCTGATAAACAGCGAGCGTAAAGCCCATATTGTCACCATAGAGGACCCCATCGAATACGTGCACAAGGATAAACTGAGCATAATTTCGCAAAGGGAGTTGGGTATAGACACGCTTTCTTTCGCGAACGCCCTGAAATACGCGCTGCGCCAGGACCCGGACGTAATACTCGTGGGTGAAATGAGGGACATGGAAACCATAGCGCTCGCCCTTACAGCGGCTGAAACAGGGCACCTCGTGCTTGCCACCCTGCATACCCTTGACGCGGCGCAGAGCGCGAACCGCATAATAGACGTTTTCCCCGCGGAGCAGCAGCAGCAGGTCCGCGCGCAGCTTGCGGGTTCCCTGGAGTGCATAGTAAGCCAGCAGCTTCTTTCAAGGCAGGACGGCAGGGGCCTGGTTGTAGCGTGCGAGATACTGATAAACAATTCAGCGGTGGGAACTTTGATAAGAGAGGCCAAGACCCACCAGCTCATGAACGCTATGCAGACCGGGGGAAAATACGGGATGCAGACAATGGACGATTCCCTTAAAAACCTTTACCAGGAAGGCCTGATAAGTTATACGGTGGCTATAGCAAAAGCGAGCAACGTGTCCAGCCTGCGCCAAAGCATTTAAAATACGGGTAGCGGATTCAAACAGACCGAAGGAAGATCGGATTGATACGGATTTTAAAAATTACCACGGAGACACGGAGGCACAGAGTATTTACTCTGACTCTATGACTCTCTGACTCTGTATAATATTCGTTTGCATCCGATCATCTCATCCGTATGCATCCGTAATATGGAGCGAAGCGTAATGAGGGTCGGGATAGGTTTTGACATGCACCCGCTTATGCGGGGCAGGAAGCTCATACTCGGAGGCGTGGCTGTGCCTTTCAGCCTCGGCCTGGAAGGCCATTCAGACGGTGACGCGCTTGTCCATTCGGTGTGCGATGCGCTGCTGGGGGCATGCGCTCTCGGGGACATAGGCCGTCATTTTCCCTCCACCAGGGAGTATAAGGGCATATCAAGCCTGGTCCTGCTGGGAAAAGTCAGGAAGATGCTTTCGCGGAAAAAATACAGGGCAGGCAATATTGACGCGACGGTTATCGCTGAATCTCCCAGGCTGTCGCCTTTCCTGGCGCAGATGAGAAAAAATATTTCAGGGGTGCTTGGCATCAAAATATCGGCAGTCAGCGTAAAGTCAACTACCGCGAAAAAGCTGGGGTCAATAGGCAGGGGCAGGGCGATAGCATGCATCGCGGTCGCCGCAGTCAAATTAAAATAAGTGTCCCGTCTGAAGATTTGAATTTTAGTATTAAACTTGATACCTGATACTTGATACTTGATACTGAAGCAAGGAAGGGACGGGGGGCGGTTTGGAAAACAGGATGGTAATAGGGAGTGTTGATGAAAGCCTGAAGCTCTTCGGGCAGAACGACCGCAACGTAAGGATGCTTAACCAGCAGCTTACTTCCGTGAAACTGATACCCCGCGGAAATGAACTAATAATCAGAGGCGAGAAGGATGATGTTGAAAACGCGTCGCGGATAGTGCTCCAGCTCATTGACATAGCGAAAAGCGGCAGGGAAGTGGAGGAAAGGGACGTAGGGAACACGGTAAGGTCCAACACCATGCCGGGCCCTGCGCTAAAACGCGCGGCGGAATACGAAATACCCACGCAGAAAAAGGTTATACACCCCAAAACCGCCGGCCAGCAGAAATACCTGCAATCGATCCAGGAAAACGACCTTATTTTCAGCATAGGGCCCGCGGGAACCGGCAAGACGTACCTTGCCATGGCAATGGCTGTCAAATCCCTTCTCGGCAGGGAGATAGGGAGGATCATACTTACGCGCCCTGTTGTTGAAGCAGGAGAAAAACTCGGATTCCTCCCCGGAGACATCAACGCGAAGGTGGACCCGTATTTCAGGCCTCTTTATGACGCGCTGTATGAAATGATGGAAGTGGAGAAGCTTACAAACTTCATAGAAAAGGGCATAATTGAAATAGCTCCGCTGGCTTTCATGCGCGGCAGGACCCTGAACGATTCTTTCATAATTCTTGACGAGGCGCAGAACACGACGCGGGAACAGATGAAGATGTTCCTGACAAGGCTGGGTTTCGGTTCCAGGGCGGTTATCACCGGGGACATAACGCAGGTGGACCTTGAGGATGACAAGGAATCGGGGCTGGTGCAGATCCAGGGAGTCCTGAAAGGCATTAAAGGCATATCCTTCGCGTACCTCACCCAGGAGGACGTTGTCCGCCACGAACTCGTCCAGAAGATCGTACGGGCATACGAGCAATACAGCGCGAACAATAAAGGATAAAATATTTTTGTAATTTAGCGCCTTCGCGGCAAAGAAGAGGAAATGATCGAAGGGATCGGAATAGACATCGTTGAGGTAAAAAAGATCAGGGCGGCGCTCAGGAAATGGGGAGATGGCTTCCTTAAGAAGGTTTTTACCGGGAATGAAAAGAAATACTGCGGATCTAAAAGGTTCCCGCTCCTGCATTTCGCCGGAAGATTCGCCGCGAAAGAGGCGATAGCCAAAGCGCTTAAAACAGGTTTCTGGCGCAAGGGATTGAAGTGGACCGATTTTGAAATAATAAATAACGGCGACGGCGTGGCTGAAGTCAGGGTGGGCGAAAGGCAAAAGAAAAGATTGAGAGGCAGGAAGGTGCTGGTCAGCATATCGCACTGCAAGGATTACGCGGTCGCCAATGCAATTATTTTTAAAAAATAATTATGAGTTATGAATTAATAACAAGGCTTTAAATCGTAACTCAGGGCTTTAGCCCTGACTCATAACTTTGCCCTTCGGGCAACATTCTTGTGCAGTTTTACAGAATGTTTTCGAATTTCATCATTTCCCGAAGGGATCTTCCAAAGGGATCCCCTTGGGACCTTTGGGACATCCAGTATCCAGGATCCAGTATCTTTTTTAAGGAAAAGAAATGAGAGTAGTAACCGCAAAAGAAATGGCCGGGATCGAGGAAGCGGCTGAAAAGCACGGGGTGAGCCGCGCCCAGATGATGGAAAACGCCGGCAGGAACGCGGCGCTCGAGGCCATAAAGCTGCTGCCCGGCTTTAAAAGGAAGAAAATATGCGTCCTGTGCGGAAAGGGCAACAACGGCGGAGACGGTTTTGTGGCGGCAAGGCACCTCGGGGAAAGAGGGACCAGCCCTGAAGTGTTTATTTTTAATGACGTAAAAGATCTCTCACCCCTCGCGAAGAAGAACCTTGGCCTGCTCAGGAAGTCCGGCGGCAACGTCCATAGCGTGAAGGCAACCGGTGGATTAGCGCGGGACCTGCGGGATTGCGGCGCGGTTATCGACGCGCTGTTCGGGACCGGTTTCAGGGGAGAGATAAAAGGAATAGAAGCGGAAGCAATAAGTTTACTGAACAGCACTGATTCCCTGAAGATCTCCATTGACGTCCCGTCCGGCCTTAACGCGGATAACGGAGAAGTGAACGGCGCCTGCGTCGCGGCGGATCACACTTTTACCCTGGGACTGCCGAAAAAAGGCCTGATGCTTTTTCCGGGAGCGGAATACGCGGGAAAAATAAAGGTGCTTGATATCGGTATACCGCGGGGCCTGGTTGGTACATCCTGGTTGAATATGATAACCCGGGAAGACGCGGCTTCAGTTTTGGAACCAAGGAAACAGGACACGCACAAAGGCACGTACGGGCGCGTTTTCATAATTTCAGGTTCAGCCGGGATGACGGGCGCGACAACGCTGGCATGCCTGGGAGCGCTGCGGAGCGGCGCGGGGCTTGTAACAGCGGGTGTGCCCGCAAGCCTTAATAACATACTTGAAATAAAACTGACAGAGGCAATGACGAAACCCCTGCCGGAGACCGAGAACCGGTCGCTTGGCGAAGAAGCTTTCGGAGAAATACTCAGGTTCTCGGAAGAAACTGACGCTGTTGCCGTAGGGCCCGGGCTTTCCAGGGCCGGCAAAACCTGCAGGCTGGCAGTAGAGATAATAGAAGGCATCGGGAAACCGATGGTCATAGATGCTGATGCGATATTCGCGCTGAAGGGGAACGCGGAAATACTCAAAAAAAGAAAAGCATCTACGACGATAATCACCCCGCACCCCGGGGAGATGGCGTTCCTGACAGGAAAAACGATCGGGGAGATCCAGTCCCGCAGGATCGAGGCAGCAAAGGATTTTTCCGCTGAATACGGGGTTGTCACGGTCCTGAAGGGCGCGAGGACAGTGATCGCGTGCCCGGAAGGAAACGTGTGGATTAACCTTACAGGTAATCCGGGTATGGCGACCGGGGGCAGCGGGGACGTGCTGGCCGGTATCATGGCCGCTTTGCTGGGGCAGAAAATAAGCGCGCTTGGATCAGCTAAAACCAGCGTGTATATCCACGGCCTTGCCGGAGACCTTGCGGCTGAAGAAAAAGGCGAAATAGGCGTTATCGCCTCCGATATCGCCGAAAAAGTGCCTTACGCCATTAAATCAATTATGAATCAACAACAAGGATTTCTATTGCCCGCCCCTTCGGGGCGAGGTCTCGCCCCGATGGACATCGGGGCGGATAACTCAGGGCTTTAGCCCTGATTCATAATTTCTGTTCAAAGGAGAGGGCATGGACATTTCGATCACCGGAAAGCACATTGAGCTCACGGACCCCATCAAGGCTTATATCAGAAAAAGGATCTTGTCCCTCGAAAAATATTTCAGAAGGGATGGCGACTGGGCTAACGCGATCCTCGGCGCGGAAAGGGAAATGTTCCTCGCGGAAGTCACTATAGGCGGGACCGGGAAGGGAACGGTTATTTACGCCCAGGCTTCAACGTCTGACATGTACGCTTCAATTGACGCGGTAAAAGAAAAGCTTGAAAAACAGGCCAGGAAATTCAAGGATAAGCTCAAAAGCGAAAAGAAAAGAAGATCAATGCTTGGCGCGACACATGATAAAGAAGAAATGCTTGCCGCTTCAGGCGCAGGATACGCGCCGGGCCCGGGCGAGGGCGCGCCCGAAGGCGTCGTAGTTAAAAAAATACCGGTAACCAAGCCGATGACCGTGGACGAAGCGAAGGCGCAGCTTGACCTTTCCGGGAATATCTTTCTGGTTTTTCAGAACGCGGATAATTACAGGCTTAATATAATTTACAAGCGCAAGGACGGGAAATACGGGCTTTTAGAACCATAAACTGAATCATTGCAAAATGTAAAATGCAAATTGTAAAATGTAAAATTTAGGTCTATTCGATGCAAAGAAATTTTTAACAGGGATTCAACGGGATTTAAACTGTAATGTATTTCAGCCTCTTAAATCTCTTTAAATCCCTGTAAAAAAGCTTTAACACCGTAATCTCTTTAATAATCACTGGAATCATATTTAAGTAAAAAGGAGGGTGATGCATGAAGATATTGGATTTTCTACCGAAGGAGGCAATCTCGGTCGAGCTTGCCAGTAAAACGAAGAAGGAAGCGATCCAGGAGTTAGTGGAGCTTCTTGTAAGATCAAAGAAGCTGGAGCCGTCTGAAAGTGAGAAGGTTATAAAGGTCCTTCTTGAAAGGGAAGAGCTGGGCTCCACGGGTATAGGGCAGGGGATAGCGATCCCCCACGCAAAGACCGACGCGGTCAAGGAAGTAGTGGCTGCTTTCGGCAAGTCCAATGACGGCGTTGCGTTTGACGCTCTTGACGGAAAGCCCGTATACCTGCTGTTTCTCCTGGTGGCACCGACGGATGCCTCGAGCCTGCACATAAAGGCGCTTGCGAAGATCTCGAGGCTGCTGAAGCATAAATATTTCAGGTCGGTTCTCCGCAAAGCGGCAAATACGCAGGAAGTAGTGAAGGTAATAGCAGAAGAAGACACGCTTATTTAACTGCAGTGACAATGTTCAATTAAAAATTTAAAATTAAAAATGTAAAATGAAGGAATCTGTTTTACATTTATAATTGTTTTGACTGGACACTGGATTTATAGGGGGTGGGATGGCACAGCTTACCGTCCGCGATATTTTTGAAAGTGAGAAAAAAAACCTCAGGCTCAGGCTGGTAGCCGGCGGGAAGGGGCTTGGCAGCAAGGTTGTTTTTTCCGAAATAAACCGTCCAGGCCTGGCTTTCAGCGGTTATTTCCAGTATTTCCCTTCGAAAAGGATGCAGATACTGGGTATGACCGAATTTTCGTACCTGCGCGGACTGAAACCCGGAACACGCAGGGAGCGCCTGCGCGAATTTTTTTCCACAAACCTGCCCTGCATTATAATGACGAAAAACCTTAAGCCGCCGCCCGATATACTGAAATTCTGCGAGAAATACTCCACTCCGTTATTTTCGACGGACATGGAGACACAGGAATTCATAAGCAAGCTGACCTTTTCGCTTGCGTCAGAGCTTGCCCCGGTTTACACGTGCCACGGCGACCTTGTTGAGGTGTACGGAGTGGGGGTCCTTATACAGGGCAACAGCGGAATGGGGAAGAGCGAGACTGCCCTGGAACTGATCGAAAGGGGGCACAGGCTGGTAGCCGACGACGTGATAAAGATGAAAGCAGAGCCCGGAAGGACCCTGAGCGGCAGTTCAAACGACATGATAGGCCATCATATGGAGATCAGGGGGCTTGGCATAATAGATATCAAGAACCTTTTCGGGACAAGGGGTATCAGAGACAAGAAAAGAATAGAGCTGGTGGTTTTCCTGGAGGAATGGAAAAAGGGCAAGTCCTATGAAAGGCTGGGCCTGAAAGATAGCAAGTGTTCGATCCTGGGGATACAGCTTCCTAAATTAATAATACCTGTCAGGCCCGGAAGGAACCTGGCAATTATTATTGAGGTCGCGGCAATGAATTACCGCCTGAAAAAAATGGGCGTGCTCAGCGCCTTCGAGCTCAACGAGAGCCTAAAAAGGCGCGCGCTGCAGTCCGATAACGGTTGAACGTTGAAGGTTAAAGGTTAAAAGTTAAAGGTTGAAAACCAGAAGGTCTGCGTGTTTTGGTAGTGGCAGAGCTTGCTCTGCTATTAGTTTTCGTAGGGCAAACCTTTAGGTTTGCAATGTAACTCAGGGTTTCAGCCCTGGAACAGCAGTTTAAATCCCGCTCGCAGGATCCCTGTAAAAGCTTTTTACAGTGATCTTCGAAAGAGATTTAGATTCCGTCTTACGTCGTAAGTCGTACGTCGTTCGTTTCACGTCGAACGTCGTACGTCTTGCGTCGTGCGCATGAATCTTTTAAACGTATGACCTACGACATACGACGGTATTTACGTAAGACGTTCGACGCATGACGCACGACGGCATTATGAATCTCGTGAATCCCTGTAAAAAAGTGTATTTCTCTGTGGTTAAAAAGGATTTTCAATGAAAAAAGGAGCGTTCGCTTTTGTCCTGCATACCCACCTGCCTTTCGTCCGCAAAGCCGGGGTATGGCCGTTCGGGGAAGAATGGTTCTACGAGGCGATGGCAGAAACATATATTCCCATACTTGACATGCTAAACAGCCTCAGGAGGGACGGGTGCAGGGCAAGCCTGACGATCAGCCTGACGCCGGTTCTTTTGGAGCAGATGGCGGACGAATACATGCTTTCGCAGTTCAGGGTATATGTTGCCGACAGGATAAGCCGCGCCGAATCCGACATAAAAAGATTCTCGTCAGACGCGGCGATGCTGAAAATAGCGCGGTTCTACAGGGAGTTTTACTCTTCAACGCTCAGGAGCTTCGATTCAGTTTACAGGGGAAATGTTACGGGCGCGTTCAGGGATCTACAGGATGCCGGCTATCTTGAGATCATAGCGAGCGCGGCAACGCACGGCTACCTGCCGCTTCTTATCAGGGATTCTTCCATATACGCCCAGGTGGAAACAGGGGTCAGGACCTATGAAAAATACCTTGGCAGGAAACCGAAAGGTTTCTGGCTTCCCGAATGCGCTTACCGCCCTTCCTACGAAATGCGCGAGGACGGCAGTTCCCGCCTGAAGAAGGGGATCGATGAGTTCCTGAGGTCTGCCGGCATAGATTTTTTTATAGTTGATACGCACGCTTTCGAAGGCGGCGAAAGTTTCCCGGCAAGCCGCACGTCTGCACCGGGAGCGAAGAAATTCACGCTGGAACAGAAGGGGGAGCCCGGGTCCAGGACCAGCCTGCTTCCCTACGTCCTTGGATCGGAATGCAGCGTTTTTGCCAGGAACCGCCGGACAGGCATGCAGGTTTGGTCGGGTGAATACGGCTACCCGGGAGACGGCAATTACCGGGAATTCCATAAAAAGGATTCAGAGTCAGGGCTGCAATACTGGAAGATCACGAACGCGAAAGCGGGGCTGGGAGAGAAAGAAATTTACGCCAGGGAAAAAATATATTCCAGGGTCTGTGAGAATGCTTCGCATCTCACGGGAATGGTGGGCCGGATGCTTTCGGATTTCAGCTCAGCCGGAGGCGGCGCGTTCGGCATAGTTGTTGCCCCTTATGACTCGGAGCTTTTCGGCCACTGGTGGTTTGAGGGCGTTATGTTCCTGGAAAAGGCCCTCAGGGCGCTTTCGCTCGCGGAAAACGGCATAGAGATTACCACACTGGGCGGTTATCTGGAAAAGCACCCGCCGCAGCAGGCCATCAAGCTTCCCGAAACTTCCTGGGGGGCCGGCGGTTACCATCACGTGTGGCTGAATTCAGAGACAGAGAAGATGTGGGTGCATATCCACGAGAGAGAAAAGAAAATGGAGGAGATGGTTGCCAGGTACGGCGGTGCCGCGGGGATACTTAAGGATGCCCTGGACCAGGCCGGAAGGGAACTCCTCCTGCTTGAGTCCAGCGACTGGCCTTTCCTGGTGACAACAGGCCAGGCAAAGGAATACGGACGCGAAAGGTTTTCCCGGCACTGCGAGAATTTCGACGCGATATGCGGGCTTGTCGATTCCGGGGCGGGCGACGAGGAACTGGGGAACCTGGTTGCGCGGGTAAACGGCGCGGACAATCTGTTCGCTGACCTGGATTATAATATTTTCGCGTGCCGCGAGTGATTAAACAATAGTTGAAAGTTAAATGTTAAAGGTTAAAAGTTGAAAGCAAGAAATTGATTCTCTGTGCCTCCGTGTCTCCGTGGTTTATTTTTTACTTTTAAATTTTGCAATTTGTTCCCGCAGATTTTTATGAAATCTAAACGCAGGAATCCCTTAGGGACATTTTGACTTTTGCAATGGATAATAAGAAGATAGACTTCGTATTCGGCATCCACTGCCACCAGCCGGTGGGGAATTTCAGCCACGTCTTCGAGGATTGTTACAGGAAGTCATATCTTCCTTTCATCGAAATGGTGAGGAAACACCCCGGGATCAGGATATCGTTCCACTACTGCGGCATACTTCTGAAATGGTTCGGCGAGAATCACCCGGAATTTCTGCGGATGCTGAAGGAAATGGTGGATTCCGGCCAGGCAGAGGCGATAGGCGGCGGCATTTACGAGCCCATACTGCCGTCCATACCCGAGGAAGACCAGGCCGCGCAGATACGGCTGATGTCCTCTCTCCTCAGGGAGAAACTGGGATGCAGCCCGAAGGGAGCCTGGCTTGCCGAAAGGGTCTGGGAGCCGCACCTGCCCAGGGCATTGCGCGCGGCGGGCATTGATTTTACGCTGGTGGATGACCACCATTTCAGGCTGGCAGGGCTTAACGACCGAGATATACACGGTTATTTCACAACTGAGGAAGAGGGGATGCCCCTCAGCATTTTCCCCATAAATGAAAAGCTCAGGTACCTTGTTCCGTTCAAGGGCATAGACCAGGTCCTTGAGTTTTTTGAGCAGACACTTCGCCAGGACCTTCGGCAGGACCTTCGGCATGGCTCGCAGAGCGAGGAAAACGGGGATCCCAGGCTCATAACCCTGGTGGATGACGGGGAAAAGTTCGGCGTGTGGCCCGGGACCCACAAGTGGGTTTACGAGGAAGGATGGCTTGTAAAATTCCTTCAGCTCCTGGATGAAAACCCCTGGATAAGGACGCTGACCCTTTCAGAAGCAATGCGCAAGCATCTTTCAAGAGGCATGATATACCTGCCGCCCGGTTCATACAAGGAAATGCTTGAGTGGTCAAAAGGATTCTGGCGGAATTTCCTGGTAAAATACCCGGAATCAAACAACCTTCACAAGAAGATGCTTTTCGTCAGCGCGAAGGTCAGGGAACTGAAGGATCTGCCGGGAAACGCGGCGTTCAGGCAGGCGCGGGACGAGCTGCTGCAGGGCCAGTGCAACGACCCTTACTGGCACGGGATCTTCGGCGGGCTGTACCTTAATTACCTGCGCGGCGCCTGCTATTCGCACCTGATCCATGCCGAAGCCATAGCGGACAAAGAGCTGCGCGGCGGCCGGGAAGACTGGGTGAGCGTTGAGGAGACCGATCTCAACAAGGACGGTAAGCCTGAGGTCATCCTGTCAAACAGCGCGCTCAGCGCGGTGATAAGCCCGTTCTCGGGCGGCCAGATGTTCGAGCTGGATTACAAGGCGGGCCCTTATTTTAATTTTACGGACACAATGACGCGGCGTTTTGAAGAATACCACGCGAAGATAAGAGAGTCTGCGCGCGGCGGCAGGGAAGGCGGCGTAAAGAGCATCCACGAGATGTTCAAGCTCAAGACAGAGGGTCTTGAGGAGCTGTTGAAATATGACCTGTACAGGAGAGTTTCTCTGATAGACCATTTCCTGCGGGAAGGCATGGATATACCGGCATTCAGGGATTCGCCGCCGGTCACGGGTTTTATTTTCTCGCCGTACGCGTACAGGATAAAAAAAGACAGGAATGGCGCCGGAGTGGAAATGTCCAGGGAAGAAGGCGGCATCAGCGTTGAAAAAACAGTCATGCTGGGCAAGCAGGGGTCCGCGTTAAGCGCGGGCTATATTATTTCAAACCGGGCCCGGGAAGAGAAGCACTTTATTTTCGGCGTTGAGTTTAACCTTACGCTTCTCGCGGGCAATGACCCGAAAAGATATTTCGAGATACCGGGAGCGGCCCTGGAGGACAGCAGCCTTGCCTCAACCGGCGAGACGGCAGGTGCAGGCGAGGTCAGGCTTATAGACGGCTGGCAGGGATTGTGCCTTTCGCTGTCGTTCAGGGAAAAACCGGTTGTGTGGCGCTTCCCGATCTACACGGTTACTCAGTCGGAGAGCGGCATAGAACAGACGTACCAGGGTTCAACTATCCTGCCGCACTGGAAGATCTCGATCCCCCCGGGGGGAAAGTGGGAGAACGAGATCATCCTTGAAATAAAAAAATTATGAGTTATGAATTATGAGTTATGAATTAACTGCAAGGAGTTAATTTTAAATAAAAAATCCTTGTTTTTGATTCATAATTCATAAATAAGGTATTCAATGCAAACCACCGTCAAGATCACTAATAAAGCGGGATTACACGCCCGTTCCGCGGCCACCTTTGTGCAGCTGGCGGGTAAGTTCCAGTCCAATGTCAAGGTCAGGAAGGGTGACATTGAGGTGAACGGGAAGAGCATCCTGGGAATGATGATGCTGGGCGCCACGTCCGGCAGCAGCATAACGATAAAGGCCGCGGGACCTGACGAAGAACAGGCGCTGGAAGAACTTGAAAAGCTCATAAAAGACAAATTCGGTGAAGAATAGTAATGCCGTCGAGCGTCGTAAGTCCCGCCCAGTAAAATTGGCGGGCAAGCTGTACGTCATACATAAGTAACTCAGGGCTTTAGCCCTGAAAACGGCAGTTTAAATCTCTTTGAATCCCTGTAAAAAGTTTCAACACCGTAATCATCTTCTAATAATCACTGTAATCATTTTTTTAGAAATCACCGTAATCACAGAGGAATCTATGTTAGAATTGAAAGGGATAGCCGCTTCTCCCGGGATAGCGATCGGCAAAGCCTTTTTCCTGGATAAGGAAGACTTTGCGATCAAGAGATACACTGTTCCCAAGGCAGGGATAAAACAGGAATTTTCCCGGCTCGATGCCGCTCTGAGGGATTCAAGAAAAGAGCTGAACGAGCTGAGGGAGAAAATGGTGAGGTCCATCGGGCTTAAGAACGCCCGGATATTCGAGGCACACCTCCTTCTGCTCGGTGACCCGATATTCATAGACAAGATCCGCAGGACCATAAAGGCCAGCCGCTGCAACGTGGAAGCTGCCGTGTGGGAGGCAACAGAGGAGATCACGGATAGCTTCCTGAGGTCAAAAGACCAGTTCCTGCAGGAAAGGGCGGCTGACATCCATGATGTCGGAAGAAGGATACTGCATAAGCTCCTGGGCAGGGAAAGGGAAATACTGGCGGACCTGAAGGAAGAGACGATAGTGGTTGCGGCAGACCTTGCCCCGTCGGACACCGCGCAGATGCGCAGGGAGAAGGTTATCGCGTTTGTGACCGACATGGGCGGGAGGACATCGCATACCGCCATAATGGCGCGTTCTCTCGAGATCCCGGCGGTTGTCGGCCTGAAGGATATCACACAAAAGGCTGATCCCGGTGACATCATTGTTGTGGACGGCAACACCGGGACCGTCCTGGTAAATCCCGGCGAAGACGTCCTCTTAAGGTATAAGCAGGACAGGGAAAAGTTCATTGAAATATCAACCGGGCTTTCCCAGCTGAGGGAGCAGCCCGCGATAACCGTTGACGGGCACAGGGTCAGCCTGATGGCGAACATAGAAGTGCCGGAAGAGGTTGGATCAGCCCTGCAATACGGAGCGGAAGGCATAGGCCTGTACCGCACTGAATTCCTGTTCCTTAACCGTAACGACCTGCCTGACGAGGAGGAACAGTTTGAGGCATACAGGAACGTTGCGCGGTTGATGGACCCCCGCCCGCTGACTATAAGGACCCTTGACCTGGGCGGCGATAAATTCCTTTCCCAGCTGAACCTGTCCCAGGAGATAAACCCGTCGCTCGGATTCAGGGGCATCAGGCTGTGCCTGGAACTTGCGGATATTTTCAGGGTCCAGCTGCGCGCGATCCTGCGCGCGAGCGCGTTCGGTAATCTAAAAATAATGTACCCGCTGATCTCGGGCATGGATGAGCTCAGGAGGGCAAACCGCATCCTGGATTCCGTGAGGGAGGAGCTTTCTTCGCAAGGCGTTGAATTCAACCGGGGCCTGGAGGTCGGGGTTATGATAGAGGTCCCGTCCGCGGTTATGATAGCCGACCTGCTGGCAAAGGAAGCGAAATTTTTCAGCATCGGGACAAATGACCTTATCCAGTACGCGCTTGGCATAGACAGGGTAAATGAAAAAATAGCCTATCTTTACGAGCCCCTGCATCCCGCGGTCCTGCGCCTTGTGCAGAGGGTGATAGCAGGCGGGCATAACGCGGGCATAAAGGTCAGCATGTGCGGTGAGATGGCGGGTGACCCGTTTTTCGTGCCCTTGCTTGTCGGTATGGGTCTGGACGAGTTCAGCATGGGCCCGTTCTCGATACCGGCGGTAAAGCAGGTCATTAACAATACGAAACTAAGCGAAGCGAAAATTATCGCTGAAAAAGCAATGAATTTTTCCACGGCAGGTGAAGTCGAATCTTTCCTTAAAGCCGCAGTTTTGGGAGTAGGGGCTTCAGCCCCATAACATCTTTCGTAGTAGCTTTGCGTGTTTTCGTAGGGCAGACCTTTTCGAAGACCCGCCAGTTTTATTAGGAGGGAGGTCTGCGGGGGTAACTTTGCGGTGTAGGGGCTTGATTTATCAAGCCCGCGTATTTCGCCCGCCCCAAAGGGGCGAGGGCTCGCCCTGATGTATTTATCAGACCTCCATCCTTAAAGATTTGCACCTTAAATATTGGCGCATCCGCCAATTCTTAAGGCGGAGGCGGGTCTTCGAAAAGGTCTGAGTTATAGTTACAGTTTGCGTAACTCAGGGCTTCAGCCCTGATGTATCTAAAAAACGATGTTATCCGCCCCTTTGGGGCGAGACCTCGCCCCGAGGACCATCGGGGCGGGCGATGCTACGATGTTACGATGCACGATACAAGGGTTCGCTACCCGCGAAACTTGACTTTTCTTATTTTTTAGTATATAATAGTATACAATATTATCACTTTTTTTCACTTTGATACTCTGACACTACAAAGGAGGCAGTATGCTTCGCAAATTGTTTATATTCTGTTTCATTCTTTTCACAGCCGTGTGCCTGCAGGCAGGTGAAATGCCTGCCGCGGTTACCGGGCAGCCGCAGTCAGACACATCCGCGCAAGGGCCTGTTTATGAATACCTTATTGATGCCGGAGACATACTGGAAATTTCCGTGTGGGGTTACGATGAACTTACCCGTGATGTAATTGTGCGGCCTGACGGGAAGATATCATACATTCTTGTCGGCGACATAGCCGCGAAAAACCAGACGCCTGTTTCGCTGGCAGCGTCGATACAAGCCAGGATCTCGGAATACGTTAAAAAGCCGAAGGTTACCATAATACTCAAAAAAACTGGGGATAAGAAGGTTTTCCTGCTGGGCAGCGTAAGGGCGCCCGGTTCTTATGCCCACATGCAGGGAGAAGGCCTCCTTGAAGCCCTGTCAGAGGCAGGCGGCCTGACAAGAGAGGCTTCTCCCGGCGAGGTAAAGATATTCCGGAAAAACACTTCCGGCATTGAACTTGTAGATTTTGAAGACCTGCTCTCCGCGGACACACAGAGCAGGAATGTGCAGCTGCAGCCCGGGGATGTTGTTTATGTGCCCGAACTGACAAAGTCAAGAGGGGTGTTTATTTTCGGGGAGGTTCCACAGCCCGGGTTATACGACGAGAGGAGAGCGCCCACCCTGCTTGCGCTTATCGCCTGCGCCGGGGGGCTCAAGGCGTCCGCGTCCCCTTCATCCATCAGGGTTGTAAGGGGAGACGTGAACCCGAAAACGATCCACGCGAATTTTGACAGGGCTCTTTCCCGCCCCGGCCCGAAGGAAGACATCGCTCTGCTTTCCGGGGATATTGTTTACGTGCCGCGTTCCGTTCTCGGTAATGTCACAACCTTTGCGTCGCAGATCCTGCCGCCTTTGCAGGTGATCTATTACCTGAACTACATAATCAAGGAAGTCATGGATTTGCCCTGATGATTTATTACAGTTACAGCTTTCGTAACTCAGGGCTTCAGCCCTGATATCAGTAGTTTAAATCCCGTTCGAAGATCCCTGTAAAAAATGTTTTTATCGCTGACATCGGTCTTTAATCGCTGTAATCATCTTCTAAAAGGAAAGGAGGATTTCAAACATGCTGGAAACCGGATCGCCTGACAAAGAAATGGATATCACCGAATACCTGAGGATCTTTTCCAGGCAGAGATGGACGATAGTCTGCTGCCTGGCTGCGGCTGTTGCCCTGACTTTTATCTATACCGAGCACAAGATCCCCGTTTATAAGGCTTCCGCGATAATAAGGATAAAATTCGCTTCGGCGCCCAGGTCAATAGAGGATTTCTTTTCTTCCAGGGACCAGAACCTGGAAAGCGAGCTGAAATCAATAACAAGCTCAGGCGTGTTGAAAAACACGGCCTTGAGAATGGGGCTTATCGGCGTTGATTCCTCTCCTTTAGATGTTGAAAAGAGCATCGCATATTTAAATTCCAGAATAACCGTTGTTTCCCAGAAGGGGACAAAAGATCTTGTAAAGATAGATTTTGCCGGTAGAAAACCTGAAAACGCTGTTTTTCTGGCAAACACCCTTATCGAGGTTTATAAAGAGGCAAGCTTCCAGGAACAGAGCCGGGAAGCCGTGGAAGTCCGGCGTTTTGTGGAAAACCAGATCGTCCTGGCAAAGGGATCGCGGGATAAAGCCCAGCAGGACTTGATCAAGTTTCAAGAGTCGGAAAAGGCGCGCGCCATTGAATCCGGGGAACTGTTGAAATCTAAGCTTGCCAATTTACAAATGCAGCTGCCTGTCCTTATAGACAAATACACGGAAAATCACCTTTCTGTGATCAACCAGAGAAAACAGATAAAAGAGATCGAGGGCACCTTAAAGAAACTCCCGGTGCTGGAAGCGGAGAAGGAAAGATTGAAAATGGAAGTTACTATGGCTGAGAATGAAATAATTACGCTCAATACGAGGTATAAGGAAGCCCTTATATCCGAAGCGCAGAATTTCTCCCCTGTGACCGTTATCAATTTCCCTATGACGCCTGAAAACCCGGTTATTCCCAACAAGCCGTTGAATATGATGGTCGGGATCATAGCGGGCCTGATGGCAGGTTTAGGCTTTGCAAGCATCCGGGATAACCTTGATACTTCAATGGGCACGATCGAGGAAGTGGAAGGATACCTGCATCTTCCTGTCCTTGGAATGATCCCTTTCATAAGCATAAACGGGAAAGGTAACGGAGATCCGGATAAAGACGAGAGTAATGAACTCATCAGCAGGAATCTTATTCTCTACAGCCCGACATCCGTGTTCGCGGAAGCTTACCGCAGGTTCCAGGTGAGTATGAGGGTTTCCGGCATAAAAGAAGGCGCGAGCAAGGTTGTCCTGTTCACAAGCACCATCTCAGGTGAGGGCAAGACGCTTACCGCTTCAAACTTCGCGATCATCTGCGCACAGTCAAACCTGAAAGTCCTCCTTCTTGACACGGATTTCAGGAAGCCGGCTATACACCAGATGTTCGGGGTTGAGCGCGAACCCGGCCTGACGGATTTAGTAGTAAATTCCAGTGATATCAATAGCCATTTTAAAGAGATAAAAGGCAGGCTTAACGTAAGCTCGCAGGAAAACACACTTGTCCGCAGCAACCTGAAGGTTATTACCTGCGGGACAATTCCCTACAACCCCAGCAATTTAATAAATTCAAAGGATTTCAAGGAATTGATCGGAACCGTAAGGTCTAAGTTTGACCTTGTTGTCCTTGATTCGCCTCCCATTTTTCCTGTCAGCGACGCCATCCTGTTAAGCGAAATATCGGATGGGGTCGTCTTGGTTTATCAGGTAGGCAAAGTCGCCAAGGGGATGCTGAACAGGGCTGTGGAACAGCTTAAAAAAATAAAAACGCCGATACTCGGGGTGGTCCTTAACGAAACAAAGAGCGGGGCAACGAACAAGTATTATTATAACAAGTATTACAACTATTACTACGACTATAATTACAGTAACGGCGAGGAACAAGGCGAAAGGACCTGGTGGCATAAAATTAAAAGATTCTTCTCCGGCAAAAGACACCGTAAGAAGAAAAAATCCCCGGAGAATCATCAACCCCGTTCTGATTCGTAGGTCCCTGCATTAAGCGCCGGAGGCGCTGCAGGGATAAGATTCATCGGGACATTTTTACGTAGGGGCGGGCTTCAGAGAACTCGCCCATCTCATGGGCGGTTGCCCGCCCTTTGTAGCCGCAGGCTTAAGCCTGCGTGTATGTAGGTGCTCAATTCATTGAGCCCGGATATTTCACCCGCCCTTTGTAGCGGTGCGATTCATCGCACGTTTGTAGGGGCTTGATTTATCAAGCCCGCGTATTTCGTAACTCAGGGCTTCAGCCCTGATGTATTCTTAAGGTGGGAGCCCTGAAAACAGCAGTCTAAATCCCGTTCGAAGATCCCTGTAAATGCTTTAAAGGCTTTTCACAGTGATTTAAAAGCAATCTAAGTTCTCTTAAGTTCCCTGTAAAAAAGTCTTTAACAGGATTGTACTGGAATTTAATATCCCATATTTGACAAAAACTTATTTCTATGTATAATAAGTATAAACAAGGAGGAAACATGAGCAAGAATATTACATTAGCGCTGCCCGGGGAAGTTTATAAAAAATTTGTAATTGGAGCGAAAAGGGACCACCGCTCTATTAGTAATTTTATCACTACACTGGCATTAAGGAAACTTGAAGAAGAGATTTTTGTTGATTCAGCGGAGATGGCAGAAATAGAGAAGGATAAAAAACTAATCGGGGAATTAAATACTGGTTTAAGGCAGGCAAAAGAAAGAAAAGGCAGGTTTGTATGAGCGGTAGGTATAGAATTTTTGAAACCAGCCAATTCCTTGAAAAGTTAGAGCACCAAGGCTTTAAAGGACGCAAAGAAAAAATTAAACTTAAGCTTGCTGAATATGTTTATCCTCAATTAAAGGAAGAACCCCACTATGGCCTTAACATAAAAAAACTCCATGGCAAGTATAATGAAGTATGGAGATATCGCATTGGAGATTGGCGATTTTTTTATTCCATTGACGAAAAAGAAAAAATACTATCTATGCTCACTGTTAAGGAAAGAGGGGAATCTTACTAAGATTTGTAAAATTTGGGTGTCAGGAGTTAAACCACCTTTCTTTTCAGTGATCTTACGAAAGAGATTTAATAGTTTCAGCCATGGTTTTTTACTCATGACAAATGACTAATGCCTGCCCGTCCTTGTCCGCCAGTCTTTAAGGAGGAAATCTTACTGGGTGGGACAAATGACTGTATTTTAAATCTCTATCGAAGATCCCTGTAAAAAATGTTTTTAATCTCTTTTAATAATTTACCCTTCGACTTGTTCTTCGAAGCTTTAGCGTAGTAGAAAGCTCGAAGAGCGTAGCAGGATCCCTGTTAAAAGATATGCTTTTTCACAGGGATTTAATGAGATTTAAAAGGCAAGATATAGTAGTCTAAATCTCTATCGAAGATCCCTGTAAAATGCTTGATTGTTTGTTTCATGATCTTGTTAGTATCAAGTGTCCAGTTTGCCGACGTAGGCTCTGTAAGAGAAGCCAAAAATGTCTTTTTTCGTGCTTTCCTCGCCCATCCTTTCAGGTGGGCGAAGTCTCGCCCGCTGAAAGACGGGCGGAGTGCTTTCGTGCCGTAGCCCGCCACGATTATTGGCGGGCGCAGGCCCCTGCATTGAGCTGCGCAGCTGCTGCAGGGGGTTAAAAGGTAGTCATTTGTAAAAGCCAAAAAAATGGAAAATATTAATCCTGAATTAGTTTATAAATATTGGTTGGAAATGTCAAAAGAAGATTTAATTTCTGCTGAAGCTATGCTAAAGGCTCACAGATACACCTGGTGTGCTTTTATATGCCAGCAAGCTCTGGAAAAATGCTTGAAGGCAGGTTACGTCAAACGCGAAAAAACCGTTCCGCCATATATTCACAAATTAGAAAGATTATGCCAGATCCTTAAACTTGAACCTTCAAAACAAATTATAAGCAAAATCATAAAAATTGACAAATATTATATTATAACGCGTTATCCGGTATATAAAAAAGCGATGAACATTTCAAGCTACAAAATTGCCGCAGGTATTATTTCTGATACAATGGAGATATATAGATGGCTGCTGAAAAAACTAAGCTTATAAAAACTATAGATAAATTTATCAAAGAAACTAATAAGCGCTTCGCTATAAAAAGGGTTGTGCTGTTTGGATCATTCGTTGACGGCCGGTATAAGAAATACAGCGATATTGATTTAGCTGTGGTTTCTGACGGTTTTAAGAACATGAATTATTTCGACAGGTTAGTAGCGCTTGGAACTATTGCATGGAAAACCAAAACAACAGAAATTGAGGCGCTTGGATTCACAGAAAAAGAATATAAAAAAGCTGATGATATGGATATTTTGGGAGAAATAAAAAAGAACGGCAAAATTATATATGAGAATACAGCTTTATATAGAAGGAACAAAGATAGTGCCAAATGACAAGTGTCAAATCAAAGAGATTTCGTAACTCAGGGCTTTTCGAAGACCCCCGCCCAGCCCGCCTCCGCCTTAAGAATTGGCGGATGCGCCAATATTTAAGGTGCAAATCTTTTAGGAGGGAGGTCTGCGGGGGTAGGCTTGCGTGTTTCTGTAGCGGTCCCGATTCATCGGGACATTTTTACGTAAGGGCGGGCTTGCCCGCCCTTTGTAGGGGCGTGATTCATCGCACGCTTTCACCCGCCCCGATGGCCATCGGGCGGAGTGCTTTCGTGCCGCAGCCCGCCACGAATATTGGCGGGCGCAGGCCCCTGCATTGAGTCCGATGTTGCATCGGACTGCAGGGGGTTAACTAAGGAATTGAGTATGCCAAAAAAATGTTTAATTTGGAAACCAATTTATAATATTACTTCCGCGATCGCCCGCAGTTTAATGGAAATAGAGTCTGCCAGGGCTGTGGTAGAAAATACCTTGCTTGCGCCTGTTGTAGCGCTGGAGCTGAGGAATAAGGCACGCGTGAGATCAACACACTATTCCACGCGCATTGAGGGCAATAAGCTGACATTAAAACAGGCCGAACAGGCTATCAGGCAAAAGCGTGTAAAATTTCATGGCAGAGAAAGAGATATAAGTGAAGTCCGTAATTATTGGAACGCTTTATTGCGGGTGGAAGACTGGGCTGCCCTGAAAGCACCGCTCACTGAAAGCTTGATCCGCCGCCTGCATGCCCTGGTGGAAAGGGGTGCGCGGGCAAAACCGACTCCCTACAGAACCGAACAGAACGCGGTAAAAGATTCTGTTACTAATGCGATCGTGTATCTCCCTCCCGCTGCAAAGGATGTGCCGAAACTTATGTCTGAATTAGCCGGGTGGGTTAAATACGCTGAAAGATCAAAATTACCCGCTCCTGTTATCGCGGGGTTGCTTCATTATCAGTTCGTCACCATTCATCCTTATTATGACGGCAATGGAAGAACTGCCAGGCTTCTGGCAACTTTTATCCTGCAGCGGGACGGCTATGGATTAAACGGATTTTTTTCACTGGAAGAGCATCACGCCAGGGAATTAGAAGGTTATTATAATGCCCTGACGGTGAATGCAGGCCATAATTATTATGAAGGCAGGAACAAAGCTGATCTGACGCCCTGGATGGAATATTTTATCGTATTGTTGTCAAAGGTTTTTAACGAAGCAAAGAAAGAAACCCTTCGTTATGCCAGGAAAGGGATTTCTACCGAACCGCAGGAATCTGCGCTAATCTATGTCTAATTCTATTTCGGGCTTTTGCAGTAATATTGCCAATTCGTCTACATCCGCTGATTTCCGTGCAAGGGCAAGAACCTACGGTTTATCGGCAATTTATCGGCAATACATTACCAATTTATCGGCAATGGCTAAGAAATAAAAACCTGGATGGCAGGCCTTTACAGTGATCCAGCGGGATTCAAAATACCTTTTTTTTTGCTTTAATCAAAAGCATTGTA
>Ga0210056_1000083_pt1 | contig 60293 bp, 66 predicted proteins | sample CryGeyCG2014_080_2_FD_183965 | JGI IMG/M metagenome (GOLD analysis project Ga0210056, IMG submission 183965) | Groundwater microbial communities from aquifer - Crystal Geyser CG07_land_8/20/14_0.80 (SPAdes) (version 2) | ecosystem: Environmental > Aquatic > Deep subsurface > Groundwater | place...
TTCTTTCTTCAATCAGGAGTTCCGATACCCTGTACTGCCTTCCGCGGTGGAGATAGATTGCGCCCGGGAATGCCTCTCTGAAAATCCTGGTTCCGCTCAAGTCTCCGATATGCCTTCCTGATTCATCCACTATATCAAAAGGCCTTCCGATGGCCCTAATTTCAACCTCTCTGTGAGGCGTCCTGCTTCTTGAAAACCAGATGCCGCCTCTTTTGCCGGGATTCAACATGCCTTCCTGAACAAGCTCTTCTATCAAAGGCCTAAGTTTTTCAGTGTCATAAACGCTGTCTCCGGCTTTCAGATATATCTCGGATGCGGCGCAGGGAAGATGCTTTTTAATGATATTCTTGTTCTCAGGGTCTATGACTCCGGCCTCGTGAGATTTTTCAAAGAAGGCGTCTGGATGCCTCATAAAATACTGGTCCAGCGCATCCTGAATCGCAATCATCGCAATCAAAGATTCCTGTCCCTCTCTTCCAACCCGTCCTGCCCTCTGCCAGGCGCTTGATATTGAACCGGGATAACCTGCAAGGATGCAGACGTCAAGCCCGCCTATATCAACCCCGAGTTCCAGGGCGCTTGTTGAAACAACGCCGAGAAGGTCGCCGCTGAAGAGTTTCTGCTCTATCTCTCTTCTTTCCTTCGGCAGGAAACCTGCGCGATAGGGGCTGATTTTTCCGGCAAACTGAGGAGCCCTGTCAACAGTCCACTTATAAATAAGCTCTGTAATCTTCCTCGCCTTTGTGAATACAATGGTCTTCAAGCCAGCCTCAAGGCATTTGATGAATAGAGCGGTTGCCTCTGTATAAGGGCTTTCATGCGCCGGGTTTATGAACATGAAGTGTTTCCCTGCCTGAGGCGCGCCGCTTTCCAAAACTGTCTTAAAAGGCAGTCCGATGAGTTCCTCTGCCATGCTCTTCGGATTTGCAATCGTAGCTGAACAGGCAATGAACTGAGGGTTTGAACCCCGGTAATTGCATATCCTTCTGAGCCTCCGCAATACATGCGCTACATTAGAACCAAACACCCCGCGTAGTGTGTGGATTTCATCAACAACAACATATTTGAGATTCTTGAAAAACCCTTCCCATTTTGCATGAAAGGGGTTTATTGCAAGATGGAGCATATCAGGGTTTGTGAATATGACATTAATGCGCGGTGGAAATTCTGTTTCCCCTGTAAGTCCCTTTTGAAAAGCCGCTCGTATCTTTCCCCTTCTGTATGCTGTTGTATCTCCGTCATAGACCTCAGCACAGCGTAAGGGGGATTTTGTCCCCACCCCCCTATGTCCCCCCTTGCCAAGGGGGGAATTAAAGGGGGGTGAGATACCAATTTTATCGCAAAGCTCATTCAGATTTTTCACCTGGTCCTGCTCCAGTCCTTTCAGAGGGAAGATATAAAGGGCTGTGGTTTCAGGATTCTCCATTATGGATTCAATAACAGGTATGTTATAGATGAGGCTTTTTCCGCTTGCAGTAGGAGTCATTACAACAACGTTCTCGCCCTGCCTGATTAAATCAATTGCCTCAACCTGATGACTGTAAAAAAGCCTTATCCCCTGTCCGGAAAGAACGTCCCTAAGTTTCTCATTGAGGTCCAGCCTCATGTATTTCGGCTCAAGAGGATGGATGTATTTGTGGTTTGCTATTGTTTCGCTGAATCTCTTGTTTTTCTGGAGGGATTCAATCAGGCTGAAAATTGACATCTGCTAATGGATTCCTCTAAGAGTCTTCATCTTCCGGCCAGCCATGCTTGCCTATCAAAGGCACAAACACACACGGCACATGAGTTTGCTCCGAGACGCCTTCTTTGGATTTCTTTACAATCAAAAGCTGCTGCGAAAACCGTATTCCAACCGGGGCAATAATGACGCCTCCGTCAGCCAACTGTTCCATCAACGGCGCAGGAATCCCGGGCGAACCCGCTGTTATCAGTATCCTGTCAAAAGGAGATTCTTCAGGCAGGCCGAGCGTGCCGTCGCCTGTTATGACATGAACATTAATATATCCCAGCGCCTGAAATCTCTCCTCTGCCTTTTTAGCAAGCAAGGCCTTTCGCTCTATTGTAAAAACCTCTCTGGAAAGCTCTGCCAGGATTGCCGCCTGATAACCCGAACCTGTCCCTATCTCCAGGACTTTTTCATTCCCCTTAAGCTCCAGGAGTTCTGTCATTACCGCAACCATATACGGCTGCGATATTGTCTGTTCATCACCGATTGGAAGAGCCATGTCGTCATAAGCCTTGTGCTGCATATAATCATCAACAAAAATATGCCTCGGCGCCTTTCTCATTGCAGAGAGCACGCGTTCATCCTTTATTCCCCTCGGAATAAGCTGGGTATCCACCATCAAGTCTCTCAGTTTCTTAAAGTCTTCCATTGTATTTCAGTGTCAGTGTCAGTTTTTAGTGTCAGTTCTTACTTAACACTGTCACTACTCACTGACACTTTGAATCTCACATCCTCCTCAGTATTTCCCTTGCTGCCATCACCCCTGACGCCGACGCCTGAATCAGCCCCCTGCTCACGCCTGCGCCGTCTCCGACGGCAAAAAGATTTTTAACCTCTGTCTCAAGGTTTCCGGTCAGCTTCAACTGCATTGAATAAAATTTAACCTCCACTCCGTAAAGAAGCGTATGTTTTGAATTTACTCCGGGCGCAATCTTATCCAGGGCGTCAATCATCTCCAGGATATCTGAGAGATAACGGTAAGGCAGGACAAAACTCAGGTCTCCGGGAGTTGCATCTTTCAGAGTGGGCTGGACCATTCCTTTTGCTATCCTTGCACGCGTTGAGCGCCTTCCCATCTGCAGGTCTCCAAGTCTCTGGACAATAACGCCCTTGCCGATAAAGTTAGCAAGCCTCGCAATATATCTTCCGTAAGAAATGGGCTCGTCAAACGGCTCTGTAAATACTGTGCTTACGAGGAGGGCAAAATTTGTGCTGCCGGTTTTTCTGCCGGCATAGCTGTGCCCGTTCACTGTCCAGAGGCCCTTCAGATATTCTTTTACGACCTCGCCGTAAGGGTTAACGCAAAAGGTTCTTACCTTATCGTCAAATTTTTTTGAATAGAAGATTAATTTCGGCTCGTATGTAATGCTCGTAAGATGCTCAAAAACAGAGGCCGGGACTTCAACCCTTACCCCTATGTCAACAGGGTTCTGCAGCAGGGTAAGATGAAGACGCCTGGATTCCTTTTCAAGCCACCTTGAACCTTCCCTGCCCGGAGCCAGTATCACATAATCAGAATAGATTTTATCTCCGTTTTTGAGCCTGATTCCAACAGCCCTGCCCTTTTCTACAAGAACACTTTCAGCATCCGCTCCGAACAACGTTTCAACTTTATCATTAAGCGACTTTTTTACCCTCTTCAGTAAAACCCTGCACCGGTCCGTGCCTATATGCCTTATCCTGGAAGGCACAAATACCATATCATTTTTAGATGCAAGCCTCTCTATCTTCTGAATTTCCTCTCTGCTTCCTCCGTAAGCCTTTTTAGGGGCGCCGTATTTAATGTAGATGCTGTCGGCATAATCTATTAATGACTGAAGCGTATCCCTATCTGTATATCTTAAAAGAAATCCACCGATATCAGGCGAGAGGTTCAACTTGCCGTCGCTGAAGGCCCCGGCTCCGCCCCATCCACTGAGAAGAGAGCACTCAGGGCAGGCCTTGCAGGATACATCTTTTATCATCATCGGGCATTTTCTCTGGTCTATATCCCTGCCCTTTTCTATGATGAGTATCTTTGCATTCTTCTTTTTACCGACAAGTTCAAGCGCGGAAAAGATACCTGCCGGGCCTGCGCCTACTATTATGATATCGTATTTCTTCATCAATTCTAAAATTCAAACTTTAAAAGTTTTGCATTTTGAATTTATTTTATGCCCCGAGCTGCTCGGGGGAACAAGGTTTTCTGCAAAAACTCCAGCGCGCTGTAATTCGTCAGGTCCAGGTGTATGGGCGTTATGGAGACATAGCCTTTCTGAACGGCGTCAATATCTGTGTCCTCTCCGTGCTCCCAGTAAGGAGTGCCTCCCCCTATCCAGAAATGCTTTTCTCCCTTCGGGTCGTAGGTCTCCTGTATAGCATTGTCATAGATGCGTTTCCCCTGCCTGGTGAATTTTACGCCGTAAATGTTTTCTTTTTTTACATTCGGCAGATTAATATTAAGAAGGGTATCGTAAGGCAGAGATTTTTCAAGCGCATACCTGGCGATTTCAAGCGCATAGTAAACCGCTGTATCAAAATGAAAATTCTTTTCGCCCACTATTGAGACGGCAAATGACGGGATTCCCATGATGGTGCCCTCTATCGCCGCCGAGACAGTGCCTGAATAGGTAATATCGTCTCCGACATTCCCGCCCTTGTTAATGCCTGAGACAATGAGCGCAGGCCTTTCCGGAAGGAGTTTGTTAACGCCTATTGCAACACAGTCCGTGGGAGTTCCGTTGACTGCATAAACATGTTCCCTGAGTTCTTCCACTTTCAGCGGTCTGTGCATTGTTAATGCGTGGCTTACAGCGCTTCTTTCCCTGTCAGGCGCAACGATATAGGCGTCTCCAAGTTCCTTCATGGCCATGAAAAGCGCAATAATCCCCTGAGAATGCACTCCGTCATCATTTGTGACCAGGATAACAGCTCTACGAGTCGTGACCATTAGATATTGTATCACAATCTGAAACTAAGCTGGCACAGGGCTATAAACTTAGAATTATTGTGAAATTCATATTCTTTTCATAATTTGTCTGCTATAATTTATCTAAAATGAAAACGACTAAACTGCTGCCTATAATCATATTGATAAGTTTTGCAATCCTGGTCCAGAACACCTGCCCCTATGGATTTGCAGCCAAGACGGCGTTTGCAGCTCCCCGGGCCCAGGACTGCCCTTTCAAAAAGTGTCACACTGCTCCGTCAAAAGAAGGCAGCTCTCCTGCTGAGAATTCCGGCAAAGCCTTGTTTCCAGCTTTTGTTTTGTCCATGCCGGAAGCGCAGGCTGCAATCCATTGCTTTGCGGTTAACAGGGAGCATTCCCTTTTTTCTTCCAACAATTATAAAGACCCCTTCAAAAAACCTATCATAAAACCTCCTGCCGTTTAAACAGCATTACAACCGGAAAGCGCCCTGTGATTTTGCGCGGGGCGGATAGTATTTTCCAAACAAAATAATGCAGGAGGTTTCAGATGAATAAAAAAAAGACAATCCTGAACAGCGCCATTGTGCTCTACTTCATTATCGGCCTTGAGATATTAATTATGATAAGCCCTTTCGCGGGGTTTTTCTATTCGGTGTTTAACCCCTTTTTGCTTGAAATAGCCAAATACCCTGCCACACGGTGGCTTAGCGCTTTTTTCCTTCCACACATGATTGTGCCGCCCGATGCTTTTCTGAAATTCGTCCGCATCCTGGGGTCGGTTCTTTTCGTTGGAGGGATGGCGCTTTTCCTTATCTGCGCATTTCAGATATACGCAAACAAGTTTTTGAAAAAAGGCGCTGTGGTAAAAGGCGTCTACTCATTTATCAGGCATCCCCAGTATCTGAGCCTTGCCATAGCAGGTATCGGCCTCTCCATTCTCTGGCCGAGGTTCCTTGTTGTGGTTCTATGGCTTGCAATGGCGCTGATATACTACTTTCTGTCACAGGATGAAGAAAAAAGAATGCTCAGGGCGCATGAGGCTAACTACAGGCAATACATTGGGCAAACAGGAATGTTTCTGCCGAGGCCTATAGAAAAGGCAATCCTGCCTCAGAGTGCGGCAGGCAAGGCCGGAGTCTTTATTATGCTTTCAGCCGCTGCCCTCGGGGCCGCCTTCTTTCTGAGGGCCTATACGATATCGCATCTTCCTGTCTGGCATGATAAAAATGTGGTTGTCATGTCCATCCTTGATGAAGACAAGTTCAAAATAGAGCACCGGATGCCCGACATCCTCAGGATGGATGCAATCAAGACACGGCTGAACGATAAGGACAAATATCTTGTCTATTTCCTGCCGCCTCACTATATTATGCAGGGGCTGCTTGCAGATACAGGAGGCGACTGGAGGCTTTACAAACAGCACCACACAATATCCATGATTACCGACTGGATATTCCATCCCTTCAGCCATCTCAGCGAAGCGCATCATGGCACGCATTCAGGCATGCAGCATGAAGCGCATTCAGGCAATGGCGGAGTGTCAAAAAGGTTAATATTTCTGAAGATTGAGAATGTTAAGGGTGAAAGATATAACGATGTGTTCTCCATAAATGTGCGGCGCATCCCGCAGTTTATGGTTGACATGGATATACATAATATGCAACTGTTTGATTTAAAGGAACTCCCCGGCGATACAGGCTGGGGCAGTGTTCCAACACCCGTGTTTTAAAAAGTAAGGGGGCAGGACTAACGTCCTGCCCCCTTAGAGAAAAAGTTTTTGAAACAGCAACAGACAAAGGGTCAGGTCTTGCAAGCCCTGACCCTAAAAACTTAGTTTTAACATAGAAAGCGGATATGAAAGAGATTTCCCTGAAGAACATTTTTTTGGTTTTTTTAAAAATGGGCGCCTTCGCCTTTGGAGGGGTCTATTCCATGCTGGCCTTTTTTGAAAAAGAGCTTGTACAAAAGAAGAAATGGCTTACCCACGAGGAGTTCGCCGAAGGCGTCGTCATCGGCCAGTTGACGCCCGGGGCTCCCATAGTAAATACAGGCATATTCATAGGCTATACACTGAAAAGATTGAAAGGCGCCCTGGCGACTGTTGCAGGGCAGGTTCTGCCGGCATTTTTTCTGGTATTGATTATTGCCTATCTCTATATTAAATACAACGACATTGCGCTTATTCGTTCTATACTCAAGGGGATTGGAGCGGCGGTTGTGGGACTCGTGGCCTCTGTTGTTTACAGCATGGGCAAGAAATTTCTGACAAGCTACAAAAGCATATCCTTTGCTGTCATAGCATTTTTATGCCTCGCTATATTTAAACTGAATCCAATAGTTTTAATCGTTATCTCCGGTATCGGAGGTTTGCTGGTTTACAGGGAAGGGAGGCTTTGATGGAGATACTTAAATTCCTCTGGACTATCTTCTATATAAACCTTTTTACTATCGGCGGCGGATATGTCATGATTCCACTCCTCCAGAGAGAGATAGTTGACCATTACCATTGGCTTACAAATAAGGAGTTTATTGACAGCATCGCCATAGGCCAGCTTACGCCGGGGCCGCTTACAATAATGAATGCATTTATCGGTTACAAAGTTTTTGGTTTTTGGGGTTCAGCCGGCGCCGTCGTGAGCACCTATCTGCCTTCTATAATCATCGTGACGATTGTAAGCCGCTACTATGTGCAGTTCAGAAACGCATGGATTGTAAATGCAAGCTTTCAGGGAATAAGGCCCGCAGTGATGGGCTTACTCGCGGCTGTTGCGATAACCTTAGGGAAAGAGTCTCTGGTAGATATTCCAACGGCCCTGATTGCGCTTGGCAGTTTTTCTCTCATCGCCTTCACAAAAACAAGCCCCACCTTTTTAATACTCGGCGCAGGGATATTAGGCGCGCTGATATATTAGGTGTAAACTATCTTTAGAAGGGCAAACAGAAAATAGCTTTTTTATGAACCCTGGATTGTTTTAATGAAAGGAGTTGATTTATGTCATTAATAACCGCAGAGGATATTCAAAAAAAAATGGCTCTTGGGATTAATGTGTTGCACGTTTTTCTTTATCAGAGCCAAAGACAGGGAATATCTTGTCCATTATCCAGAACAACACAAACGGCATAACAAAAATACTGACAGCTCCGCCCAGCCCTTCCTTAAACGTCTCCCAGTCGTGCGGAATTATCGGCATGTGATAGTGCATATACCCTGCAAATGACAGTGAAAAGGCCTGACCTCCTATAACGACATTCCACCTCATCATAAAAACTCCGAACAGAACGAGAGCAACGCCAACAACCGCCCTCTTGATAGAGAGGTTCGGCAAAAGTAAAAGTATAAAGGGGATAAGATTCCCTATTGTATATTGCAGGATGAATATATTAGTAAAGTCCTTTTCGTAAATAATGGTTCTCAAAACATCCCATGATTTCACTGCTGTATACCCCCTGAAAATAAGGTCCAGGAGTTCAAGGCTTATCGCAAAAATAAGGAAAAAGAGAAGATATTTTGCTGTCATGCGAATTACGTTTATCTCAACACCGCCTATCTCCTCTCTTGTCTGAAAACGATAAGCCGCCCGGCTTCTTTTGCGCACAGCCACGAACTTCCGTATTTCCATCGTTACTATATATGTAAGCAGGCACAGCGCAATGCCCGATACTATTGCAGACATTATGAATATAACAGGCATCAGCGGAGTCATCCAGAGCGCATTAGCCTTAACAGAGCCGAATATAAAACCTGCATAGCCGTGAAGGAAACAGGCGACAGGGATTCCCACGCCTGCAAGTATTTTTATTGCCTTTTCGTCCCTCTTAAGCGATTCCTCGCTTATGTCATAGGCTCCGAGCGTAAGAGTACAGAATATCACAAACTTTATCCATTCAAGCAGAGTCTTATCTTTCTTTTCCTTCAGCGGAAGCGATACCTCAACAAAGCGCTTTCTGTATAAAAACCAAAGTTCAGAGGCAACTATTGCCCCATAGCCGGAAAAAACTATCCCAAAGGCCGCGATTGCAGATGTGAAATGCGGCGTCATAAACACATGCATGCCCCTAAAAGGCTGCATCAGGTGGAAAAGCAAAGGCATCGGGGCAGCAAAGAGAAGGGCAAATGAGAATACAAGCGCAAAACGCGCCATATCCTTTAACTGCTTTATCCCAAAAACATGGTAAAGGGATGAAAGGACAAAGGCCCCCGCAACAAGACCTGTCATGAAAGGATACATAACAATTTGCACGCTCCAGTAGATATACTCATTCGGATAGACAAAGAGTTCCTTAAGCGTCCAGAGTTCACCGTGAACCATAACTACCTAACCTCCTTGTCAATGCCCAGATAAAAGACCTGAGGTTTGGTCCCGTATTCTTCTTTTAGTATGCCAACCCTCTCTGTCATGATAATCTTTGCTACAGGGTCATCGGGGTCTTTTATATTTCCGATAAGCCTTGCGCCAAAAGGGCACGCCTGAACACACGCGGGCTTCATCCCCTTTGTTATCCTGTGATAACAGAAATTGCATTTCTCGGCAGTTTTGTACACAGGATGAAAGAATCTCACTCCGTAAGGACAGGCCATAATGCAGTATCCGCATCCGATGCACCATTTTCTGTCTACAAGAACCACTCCGTCAGGAGCCTGGTATGTAGCGCCCACCGGACACACCTGCACACATGGGGGATTTTCGCATTGGTTGCAGAGTTTAGGCACAAAGTATGCCTTCTTTATATCCTCGTTTTTTATCTCCTGATATTTTCCAAGCCCCATATCAATCTTCGGTGTAGCAAAGCCGTCCCTTGCGCCCTTCGGTGAATCTGCAAACACCTGCCCGTCTTTTGTGACCACATATCTTTCAACCCATGTTCTCGTCACATTGGCGTCATAAGGAATCTCATTTTCGTTCTTGCAAGCCTTAACGCAGAAACCGCATCCTACGCACTTGTATGTGTCAATCAGGAATACCCATCTTACCCCGGGCTTCCCGGATTTATCCGCAAAAAGCTTTTTCGGATCTATTATCTCAAAAGCTGCAAGGGGTAATGCTGCGCAAGCGATTCCCTTGACGGTATTCTTCAGAAATTCCCGTCTATTTATCATTTCATCCCCTCCGGAGAAGGTTTATGCGGATTGTGACACATGACACATTCAATCCCGGCATTATGCCTGTCAGGGTCTATGCCTCTTATATTCGCCCTGTTGCTTGTAGGATACGGAAGATATGAGTGGCACCTGAGACACAGCCCCCTGCTTTTATCAATTGCAAGTTTCGCCGGATTCTCAGGATGGCCTAAAGCAGGGCCGTGGCAGTTCTCACACTGGATAATTGCATGGGGCGTTTTTTCAATGCTCTCATACTTGTCAGAATGGCATGTCTTACAGTATTCCCTGCCCTGATACTTAACCTTAACATTCTTCCAGTCTTCAATATTGCCCGCCCTGTACCAGCCATACATATAGCCCCTCTCATGCACGCCAAAATCCTTCGGTACATAAAAGGCTCTGATAACAAGCACAACGGCCGCCATACCGATTACTGCAAAGAGAGGCCGCCAGACATGATTTTTCATAATTGGCTACCCTTTCGCTTAATGCCCACAGTTAAATTATAGGCCATTTAAAACTATGAACCAATAAATTTTCTTGGTTCCCTATATTCATGGCACTTCACGCATTCTTTTTTGGCGCTTTCGTTTGTCACGCGCCAGGAATGAGGCTTATGACATTCCTTGCACTTCATCCCCATGCTCTTGACATGCAGTCCGTGCTTCCCAACATTCGGAATATTTACGTGGCAGTTCAGGCAATTACCCCAGTCGGGCCTTACTGCCTCGTGAGGCTTGTGACACTCGTAACAGTTGAACTGCATTGGAGCGTCAGCAGGCACCTTTATCTTTATAGCCTTTTTAACTGTTGCTGATGACGGCTGGAAAAACTTAACATCTATGGCGCCGTCAGCAATCAGCTCTTTTCTGACAGCTTCTTCTCCATGGCAGAAAAGGCATTTCTTCCTTCCCGGCCTTAAATCCTTTGTGCGGTCCGTATGACAGTTAAGGCAGGGGAGTTTTTCCATGCCTGTGCCGTGAACCTGCTTGTCTTTATGGCATGTATTGCAGAACCTTTCCTCCGGCAGGAACTGATGTATCTTATAACCGTGGCACTTTGCACATTCCACCTGTTCGGTGAACATATGTTTTGCATGGTAACGGGAACGGTTGATTTTCCGGGCTTCAGGATACTTCGCGTTTGTCTCCCAGTGGCAGTTAACACAGCGTTTCCACGGCACAATAATCTTGCCGTGTCTCGGTTCCACTTTCTTCTGCCCTAAAACAGCAAACCTGTAAAGCTGAACAACCTGGTCCTTTTTGGTGGAATGGTGGCACTCATGACAGTTGACTACATTATGTTTGCTCTTGGCCCATGCCTTGTTAGCGTCGTCATGAACATGGCAGAACATACAGGCAGCCGGGTCATGCTCAAAATAATCGTTTATCTTATAACCTACAAGGCCTACGCCTATTAAAAAAGACAAAAAAGCGATGGCCGTAATTATCTTGGCCTTACGCGAAACCTTCTCTGAATACCACTTAATCAACTTATCTAACAAATTGAATGGATTAAACATTAAAAACCCTCCGCTTTACTTTTGAATATTAATCTGCATGCAGCTTCAAGGCTGTTAAATCTAACACAAGAACAAACAAATGTCAAAAAATAGAAAGCGCCTTTAAAAATTCACCCCCTTCCCAAATCATTTTAAATGTGATAGCATTAAGAACACTTTTCCTGCTTGTCCCGTTTAGAGTTAAATCTCTAACGGGGCCTAATTCAAAACCGGGGGGCTTTAAATTTAATGGATGGACTTACCTACAAAAAGGCCGGCGTTGATATTGATGAGGGCGACAGGTTTATAAGCCTGATTTCTCCTCTCGCCAGAAAAACCTTCAGGCCCGAGGTCTTGACAGGAATAGGCTCCTTCAATGCGCTCTTTAAACTTGACACTGATAAATACAAACAGCCCGTGCTTGTCAGCGGCACAGACGGCGTGGGCACAAAGCTGAAGATAGCGTTCATGATGGACAAACACGACACAGTCGGCATTGACCTGGTTGCCATGTGTGTTAATGATATTCTTACAAGCGGAGCAGAGCCTCTGTTCTTCCTGGATTATTTTGCGACAGGCAAACTTAAGCCTGAAAAAGCGGCAGAAGTCATTAAGGGGATAGCAGAAGGATGCAAGCAGGCGGGCTGCTCTCTAATAGGCGGAGAGACTGCGGAGATGCCGGGCTTTTATCCTGAAGGCGAATACGACCTCGCTGGCTTTGCCGTGGGAGTGGTTGATAAGGATAAAATAATAAACGGTTCTGATATAAAAGAGGGCGATGTTCTCCTAGGGCTTGCGTCAAGCGGGCTTCACAGCAATGGATATTCCCTGGCAAGAAAACTGTTTTTTGACATAAAGAAAATGGACGCCTCTGCATATATCCCGGAACTCGGAACCTCTCTCGGAGAAGAACTCCTTAAACCGACAAGGATTTATGTGAAGGCATTTAACAGTATAAAAGCCAAAATCAAGGTAAAGGGCATGGCTCACATTACAGGCGGAGGCATTTCAGGGAATCTGCCGAGGATATTCCCTGATAGAGTAAGCGCCGTCATCAATGAACGCTCATGGACTCCCCCTCCGATATTTCACATCATAAAAGAGCTGGGCCAGGTGCCCCTTGACGATATGAGGATGACTTTTAATATGGGAATAGGGTATATTATTGCCATCCCCGGGGATGAAGCAAAAAATGCCATAGCTATTTTAAACGCAGCGGGGGTTGATTCTTTTGTGATAGGCAATATTGAGTCCGCCTCAGGCGGAGGAGGTCATGGCGTAAGATATGCATAAAATAAGATTTTTGCTTAAAAAGGCGTTTACTCCTATAACAATAATGATAATCCCCCACAGCAGCAGAAAACCTTTCAACCTTAAGATGCCTTCTATCGGCATATTCATTTCAATACTCCTGTGGCTGATTGGAACGGTCTATGTCTTCTCAATAGCTGTTGACAAGCTTGAATATTACAGGATGCAGGAGAAGGTGCAGTATTATTCCAGCCAGTTTACGGAAATGAAGTCAACAATGTCCGCGCTTAAAAAAGCGGAAAGTGAGTTCAGAAAACTCTTTTCTCTAAAGTCCAAAGAGAAGGTTCTTGAAAACGTGGACACATCAGACAGCGGCTCAATTGATATGGAGGCGCTCAAACAGCAGATAAAAAAGACGGTTGAAGACGTCGGCGATATAAGGGATTATCTGAGCCAGCAGAGGGACCTCTTTATGGCAATGCCCAAGGGCTGGCCCATCGTAGGAAATGTAACCTCACCCTACGGGAAAAGAAGGCATCCTATAACCGGCAAAGACGATTTTCATTCAGGGATGGATATAAGCGCCGCCCCGGGCAATCCTGTTAGAGCCACTGCTGACGGCATAGTGAGTTTTTCCGGATGGAACGGCGGCAGCGGCAACCTGGTAGTTATTGAGCACGGCTTCGGATTTTCAACCTTTTATGCCCATAACAAAATGACTGCGGTTAAGGTAGGCCAGCGTGTAAAAAAAGGGGACGTCGTATCCTATGTCGGCTCTACCGGAAATACAACAGGGCCCCATCTTCATTACGAAGTATGGAGAAACGGCAGCCCTGTTAATCCTAAATCTTTTATTGAAGGGAGGAGTTAACAAATGGGTTCAATTGGTTCAATGGTTTCAATGTTTTCAAAGAATACGGAAAGGCTTGAATCATTTATCGGCGTCAACAGTAATTTCAAAGGCGACATAAAGACACAGGGGACCCTGCGCGTTGACGGCACAGTTGAAGGCAATATTGAAACTGACTGGCTCATACTCGGAGAAACAGCGCAGCTCAGGGGCGATGCTTCAGCAAGGGGCATTATTATAGGCGGCAAGGTTGAAGGCAATATTAAGGCCACAGAGATAATAGAGATAAAGGCAAAAGGCGAAGTCCGCGGCGAGCTGACTACAACCAAACTTTTTATTGCGGAAGGCGCAATATTTGACGGGCGTTCCACAATGCACAGGGAAGAATCAAACGTAATTGAACTGCAGGCCAAGGAGAAGGCGTCTTAGGAATTTCATTTTTAGGGCTGTTATTCGGGATACCATCTCCTTACAACAAATTTATCTCCCTTGTCATCGCCCTTATAAGCATTGGCAGGCTGCATTATTTCGCTGACAGCCCTGACTGCGTTTAGCAGATTCTTGACATGCACCCCGCGTGAAATCGTGCTCTCAATCACCTCTCTGCTATTAAGGACTATGAGCACATGCCTTTTATAAACAATAAATAATATCCAGCGGCTTGAACTTCTTTGCTATTTCATCAGGAGACAGGCCTTTCACTTCAACAGGCATCCCGAAGAATAAGAGGGAATCTGTATTGCGGGGCGTATAGCCGCTGGTCGCCTCGTAAAGAAGCCCTGAACAATCAACGCCTTTCAAGGTCCACCTCTTCAATACATCCTCGGGCAAGGCCCCTGACGGTTTATAAAATTCAAGCAGCTCCGGAATTCCCTTTGAATAGTTGCCGCCCCACACATATATTGCCCCGAGCAGCTCAGGGGAAAGCAATCTTTTTATTATCGTGTTTTTGTCAGGCAGTTTCCTCCGGCGTTCCTGCGGCTTTTCAATCCTCTTCTCAACAAACCTGCTGTCTATGTAGTAACCGCTCTGTGTCGGATACGGATAATCCTCTGTCCGCACCTTGAGTATTTCATAACTGTTTTTTTTAATTGTTTGTTCTATAACGAATACCGTATCCGGCAAGGCAACAAATTCAACCTCTTCTATAAGATTTTTGGGGGTGAGCTTTAAGGTCCTTCCGTCACTGCCTCCGAATACAGATTGAAAATCTGGAGTGTTCAGAACAGGAGTCGGCAGGACTGCAACAGCATATTTTGCCTCTTTTGTCTGAGCGCCGGGGCTATTAGAATCCTGTTTCCAACACGAAATTATAGATAGACTTAATAGAACTATAACAAAAAACCTTGTCATCCCTTACGCCTCATGTCATTCCAGCTTGTCCAGTAACCCCTAACTCCCCCTCGCCCCCTCTTAATTTAAGAGGGGGTTGGGGGGCGTTAAGGGGGAAAGAGGGGGTTCAGAAGGATTGCCCCGATTTTATCGGGGCGAGAATGAGCGAAAGCGCTATATCCCGTCCTTTAAAACCTTATTCTGTAACTTCCTTCAGCCATTTCAGATAATCCTCCGGCCCTTCAACAATCGGCAGCGCAATAATCTCCGGCACAGAGTAACTGTGCAGTTCCCTGACTTTCCGTGAAAGGCTGTTAAAAAGTTTCTTTTGCGTCTTAACAATCATCAGGACTTCTGATTCATCCTCTACTTTTCCCTGCCATCTATATATGGACCTTAAATTCTTTACTATATTCACACAGGCGGCAAGCCTTCCCTCAACAAGCGCCCTTGCAATATTAGCTGCCTCATCCTCGCATGACACCGTGATGAAGACTACTATGTTTCCCATGGTTCATCCTCTCTTTACTTTTTAACTCTTTTCCCCTCGTATGACTTAACAAATACTGCAATTTCTTTTGTGAAGGTTTCAAAATCTTTTAGGTTGTTAATCGCAATACTGTAAAGTTCTTCGGGCGTGATCTCTCTATAAAAATGCACCATACGATTTCTATATCCTGCCATAACATAAAGAGTATCAGAGAGTTCTCTTGAAATAATCCCTCTTTCTCCAAGTTCTTTTGCTATAACCTTGTATTCTATTTCCTTAAATCCGTAAGTCTTAGCAAGGATATGCCTGCCGATATCAAAAACAGCCTCTAATGCCCTTCTGAGATAACTTTCTACAAAGGGAGGGTTTTTCTTGTCGCGCAGGAATTCCCCGACGCTCACTGTTGAAAAGGGCTTTAACTCCTTAAGGCAGGCCTCTATAAATCTCAGGAGTTCAAGAACCCGGGCTGTATTCAAATTCGCTATAACCATCTTCTATAGCCTCTAATATCTCACTGTCAAAGATTCTTTTCTTAAAGAGCAAATCCTCGGCCTGCTTCATTATTCCTTCTTCAAATTCATCTGTTAAAAACTCGTCTTTCTCATACACCCTGACGCCTTTTATTATCTCATACTGAAATAGTGTGTTTACCTCATGCATGAACACCAGGTCTATAGTAAAAGGCTCAAGAAGCTTTGAGAGTTCCTTATAAATTTCTCCATATAGCCTGATTGGTTCTGCTGGAAGCTTATTAAAGGCTACTGCAATATCAAGGTCGGAAAAGGCGTCGGGGATTACATCTTCGCCCTCTATATATCTTCTTCCCTGGTCTGCCTGAGAGCCAAAAAAATAAACAAGCAGACAATCAAACCGCCCGGCTATACTCCTTATGTCTTTATCCATGACTCAAGTATAGCATAAAATGCAACACACAAATGGCGCCACAGCTAAAATGAGCATGACGCCGTAGGCGCATTAAACCTTATCAGGATGGCGCGAGGTTATTCCGTAAGCCGTGAAGAAAATCCTGAACTGCTGCGGCGTCTGAATCCCAGCCCTTTCTAACAGGGTTTATTCTGCATTGATAAATTCCCCATCTTTCATAAGCATTGTCTTTGTGCCATTTTTATCAACAAGTATCACAGTGGGCATGAAGAACACAAAGTCCTGATGAAACGGCGCGCTGACATTTCCTCCGAATGAACTGTTGTCGCCAAGCGCAATATGAATCGTGCCGAGGATTTTTTCCGATTCGAGAATATTGTCGGGCCTTTTCGCCATATCATTGGTCCCTATGCCGAGTTCCGCTATATTTGCATTTTCCATGCGCTCTGACAGTTTCCCTCTCAGATAACCGGCGTATTCCTCGTCTCCCGATACTTCTTCAACAAGCCCGTTTTTTACTGTTAATGCCACCTGTGATTTCAAAGGCCTCGTTGGCGCCCACTCAATCACAAGCCGACCTTCTGCCGTGCCTTCCACCGGCGCAAGATATACCTCGCCTGCCGGAAGATTTCCGAATGCTCCCGGCGCTGTGAGAATCCCTGTATCTGATTCTGCCTTCCTGCCTTTTTTTGAAAATGAAATACGGGTGCCATTAGGCGTCTTTATCTCTACAACCTCCGCCTTATCTACAATTCTCGCAATGCTCCTGGTCCTTCTGTCAATCGCTCTCCAGTCCACATTCATTGCGCCCTCAAGCATCGCCGCATCAAACAAAGGCATGCTCGCATAACGTGTTTTGCATGTCCCTGTCAGAAGGTCTCTGAACCTCGTATGGCTTGTAGAATAATTTGAAAGCGCAATGACGGCATTCACAACAGACTTTTTATTACGGGCTGCAATCTCTCCTGCCCTTCTCATATCAGAATCATCAGCTTTTTTATTTATGAGACGGGCTAACAGCTTTTGCGCCTTCACCTCATTGAATGCCTTTTCGCCGAATGCCATTGCCCAAAGTTTCTGAGGAGGCTCTGCGCCGTGGCTGCCTGTGGCGGGATATTCGTGATAAAGAATCTTTTTGCAGAAAACTTTGCCTGTCTCGGCAATCAAGAGAGCTATGTCGCGCAGTCTTTCCCGTCTGCTTCTGTCCGCATCGTCAATGGATTCTCCATCAAAAGGGATATCTGTAAATATAAGAACACTCTCTGATTTCTTGACGCCGAGATTAACGCTGAATATGTTCCTTAGCGTCTTTGTCGTCAAATTTAATCCACTTTAATCCGCGGGGTTATAAATATGAGGAGTTCTGTTTTATCCTTGGTTTTAGTCTCTTTTTTGAACAGCCATCCGAGCCCAGGAATCTTGGAAAGCCACGGCACGCCGCCTTCACTCTCCGAGTCTGTCTCTGTATAGATGCCGCCGATTACTATTGTTTCGCCGTTTTTAACAATGAGATTGGTCTGTGTCTCACGGGTATTTTTGGGCGGAGTCCCCTGAACACTGCGGCTGAAGTCAAATATATCCCTGGTCATCAAAATCTTAAGAGATATCTGGTCGTCGTTTATTATTCTGGGGGTAACTTTCAACTGAAGTAGGGCTTCCTTTTCCGTAACGCTCGTAGTAGTTGTCGTCCCGGAGGTACTGGATGTAGGAACAAGTATGCCTGTGCCGCTCTTTATATAAGCCTCCTGATTCTCCAGGACCATTACCTTCGGGCTTGACAGAGTCTTGGCATTTCCCTCAGTTTCAAGCGCCGATATCTGCAAATCAAGTATTGCATTCTTCGCCAGAATACCTATGCCTATGGCTCCGCCAGAACCAAGCCCAACCGCTGCCGGAAGATTTACATTCAAAGCGCTTCCACCAAAACCCGCGCCGCCGGTTAATGGAGTGGTCCCTGTGGTTACAGTAGTAGTTCCTGTCGCAGTCGTTGGCAGCGCCCCTACTGTGCCGGTGCTGCCGCTGGCACCGCCGCCTGATGTGCCGCCGCCAAATACATAGGCGTCGCCGTTCCGATACATCGTGCCCCACTGTATGCCCAATTCCCTGCTTGCATTTGTGCTGACCTCAACAATCTTTGCCTCTATCATAATCTGCCTTGTCTTTACATCCACCTGTTTTAAAAGCTGCGTAACCCTCTCTATTGCAGACGGAATATCCCTTATAACTACCATATTACTCTTCGGGTCAGAGGCAATGGAACCCCTCTTGCTTAAGACCTTTGTAATTACGCCTTCAAGGTCTTTAGCGTTAGCGTAGTTAACAGTTGCCGTATAGGTCATAAGGTCTTCGTCTGCTCCTGAAGAAATCACTCTCACAACATTCCCGTCCTTTATGTATGCAAAGCCCTTACCCTTTAATATGGAGTCAATCGCGTCCCACAGGGGGACATTCCTGATGCTTACCGTAACCTTGCCTGTAACTGTTTCGTCAATGATTATGTTTATGCCGTGTTCCTGTCCCAGAGCCCTCAGGACGTCCCGCAGTTCAACGTCCCTTAATTCCATTGATATAGGAACGCCTTTTTCATTTGAGGAGGAATCAGAGGCAGCGTAAGACAGTGAACAGTGAACAGTGAATAGCAAAATAAGAGCAGTAGCGCAGAAGCGCAGAAGCGCAGCAGTTAAAGAAAAAGTCTTTGCAGTTGTATCTTCCTGCTGCTCTATTGCTCTATTGCTCTGTTGCACCCTTGACCCCTCTTTTTTCTGCATTCTCATTCCTTCGCCTCCTTCTCCTCTTTCTTATCTTTGCCCCTGTCATCCTTTTTTATTTGCTCTTTAAACTCATCACTGTCCTTGCCTTTGCCTTTATATGTATCTATTGTAAACTTTTCTACTCCAAGATAAAACCTTTTGCCGTTTTTTTCAAGTGAGACCCGGTCCTTCGCTATATTCACTATCAGAAAATTATCTACTCTTTCATGCTTCCTGTAAAACCCGCCGTTTATTATTGCCACCGCCTTCTTTCCGTCAGAAATAATACCGGTAATCTTCAAGCCTACCGGCATATCTTCTCTGAATGCCTTACCTTTTAGTTTTGCTATCTTGTCTTCATGACGGACAAACGGGTCCCTCCCCCATCTCTCTTTTACCGGTGCATGCAGCGCGTCAAGTTTTATATCCGAAAGGCTCTCAGCGTGTACAAGTGAGAAGTTAAAAGTGAAAAGTAAAATGAGCCCAGTAGCGCAGTAGCCCAGTAGCGCAGTAGTTAAAGATTTCTGCACTAAAGACTGTTGTTCTATTGCTCTGCTGCTCTGCTGCTCTATTTTGCATCCTCATTCTTTTTTCCTCAGATATGTCACTGCCTTCAGCAAAGCTACGCCTGAAGGATACAGCGAAGCGTTTGTCTCAAATTTAAGTTCCTGTATAAGAAATAATTTATGCCGTGTCTCAACATTCTTAATGAAGTCATACAGCTCCCTGAACTTTACCCTCAGTTCAATCTTTACCTTTAATTCTATAAACTTATCCTTATAGTTGAACCCTTCAGGAGCTATGGATACGAAATCAACATTTGCAATAGTCGCCTCCCGGCTTATAGCCGCTAACATGCCTGAGAGGTCTTCTGCATCCGGAAGCGTTATCTTTTCCACAACAGGCTCCTTCGGGATAGCAGTCTGCGACGCCAATGCTGCGTTTATCGCTTCAATCTCAATCTTTAAATTCTGAACCGCCTGCTTTTTGTTCTTAATTTGCAAGACTGACGGTGAATAAAGCAGCATATACGGAACAACAACCACTATTGCCACCAGATTTATCAGAACGATAATCTTTTCCCTCTGCGAAAGGCTCTTAAATTTTTCTTTAATGCTTTTCACGTCCATTTTTGCCTTCCTGTTTGCCGTATACTGTCTACTATATACTGTCTTTTCATGCCCATCTCATCTTTGCCTTCAGTTCAAAAGATATATCCTTGGCGCCTTTCTGCACAAAGACGATTTCAACATCATAGAAGTAGTGAGATGACTCAAGCGCGGATATCAAGTTTGCAACCCCGAGCTGCGTTGTTGAGAAGCCTTTTATATTCATGCGTCTTACGCCCTTTTCATCCCGAGATTCAATAGATGAAAGCCACACATCCTGCGGCACAATAACCGAAATGGCGCTGAGTGTCTGACTCCATCTTGGAGCCTTCTCCATTGCAATTAATATTTCCTTGTCCACCAACAAAGACGGACTCACTGCCACAGGCAGTTGCGGCTTTATCTTTTGCTGAAGTTCTGCTTTCTGTTTGTTCAGCCTGTCCATCTCGGCGCCAAGCTTCCTGGCGTCAATAATATTTACAAGCCAGAGTCCCAGGATTACAACTATATAAACTGAAAGCCCTGCAAGCAGATAATAAAACCGGCCTTTCCTCCCGGCAGCGCCTGCCTTCACCGCTGCAGGGAAAAGATTTAATGTTTCTTTCATGCGGCCCTCTTCGCCAGGCCGATTGCCACAGAAAATCTTGGGCCAAGCGGCCTCAGGCTCTCGTCCTTCATAATAAAGTTGTCAAAGGGGTTTGGGACAACAACAGGGATATCAAGCATCTGAGAAAAGTAATCCCGCACAGCATGATTTATGGCCACCCCGCCTGTGAGGACCACCTCGGGAAATACCTTTTCTTTAAAAGTTGCCTTGTAATAATCTATTGAAAGGAAAATCTCTCTCAGAAATTGATTTAAAACCTCTTTCATCCTCTCGGCAGGGCCGTCCATCAGAATATCATCAACCTCTCCCTCCGAGAGGCCTTCGCTGACAAGCTGATTCTTTATATGCTCGCCTCCCAGTTCAATGGTCCTCGTCAAGCGCAGGGATTCCGCCCTTATTATGTCTATCTCCATGCTTCGCGCGCCTATATCAAGCGCGATTATGTTGCCTGCGCCGTGAAACGGAAGCGCCCTTATAAGACACAAAGGATTTACATCAACTACTGCAACTTTAAGGCCTGCCTCCTTGAACGGAGCAACATACCTCTGAACATTTTTCCTCTCGGCGGAGGCGAAGGTAACAACAATGCCGTCCTGAACTGAGGCTGCTATATAATCATAGACAGCCTCTTCCAGCGGATAAGGCAACTGCCTTTTTATCCCCCACTTAACAGCCTCTTTTAATTCGCCCTTGGGCATTGGCGGAAGGTTTATTGTCCTTATGAACGAGAGGTGCCCCGGAATATGCACTACCGCATCTTTGCCGACAATATTCATCTCTTTGAAAAAGTTTTGAAGTCTGTTTATCAGGAGAGATTCATCTTCTCTGACAGAAGAAGGAATATCCATAAATGCGGCGAGAGAAATCCTTTTGCCGTTAAGTCCTATAACCTTAACAGAACCGGTGCCAAGGTCCACCCCTAAAGGAGGAGGCTTGAACAATCCAAACATTAACGCCCCTTGACCTTAAAATAATACGCCATGAAAAACAGAAAGAGCGAGGCGATGATAAGCGAAACTCCAAATCCAATCCTATATTTAAATGTAGTAATGTCTATCCGGGCTACCATCCTCTGAGACATTTCATTTATTTTCCTTAAAACCCCGGGAGCAAACAGCAGCAAAAGCCCCATTACACCGGCAAGAATACCTATCCATGTAGAATAATCAGCTAATTTCATAAATTTCCTGAGGCTTGAAAGCATCTTCTGATACCTCCTATAGCCTCGTATCCTACTAAATATCGGGTATGCTTTTGCATAATAATCCATCACTCCCTAATGTCGCATATGTATCGTAACTTATTCAGTATTTTCACAAGTTTTCACAGGTTTTGTTCAGCCAAGACAAAACCGCGGCAGATTGTATATAATGTAAAAATGAGATGCAGAGAATGTGAAGGGCGGTTAGCTCAGCTGGGAGAGCGCCACGTTCGCAACGTGGAAGTCGGGGGTTCGAATCCCCTACCGTCCACCATTTTTTCTTGCGCCTATTGACCTCTTTCATCTTAAACTCTATAATGTCTTAAAATTATCCGACCTGCCTGTGCCGCACGGCAGACAGGCAGAATGAGAGGCGCTATTCATGCAAAAAAAATTTTTTCTATTAGCAGTCCTGTTCGTTATTCTTGTTTTTAATCCTGCCTTCTCCGCAGATAAAAACAGCTTCCAGATAAAAAAACAGCCAGAGATACAGCAGGTAAAACCAAAGAAACCTGTCAAGATAAAACTGAAGCGCTCTGCGGAAGGGAAATATTCATGGGAGCTTTCAGGAGATGATACTGATGAAGTTGTGCGAGCGGACAGAAGATTGAAAAAATTGCTGAAGATAGAATGAAACACGGAATTATGTTATATTTACCCCGTAGGAATTTTTAACGTGGTGGAGGTTTTATGAAAATAGTTCTTGCATATTCCGGAGGGCTTGATACCTCAGTAGCCATAAAATGGCTTAAGGAGACCTACAATGCAGAAGTCATTGCTTTCTGCGCAGACCTTGGTCAGGGAGAAGACCTTAATGCCGTAAGAAAAAAGGCGCTGCTGACCGGAGCCTCAAAAGCCTATGTTGAAGACCTGAGAGAAGAATTCGTCAGGGATTATGTATTCCCCATGTTGCGGGCAAACGCAGTTTATGAAGAGACATATCTGCTTGGCACCTCAATAGCCAGGCCGTTAATTGCTAAAAAACAAATAGAAATTGCAAAAAAAGAAAAGGCGGATGCGGTATCCCACGGCGCTACTGGAAAGGGCAATGACCAGGTGAGGTTTGAACTCGCCTACTATGCGCTGAAACCGGACATAAAAGTAATAGCTCCGTGGCGGGAATGGCCTTTTAATTCAAGGCAGTCGCTAATCAAATATGCAGCAAAGCAAAACATTCCTGTCCCTGTAACAAAGGCTAAACCTTACAGCACCGACAGAAATCTCTTTCATATAAGCTATGAAGGCGGGATTCTTGAAGACCCATGGGCAGAGCCTCCAAAGGATATGTTTACCATGATGGTCTCTCCTGAAAAGGCGCCGGATAAAGTTGCGCATATTGAGCTAAGTTATGAGAAAGGAAACCCGGCTGCCATAAACGGCAAAAAGATGACTCCTGCAAAACTTCTTGAAGAACTGAATTCAATCGCAGGCAGAAATGGAATAGGCAGGGCTGATATAGTTGAAAACAGATACGTCGGAATAAAATCACGCGGGGTTTATGAGACGCCCGGCGGCACGGTTCTTCACATCGCCCACAGGGCCCTTGAGTCAATAACGCTTGACCGGGAGGTTATGCATCTCAGGGATTCATTGACGCCCAAATATGCCGAGTTTGTATATTACGGATACTGGTTTTCCCCTGAAAGAAGAATGCTCCAGACGATGATAGATGAGGCTCAGAATAATGTGACAGGCACGGTGAGGCTTAAACTTTATAAGGGGAACTGCCAGGTTGTCGGAAGGAAATCGCCAAAATCTCTTTATCAGCCCGAACTTGCGACCTTTGAGGCAGAGAAGGTTTACAATCAGAGGGATGCGGAAGGATTTATAAAACTCAATGCGCTCAGGCTGAAATTACTACGACTGGTGAATAGGTGAATTGGTGAATAGGTCAATGGGCAAATAGGTGAAAAGGATTAATGGAAACTGATAAATTATTTTTCGATTCACCGATTAACCGATTCACCAATTCACCGTAATAGAAATTTATGTCTGACCCTAAATTCTGGATTGCGCTGAGTGATGCGCCTGATATCGGGCCTGTGACGGCCAGGAAACTGCTTGCTATTTACAGAAAGCCAGAGGCCGTTTTTAAAACTTCATATAAAGAACTGTCCAATATCCACGGCATAGGGCCTGCAAAAGCAAAAAGCATAAAAGGATATTCAGAATGGGAAAAGATAGACGCCTGGCTTAAAAAACTTGACGCCGCCGGAATAAAAATAGTTACTTTTAGCGATAAGGATTATCCTGAAGCGCTGAAGAATATAGAAGATGCTCCGGTTGTGCTTTATGTGAAGGGAAGAATACAGAAGGAAGACAGATACGCTGTTGCAGTTGTCGGTTCAAGAAACTACAGCCCGTATGGAAAACTTGCCGCCGAAAAATTATCCTCCGAACTTTCCTCTATGGGATTTACCATCGTGAGCGGCATGGCCAGGGGAATTGATACGCTGGCGCACGCCGCCGCTATTAAATCCGGCGGCAGAAGCATTGCCGTTCTGGGTTCAGGGATTGATGTGCCGTATCCTCCGGAGAACAGAGGCTTAATGGAAAAATTAGCAGAGTCCGGGTATGTGATAAGCGAATTTCCGCCCGGCGCGCCGCCCGACAAAGAGAACTTCCCGAAGAGAAACAGAATAATAAGCGGCTTGTCTCTCGGGGTGCTTGTTGTGGAAGCCGCTGCTAACAGCGGCTCATTGATAACAGCAGGCTGCGCCCTGGAACAGGGGAAGGAGATATTTGCAGTGCCGGGCAATATTAATTCTGCAACCTCAAAAGGCACAAATGAGCTGCTTAAGAAAGGGGCAAAACTCGTGCAGAGCGCAGAGGATATAATAGAAGAACTTGCGCCGGTCCTGAAGGGATACATACGGACCAGAGAAAAGGCAGACATAGAGCTTACGGTTGAGGAAAAGAAACTTTGTGATATAATGACGGCAGAACCGAAGCATGTTGATATACTCTTAAGAGAAAGCAGGATGCCTGCGCAAACGGCGCTTGGAATCCTGCTCTGCCTTGAATTAAAAGGGATTGTGAAACAAACGGAAGGGAAAAAATTTTTCCTTGCATGAATAAAAGAATGGCGAATAGGTAAATAGGTTATTGGGTTTTTGGGTTTTTGCGATTCACCGATTAACCGATTCACCGAGATATTTTTTTGCTTTTTAAATTTTGTTTTTTGGAGGTAATTGAATAAATGAATTCCGTAGTTATTGTTGAGTCGCCTGCGAAATCAAGAACGATAAACAAAATTCTCGGGAAAGATTTTATAGTAAAAGCGTCTATCGGTCATATCCGCGATTTGGTGGAGGGAGAACTTGGAGTGGATGTGAACAACAATTTTCAGCCCAAGTATGAGGTCCCCGCCGAGAAAAAAAAAGTAGTAGCCGAATTGAAAAAAATTGTCAAAGGCGCGGATGTGGTGTGGCTCGCAACAGATGAAGACCGCGAAGGCGAGGCCATCGCGTGGCATTTGTCGGAAGTGCTGGGGTTGAGCGAGAATAAAACGAGACGCATTACTTACTCTGAAATTACGAAAGACGCAATTCAAAAAGCGATTAAAAATCCGAGAACAATTGATAAAAGTTTAGTTGACGCGCAGCAGGCGCGCAGGGTTTTGGACCGATTGGTCGGCTATGAGATTTCGCCAATCCTTTGGAAGAAAGTTAAGCCTGCGCTATCGGCAGGAAGGGTGCAGAGCGTTGCCGTGAGATTGATTGTGGAGCGGGAAAGAGAGATACAAAATTTCAAATCCGTTTCATCTTATAAAGTGTCGGCTGTTTTTCTGAATGAGAAAAATGAGATAGTGAAAGCGGAACTGCCGAAAAAGTTCCAAACCAAAGAAGAGGCGAAAGCATTCCTCGAAAAGTGCAAAGGCGCGGAGTTCTCTATTGCCGGCATAGAGACAAAACCCGCAAAGAAATCTCCATCCGCACCTTTTACCACTTCAACGCTTCAGCAGGAGGCGGGAAGAAAATTCGGATACTCGGTTGCGCAAACCATGCGGATAGCGCAGGGGCTTTACGAGAGCGGAAAGATAACCTACATGCGCACGGATTCGGTAAATCTCTCCGACACTGCGCTGGGACAAGCGAAGAACGAGATTGAAAAATTGTACGGAAAAGATTTCCTGAATATCCGCCGTTACAAAACCAAGAGCAAAGGCGCACAGGAGGCGCACGAGGCCATCCGCCCGGCTAATCTCGGCGTTTACGAAATTGAAGGCGACGCGCAGGAGCGGCGCATCTATGACTTGATATGGAAAAGAACTATTGCCTCACAGATGAGCGATGCGCTGCTGGAGAAAACCACAGCGGCCATCCGCGTGTCAACAACTGAAGAAAAGTTCGCTGCCCAGGGAGAGGTTCTGAAGTTCGAGGGATTTCTCAAGGTGTATCTCGAGGGAAAAGACGAGGAAAACGAGGAAAATGCGGAAGGCGTCCTGCCTCCTTTGAAGATTGGCGAGAAGCTCTCAAACAGAGAAATAACTGCAGTGGAACGGTTCACTTATCACCCGCCCCGCTACACCGAAGCCACGCTGGTGCGTAAACTGGAGGAACTCGGCATCGGCAGGCCTTCCACCTATGCTCCAACCATCTTCACCATTCAAAAGAGAAATTATGTAGTGAAAGAAGACCGCGATGGCGTGAAGAGGAATTTCAGCTGCCTCACGTTGAAGAATGGGAATATCATTGCAGAAGAAAAATCCGAAAACACAGGCGCTGAGAAATCAAAGCTCTTTCCCACTGACGTCGGCATGGTGGTGAACGATTTTCTGATGGATAATTTCAAAGACATTATGGACTTTAATTTCACGGCAAAGGTAGAGGAGGAGTTTGACGAAATTGCCGGGGGAAAATTAGTGTGGACCAAGATGCTTGCGGAGTTTTACAAGCCCTTTCATAAAACCGTGGAGGATACAGCGGAAACATCCGCGCGCCAGAGCGGAGAGCGTGTGCTCGGCAAAGACCCTGTAACGGGAAAACAGGTGCTTGTGCGGCTCGGAAAGTTTGGGCCTATAGTTCAAATCGGGCGTCAGGATGACAAGGAGAAACCGCGCTATGCTTCGCTTCGCAAGAATCAGCGCATGGACGCCATCACCTTTGAACAAGCCATGGAGCTATTTAAGCTCCCCCGCAGCCTCGGCACGCACAAAGGCGATGAGGTGCTCGTGAATATCGGCCGTTTCGGGCCGTACATAAAATATCAGGGCGGATATGTGTCCCTCCCGAAAGACGAAGACCCGAACACGATTTCGCTGGAAAGGGCAAAGGAAATTCTGAACGGCCCCCGCCTGCCCAAGGTATTGGGCCAGTTTCAGGATGAAGACGTCATCGCGGCCAAAGGGAGATTCGGCCCGTATGTGAAATACAAAAACATCTTTGCGTCCCTCGGCAAAGGGGAAGACCCGCTTTGCGTAACGCTGGAGCGCGCCATTGAACTGGTGACAGCGAAGGAGAAAAAAGAGCTGGATAAAATCATTAAAGCGTGGGCTGAGGATGCTCGGGTGCGCGTGGTGAACGGCAGATACGGCCCGTGTATTCAGTCCGGGAAAAAATTCTTCCGCATCCCTGCGGGCAAAAAGCCGCAGGATATTACGCTGGAGGAATGCCTGTCCCTGGCGGGATTAAACGAGGAAAAGAAAAAACCCAAAGCTGCAAGCGCAAAGGGAAAAACGAAAGCCAAAACCCGCAAGACGGGATAAAGTAAAAGCTTCTTACCTGTCTGCGTGCAAACACCTGCCCCTCCTTAACTAAGGAGGGGAGTTAGGATACCCACTTGAAATGAGAAAGAGCCTCAATAAAAGACCCTTGATTATAGGCGTCGGCGGCAGCCACAGCGGAGTCGGCAAAACAACGGTAGCAGAAGCGCTGCTTAAACACCTTACAAATCCCCCCTCACCCCCCTTTACTAAAGGGGGGATGGGGGGATTATGGGGCGCAATCAAATACACAAAAACTGTCATTTACACCTCAATAATTGACGACCCGGAGACACTATCGCAGGAAAGCAAAGATACTGCAAGGCTCATCAACGCAGGCGCCGAAAAAACGCTGTGGGTTCAATCGCCTCCGGAAGAACTCAAAGAGGTTCTTCCCATAGCTGTTGACAGGCTTTCCAATCTCAGAGGGATAATAGTGGAAGGCAACAGCGCAATTGAGTTTTTGAAACCTGATATTGTAATATTTGTATCTGGAAGGCATGGCGGCGCTTTGAAGAAAAGCGCTGTAAGAGTTCTTGAAATGGCAGATATAATTTTATTTCAGTATGAACCTTCCATGAAACTGCCTGCAAAGGCAAAGAGCTTTAAAGTTGTTTTTGAACCGGCATCGGGATTTGATGAATGCCTAAATTACATACAGAAACTGCTAAAATGAGAGACGAATGAAAAACAGGATAGAAGAAACAATTAAAAGAAAGGCCGTCAAAGGCAGGCTTTCATGCAGCGCTGCAAGGAAAATTGCCGAGGAGGCCGGGGTGTCCTATAAAATTGTCGGCGAGGCCGCTGACAGGCTCAAGATAAAAATCACTAACTGCCAGCTTGGTTGTTTCTGATGACTACACTCTTTTTTGAACTTGCCCTGACATTTTATTTTACCGCGGCAATCATCAGCGTTGTAGAACTCTTCAGGAGTTCAAAGACAACGACAAAGGTAATGCTGCTCTTTGTTGCGGTTGGTTTTATTCTGCACACTGTAAGCATCGTCCTGCGTTATGCTGATGCAGGCCGCATGCCGGTAGTAAATCCGCATGAGGCAACGTCATTTTTTTCGTGGTGTATAGTGCTTTTATTCCTTATCCTGGAATTCAGATACAATATTGGGCTGCTCGGTTCATTCATCATGCCTCTTGTCTTTGTCCTGATGCTCTCATCCGCAATGCTGCCAAGAGAGATTAAGCCTTTAAGCCCCGAACTCCAGAGCTACTGGCTCAGCATCCATACGCTCCTTGCATTCATAGGCAATGCGGCATTCGCAATGGCAGCAGGCATAGGAATCATGTATCTGATTCAGGAGCGTTATGTAAAATCAAAACACCCCAGCGGGCTGTTTCAGAGGCTGCCGAGCCTTCAAATCCTGGACGAGATAAATTACAGGCTGATAACAATCGGCTTCCCTCTGCTTACGCTTGCAATCATAACAGGAGCGCTCTGGGCGCAGAGCGCCTGGGGAAGCTATCTGAAAGGAGATTTCCGTGTGGTATGGGCCATTATCACCTGGCTTACATACGCCGTAGTTCTGCACACGCGGCTTTTAGCGGGCTGGCGCGGGAAAAGGGCAGCGATACTGTCTATTATCGGGTTTCTTACAATCCTTATCGCATTCTTCGGGATTAAATTACTCGGAAAGGGTCTTCATGTTTTTCTATGAATATTCTTGTTGTAGGACTAAATCATAAAACTGCTGATGTAGACATCAGGGAAAGACTTACCTTTAACGGGCAGAAACTTGAGGAAGGCCTCCGGAGGATTAAAACCCTTCCCGATGTAAAAGAGGCTGTTATTCTCTCAACCTGCAACAGGGTTGAAATCTATACTGTTGTAAGCAGCGCCGCAGCCGCGCACGAATCAATAAAGAATTTCATCTCGGAGTTTCACGGAATTGACAGGAGCGCGCTCGAAACAACGCTTTACGCATACGAAGGTATAAATGCCGTCAGGCATATCTTCAGGGTTGCTGCAAGCCTTGACTCAATGATTGTCGGCGAACCCCAGATACTCGGGCAGATAAAAGACGCCTTTGAATTTTCTCTCCGAAAAAAGGCCACGGGAATTCTCCTCAATAAACTCATGAAAAAGACAATCTCCGTAGCCAAGCGGATACGCACAGAGACAAAGATTGCCGAAAATGCGGTGTCAATAAGTTTTGCCGCAGTTGAGCTTGCAAAAAAAATATTTACAGACCTTTCATCAAAATCATTCATGCTCCTCGGCGCAGGAGACATGGCAGAACTGGCCGCGCGGCACCTCGCCAATAGCGGGGTCAGAGACGTCATTGTAGCAAACAGAACCTATGAAACAGGCTGCGAACTTGCAAAAGAATTCAACGGCAGGGCTGTAAGATTTGAGGATTTTATGCATGAGATGGTCCATACGGATATTGTGATATGTTCAACCGGCGCATCAAAATACGTGCTCATGAAAGAGCAGATGCAGAAGGTCATGAAAGAGAGAAGGCAGAAACCTGTATTTATCATTGACATATCTGTTCCGAGGAATATAGACCCTGAGATAAATAACATAGACAATGTGTACCTTTATGATGTTGACGACCTGCAGGGCGTTGTTGATACAAATGTACAGGGAAGACAGAAAGAAGCAGAAAATGCCGAAGTAATAATAGCAGAGGAGATAGAAACCTTTCAGAAATGGCTGATATCGCTTGATTCTGTTCCAACTATCGTGGCCCTGCGCGAAAGGGCTGATGCTGTTAAAAAAGAGGAGATTGAAAAACTTCTTAACAAACTGCCTGCCCTCGGTGAAAAAGAAAGAGACGCCGTTGAATACATGGCGTCCGCAATTATTAACAAACTCATCCACCCGCCAACCACGGCATTAAAAGAAGACTCGGAAGACAGAGACATCCTCATAGCAGCAATCAGAAAACTTTACGGCTTGGATGAGAAGGGAGAGTAAGACTGATCGGAACTATGTCGTTTATCAAACCGGCAGTCTGTGTACCTTTCTAATCGCCAACCATTATACAAGTACATAATAGACTGCCCGTCCTTTGCTGCCATAATACCAACACCTTTGCGGTAAAAAGTCCCCTGACCATGTCCCTTATTTTTCCGCTCATTTCAAATACTTCATCCTTTCTATAATCTCTTCTGGAGATGGCAGATATTTTTTTAGTTCACGAGGCAGCCTTTCCGTCAACTTATAAGTAGATATGCCTATCGGCTTTTTCGTGTCCTTCAGCGCATACTCAACGATTGTCCGGCTTTTGTCTTTGCATAATATAATTCCGATGGAGGGATTCTCATCGGGAAGCTTCGCCATATCATTCAGGGCGGAGAGATAAAACTGCATTTTCCCGGCATATTCAGGCTTAAACGCTCCGACTTTCAACTCTATTGCAATGAGGCAACGCAGTTGCCGATGGTACAACAGCAAGTCAATAAAAAACTCTTGCCCGTCTATCTCCAGCCGATATTGATTGCCCACAAAAGCAAAATAGCCGCCCATCTCTATCAGGAATTTTCTCACATTTTCAAGGAGCGCCAGTTCAAGCTCTTTTTCGGAATGCTCTTCTCCGAGTTCCAAAAAGTCAAATGAGTATTCATCCTTAACCGCCAGCTTTGCCTGATGACGATATTTTTCCAGAACGGTTTTGTCAAAGCTCGTTTGATTCGCCATATACCGTTCAAATGCGCCGGCTTCAAGCTGATTTGTCAGAACATCTTTTGTCCATCCGAATCTTTTTGTTATCTTGAGATAAAACTCGCGCCGGATGTCGTCTTTGCAACGCTCCATGATAATGACATTCTTCGTCCAGCTAATTTCTCGCACCATTGGTGCGAGTTTTTCATTAGGATTGTATGTGAGATAGAAATTTCGCATTCTCCAGAGATTTGCGCTTGAAAATCCCTGCATCCCCGGAAACTCTTTTTGCAGGTCTTTTGCAAGTGTCTCCACGACTGCCTTGCCCCAGCTAAGCTTTTCCTGCTTTGTAACTATTGATCTGCCTATGTCCCAATACAGATTTATAAGCTCTTTGTTTACAGCCTTGAGAGCGTCATATTGAGCTTTATATATTCGCTCTTTTATCTCTTTTAGAAATGTCTTGTATTCGGCAGTTACTACTGATGACATTTAATTGTCTCCATTTTTCTTGAAATATTCAACTCTGCCTCGGGCAGGTTTGAATTCTATATTTTGCGATTCAAGTGATTTTATCGACTCGTCGATTCGCCGAGGCGAAAAGCCATATTTATTTTTTCCGTCATAATTTTTCAGGCTGCGCTTCTTCATGACTGATAATAGGGATGTGTCCCCCATTTATTCCGAGAGCTTAGAATTCATTTTTTAATCCAGCCTATTATATTTTCAGAATAATCGTTCCTGTTTCTTCTTCGCCTCTCGCGCAGAGACCCCTGCTGTATCTCTCTTGAGATTTACAATTGAGTTAATATCCAAATTTGTTTTTTCTTTTATATAGGCAGCACGGAGAGCATCAAAATAAATAATGTTCCAGTTCTCAGTCTCAAAATGCTCCCTGAATAAAGGAGAGGTCATTTTATTATGTAGTTGGGCTTCGCGTTCTTCAGGCAATACCATAAATTTATCAACCGAGGCATCCACATTTGAGCCTCTCATTATCGCGCTCATCATACTCGTTGTTGACTCTACCTCAAACACAGCAGCGACCTTATTGCCTTTTATCCATAGCAAGTCAATATTCTCAACAACATCCTGATTTTCAGCATTATCAACTTTAAAGCGTTTTAAGGTCATATACTCGGATAATTTCTTTCCCTGAGAAATAATGCTCTGGTCTTTCTCATATTGCTCTCTTTTACCGACCCAGATGTCAAACCCCTGCTTTTTCCCTATTAATGCCAGCATGGCTATCATCTCGCTATGCTCATTCACTCGCTGCTGGATTTCAGGTTTAAGCATCCAAAACCCGCCGGAAACCTGTCGTGCATATATTTTTAGGGCATCCATAATGCTTGTGCTATCAGAAGTTAATGAATTGGGAAACTCTGTGCTGACAGCATCCCATATCTCTGTAAAAGTGACCTTGCCTTTTTGATGCAGCTTTCTGTAAACAGTCTGCTCCACTCTTTCAGTCAAAGGAATCTCATTTAATCGCCGAACAATTGAAGTGTCTTTAAACCACCACAATTTACCCTCTGCCCCGCCAATTTTTGTAGGCAGAAGCACAAATTCTTTTTCAAGATGATTTTTTAAAACTGTATTGATATCAAGACCGGTATGGAGGCTCGAAAAAAAGCCTTGCTTTGCAAGGACAGGGTCAATGTAGTTTATGATGATTGTATATGGAGTAGGCTCTGCCCTTTCTGCAAGAAGAGCAACGGTTGTATCAATAACAATGTTTTCAAATCTCGCCTCATCTATCTCTTCAGGATGAGACACTTTAGATTTTGATGACGGCTTATTAAATCTCAGATAGAAATCACCCTGTGCAGAACCAAAAGGCTGGAGTAATGACTTTGCAGATGGCCGTGCAAGTTCCTGATGGTGTATCTTTTGTAATTCAAACCCTGAAAAGACACCTGCCCGTATCGTTGCATTACGAACTTTGAATGTTGGGTTATGGAATGTCAGTGTAAGATACCTGTCAGACTTTAAGACCTTAAACATGCCCTGAAAGCTTGATGAAAGCAAAGAATGATAAACATTAAAATCTTTATGCTGCCGCTCATTCCTGATAATCTCATCCGCTACTATGCCTTTAAGATAATCACCGTTCATTTTCAGCCATGAAACCCACATGTATGATAATTCTCCATATTGAATTGAGGCATCATAGGGCGGGTCAGTAAAAATATAGTCAACAACTCGCTCCGGCATTTTCTTCATTAGGTCAAGACATGAGCCATTATAGATGAAAACATCTGCTTTGCCGGAAATAACCTGTTCAAATGAAGACCCTATTTTTATATCCTTGAAAAGCTTATTAGATTCAGCCTTAGCTTTCATAAGACCTTGATGTCCATTGATTGCACTCTCAAATCTATCCCAAACATTCAACTCCATGAATTCACTTGCAGACCAGTAACTATGCTCATTCCAGACAGAACTGAAGGGCCGCGTTGGTCTGACGGGCATCATCTTTGTACACAAATGACTCATAGACGAAAATCCTATTTGCAAGAAATCTTTCAAGTTTTTATTTGATTCTTCTTCTATAGCCTCCATTAGCCATGCGAGTGCCTGAAGGTTGCGCTTTGTGAAAAGCTCGTCAACTGAATCATATTTTTCTTTTTTAACAAATGGCCTACCATCAGGATAGTAAAACTTATTTTTGGGATACCACTCCTTAATTTTCTTAGTTTCGTTTTTTTCAAGCAGGTCTTTATCAAACTTTGTTAATTTACAATCCTTCTCCTGCCTGTCCTCACAATTAGGGCAGGACTGGTAACGAATCTCTATGCATTTATCTTCTTTCCATATGGCACAACCGGAAATAATCTCTTTACCACAATTCCTGCACTTTGTCAGATAGAGGTTTTCAATCTTGCTTTTAACTTTTTTCCTAACACGTTCAAATGCCTCGTGTAATTCAATTTGATCAACAGGTTTTATGGTTAAACGGATAATCTCTGTTGCGATAGGGTTAAGGTCACAGACAATAGCTCGCCGTCCATTTTTTAATGCCTCCATCGCAGTAATCCCGCTTCCTGCAAATGGGTCAAAAATTATTCCATCTTCAGGGCAGTATGCCTTTATAAATTCTCCAACTACATTCCACGTTTTTCGTGACCAGTATTTGTGCCATAGATACATGGAAGTGTGAGCTAACGGCGGGATTTGACGATTGAGATGCTCTATATGTGATTTATCGGATGAACTTGATTTTACACCCCTGTCTGACTTTAATCTATTCCGCTTCAAGAAGTTTCACCATCCTTAGAACTATTTCATATGCAGCAGCTATTCTAACTATCTTCACATCGCCCAGTCCTCTAATCCTTGCCATATCTGAAAGTTTAACGCCCATCATTCCGCTTAAAGAAGTATACTTTTTGAGCAGTTCTTTAGCAAGGGCTTGCGGAGTTTTATCTCTGTATCCGCTGACAATCAAAACGGCAAGGAGCTTGTTGTCAGAATAGTCAGGAAGTCCAATTTTGACTTTTTTGACTGCCGGAAGATTCCAGTTGTTTTCCTTAATGATACGTTTGCATATCTCGTAAGGCGCTGCGATTCTCTTAATCTTGCCGTTCTTCAGTCCCTTAATCCGAGAAAGCTCTTCAAAAGTTTTGCCCCAAAGTCCGTATATACCGAAATAATTATCAAACAGAGCTTTTGAGATATCCTGTGCTGTCCTTCCTTTATATCCTGTGCTTATAAGTATAGAGAAAAGCTCGTCTTGATTTAAGCTTTGAGGTCCGAGTTCTATAAGCTTTCCGCCCGGATGTTCCCATGTTTTCATAGAAACCTCTTATTTAAACGCATGGCATAATTTTATACGCATCAAGGCGATATGGTCAATAAGAAAGGCAGGATAAGAAAAGCCCTACACCACCATCCACTGCTGCGGCAGGAATAATCTCTCATAAGTCATCATCGCAAACCTGTCAGTCATCCCTGCAACAAAGTCGCAAACCATCCTGTGTTTGTTCAGTTTCTTTTCTGCGGGAATATTCTTAAAGACCTCTTCAATATGTTCAAGGTAATACTCGTATAAATCCCCCAGTATTTTTTTTGCCTTCCTGAACTCTATTTTTGTAGTATCGCTCTCATACACATGCTCATAAAGAAAATCTCTCAGCATATATGTCGCTGATGACACCTCAGAACTCATAGAGAGCCTTTCAAGCCCTGTCTCAAGGGATTGATAGACACAGTCCTTTACCATTCTGTCTATCCTCCCTGAATGTGTATCACCGAGAATGCCGACAATCTTTTTTGGAATGTCGGTTCTTTTTAGAACCCCTGCCCTTATCGCATCGTCCAGGTCGTGGTTAACATAGGCGATAGTGTCCGAGATGCGCACCACCTGCCCTTCAAGCGTCTCCGCCATCTCTGCCTTTGTTTCCGGAATAATTATTCCCTTGCCTTTTGAATGTTTTACAATGCCGTTTCTTACCTCGTAAGTGAGATTCAAGCCCTTTCCGTTCTGCTCAAGAAAATCCACTACTCTCAGGCTCTGTTTATAGTGTTCAAAACCTCCGGGATGTATTTCTCTAAGTATGGCCTCGCCTGCATGTCCGAACGGCGTGTGCCCGAGGTCGTGTCCGAGCGCAATCGCCTCTGTTAAATCTTCGTTTAATCTCAATGCGCGTGAAATAGTCCTGGCAATCTGTGAAACTTCAAGAACATGGGTTAGCCGCGTCCTGTAGTGGTCGCCTTTAGGCGCAAGGAATACCTGTGTCTTGTGTTTTAATCTTCTGAAGGCCTTTGAATGGATAATCCTGTCCCTATCACGCTGAAAGCAGGTCCTTATCTCGCCTTCTTTTTCAGGCTTCATCCTGCCTTTGCTGTTTGAGCTAAGACATGCCTTTGGGTGAAGGGTCTTTTTCTCAATCTCCTCTGTCTGTTCGCGGATGGTCATAAATGAGTCAAATCATTTATTTGCAGAGTTAATGCCGCTCAATATCTGCTCAATCTGCATTTTAAGTTTCGGTATCTTGTCATGTATAACGCTCCATACAACATCCCATTTTACGCCGAAATAAAAGTGGATAATTTTATCCCTCATGCCCGCAATGTTTTTCCACTCAATATCGTTATGTTTATTCCTGAACTCATCAGGGAGGTTCTTGGCCGCTTCACCGATAATCTCAATGTTGCGTATAACCGCATCCTGAGTCTTTGTGTCTTGTAAAAACATCTCATATTTCATCTTACCGATATATTTCTCAATCCGCTCCGCAGCCTCTTTGATGTCGCTGATGAATTCTTTATTGCCTCTCTTAGACATAAATGGCGCTCTGCTTAATTTTATCGGCAACTTCTTTGACCCTTATTGTTTCTATACTTACAGGAGTTAAAATATCCACTTTTTCTCCGAATAAGTTTTCAAGATATGAAGATAAACCCATAAAATTGTCAAAGTATCCGGTTAGATTAATATCAAAAACCGTCCTGTCAAATTCAACGATGAGGTCAATGTCACTTCTTTTTTTTTGCTCCTCTCTGGCGTAAGAGCCAAATAGTCCTATCTTTTTAACTCTGTATTTCCTCAAAATATCCCGACGCCCTCTCAGAAGGCTTAATATTTCTTCACCGGTTAAAATCTTTTTATTTTTCGCCCTTGCCATTCATGCCTCCACTGAAACCTCAAACCTTTACGCCTAATGATAACATCTCTTTAACTCCTTTTCTATCCTTAGAAAGATGTCAAACTAAGACTATGCAATATACAAAAACCTTTTCTTAAACTCCTTCACTCTCATATTCGCCGAGACTGCTATTTTTTTGATATTCTCAGGTTTAAAGTCTTCTTTCTCCAGTCTCATCATATATTCCCTTCCGACAAGATACGTCTCGGAGGTTATGTCAACATATCTCATCTTCGGCTTCCCTGTCTCAGGCTCAAACATCTCGCAGAAAGGCACTGACTTAAGTTTGCCCTCATAAAAGACTATCATGGAGCCTGTGCCGCCCATCAAGAGAAATTTCACCGCGCCGTATCCGAGGTTCCTGGTATATTCGGCGTCAAACGGAATCGGGTTTGCAGCCCTGAGTTCATAGCCTATATTTTTATCAACGATTGTAACTTTTATGCCCCGGCCTTCAAGGCTTTTATTCACAAGCATCTTCATCACCCTTCCAAGCTGAATCTCGGAGAGCCTCACCCTGCCTGTCTCATCCTTCTCCACACATTCATGCCTCAAAAGCTCTTCAGGGTCAAACTTGTTTGCAATCCCCTCTGCGAGAACGGCAACGCCGTAATCCTTGCCTATTGAAAGCCTTTTGATGATAGAGCCTTCAAGTATGTCAGCGACTTTTTTTAATGAAAGTGTTTCTTCCCTGAATTCTTCCGGTATTAACGTAACTGTCGCGCCTGCCGCCTTCCCTATGCCGAGCGCAAGATGTCCGGTGTATCTGCCCATCGCTGTCACAAAATACCACCTTCCTGTGGCCCTTGCATCTTCAAGAATATTTTCTACGATTTCAACTCCCCAGTGCCTCGCAGTCTCAAATCCGAATGTCGGCATTCCGCCGGGCATAGGCAGGTCATTGTCTATCGTCTTTGGAACATGGACCACTGCAATGCCCCCTTTCGCCTCTTTTTCTATCCATCTTGCCATATAAAGGGTTCCTTCGCCGCCGATTGTAATAAGATACCTCGCCTTGAGCGCTTTCAATGTTGACATAAGAACCCTGAAGCGCTCTTTCGCTTTTTCAGGAAAATCTCTTGATGTTCTCAGGATTGAGCCGCCTGTGATGTGGATTTTGCTCACATTATCAAAGGTAAGTTCTAAAGCCTTCTTCTTATCGCCTGCGAAAAGGCTCTTGAATCCACCGACTATGCCGATGACCTTCTTGCCTTTTTTTATTGCTTCAATCGCAGCAGCGCTTATAACCCCGTTTATCCCCGGCGCCGGACCTCCTCCGACAACTATTGCAATTGTTTCTTTCATAACTCTTTTTTCAATAACTCAGGTATCTCTTTCTTTACATTCACAGGTCTTACCGTCCTCTTGACAATATCCTGAGTATTGCCTACTTTCAACTTGTCAAATAACAGTCCAAACTTGTCTTCAAGTTCCTTCATTATCAGCGCCTTGATATTTGAAGGCAGGTTCCACCACTTTTTCTTTAAAGGGCCAAAACCCTTCTTCCTGGTGCTGTAAATAAACTGCTCTTCTGTCTGTCCTTCTTTCCGCTCCTTTGCATATTCGGTCTTTATGAACTGATAGACTTCATTCCTGAATTCTGAAGGCAAGGACTTGCAGTCATACATGATATTCTGAAACCCTGTCGCAAGATGCACCTCTGATGTGCCTGTCTCAGGGAACATGTGGAAGGCCTCTTCAGGCAGTGTTGACGCTCCATGCTGAACACAGCCTGAAAGGCCGTATTCTTTCCTTGCCATATCAGACAGCGTTCTCAGAGTGTCAAAATCAATTTTTACCTTTGCGAGAGTCCCGTCTGGAAGCACAACTCCGCCATGCGTTGTGCCTGTCTGCACACTGAGCTTGCTCAATCCCTTGCCTGCCTTAAATGTTTCCTTAAATCCATCAAGATATGTCCTGAGTTCATCGGGGCTGCTGTTCTTCCCTCCTATCTCTCCTATCTCTCCGCCGATAGAAACATTAATGCCTTTTGGCTGGATTTCCCTTATATGCGCGCCGAGCTCCGCGGTCTTTTCAAAATTCGGCCTCTGCTGTTCTTTTGTTGAGGGCTTTTCAAGGTCAACAAGCGTTGAAGAGTCAATGTCAATGTTATAAAACTCCGCTTCCACCGCCTCTTTTATCAAGCCCTTTGCATAGTCTGTTTCAGGTTTCGGGTCAGCAAGATAGTTTTTTCGGACAAGCTGAAAATGGTCTCCCTGCACAAACACGGGCCCGCTGAACCCTTCCTTCACAGCAGCGGCAAGCACAACAGTGGAATACTCAAGCGGCCTTTGTTTTGTATAGCCTATCTCTGAACGCGCAATCTCAAATATTAATGCGCCGGCATGTACCTGGTTTGCCTTTCTGAAAATAGCCTTTGCGGCGTCATAGGTAAGCCCCCTGATATTGATTGCAGGCACAGTAAAGCCCGGATAGCTCCTCCCCATTTCTTCATAGAGCCCCTGTATTGAAGCTGGGACGGCGCCTGCCGCCTTTGCAGCCTCTTTTATTAAAAGAAAAAGCGCAAGCTGTCTGTCCTTATCTTCCGTGAATACCGCTTCATAAATAAGCTCATCCATTATTTTTTGCAGCCCTGCCTTATCTTTCAATTCCAGAATGCCCTTGTTGACAGAGAGAATGCCCTTCAGCCCTTTTAAATCCATCTTACCCTCCTGTAGATTTATAAAATAAATTTTAACTAATACAAACGCAATAAGGCGTCATTGCGAGGAGTGAAATGACGAAGCAATCTCGTAATCCTTGCGTAAGATTGCCACGCTCCTGTTAGTCGCTCGCAATGACAATGTAAAAACATTTATTACTTTTATCACAATATGCAAAGTTCAGAAATCACTCAGGAGTCAGTTTCGGCGCGCCCCCGGTATTTGAAAGCATGACTGCTGTTTCCTCATCAAGTTCTCCTGTTTTAACAAGCCCTTCCCTTTCCTGAAATTTCATCAAGGCCTGTTTTGTCCTCGGCCCCGCTTTCCCTGTTACGGGATAGTCGTACAGGCCGCGCGCCTTTAACTCCTGCTGGAGCAATAAAACCCTGCTGTTGCCTTTATATCTGTTTTTGTAAAATACAACTCCCTCTGTAATCATGTTCTTGAATGTTTTTACCGGCAGGATATTCTTTCCCTCTCTCGGGTCTATGAGCAATGCGTCATTTCCCACAACCCACCTGAGAACCACGCACTTGTTTGTCTTCCCCTGCTTCATATACAGGATAGACGGCATATTGAATTTCACCGCCTTATCAATGTCGCTGCCGAGTTTATAAACAGAAAAACCTCTCTTGCCTATCTCATTATTTATCTCAGCGCTGCCTTTTAAATCCTTTTCTCCCCAGATGTTCAGGAGATTTAACGTGCAGGCTGCCTCAAAAAGCTCTTCATTTGAAACCATATATATTCCGTCATTTATGAAAAAACCACCCTCTATTTTTACCCCTTTTAACATGCCGCTTATCTTCTCAAGAAAGCTATCCTCTCTGGATACACTGCCGTATGCAAGGATTACAATAAGAAGGAATATAGCTACTCCGATTATTGCAGGTTTTAAAAAACCTATCCTCCCCTTGCTGTCTGGAGATTTTAAATCTCTTACAGCCTTCCTTACCATGCCTGTATCAATATTAATCTTGCCTTCTGAATAGGAAAGCAGCAGGGTCCTGTCGCAAGCGAGGTTAATAAGCCGCGGAATGCCGCGGCTGTGTTTGTAAATAAGTTTCATCCCCTTTGGAGGAAATATTGCCATCCCGCTGCCTGCAATCCTTAGCCTGTGATTTATGTATATAGTTGTATCAGCGCGGCTCAGCGGCTCCAGATGATACCTGACGGCAATCCTCTGGTCCAGCTGTTTCAGCGGCTCGCTTGCAACAATCCTCTTTAACTCAGGCTGCCCTACGAGAATCACCTGAATCAGTTTCTTTGTGTTGGTCTCAAGATTTGACAGAAGCCTGATAAACTCAAGGCTTTCAAGGCTCAGCTCCTGCGCCTCGTCTATGATGAGGACTGCCTTTTCATTTTTTGAAAATACGTCCAGGAGAAAATTGTTCAGCGCCTCAAGATGGTATTTCTCCGTGCTGTCCGCAGCAGTAACGCCAAAATCATAGTTTATGAGTTTGAGAAGCTCAAGAGGGTCAACCTTTGGGTTGATGATTAGAGAGGTATGAGTATCAGAACCTAAGTTGTTAAGGAGATATCTTATCAGTGTTGTTTTTCCTGAGCCCACCTCTCCCGTGAGCATAATAAAACCTTTATTCTCCGATATGCCGAAATTCAGATGAGCAATGGCTTCCTCATGCTTCTTGCTCATGTAGAGAAACTTAGGATTAGGCGTCAGGCCGAACGGCTCTTCCCTGAAACCGAAGAACTTATTGTATATCATCCCCTGCCCTCCTTCTTTTTTTCTTCCTTATCTTCCTCTGTCTTATCTTTAATAGTCACATCCCTGGCAAAGTCAGGGCAGCGGAGCTCTTTGCCTGATATGGAAAATTTTTTATTGCATGTTTCACGCCAGGCGCAGACTGCACATACATCCATCTATCCTCCTGCATCTACTTCCTGAAATATCTGTTTAACACCTTTTCTATGTTGCCTGCGATGCTGTCTTTAGAGTTTATTATAAAGGTTTTATCACATATCTGAAAGAGTTCTTTTTCAATCCTTGTAACAGGAGGGGGAGCGGGGAACCTTTTCTTCAGTTCCTCCTCAAACATCGGCACAATCTTATCTTTCATTCTCAGCTCCGTGTCCATAAAAAATACCGCTATTTCAGGGGACAGGTCAAAGGTCCTGTCAAGAAATGCGGCAATCTCGCTGTTATAAATCTGCTTGGGAGGGGAAGATTTCACCTCCATATAAAGGATTGAGCCGTCAATCTTTGCAATGACGTCATAATCACCGCCGACTCCCGGTCTTTTGAATTTTACTCCCCAGGCTGCTTCAACCGCAAATTCTCTTCTAAACGTCTCACAAAGGAACCACTCAAGCGTCTCGCCAAAACTCTTTATGCGCCTTTTTATCAGTCTGAAGCCGTCGTCTGCCGGTTCAACCATCTTCACAGAAAGAAGAAAATCAACATAGGCTCCCGTCACATCGGATGCCGCATATCTTGCGACCTGCTCTTTCATAAAATATTCCTGATGCTTTATCACGTCTCTGATAAAGAGGCGGAAAGAGTATTTTTTCAGCATTTCATAAAAATCATCAAGGAATCTCTTTGCAGGAAGCGCCAGGTCTTCTGACGGCTCTTTTTTGTATATTCGGAATCCGCGGCGTTTGAGAAGCGCCTCAAGCGGCGGCGTAAGCTCGGAAAGCGCCTTCCTTAATCTCTTTACCTCGCTGCGCAGGGCCTGGATTTCTTCATCATCCATTCTATCTGCCCTATTTATCAGCTATAAGTTTGAGTGTTACTCTTCTGTGGCGGGGGCCGTCAAACTCGCAGAAGTAAACTGCCTGCCAGGTGCCGAGAACGAGCCTGCCCTCGTCAATGATAACAAGCTGTGACGTCCCAATAATGCTTGATTTTATATGCGCATCGGCGTTTCCTTCCCTGTGGGAGTAATTCATCTCCTGCGGGACCAGTCTGGTCAAGGCATTCTGTATGTCGCGGTGTACTGAGGGGTCTGCGCCTTCATTTATTGTTACCGCCGCTGTTGTATGCGGAACATAGACATAGCATATTCCGCTGACAATTCCTGCCTCTTTAATGACCTCATTGACTTTTTCAGTTATGTCAATAAATTCGCTTCTCTGGCTGCTTCTTACATTTATATATCTAAGCACCTATCCTCCATCTATGATGTATGATACATGATACATGATTCATGGTTTTTTTATCGTGTATCTTGCATCCTGCATCCTGTTATAATTATACCTGAAATAACAGCACAAAAAACATGATAAATTACCACAAAACATGGCGTCTTATCAATTCGGGTTCGGGCAGCGCATCCTACAACATGGCGCTGGATGAGGCCATTGCTATTTCTGTCAGAAAAGGCGCCTCGCCGCCTGCACTGAGGCTGTATTCCTGGGACAGGCCCTCCGTAACTCTTGGCTGTTTTCAGAAAATCAGAGATATAGACTCCGACTACTGCCGTAATGTATCAATCCCTGTTGTGAGAAGGCTCACAGGCGGGAGGGCAATACTTCACAATAAAGAACTTACTTACAGCTTCTCTGTAAAAACTGACAACGCTTTATTTTCAAAGGGCCTCTTTGACAGCTATAAAAAAATAAGCGCGGCTTTTTATCTTGCTTTATCAAAACTCGGGCTTTCTCCGGAGTCAAAATTAGTCAGAGAAACTCATCGCTCAAAAAGCCCGCTCTGCTTTCAATCAACATCCTATGGCGAGATAACCATTAACAGCAAAAAAGCGATAGGCTCTGCGCAAAAACGCTGGACTGACGGACTTTTGCAGCAAGGCTCAATACCCTACCTCAATGACAAACCAACAGCATTAAGAGTTTTCAGACTTCAATCTATTCAGGATATAGAAGGCGCAACGGCAGGACTTATGGAGGCGGTTCCGGGCTTAAGCGATGAAAGGTTCAGAAATATAGTAAAGATTTCTTTTGAAGAGACGTTTAATATAGAATTTATCTCAGCCCTTCCTTCTCAGGAAGAGGAGTTTCTGGCTCAGAAGCTAAATGCTGAGAAGTATCGGACTGAGGAGTGGAATTTCCGGAAACAGGCTCAATCTTCTCATCCGCCTGAGGCGGATTAACCTCGGTGAAAAAATAATATATAAAGGTTGCGGCAATTATAACAAGCCCTAAATAGCTCTGTCCAATATATAGAGTAAACCACCTGACAATAAGAGCAAGCAAATATCCTATTATAGGGATAAAAGATAAAATATAACTTAAAAGCAGCAAAGCAACTATAATGGAAATAGAACCGATAAATACAATGCAGTAGAGAAGGAATGCGCCTTCATGATTATAAAGATATTTAAAAGATTCCTTTATAGACTTAATCGGGCTCGTTCCTTTTAATGCCATTGCCGCAGCTCCGTATAACGTAATAGATAGCGTAATTAAAACTATAAAAAATAAAACTAACGAGAAAAAAATCCTAAAAAATGATGTGAGGGCAGGGTCATCGCCGTTGGACAAGAAAGATACGAGCGCTGCGACGCCTCCGATAGATAAACCTAATATGGAGGCAGCTGCGATAAATACAAGACTTATCACGGTTGTAAAAACAACCAATGGAAAGAATAACCGTCTGCCCTCGGAGAAGAATATCTTTAGATGGAATTCTTCCTTAATTTTTTTTATTGAACCTCCAATGCTGCCGATTGTTCCCCCTAAAACAAATACCTGCAGGGACAGCGCCGCAGTTGCAGAAAGTATAATGCCTATCAGCACAAGAATGACCAGACCGAAGTATTTTGACAACATCTCAGGGAGCGCATTAAGCATACCAAACATGTCTTGAATACGGGACAGCCCTGTAAGGTCTATGCCGAAGATAATAAAGACAATTGCTAAGGGAACTCCCACAAGGATTACAAATGAGAGAAAAGCGGCAAACACCGCGGCTATTTGAATAAGCACAAGCTGCCAGTTCTTGTTTATAAGTTTAAAGCCGTTTTTTATAGCGCCGCTGTAAGTCATAGTTTTATATTTTACACTAATTGACGAAATAGTTTACAAACAATTATACTTTTTAAAAATATAAGATTGCCGCGCCCCGAGCTGCTCGGGACTCGCAATGACAGAGAATAGACGGCTCTCAATAAATGCCGTAAGGGGTTTTTAAAGATGAACGCTTCCACAAAAAAGACAATACTCAGGATTAGCGGCAACTCTGTCGTTAAGGCGGATGACGCGGTAGCTGTTGAAAAAAGGCTCAGGATACTTATAAACGGGGAAGAGGCGATAAGCCTTTACTGCACTCCCTTTATGATAAGAGAGCTTGTGGTCGGCATACTCATGACAGAAGGAATTATTAAGGGCGAATGGTGCGCTGACAGGATGAGCATAGAATACGGTAACGATATTGTTGTCAACATAAATTCAGCCGACGCGGTCATCCCAAAAGAGAACAGAGTTATAACATCGGGCTGCGTAGGCGGCATAACCTTCGTAAAGAAAATAGAGGACGAAAAAATAACGGATGACTTTTCAATAGAGGCCAAGAGCCTTCTCGGCATCTTCAAGGAATTTCAGCTCCGCTCAGACCTTTACAGGCTTACAGGCTGCGTTCACAGCGCCGCACTCTCAGACGGCAGGCACATTATTGCATTTGCGGAGGATATAGGAAGGCATAATGCGGTTGACAAGGTCATAGGATATTCCGTGCTTGAAAACATAGGGCTCGCAGGGAAGCTGATGCTCGCAAGCGGAAGGCTTTCATCGGAGATTGCGTCAAAATGCTCCAGATGGAGCATCCCCGTAGTTGCAAGCAGGACCGCGCCGACTCATCTTGCTATTGAGATTGCAGAATTGCGGGGGATTACGCTTGTCGGATTTGTCCGGGGGGATAGGCTCAATGTTTATACCCATCCGCAGCGAGTTAAATAAAAAGAGTGACAGTGAATAGTGTCAGTAAAGAAATACAGACGCTGAAAAATGACACTGGCACAGACGCCGGCACTAAGCGCTGACACTGAAAATGTTTTCATTTGAGGCGCTAATAAACAGTATTGAAGACGCCATTGCTCTGTTTGACAGAAAGGCTGTAATACAATTCGTGAATAGAACAGGCGAGGAACTTCTCGGGAGAAGCCTGAAAGAAATAACGGGGAAAAAGTTCAAAGAATTATTTCCGGAAGAAAAAACCATAGCAGAATTGATAAGGAAGTCCATATCCGAAGAGCGTTCTTTCAGCGGCAGGGGGGTAAATATAAACATCGGCAAAATGATAAACGCTGACTTTAACATCTCGCCGTTTTTTGTTCAGGGAGAAACTCAGGGCGCAGTCCTTTCGCTTAAGGAAAATATCGCCCTTGTAGAGAGAGAGGATTACCAGTTTGATTCCCTGATATACCTTCTTGGCGCTTTAGCTCATGAGATTAAAAACCCGCTCGGAGGCATAAAAGGAGCAGCGCAGCTCCTGCGTGAAAAGACACAAACCGAAGGCGTCGGCGAATACACTAATCTTATAATCAAAGAGACGGACAGGTTGAATTCAGTGCTGCAGAATTATCTGACAATCTGCAAAAAACCGTCATTCCACCCGCTTAATATCCACGAGGTTCTGGAAAAGGCATTATCTATTATGGACCTTCCAATGAAAGACCAGGGCGTCATCTTGCAGAAGACGTATGACCTGAGCCTTCCGAGAGTTGTGGGTGATGAAGGGAAACTGCTTCAGGTATTTCTGAACATAATAAAAAATGCCTTAGAGGCCATGGAAAAAGGAGGAAGCCTGACAATCCGGACCGGCGTATCAAAGGAATATGTGCGGCAGAAGGGCAAACCAAAACGCTGGGCTGTCATTTCCATAAAGGATACAGGCGAGGGAATTCCTTCCGGGGATATACCAAAAATATTTCTTCCGTTTTATACTAAGAAGAAGCACGGAACAGGCATAGGGCTGGCCCTGTCAAAAAAAATTATTCTGGACCACAAGGGATTCATTAAGGTTGAAAGCCATGAAGGAAAAGGGGCGGTGTTTAATATCTATATACCATTTGAGGGGGAGTAAGAAACGCAAATGAATAAAGAAGTTCTGATAATCGACGATGATGAAAGCATAGCGTGGGTCATAGAGAAGGCTCTTGAACCGCAGGGCTATAATATCGTCTCGCGCACAAAACTCTCTTCAGGCATGAAAGCCGTAAAAGACGGGCCGCAGGTCATACTGCTGGACCTTATCCTGCCTGACGGAAACGGCCTTGACGGACTCCGCGAAATTAAATCATCAAATCCCGAGGCAACAGTGATAATGATAACAGCTCACGGGAAAATGGAAAGCACGATAGATGCGATGAAAGAAGGCGCTTATGACTATATTGAAAAACCCTTTGATATTGAGGAACTCAAGCTCGTCGTTGAAAAGGCATTTAAAGATATGGCTCTGAGGGAAGAACTCAAAAAGTTCAAAGAGACGGAGGCAGAAGAGCCAGAGATAGTGGGAAGGAGCGAAAAGATACTTAAGGTATTCAAAGAAATAGGGAGGGTTGCGGCAAAGGACATCACAGTTCTCGTTACAGGCGAAAGCGGAACCGGGAAAGAGCTTGTTGCAAAGGCAATACACCACAACAGCAAAAGAAGTTCCGGCCCCTTCATTGCAATAAACTGCGCATCAATGCCAAAAGACCTTATTGAGGCAGAGCTTTTCGGATGGGAGAAAGGCGCATTCACAGGGGCAAAAGACAAACGCATCGGGAAGATAGAAGCAGCAAGCGGAGGCACATTGTTCCTGGACGAGATATCGGAACTTGACATGAACCTTCAGGCAAAACTTCTAAGATTTTTGCAGGACAATGAATTCAGCCCTCTTGGAAGCAACAAGGTGACAAAGGCAGACGCCAGGATAATAGGCGCAACAAACAAGAACCTGAAAGACGCCGTTAGCAAAGGGACATTCAGGGAAGACCTTTATTATAGATTTAATGTTGTGCAGATTAAACTGCCTTCATTAAGAGACCGCAGGGAAGACGTGCTTCTCCTCGCAAAGCATTTCCTCAAAGAGGCTCAGGAAAAATTCAACACAGGGCAGAAAGAACTCTCCAAAGAGGCAAAAGATTTCATGGCTAAATATGACTGGCCCGGCAATGTCAGAGAACTTGAAAACACAATAAAAAGCGCCTGCATTCTTTCAAACGGCACAACAATAGAAAAACGCGACCTCCATGTGGAAGAAGGAAACTCTTATTCAATCAAGGAATTCCTTGAAGATAAATTAAAGAGATACCTGAAAGACATGACACAGCTTGAGACAGCGAACCTGCACACAACTGTGATGTCAGAGGTTGAAAAGGCTGTGATAAGCATCGTCCTCAAGGAGACAAAAGGCAATCAACTCAAGGCAGCAAAGACTCTCGGCATTAACAGAAACACTCTGAGGACCAAGATTAAAGATTATAAGATTAAGTAGTCCGGCAGGCGGTGGACAACAGACACGTTACCATGAAGTTTCAACAATACCTGAATCTATAATTTCTTTATCTTTCGTGATAAGCCTTACATCTTCCTTCATAAGTTCCCTGTAAACTAATGCTGTGCTGCATATAATTCCATCATGAATATCCAGTCCCTTTGGCAGGAATCTGAGAACATTTATATCAAGCGGGTAGATTATACACCTGTTGTCTTGCTCAGTGACCTGAAGAATATCTTCAAAGGACGGGGTTATTCGTTTCCGCTGCGAAAGATAAAATATTTCACTTAAAACAATGGTTGGGATAACAAGCCTGGCATCTTTAGAATTAAGTATATTTAGCGCTTCCTTGCCGAGTTCATCGTTTTCTTCAAAAAACCATACAACTGCATGAGTATCAACAATATATACCATCAGCCCTAAACTTTCACCTCAGTCTCTTTTATCTCTTTCATCGTGAAATGCGATTTGTTTTTCCAGACGCCTTTTAGAGATGAAAATGTCTTCTTCTCTTTTTCCACTTTTGGGGGATATCCTGTCAATGTTTTAAGGACTTTCAACTCTTCTTCAAGGCTTCTAATCTGTGCATCTACAGTTCTAACCTTTACCGTCATGAGATACCTCCTTGTTATGGAAATTTTAGCACAAATTTAAGGAATTCTGCTTATATTATTATACATGCAACCAGCTTAAGCAGGAAAGGCATTAGGCATTAATAACAGAAACACTCTGAGGACCAAGATTAAAGATTATAAGATTAAGTAGCAAACATCCCCCCTTGCCCAAACCTGCCTCAGCGCTTATAATGAAAACAATATATGAAATGAACAGACAGGCGAGACATAGTGCTTGAGCGGTTTTATTTTGCCGATAGTCCACCCCTCTGTGTCCCCCCTTGCCAAGGGGAGAATTAAAAAGGGGGTGAGGCAAAATACCTCGGAGCGCAGCGAGAATGAGCGAGGGTGCTGTGTCTTGCCTGTCACTCATTACTAACTAGTATGGAAAAAATCCTCATCGTTGAAGACGAAAAGAAAATATCCGACATCGTAAAGTCCTATCTTGAGAGGGAAGGCTTCAATGCCACCGCTGCAGAGACGGGCAGGGAAGCGCTTAAGTTAATTAAAGACAGATTTGACCTCATAATCCTGGACCTTAAACTCCCTGATATTGAAGGAGAAGAAATCTGCCGTTCAATAAGAGGAATCTCCGACGTCCCGATAATCATGCTCACTGCAAAAAGCTCGGAAGATGAACGAGTGAAAGGGCTTGGAATCGGCGCCGATGACTACGTTATTAAACCTTTCAGTCCGAGAGAGCTTGTTGCAAGGGTAAAGGCACATCTGAGAAGAACAAAGGCAGGAGAGAAAAAGGTTCTCTCTTTTAACAAAGGCATCCTTATAATAGACGCCGCCTCAATGGAGGTCAAAAAACGAGAAGCGCCTGTTTCCCTTACAACAACTGAATTCAGGATACTGCTCTGCCTTGCAGAAAGGCCCGGCGCTGTCCTGAACAGGCTCCAGCTTACGAATACGGTTCAGGGATATGATTTTGAAGGTTACGACAGGGTCATTGACGCGCACATAAAAAATATCAGGCACAAGATAGAGGATAACATCCAGAAGCCTGTTTTCATAAAAACGGTTTATGGGGCCGGATATAAATTTATAGGAGTGCGGGATTGAAGACGTTATTTATTTTCTCACTTTGAACCATGGATATTTTTATAAATATGATTATGGTAATCTATAAGTAAGGTTACAATCTTATGCCTGTTTTAAAATATAAGACGTTTGAAGATGCAGAAAAAAATCTCTGGAATTTTGCGGCTGATGACAATTATTTTAAGATGGTACTGTCTTTAAACAGCACAATGTTTAAGCAAACAATAGTCAGGGATTTTCCTCATGGTGTTCACAAATATAAATTTCTCAAAGACGCCCAAAAGGAAATGGAAAATTGGCTGATGAAAAGAGCATAGACAGAATTCTGCTTGATATTTGTAAGGCATTTGATTCTGAGGGTGTTTCATATGTTCTGATTGGCGGATGGGCAGTAATAATACACGGATTCCCTCGCCTTACAAACGACATAGATTTTCTGGTAGACAGTTCTGAAGAGAATATATCAAAAATAAAGTACGCGCTGAATAGGGTTTTTAAGGATAAATCCATTGATGAAATCAGGCTTACTGATGTTACTGATTATTCTGTTATACGATATATTTCTCCTGACGGCGTAACAATAGACTTAATGGCAAGAATTGGCGAGCTTGCTGATTACAAGAGTGTAAGCGGGCATATCGTTATATTTGAGATTCTTGGTAATGAAATCCCTATTTTGGATGTGGAGACTTTGATTAAGCTAAAAGATACAATCAGGGATAAAGATAAAATGGATATGGCTTTTCTGAAAGAAAAACTCAAAAAGGGAAAAACGTAATATTAAAAGTTGAAATAACGTCTGAAAATTTTGGAGGGCGCGATGAAAACATTCAAACAAATAACCCTGCCGAGAATTTTATCTGTTCTTTCTATGATATTCCTTGCTTCGTGTGCGTCTGTAGCAGTCCCTAAAGTTTATATGCAGGGTTCGAGTTTGACTATGGAATTGACTCACCCAGCCTACGGAATTAGGGCGATTGCTGTTTCAAAAGATTTGACGGAAATGTAAACGAAGGCACAATGATAAGCTCCAATGAGATAGTAGAGATGTCAAAGAAGATAAAATCCCTAAGCCAGTTATTTATCTTCGACACCTGCCACGCAGGAGGGGTTGACTACATTGTAAGCGGCTTATACGATGCAAGAATGTCTGTGCTTGCAAAGAAGATGGGGCTTCACATATATGCCTCTGCAAACTCAAAAGAGGCTGCAATGGATGGATATAATGGAAACGGCCTATTTACCTATACCTTGCTTGACGGATTAAACAATAATAAAAATGCAGACAAAAACAAAGACAACAAGGTCTCACTCACAGAACTTGGAGAATACTCAAAACAGACCACAACAGATATATCCAAAAAAATAGGCCACTCACAGACGCCACTGATAATCAATTTTGGAAAGGATAATCCGATATATAACCTGAAATGAAGACTAAAATCTTTCTCGCTTTCATAGCAATAATCCTTGCAGCGCTTCTTTCAAACTTCATCTTTGAATGGCTGATAATAAGAGACTTTGACAATTATGTTAATGGAGTGCGGGAAGACCAGTTTTACTGGACACTTGCATCTGTTGAGGGAAGCTATTCTGACGGGAAATGGAACAAGGGCTCTCTCTCTGAATCCATACACTGGGCCATGATGCTCGGACTTAATGTGAAGGTTCTTGATAATGCGGGGAAAGAAATCATCTCATCTCATGATGTGATGGAATCCCTTCCTGAATCCATGAAGCGAAGGATGGATGAGCACTTCCATGTTCATGCGCACGAAGCAGAGGGAAAATTCACTGACTATCCGCTTTATGCAAAGGGCAAAAAAATCGGGACCCTCCTTTCACAGCCATTTCAGAAACAGGAAATAAAAGAAAAAGAATCCATATTCAAAAAAAGGACAAAAAATTTCCTTTATGTCTCGCTTCTGATTGCAGGCGGAGGCTCGCTGTTAATCGCCTTCCTCCTGAGCCGCTACCTTTCAAAACCCATAATGGACTTAAAAAAAGCAGCGGAGAAAATCGCGGGCGGAGATTTCAAGGCCAGAACCAGCGCTGCATCCCATGATGAGATAGGAAAATTGTCGGCAGCTTTCAATAAAATGGCAGAATCTCTGCAGAGAGAGGAGGAACTGAGGAAACATCTTTTTTCAAATGTTGCGCATGAACTAAGAACACCTCTAACAATCCTTAAGACCCAGGCAGAGGCTATATCTGACGGAGTGATAGAAAGAGAAAAAGGGCTGGAGAACATCAAAAACGAGATTGACAGGCTGATAAGGCTCGTAAAAGGTATAGAAGACATTACAATAGCAGAGGCGAGTTTTTTTACTAATGGAGAGATGGCAGAGATAAACCTCAGGGAATTTTTTATGGGAATCTGCGATGAGATGCTTCCTGCATTTAAACAAAAAGGGCTGGATATAAAGATTCTAAGGGCAGACGGCCTTTTTATTTCCACAGATATTGAAAAACTTGAAAGGATAACAAGAAACATAATATCCAATTCCCTGAAGTTCACGGAAAAAGGCGGCGTAAGTATTGACTACGGAACCGAAGGAGAAATGTTCTTTATTGAGATAAGGGATTCAGGCAGGGGAATGCCTGAAGGTGAATTGCCGTTGATATTTGACAGGTTTTACAGAGGAGGAAATATAACCCCCTCTGTTCCCCCTTTACTAAAGGGAGATGAAGGGGGATTAGGCCTCGGGCTTGCAATAGTCAAAGAGCTCGTTGAAGTGATGGCCGGCAGGGTTGAGGTCAAGAGTACAATAGATAAGGGGGCAACGTTCAGGGTGTTCCTGCCGATAAAAAGCGCCTGAAAGCTGCACAAGTTTTATTTTTAAATGCCATTTCAGGAGGCTGTGTCTGTCTTTCGGCAATATTAAACTACCCTTGTAAAAGTATAAATGTTAGTGCGATATATTTTGTTCTTCACATCTATTATGCGGGGCTATCCGCTTCATTTCATTGCGACTTCCCGAGCAGCTCGGGACAGACCCGTGAATCTTGCCTTAATCCAAACACAGCCTCCTTGCAGATTTTCATATCAGAGATTTCCCGCCATATCTTCCTCCGTCAGAATTTTTCTTTTCTCTTCATAATTCCTTCAAGATTAAGTGCTATTGTCTATTCATGTCAAGGTGGTTATTTATAATTGCGCTGTCAGTAATTATGTCGGGAGATGTCCACGCAGAAACCAAAAAAGAGGAGCCGGAAAAAGGCGTTACACCCTACGGCGTTTCATGCCCCCTTTGCGGTGAATACGGATATTGCAAAAAAGAGGCAAGGCACAAAGAGGCTGTCAAAGCGCTTGAAAAATATTACAAAGAAAAAGGCATGACCATCGCCGTAACTAAAAAAGAGGGACGGTTTATTGAGGCGGATGTTTATAAAGGCCATGATTTAGTTGACAGGGTTGTTCTTGACTGCAAGACAGGGAAGATAAGGTCCATATATTAAAAGGAGGTGAGTTTATGAAGTTTAGGATATTAACAGCATGGGCGCTCATTATCGCAATGGCTTTGATGCTCGGTTCTGATTTAGCGGCAGCCCAGACTATCCAAAAAGACAAATCGCTGAGGAGGGGGGAAAAAAGAGCTACGCTTGCTCCGAATATATTTTCCGATAACGCTAAGATAAAAAAGGCATATCAGGTTGCGAAAGAGATACCGTGGGTGCTGGACAGCATTTACTGCTATTGCTATTGCGAAGAGTCTCCTGCATTCAAACACAAGAGCCTTTTAAGCTGTTATGTTGACAATCATGCAGCAATGTGAGACATTTGTATCGGGGAGGCCCTGCGGGCTTCCGAGCTTTACAAAAAAGGTTATCCGGTAAAAAAGATAAAAGATACCGTTGAAAAAGAATATAAAAGATAAAGTGTCAGTTATTAGTATCAGTGTCTGTTTAAAAGAAATGCTGACACTGTTCACTGACACAGACACAGACACTATGAACAGGAGGAGAAAAACATGAAAAAGATTGCTGTATTTACTTTAATCCTGCTCTTTGTAGCAGGGATTGCTTACGCGAAAGACTATGAGGTAAAGAAAAAGGCAGGGGATTATAACGTCGCTGTGAAAATTGACAAGAACCCGCCTGTGGTCGGAGATAACAACATTGAAGTAGAAATTAAAGACGCCTCAGGCAAATATGTGACAGATGCAAAGGTGAAGGTTGAATATTCCATGCCGGCAATGCCGGGAATGCCTGCAATGAACTACAAGACAAGCGCAGAGCTCAAAGGCTATGAATACAAGGCGAAGATGAACCTTTCAATGGCAGGGTCGTGGAATATTGCCGTAAAGATAACCCGAGGCGGCAAAACCACAACGGTAAAATTCAATGTGGACGCGCACTAAGAAGACAGGATTCAGGATGCAGGATGCAGGATATAACCCCCCTCAATCCCCCCTTATTAAGGGGGGAAGTAAAGGGTGGTATCGTGTATCATGCATCTTGTATCATGCATCACTTTTACTGTTTACTGTCTACTGTTTACTGTCTGCTGGAAAGGCCTTTGCCGAAGAACTGAAACTTCAGCCCCTGATAGACGAGGCGCTGAAGAACAATCACGAACTCATCGCATCGGGATTAAAGGCAGCCACTTCAAAATACAAGATACCTCAGGTGCAGAGCCTTCCAGACCCGATGTTCATGTTCGGTTATCAGAATGAAGGATACGACAGATACACTTATGGCGAGATGCAGGGCTCACAGTGGCTGTTCTCTGCATCTCAGATGTTCCCATTCCCCGGCAAACTCCCATTAAAAGGAGAGATGGCTCTCAGAGATTCCGAAAGCCTAAAGGCATTGTATGAATATTCAAAGCTCACAACAATAGCAAGGATAAAAGAACTTTACTACGACCTGTTCCTTACCCATAAAAACATCAGCCTGATACATGATAAGACCGCTCTCTTTTCAAGAATAGAAGACGCTGCCATTGCAAGATATTCATCAGGCATGGCGCCGCAACAGGAAGTGTTAATGGCCCAGACCGAAAAATACATGCTCCTTGAAAAAGAGGAGATGCTGAAGCAAAAACTCCAGTCCATAGAGGCAATGCTGAACACAGATGTTGGAAGAGACGTCAACTCTCCTCTCGGCATGCCGGTTGAGCCTGCCCGGGCTTCATATATCTATAATATCGACGGGCTTATTAAGATGTCGCAGTCTAATTCTCCCTTGATAAAATCCAGAGAAAAGATGATAGCCGCGGCAAAGGCAAAGGTTAACATGGCTGAGAAAGAGTATTATCCTGATTTTACCATTGCAGGCAGTGTTGCTGAACGGAGGGGAGAGTTTAAAGACATGTGGAGTCTCACAACCACAATCAACATACCTATCTTTTATAAAACAAAACAAAAGATGGCTGTGCTTGAAGCGGAATCCGCCCTTTCAGAAGCAAAGCACGAACTTGAGGCAGTCAAGTTAATGCTGTCTTCCAATATAAGAGAAAACTACTCTATGATTAAGGCTGCAGAAAAATTAACGGAGCTGTACAGAAATGGCCTCATACCCAAGGCGTATCAGGATTTTGAACTTGCAATTTCCGGATATGTAACCGGAAAAGTAGAGGCCATAACTGTCATAACCAGGCTGAAATCACTCATTGACTATGAGCTTTTATACTGGGGGCAATTCATAGAAAGGGAAAAGGCAGTTACACGGCTTGAGGCGATAACGGCAGTCAATAGTCAGCAATCAGTGCGCCCTGCTCTTCAGAACAAAATTGAGGCAAGCGTCATTCAGGGAGAAAAAGAAAAATGAAAAAAAGAAATCTCATAATTATAATCGGACTGATTTTGACAGCAGGATTAATATTCTATCTCTTAAAGCCTGAGTTCCTGAAAAGCCCGGCAAAAAGCAAACCGCAGGCCTCTGCGCAAACAGCGGCTCCTGCACATCAGGAACACACGGCAGAGAGTAAAGAGCCTCAGGCTCAGGTTGAAACGCAGCAGAAAGAGCAGACAGAGGAAGCCCCGGCAGTTGAGATTCCTCTTGAAAAACAGCAGTTGTTAGGTGTAAAAACAGTTGCGGCGTCTGTAAAGCCGCTGCAGAAAATTATCAGAACAGTTGGCCGCATTGAATACGATGAGAGAAGGCTCGCCACTGTCAATACCAAGATTGAAGGCTGGATTGAAAGACTTTATGTGAACTACACAGGGAAGTATGTCAAAAAAGGCGAACCGCTGGCGGAGATTTACAGCCCTGAGCTTGTCGCCACGCAGCAGGAATTTTTAAACTTATTGAAGTGGAAGCAATCAGCAATCAGCAATCAGCAATCAGCAATTGAAGTGATGCTTTCAAAAGACGCCGAAGCAATAATTGAAGCGGCAAAGCAGAGGCTGAGGTTATGGGATATAAATGACGCCCAGATTAAAAAAATTGAGGAGGCAGGCAAACCGATAAGGACCCTAACCATATACAGCCCTGCAAGCGGTTATGTTGTGCAGAAGACGGCTCTGCAGGGAATACGCGTCATGCCCGGAGAAAGGCTCTTTGATGTCGCCGACCTGTCCAGAGTCTGGATAGTATCAGATATATACGAATATGATGTGTCTCTGATAAAAATAGGGCAGACAGCAAAAATCAGCCTGAGCTATTTCCCGGGCAGGGAATTTTCATCCAGGATTGACTACATCTATCCTTCACTTGCGGGAGAATCAAGAACAGCAAAGATAAGATTCACAATCGCAAACCCGGGCGGGCAGCTTAAGCCTCAGATGTTTACCAATGTGGAGGTAAAAATCAATTTAGGGAATAAGCTCTCTGTCCCTGAAAGCGCTGTGATTGATACAGGAATAAGGCAGATAGTTTATGTGGACAAAGGAGAAGGGTATTTTGAGCCGAGAGAGGTTATGATAGGGCTTAAGGCAGAGGGGATGGTGGAAGTGCTCAAAGGGATAAAGGCCGGGGAAAAAGTGGCGTCATCAGGCAACTTCCTGATTGATTCAGAGGCTCAGTTAAAAGGGATAAAGCCGCTTGGACATAAACATTAAGGCAGGGGTTGGGGATTGGGGGTAAGGGATTGACATGACAGAAAAAACTGTAATAAAAAGTTTTAGGGATTTAAACATCTGGAAAAATGCAATAAAACTCGTAAAGCTTATTTACGAGATAACACAAACCTTTCCAAATTCTGAAATATATGGTCTGACCAGTCAAATCCGTCGTGCTGCTGTTTCAGTGCCGTCAAATATTGCTGAGGGGCATATAAGAAGACATACTGCGGAGTTTAAGCAGTTTTTATTTATTGCTTTAGGTTCTTTAGCAGAACTGGAAACACAAATAACAATATCAAATGAATTGGGATATGTAAATAAAGACTCCAAGGAAACTGTTATTCAAACCATAGTGGTTTTATCTAAACAAATTCGCAGTCTTATCTCGAAACTAACCCCTAACCCCCAGCCCCTAACCCCCAAAATATGATTGCTAAAATAATAGGACTAAGCGCAAGAAACAAATTTATCATCTTTCTGCTGGTATTCTTCCTTGCAGCCTGGGGATACTGGGCGCTTAAGAATACTCCGCTTGATGCAATACCTGATTTGAGCGACACTCAGGTAATCATCTATACGGAATGGCCGGGAAGAAGCCCGGACCTGGTTGAAGACCAGATAACTTATCCGATAACGTCCACGCTTCTTGCAGCGCCGAAGGTTCAGGTTGTGCGCGGCTTTTCATTCCTCGGAAGCTCATTTATTTATGTCATCTTTGAAGAGGGCACTGACATTTACTGGGCGCGCAGCCGGGTGCTTGAATACCTTCAGTCAGTAAAAAATAAAATCCCTGCTGAAGTCAATCCTGTGCTGGGGCCTGATGCAACCAGCGTAGGATGGGGATTCTCTTATGCTGTAGTTGATGAGACCGGCAGGCATGACCTCTCAGAACTCCGTTCCGCGCAGGATTACAACATAAAACTTGCGCTTGAGGGTGTGCCGGGCGTCTCGCAAGTTGCAAGTGTCGGCGGGTTCGTAAAGCAGTATCAGATAACAATAGACCCTAACAAGCTCCTTGCATATAACCTTCCAATAACGACAGTGATGGACGCAATCAGGAAAAGCAATAAGGACGTGGAAGGCAGGGTTCTTGAATTCTCGGGCATTGAATATATGGTAAGGGGAAGAGGTTATATCAAAACGCTTGACGACCTCAAAAACATTCCTGTTGGCGCCTCCGCCTCAGGCGGAGGCGCGGGAACGCCTGTATTTCTTAGAGACATAGCGAACATACAGCTCGGGCCGGAGATACGAAGAGGGCTTGCAGAGCTTGACGGAAAGGGCGAAGTCGCAGGAGGCATTGTAGTTATAAGATTTGGCGAGAACGTCCTTAGTGTCATAGACCGGGTTAAAGAGAAGATTAAGAATGATATTGAGCCGAGCCTTCCGAAGGGAATGAAGATTGTCACAACTTATGACAGGAGCGGCCTCATACACCGCTCCATTGACACGCTCAAAGAAGAAATAATAAAGCTCTCCATAGCAGTCAGCGCAGTCTGCATAGTATTTTTATTCCATCTTCCAAGCGCGCTTGTAGTTATTCTCACCCTGCCTATCGCAATCATCATCTCGTTTATATGCATGTATTACCTCGGCGTTACTTCAAATATCATGAGCCTGAGCGGCATTGCAATCGCAATCGGCGCAATGGTTGACGCCTCAATAATAATGGTAGAGAATGCGCATAAAAAAATAGAAGACTGGGAACGTACCCCCCCCATCCCCCCCTTAGATAAGGGGGGGCGAAGGGGGGTTACAGAGGGGTCAGGAGTCAGCAGAATCGACATAATTATTGACGCCGCAAAGGAGGTAGGCCCTTCCCTCTTCTTCGCGCTGCTTGTAATCACCGTAGGATTTCTGCCGGTATTCACCTTGCAGGCTCAGGCTGGAAGATTATTTAAACCTCTGGCATACACAAAGACCTTTGCAATGCTTTTCTCGTCCTTCCTTGCGATTACATTGACGCCTGTGCTGATGACGCTTTTCATACGGGGAAAGATACGGCCCGAAGAGAAAAATCCGATAAGCATTATCCTCCACAAGATTTATAAGCCTGTCGCGGCCGTTGCGCTCAGATTCAAAAAGAGCGTTATTGTCATTGCAGTAATCATCCTGGCCCTTACCGCCTATCCCTTTATAAAGCTCGGCTCGGAATTCATGCCTCCGCTTTATGAGGGGACCTTGTTTTATATGCCTGTTACCGTGCCGGCAGCTTCAATAACTGAGGTGTCAACACTCCTTCAATTGCAGGATAAACTCCTGAAGAAAATCCCGGAAGTTGAACAGGTATTCGGAAAGGCAGGCAGAGCAGAGACGGCAACAGACCCTGCTCCTCTTGAGATGTTTGAAACAGTGGTAAATCTTAAACCCGAAAAAGAATGGCGAAAGGGGATGACAGTTGAAGGATTAAAGAATGAGATGAACGACGCATTGAGCATACCTGGTGTTGCAAATTCCTTCACAATGCCGATAAAGGCCCGCATTGACATGCTCTCTACAGGCATAAGAACTCCGGTAGGGATTAAGGTCTTGGGCCCAAGGCTTGATGAGATAGAAAAACTCGGACTGGAATTAGAAAATCTCATTAAAGACATTCCGGGCACAAGAAGCGTTTATGCGGAAAGAGTAACAACAGGATATTTTCTGGACTTCAACATTAAGCGCGAGGAAGCCGCAAGATACGGGATAAATGTGGATGATATTCAGGAGGTAGTGCAGACTGCAGTCGGCGGGATGAACCTGACAATTACTGTTGAAGGCAGGGAACGCTATCCTGTAAATGTCCGCTATTCAAGGGAATTGAGAAATGACATTGAGAAACTCAAGAGGGTTCTTGTGCCTGTTATGAATCAGCCTTCGGCATCCGCCGGTCAGCCAGGTATGGGAGCAGTGCAGCCCGTATCCATGAAAACACTTCAGGTTCCTCTCGGCGAGCTTGTTGATATAAAGATTGTAAAAGGCCCCACACAGATAAAGAGTGAAGAAGGGCTTTTGACCGCTTACGTATATATAGATTTTACAGGAAGGGATATCGGAGGTTATGTCAACGAGGCAAAACAAAAGGTCGCTTCTCTGAAAATCCCGGAAGGTTACCGCCTTGAATGGAGCGGTGAATACGAGCACCTTGTAAAAACACATGAAAGGCTCAAGATTGTCATCCCCTTCACAGCGCTGATAATCTTTGTGCTTATATACCTGAGCACAAAGTCAGTCACAAAGACGTTCATTATTCTCCTTGCAGTTCCGTTCTCATTGGTTGGTTCATTCTGGCTTCTTTATTTTTTAAATTACAACATGAGCATTGCGGTATGGGTCGGCATTATTGCGCTTGCCGGGCTTGACGCCGAGACAGGCGTTGTGATGCTTCTGTATCTTGAGCTTGCATACGAGAAATGGAAAAAGGAAGGCAAGCTGAATTCCATTGTTGATTTAAAGGAATCCGTAATGTACGGCGCAGTAAAAAGAATCCGTCCGAAGATAATGACTGTAAGCGTAATACTTGCAGGGCTTATCCCGATAATGTTCAGCCACGGAACAGGCGCAGATGTCATGAAACGCATTGCGGCCCCGATGGTCGGCGGGGTTATTACTTCAACAATTCTGGAACTGGTTATCTATCCCGCGATTTACATGCTGTGGAAGGGAAGAGAGTTTAAAAAAGAAACAATTCAAAATTAAAAATTCAAGATTCAAAAAAATATAATAATTTGACCTGTCTTTCAGTAACCTCTATAATGTCTGAAATATCCGGTTCTGTTAAATATGGCAGACATTAATTCTTTCAGAGAAAAGCTCCAGTCCTTAATCGCAAAGTTCGAGAAGGACAAAGCCCACTATGTCTCAAAAGGCTACCCCGAAGCTCAGGTAAGGCTGG
>Ga0210056_1000084_pt1 | contig 59764 bp, 66 predicted proteins | sample CryGeyCG2014_080_2_FD_183965 | JGI IMG/M metagenome (GOLD analysis project Ga0210056, IMG submission 183965) | Groundwater microbial communities from aquifer - Crystal Geyser CG07_land_8/20/14_0.80 (SPAdes) (version 2) | ecosystem: Environmental > Aquatic > Deep subsurface > Groundwater | place...
ACGGGGAGTTCGATGCCTTTCTGGACTGGTTGGCCGTTCGGGCCGAGGAGGAAAACATCGATGTTCTGCTGGTGGCGGGGGACGTGTTTGACAACAGCACCCCCGGCAACCATGCCCAGGAGCTCTACTACCGTTTCCTGTGTCGCATGGCGGTCTCTTCCAACCGCCACGTGGTGGTGACCGCCGGGAATCACGATTCGCCCTCTTTCCTGAATGCGCCCCGGGAGCTCCTGAAATGCCTCAACGTCCATGTTGTGGGGTGCGCCGCCGATCCTCCCGCGGATGAACTGATCGTTATCCGCGGGCCGGACCGGGAGCCAAGGCTGATTGTCTGCGCAATCCCCTATCTCCGGGACCGCGAGATCCGCACCGCCGAGGCCGGTGAAAGCGTCGAGGAGAAGGAGAGAAAGATCATCGAGGGGATCAGGGCGCATTACCGTCGGGTGTGCGAAGCGGCCGAACAGAAACGCGCCCTGCTGAAAAAATCGGTTCCGATTGTCGCCATGGGGCATCTGTTTGCGGCAGGCGGCCGGACGGTGGAGGGCGACGGTGTGCGGGAGCTCTATATCGGCTCGCTCGCCCAGGTTCGAACCGATGTCTTTCCCAAATGTATCGACTACCTGGCATTGGGGCATCTTCACATCCCGCAGAGGGTGGGCGGATCGGACTTCATCCGCTATTCGGGTTCCCCGCTGCCGATCGGTTTCGGGGAGGCCGAGCAGGACAAGTGCGTCGTTCGCGTGGAGTTTTCGGGTCATTTGCCGCAAGTCGCGAATATACCGGTTCCCAGGTTCCAGGAGCTCAAGACCCTGCGGGGGGATTGGTCGGCCATCGCCCGGGAGATCGACGGCCTGAAATCGCGGGGGAGCAGCGCCTGGCTGGAGATCATCTACGAAGGGGATGAGGTTGCCGGCAGTCTGCGCGAGCGCCTGGATGATGCCGTTGCCGGGAGCGGCATCGAGATTCTCCGCATTAAAAACAACCGGGTTCTTGAACGCGCCATGAGCGGGACGGCTGCGGAGGAAACGCTTGCCGACCTGGACGTGACGGAGGTGTTCCAGCGCTGCCTTCAGGCGCATGAAGTTCCGGAAGAGCAGCGGCCGGAGCTTTGGGCCGCATACCGGGAGGCGGTGGTCTCCCTGCGGGAAGCGGACCCGATGGCCGAACAGCCGGAGCGGAGAAAAGTATGAGAATCCTCGGCGTGCGGTTCCGAAACCTGAATTCCCTCGCGGGTGAATGGCAGGTGGATTTCACCCATCCGGACTATGCGTCAAACGGAATATTCGCGATTACCGGCCCGACCGGCGCCGGAAAGACGACCATCCTCGACGCCGTCTGCCTTGGTTTATATGGCCGTACGCCCCGCCTGGACCGGGTGACGAAAAGCGCCAACGAGATCATGTCGCGCCAGACCGGTGAGTGCTTTGCCGAGGTGACCTTCGAGACGCAGAAAGGCCGGTACCGCTGCCACTGGAGTCAGCGCCGCGCCCGGAAACACCCTGAAGGCGAGTTGCAGCAGGCCAGGCATGAAATCGCCGACGCCGATTCCGGGGCCGTCCTGGAATCGAAGATCACCCAGGTGGTGGCATTCATTGAAAAGGTAACGGGCATGGACTTCGAGCGCTTCACCCGTTCGATGCTGCTCGCCCAGGGGGAATTCACGGCCTTTCTCCAGGCCGATCCCGACAAGCGGGCGCCCATCCTGGAGCAGATCACCGGGACCGAAATCTACAGTCGAATCTCCATGAAGGTTCACGAGCGCCACGCGGAAGAACGGAACCTTCTTGAGCTGTTGCAGGCGGAACTGCAGGGAATCCAGGTTTTAAGCGATGAGGAAGAGGGAAATCTGCAAAACGTGCTGAAGGAGAAGCGGTCACTGGAAGCGGAAATGGAGGGCCGGGTCGAAGGCCTTCGCAACGCGGCCCTCTGGCTGGATCGGGTGGCCGCCCTGGAGAGGGAGATCACGGAACTGGACGGGCTGCTGCTGGATTTCGAGGAGCGCAGGCTTGCCTTTGCGCCGGAATCGATCCGATTGGCGAAATCCCGCAAGGCCCTCGGTCTGGAAGGCGATTACCGGGGGGTGGCCGCGCTGCGGATTCAGCAGGGGAGTGAAACCGGGGAGCTCGCCGGCGCCGCCGCCACACGGCCCGAAAAGGAGAAGGCATGCGCCGCTGCGCTGAATCGGAAACAGGCCGCGGAAGCCGGTTTGACCGAGGCGCGCTCCCGGCAGGTCGTCGAAGCGGAGCTCCTCAAGAAGGTGCGCGAGCTCGATGCCAGGCTGGGGGAGCAGAAAAAACAGGTCGCAGAGAAGGTCAAGGCGATCGGGGATGGCGAGCGGCAGGGGAGGGGATTTAAAAGCAACATCGAACATCTCGAACGGGCGCTGAAAAAGGCGCAGGGCGACCTAAAAGCGATCCGGGACTACCTGGCTGGACACGCCGCCGATGCCGCGCTTTTGACCAACCTCGCCGTAATCGCAAGGGAATTCGAGTCGCTTCGCGACTCTGAGGCGAAGCAGATCAAGGCGAAGAAAGCGGTTGCCGCGGCAGACGGGAAAAAGGCGTCGGCCGGTTTAACCTGCGGCAAGCTCGAAACCGACCATGAGAAATCCCGCCGGGAATTCGAGAAGGGGCAGACGGAACTTCGGCGTCTAACCGTTGAGCTCGCGGCCATCCTCAAAGGATCTGACATCGGCCGGTGGCGCGATCGGGTGGATGCGCTGAAGGAGCGCGAGCGTCTTCTGATTCAAGCGGGCGAAATGATCGACCGGATCGACAAGACGGGTCGGGCGCTGGAAGGCCTGAAAACGGTCCTTGAAGCCTTCCATAACGGTCATCAGAAGATCTCGGGTGAGATCCAGTCCTGCTCGGGGCAAAAAGCGGTCCTGGAAAAGGGAATCGGAACCCTCGAAACGGAGGTCGCTCTCCTTGGACGGATCCGCGACCTCGAGGAGGAACGGAAGCGGCTGGAGGACGGCAGGCCGTGCCCCCTGTGCGGCGCCACCGATCATCCTTACGCGAAGGGCAATCTCCCCGAATTGAACAGGGCGGAAGCGGGGCTAAAAAAGAGAAAGGCCGAATACAAAAAGACCTCCGAGACGCTGGGAAGACTGGAAACCGAGCAGGTTAAAACAGCGGCGGAGATCGGGCATGCGGAAAAAGAGATGGGGGAGAAAAGGGCCGCACGGGATGCGGACGAAAAGGCGTGTGGTGAAGCGCTGCTGAAGCTGGGTATCGCGCATATGGGGACAGATTTTAAATCTGTCCCCATATGCGCGGCTCTTGCCGATGTCCGGTTGAAAATGGCCGAAACTTCCGGCATTGTTTCCGTTGCGGAAGAGAAAAGCAAAAGAGAGAAGGCGGCGCAAACGGCCCTGGAGAAGTTGAGGACGGGATCCGAGAAGTCGGACAAGGCCTTGCAGGAGGCGCGGCATCAACGGGAGACGGCCGGTCGGGAGTATGAACGGTTGATCCGGGAGCAGGAAATCCTGGGGGAGGAGGCTCGAAAGGCCCGCACGGCTGCGCTCAAGGGAGTGGAACCCTTCGGGATCACGCAGATTCCCGTAACCGGAATCGACGCCCTGTTGCGGGAGCTCACCGGGCGCAGAGAGGCGTGGCAGACAAGGCAGGATGAAAAAACCGCCGCGGAGAAGGGGATCGGCGATCTGAAGGCCGCGCTGGACAAGGACAACGCGCTGCTTTCGAGCCTCGAAAGGGATCTCGCCGCAAGGCGCAAGGATCGCGACGACCTGCTCATGCAGGTTCAATCCCTTAGCGCCTCCCGCCGGGAACTCTTCGGGGAGAGGAACGCCGACCAGGAGGAAAAGTGGCTGGCGGAGGCTGTGGAGCGGGCGGGAAAGGTTTTTGAAAAGGCGCGCGAAGAGTACGGGCGAATGGAAAAAGAGATCGGCGCCCTGAAGGAGAAAATCGCGCTGTTGCAGGAAAAGACGGGAAAGCGGGCGGGGGAACTGGCGCAGGCGGAGGCGAACCTAACGGAGCGGATCATCAAGGCGGGGTTCGAGGACGAGGCCGGCTATCGGTCCGCCTGCCTGACCGAAGAGGCGCGGGAGAGTCTCGCGGCGCGGGAAAAGGCCCTGGTCAAGGAGAAAACGGAACTGGACGCCCGCCGGAGGGACCGATCGGAGGCGCTGGCCGCCGAACGGGAGAGACGCTTGACGGATCAGCCCGTCGAGACGCTTCGGGAAACGATCGGCGCCTGTGATTCAAGCTTAAGACAGATCCGGGTCGATATCGGCGGAATCACAAACAGTCTGGGTGAAAATGAGAAATTGAAGGAAAAGCAGCAGGATCGCCTCCGGACCCTGGACGCCCGGAAAAAGGAGTGCGCCCGTTGGGACGACCTGCATCTGCTCATTGGCTCCGCTGACGGCAAGAAATTCCGGAACTTTGCCCAGGGGCTGACCTTCGAGAGGATGACGGTGCATGCCAACCTCCAGCTAAAGAAGATGACGGACCGCTACATGCTCATCCGCGACCCGTTGCAACCGCTGGAACTGAACGTCATCGACAACTATCAGGCGGGCGAGATCCGTTCCACGAAGAATCTCTCCGGCGGCGAAAGCTTCATCGTCAGCCTGGCTCTGGCGCTCGGCCTCTCGCAGATGGCGAGCCGGAATGTGCGCGTGGATTCTCTCTTCCTCGATGAAGGGTTCGGAACCCTCGACGACGAGACCCTCGAAACGGCGCTTTCGACGCTGGCGGGACTGCACCAGGAAGGCAAGCTGATCGGCGTCATCTCGCACGTCCCGGCGCTCAAGGAGCGCATCGGCACGCAGATCCAGGTCACCCCCGGGACCGGGGGGCGAAGCAGCCTGACCGGCCCCGGCTGCCGGAGGATTTAAGAGAAAAAATCGGGGAGGAAATCTCGGGGTGGTGATCTCGACTTTTTGCGAAGTCGTCCAAGAAGCGGTGCTGAAAAACAGGAAAACCGGACCGCGCAAAATAAAGCCGTGGATTCAATCAGTAAAATTTAAAAAAATCCCTTGACTTTTTTAGGGGGGAGGGTGAGAGGTAAATAAATTATAAATTAATGGAGGGGCTGAATAGTTACGAGGCTTTAGGCACATTTTATGCCACGGATTCAGGTAAGGTGCTATTATGTGTAACGAAAGACAAGAACAAGATCCCGGGAAGTTCCGCGATCAAATTAGACAGGGCAAATGGCAAAAATCTACCAGTGGGGCCTGTCCCGGCTATGTCCAAGCCAATCTCGTTATCCTCCCGAGGGAATTCGCTCTCGATTTTACCATCTTTTGTTTGAGGAATCCCCAGCCTTGCCCGATCATTGAAATCCTTGATCCGGGAAACCCTATTGTACAGGAAGCAGCTCCCGATGCGGACATCCGCACCGATATCCCGAAATATTGCATCTTCAAGGATTCAAAACTGGTCGAGGAAAGAACAGAGATCACCAATTTATGGCGTGACGATCTTGTAACTTATTTAATCGGTTGCAGTTATACCTTTGAAGAAGCCCTGGTTCGGGGAGGGGTTCCCGTAAAGAATTATCTCCAGCAAAAAGATCCAGGCGTATATATCAGTTCAGTCATGTGCCGGCCAGCCGGGGTTTTTTGGGGGCCCATGGTAGTCACTATGAGACCGATTCCTGGCCATCTTGTTGCACGGACGGTTCAGATAACCTCGAGATTTCCTAAAGCGCATGGCGCGCCCGTCCATATTGGCAATGGGGAGCCAATCGGAATCACGCATCTTGAAAAGGTTGACTTTGGCGAACCTCCCGTAATCGACAGGGGGGATGTGCCTGTTTTTTGGGGTTGCGGTGTTACTCCGCAACTGGCAGCAATGAAATCAAAGGTTCCGTTCATGATTACCCATAAACCCTGTCATATGTTCATTACAGATATAAAAATAGAAGAAATGGCCATTTCCTGACTTTTTTTAAATAACCCGGGGCGCCCCGTGGGATTTAAGGATGAAATTGCTGTGCCACTCAGAAGCCAGGGGCTTGAATTCAGGATGGAGATTCATAGGAAGACCGCTAAGGATTTTCGGGATTAGAGGGCATGGCATAAGGGCGCATTTGTCGGAATAAGCCAGCAAGTTGCTGGTGATTTACAGGGTTACCATTCTGCTGAATTTTGAATCCTGGATTCTGAGCCGTTATATGTTCCTTTGAGCAGTGCCGTGTAATCTATGGAAGGGGGTGGTTGGAAAGAGAGGCGGAAAGCCATGATTTCGGCATGAGATACGTATGGATGCATCGAAAATCATAATACAAGAATCGGGAGGGAACAATGAAGCGAAAATATGATCAAAACACTACAGGAGGTAGTACAATGAAATACCGGAAAACAGTTCTTTTTTTCATCGTTGTGTTCTTGTCTCTTCTTTTTATTTTTCCTCCGCTTTTTGCGCAGGAAAAAGAGATTAGGATCGGTGTTCTCTATCCGCTCTCAGGGGCAGCAGCTACAATCGGGAGAGACCTTCAGAGGGCAGCAGAGCTGACCGCAGAGATTATCAATAATAAAACTCCTGGCGTTGATATACCCATGGCACAGTGGGGTGGGATACCGAATTTAGGTGGCGCTAAAATCAAACTGATCTTTGCAGACCATCGGGGCGAGCCTGACCGTGGAGCAGACCTTGCAAAAAGACTTATTCTTGACGACAAAGTTGTCGGGTTAATGGGCGCCTACCATAGCTCAGTTACAAAGACCGTCAGTGCTGTGGCCGAGCGCCATGGAATCCCCATGATCAATGATTCATCGACATCACCCGAACTTACAAAAAGAGGATTGAAATGGTTCTGGCGTACAACACCCCATGATGATATTTTTAACAAAGACCTTTTTGAGCTTCTCAAGGGGTTGACAGAAGGAAAGGTAAAGGGTGTTAAGGCCTTTCCTAAAGATCAGCTTAAGAACGTTGCCTATGCCTGTGAAAATACCGAATGGGGTTCAAGTGTAGCAAAATCAATAGAGGGATTTGCAAAAGAGTACGGTTTCAATATAACGAAAAGGATACTCTACAATGCAAACTCGCCCGACCTCACCTCCGAAGCAAAGGCCCTTGTTTCTGTAAAACCGGATGTTATGCTTTTTGCATCTTACCTCTCTGACTCGCTCCTCATGATCAGAACCTTGAAGGGTATGAAGGCATCAACGAACTTTTTCTGGGGACAGGATGCCGGCTTTGAAATGGCTGATTTTGTTAAAACACTTGGCACAGACACAAACGGTGTTCTGACGAGAACAGTCTTTATCGCAAAGATTGCAAAGGTAAAAAAGGTTGCAGGTCAGGTCAATGCCCTTTATAAGAAAAAATATGGCGATGACCTTACAGGAGCCACTGCCCGGTCAGTCGTAGGGGTCCAGACATGGGCATACGTTCTGAATAAAGCCGGTTCAACTGACCCCAAGGCTATCCAGAAGGCATGCAATGAGATCAATATCCCCGCTAATGATCTGGTTATGCCATGGGCAGGCGTTAAATTCGATGCCACCGGCCAGAACATTCTCGGCAGAGGTCTTATCGGGCAGTACCAGAAGACCAAAGAAGGCATGATCGATCTCGAGATCATTTACCCCTTTGAGCTTGCCACTGCCAATATGATCTATCCATTCCCGGGATGGAAATAACGTTGTAAGCATTCAGCGGTCAGCATTCAAGCATTCAGCATTAGGAAGTTGCTGACTGCTGACCGCTGATAACTGATCATTTTTTAAGGAAACAATACTCCATGGCTTTAATTGATGCATTATTACAGGGAATACTGATGGGGCTTCTTTTTGCCCTTGTTGCCCTTGGGTTGAACATTATTTTCGGCGTTATGAACATAGTCAACTTCGCCCATGGCGAATTCCTTATGATCGGTATGTACACCACGTACTGGACGAGTCTCCTCCTTGACATCGATCCCCTTTTTACACTGCCTGTAGCTGCCCTTGTAGGGGTTCTGCTCGGCATAGCGTCCTATTACAGCCTGATCAGGTATCTCCTCCGTGGCCCTGCAATCGCTCAGCTCTTCGGGACCTTCGGTCTCATGCTCTTTCTTCGATACCTTGCACAGTTCCTCTTTGGAATAGATTATCGGATCATCCAGAAGGGTCTCCTGATTGGAAAGTCCCTCTCCATCGGTCCCTTCATCTTTGACTGGACAAAACTTGCTGCGGGTATACTCAGTCTGTTTGCCTTCGCATTCGTATACTATTTTCTCAATAAAACAAAAACAGGAAAGGCCCTCCAGGCAACATCGATAAACAAAGAAGCCGCTTCTTATATGGGCATCAAGACAGACAAAATGAATGCCATTGCATGGGCTATAGGCGGTGGTACAGTTGGTATTGCCGGGGGTTTGCTGGCGAATTTCTATTACATCTACCCCACGATAGGTATTCTCTTTGTCATGATCGCTTTTGCCTGTGTCGCTCTGGGCGGGTTCGGGAGCATTAAAGGGGTCTTTTTCGCCGGTTTACTTGTAGGCATTCTCGAAATGGTTTTCCCCGTCTTCGGTTCTCTCGTGAACTCGGATTTCCTCGGTCCTCATTTTAAATTTACCATAGTCTATCTTGCTTATTTTATCATTGTCGTTTTCAGACCTCAGGGGTTATTTGGATGGAAAAACTAAAGGACGCCTTAGATTTCAGAGACTTTTCGAGGGCCGAGCAGGTCGGTTTTACCATCTTTTCCATCTTTCTGCTCCTCTTTCCCTGGCTTGGTGCGGGGTCATTCGTAAAGGCGGTCATGATTCAATTCCTCCTGTTCTCCCTCTTTGGAATGGGATGGAATACCGTAGGCGGATATGGTGGACAGGTAGAGCTCGGCAAGGCCCAATATGTGGGAATCGGCGCATATACTGTGGCCCTTACCATGGTGTGGTGGAAAATCCCGTTCTGGGTATCCATGCCCATGGGGATTCTGCTTGCCGTTGGTTATTCCTTCATGATCGGCTATCCCTTATTCCGTCTTAAAGGGCATTACTTTGCTATTGCCACGATCGCTACATCCCTCGTGTTGCAGGATATTTTTGCAAACTGGAAACTGGTAGGCGCCGCCAAAGGGATAGAGCTTCCGATACATGACCATCCTGATTTTCTCTACATGCAGTTCAAATCCGACACATATTACTACTACTTCATTATGGTACTTTTTTATGTGGCCATCTTCTACATGAACTGGTTCCGCAGATCAAAACTGGGTTATCAGTTAAGGATGATAAAAGATGACGAGGATGCCGCTGAAAGCCTTGGCATAGATACACGCTGGTGCAAGATAAAGGCATACTCCATTGCCTCAGCCTTTGTTGCCGTTGGCGGTGGGTTTATGGCCGTTTACAACCTCTACATAGACCCTGTTTCTGTCATGGACTTAGACCTTTCTATTAAAATTGCCCTCATGGCAATGCTCGGAGGGGCAGGTTCCCTCTGGGGGCCTACTATTGGCGCTGCCTTTCTCGTTCCCCTTGACCGTTTCCTCGGAAGCTGGCTTGGCGGCCATGGAGGGTTGATCGGCCTTGATTTCATGATCTATGCAATGCTTATCATGGTGGTCTCTGCCTATCAACCGAGGGGTATCTGGGGCATCATCGAACAGTTCAGAAGAAAAGGGAGCTGATTGTGGCATTTCTTGAAATATCGAACATCGTAAAAAATTTTGGCGGACTTGTGGCAAACAACAACGTCTCGTTCCAGATCGAACAGGGTGAGATCATTGGTCTTATCGGCCCCAATGGCGCCGGGAAAACAACCCTCTTCAACTGCATTGTCGGTTATTATAAACCCGATTCAGGAAAGGTGATTTTTAAAGAAAAGGACATAACGGGATTGAGACCCTTTGACACGAACAGGGCGGGTATCGGCAGGACATTTCAGGTTATGACGGTAACAACTGGCATGAGCGTCATCGAAAATGTCATGGTAGGTGCATTCTGCAGGACCGATGACCGTCATACGGCACAGTCAGAGGCCTCTGAGGTGCTCAACTTTCTTGGACTGGAAAGCGTAAAAGAATATCATCTGAATGAATTACCCATTGCAATGCAGAGAAAGGTAGGGCTTGCCAGGACATTGGCGACAAAACCTGAATTGCTTATGCTTGACGAAGTCGCATCAGGCTTAAACCGCACGGAGACGGATGAACTGGTATTGCTTCTGAGGAGACTCAACGCCGAAAAAGGGGTAACACTCATTCTTATCGAGCATATTATGGAGATGGTTATGTCTGTTTCCCATCGTGTCATTGTACTTGATTATGGCGAAAAGATTGCGGAGGGTCTGCCCGGTGAAATTGTCAAAAACGAAGATGTGATCAAGGCATACCTGGGAGAGAAATATGCTAAGAGTCACTGAGATCGAAGTCCGCTACAGCGGCATACCTGTTGTCCACAACGTTTCACTCCACGTCGGGCAGGGTGAGCTTGTTACGGTGGTAGGTTCAAACGGCGCCGGGAAATCGACTCTCCTCAAAACCATCGCAGGGGCCCTTCATCCGACAAAAGGGTCAATACAGTTCGATGGCAAAGATATACACAAACTGTCAACACCGGACATTGTCAAGCTTGGCATTACCTATATCCCTGAAGCGCGTCTCATATTCGGGCCTCTCACGGTGGAAGAAAATCTTGAGCTTGGTGCATACATTTTAAATAATTCCGAAGAAACAAAGAAAAATCTCGATTTCATATACAGCCTCTTTCCACGGTTGAAAGAGAGACGCTCACAGTTGAGTGGCACCTTAAGCGGCGGCGAGCAGCAGATGCTTGCCATCGGGAGGGGTCTCATGTCAAACCCGAAACTTCTCATGCTTGACGAACCTTCTCTGGGGCTCATGCCGAAACTGGTAGATGAAATGTTCGAAGCCGTTGCAAAGCTGAGGACAATCGGGAAAACTATACTCCTTGTGGAACAGAATGTCTTTGAATCCCTTGACATATGCGACCGCGGATATGTTCTTCAGACGGGCAGGACAATCCAGGAAGGGACAGGCAAAGAACTCCTCAATGCAGAAGACATCAAAAAGGCCTTCCTGGGACTTTAACATTCAAGGAAAGGGTTCAAAAATCAAGGGTCAGGGGCCTGTTGCCCAAACTTATTTTACAAGAAATCTCGCTTTCACTCATACGCTGCGCTCCTCCTCGAACCTCAGGGAAACGAAAAGGCTTTCAGGAAAAGTTGGGCCAGGCTGATTCCTCTCTCTCCAGCGCCCAGTGATTCCTTCCGAGCAGGATGATCGCTAAATAATGGCATAATGATTCGACATACCGTACGAGGAGATGAACCGATGAATAGGATCGACATCAACTGCGACATGGGGGAGGGCTTCGGCGCCTACACGATCGGCATGGACGGCGAGGTGATCCGGTACATCAGCTCGGCCAACATCGCCTGCGGGTTCCACGCCGGCGATCCCCGGGTCATGAACCGGACGGTGAAGCTTGCCAAAGAAAACGGCGTAGGCGTTGGGGCCCATCCGGGATACCCCGACCTCGCGGGATTCGGGCGGCGGAACATGGACTGCACTCCGGACGAGGTGCGCGATGATGTGATCTACCAGATCGCGGCCCTGCGCGGCTTCTGCGCCCTCCACGGCGTGAAGCTGCAGCATGTGAAGCCCCACGGCAGCCTGTACAACATGTGCGTGGGAAATGAGCCCTTGTCCAGGGCCGTGGCCGAGGCCATTGCTGCCGTCGATCCGGGACTCCTCTGGGTGACGCTCGGCGGGGCTCAGGCCGGCCTTGCGCAGAAGATCGCCGACGCGGCGGGGATCCGTGTCGTCTTCGAAGCCTTCCCCGACCGGACCTATACGCCCGATGGAAAGCTGGCGCCACGGAAACTTCCCGGGGCCGTGATCACGGACCCGAAGCGGGCCGCCGAGCAGGCACTCCGGATGGCCAAAGAGGGCAGGGTGATCGCCACGGACGGCACGCGCCTGGAGATGGAGGTGCATACGCTCTGCGTGCACGGCGACAATCCGTCGGCCGTTGACCATGTGAGGACGATCCGGCAGGCGCTGGAGGCCGAGGGGTTTCGCATCGTCCCGCTGGGCGCATCGGCTTGACATCCCCTCCATAACGGTATTTCCCAAGCCATGGCAGCGATACTTTACAAACAGGCCCGATTCCGGTTGAGCGGCGACCGCGCGCTCCTGGTGGAATACGGCGACGGAATCGACCCCGTCATCAACGAAAAGGTGCGGGCCATGACGACGCTCCTGAAGAGAAACCTTCCGGCCGGCGTCGAGGCGGTTGTCCCGGCCTACCGCTCCCTCTCCATTATCTATGATCCCCTGGCGACGACACCCGGAAGGCTGGCGGAGATCCTCCATGCCCTGGAAGCGGATTCCCGTGCGGCGGAGATTGCAAAGGCGAAAGTCGTTCCGATCCCGGTCTGCTACGGCGGCGAGTTCGGTCCCGACATCGGCGTCGTGGCGGAACACACCGGCCTGCGGGAGGATGAGATCGTCGTCATCCATATCGCCGTTGATTATCCCATCTACATGATCGGCTTCACGCCGGGATTCTGCTACCTGGGCGGACTGGATCGCCGGTTGCAGATGCCGCGCAGAAAAACGCCGCGGACGAACCTCCCGGCGGGCTCCGTGGGAGTCGCGGAATCCCAGACGGGCATGTATCCCGTCGACAGTCCCGGCGGCTGGCAGATCATCGGGCGGACGCCGCTGCGACTCTTCGCCCCCGCGCGGGAAAACCCCTTTCTGTACGAGGCGGGAGACCGTATCCGGTTCGTACCCATCGCCGAGGCCGAATTCCGTCGATTGCGCGAAAAGGAGTGGTCCTGATGGAACTCTTCGCCGTCCGGAACCCCGGTCCCATGACCACCGTACAGGATCTCGGGCGTCTGGCCTTCCTGGACCGGGGCGTTCCCCTCTCCGGGGCCCTCGATCCCTTTGCCTGCCGGGTTGCGAATCTGCTCGTGGGAAATCCCGAAGATGCCGCCGTCCTGGAGATCACCGTGATGGGTCCCACCATCGAGGTTCTCACACCGGCCGACATCGCATTGACCGGCGCCGACATGGGGATGACCATCAACCAGGCCCCCATCCGGGCATGGCGGACGGTTAGAGCGAACCCCGGCGAAGTCATCCGGATTCCCCGGGCGGCATCCGGCTGCCGGGCCTACCTGGCCGTCACGGGAGGCATCGATGTTCCCCTGATGATGGGGAGCCGCTCCACCTTCGTGCGGGCGAAAATCGGCGGTGTTCAGGGACGCGGATTGATCAAAGGCGACATCCTGCACCGGAGAGCGGGCAGTCTCCTGACTCGCCCCCGTGAGCTCCCCGACGAATGGATTCCACGATATGCACGAGAGATCGCGCTCAGGGCCGTCCCCGGTCCACAGGACGACGCCTTCCGGGAAGGCATCGACGCCTTTTTCGGCGCCTCCTATGAAGTGACCCAGCAGGCCGACCGAATGGGCTGCCGGCTCCGGGGCCCCGCCGTCCATCGCGATGGGGAATCACCCGAGAGTATCGTGACGGAGCCCACGATGCCCGGAAACGTTCAGGTCCCCGCCGACGGGCAGCCCATCATTCTCCTCGTCGAGCAGACCTCGGGGGGGTACGCAAAAATCGCGACCGTGATTACAGCGGATCTCCCCAACGTGGCCCAGGCCATGCCCGGGAATATCGTTCTGTTCGAACGGGTGACCCTGGAGGACGCACACCGTCTGTATCGGGAGCAGCAAAAGCACCTGCAACAGATCAGGGAGCATCTCAAAAGGGTTTATGGATTGTGACGGGATTTTTGTTCCAAAAAAAGGACCGGTTCCCCAAGAGTCCCGGAACCGGTCCGCAGGGTTTCATCTGATTGAAACTACAGAAACTTTTCGATATCGGCGAATTTCAGACCGAAGGCGTCGGCCACGCCCTGGAAGGTGACCTGACCCTGGATCACATTGGCGCCCTTTTTGATCTCCGGGTTTTCCTTCATTGCCCTCTTCCAGCCCTTGTTTGCGATCTCGACCGCATAGGGGAGGGTGGCGTTCGTCAGGGCCAGCGTGGAGGTTTTCGCGACGGCGCCTGGCATGTTTGCCACACAGTAATGGATGATCCCGTCGATCGTGTAGATCGGCGCTTTGTGCGTCGTCGCCCTGGAGGTTTCAAAACAGCCGCCTTGGTCGATAGCCACGTCCACCAGGACCGATCCTTTTTTCATGAGTTTCAGCATGTCGCGCGTGACGAGTTTCGGCGCCTTGGCGCCGGGGATCAGGACGGAGCCGATCACCGCGTCCGCCTCCCGGATCAGCCTGCGGATGGTCTCCGGAGAGGAGATCAGGAGGAAGCAGTTCTTCGGCATGACGTCGGAGAGATAGCGGAGTCGCGACAAACAGGAGTCGACGACATAGACCCTGGCGCCCAGGCCGCAGGCCATCTTTGCGGCGTGCGTGCCGACGGTTCCGGCGCCGATCACCAGGACCGTCGCCGGTTCGACGCCCGGGACGCCGCCGAGAAGAACGCCCTCCCCGCCGTATTCCATCTCGAGGTACTTGGCGGCCTCCTGGATTGCCATCCGGCCCGCGACCTCGCTCATCGGGATGAGCAGGGGGAGCGATCCGTCCGCCTTCTGGATCGTCTCGTAGGCGATAGCGATGGATTGGGTTTCGATCATCGCCCTCGTCAGCGCCTCATTCGCGGCCAGATGGAAATAGGTGAAGACGATCTGATTCTTGCGGATCCATTCGTACTCGGAAGGCATCGGTTCTTTCACATGCATGACCATGTCGGAACGGCCGTAGATCTCCTTTGCGGTCTTGACGATCTCGGCGCCGGCGGCGACGTAGGCCCTGTCCTCGAAACCGCTGCCCGAACCCGCGCCCTTTTCAACGAGGAGCGTGTGGCCATGCCCCTTCAGGATCTCGACGCCGGCCGGCGTCATGGACACGCGGTTTTCCTCAATCTTGATCTCTTTCAAAATTCCCGCAATCATCTCATCCTCCCGTAATGTGACAGGATCTGTTCAGAAATTTTTTTGATAACCGTTTTACCCTTGCCAGAACATCGATGCTGCAATAGTTTTGACCAGCCTCTCCATGTCGGTCGGGTAAACGTCGCCGATGTTGCCGATTCTAAATGCGCTGGCCTTGGAAACCTTGCCCGGATAGATCACGAATCCCCGGGTCTTCAGTTTGTTGTAGAACGTTCGGAAGTCATACTGCTCGCTTTCCGGACTGTAGAAGGAGGTGATGAAGTGTCCCTGGAAGGCGTCCGGGAGGAGGGTGCGGAAGCCGAGCCCTCGCATGCCGTCCACCAGGGTCCGGTGGTTGGCCCGGTAACGCTCCGCCCGCTTCGCGACGCCGCCTTCCTCGTCCAGTTCCTTCAGCGCCTGATCAAAGGCCCGGACGACGTGGGTCGGCGAGGTGTAGCGCCACTTCCCCTTGTCGTTTTCCATCGTGTTCCACTGATCGTAGAGATCCAGGGAGAGCGAGCGCGCCCGGCCCTTGCAGGTCATCAGCCGCTTCCGGTCGGCGATGATGAAACCGAACCCGGGGACCCCCTGGATGCACTTGTTCGCGCTGCTGACGATGAAGTCGATGTCGAGCGCCTCGATGTCCATCGGGATGCCGCCGAAGCTGCTCATCGCATCCACGATGAAGATCTTGCCGTGTCTCTTCACGATCTTCCCGATCTCGGCGATGGGGTTCAGCATGCCGGTGGTCGTTTCGGAATGAACGACGGCGACATGGGTGATCGCGCGGTCCGCCTTCAGCGTTGTCTCTAACTTTTCCAGATCGGGCGGATCCAGTTCCCCGCTGTCGTTTTCGACCACCGGTATCTTCAGGGTCTTTGCGATCTGCACGATCCGGTCCCCGTAGGCGCCGTTGGGAAGGACCAGCAGCTTGCCGTTTTCGGGAACGGCCGTGCTGATGGTCGCTTCCACCGAAAAGGTGCCGCTGCCCTGCATGAGGACAGAGGTGTATCGGTCCGTCTTGTTCGTCGCGAGTTGTACCAGCTTGTCCCGCACCTCCTGGACGATCGTTTTGTAATCGTCATCCCAGGTGCACCAGTCCCGGAGCATCGCGGCCTTCACGGTCTTGGTTGTCGATAGAGGGCCCGGCGTCAGCAACAGATAGGGATTGTCCGGCAAATTTTTTATCTCCATATCAACCTCCTTGTCTTATCAATGGATTCATTGGAAAGATCCAATGAAATCATTCCCATAGTGATCATGGAATCCTATCTATACCTTCCGTAATATAAGTCAAACGAATAATAATCATATAATAGATAACAACCGGTTATTGATAAGACGAGGCGGGATGGCGTTTCTACAAAGACGGCAGCTCCGGTTGGAAGGGCGGGAGAGGCGACGGATAGCGCGAAAACAGTACGGATCAGATGACTTCGGCAAACAGGTCATAATCGTCGGCGGCGGTAATCCGGCAGGCGACGATCTGGCCCACCTCCGGATCCCCTCCCCGAAGATGGGTCGCCCCGTCGATTTCGGGGGCCTGGCGGCGACACCTTCCAATGCGGGTGAACCCGTCCAGTTCGCCCGGCCCTTCGACGAGAATTTCCTGTCGCGTGCCGATCAGGGCGCTGTTGATCTCCCGGGAGATCAACGCCTGCTCCTCCATCACGAGGCCGCGGCGCCGTTCTTTTTCCCTTTCGGAGATCCGCGAAGGCCGGGTGGCGGCCTCTGTCCCCTCCTCCCGGGAGTAGGGAAAGACCCCAAGATGGTCAAAGCGGGTCTCCCGGACGAAAGCGAGGAGCTTCTCGAACCGGCGGGGGGTCTCCCCCGGAAAGCCGACGATCAGCGAGGTCCGCAGGGCGACATCGGGAATGACCTCACGGGCGTGCGCGATGATCTTGCAAATCAGCGCGTTGTCCCCCCGCCGGTGCATCGCGGTGAGGATCGCATCATCGCTGTGCTGGATGGGGATATCTATGTAGCGGCAGAGCTTCTCTTCCTCGGCAATCGTCCGGAGGAGCTCCTCCGTCAGCCGGGCGGGGTAGGTATAGAGGAGGCGGATCCAAAAAAGCCCGTCGACTTTGGCCAGCTCCCGGAGCAACCGGCTCAGGGTCGGTTTGCCTTTCCGGTCGAGGCCGTAGGCCGTCGTATCCTGGGCGGTGACGATCAGTTCGCGGACCCCCCTTGCGGCCAGATCTTCCGCCTCGCGGAGGATGTCGTCGATGGTCCGGCTCCGGGCCTTGCCGCGGATGGAGGGGATCACGCAGTAGGAGCAGTGGTTGGAGCAGCCGTCGGCGATCTTGATGTAGGCGCTGTGAGCCGTGGATGAGATCAGCCGTCGGTGGCCGGCGTTCATCAGGAAGGTCGGCCGGCCGATGACGGAGCGTCGCCGACGGTCGTTTTTGGGGAGGGTCAGCAGTCGGTCCAGATGCCGGCCGATATGGGGCGTCTCGGCCGTGCCGAGGAAGAGATCGACCTCCGGCAGCGCCTCTTCCAGCTCCCTCCCGTAGCGTTGCGGAAGACAGCCGGTGACGACCAGGTGCGAGCAGGGGCCCTTTCTCCCCGTCTTCCAGGCGGCAGCCTGGAGGATCTCCGCGATCGCCTCCTCCCGGGCGGGGAGGATAAAGGCGCAGGTGTTGATCAGGATAACGGCGGCCTCCTCCGGCCGGTCCGTCAGCAGATAGCCCGATTCGGCAAGGATGGCCCCCATGACCTCGGAATCGACCTGATTTTTGGGACAGCCGAGGCTGACGATGTGGATCTTTTTTGCAACCATGTGGGGGATATTCTTTCTGCCCATGAAGCCCGGGCCGTGCCCGGGCGAGGCTTTTTTATCAATGCGGGATCTTCCGCGCAAGAACCTTCCGCGGCTTGGCGCCGTCCGCGGGGCCGACAACGCCCTCCGCCTCCATCCGTTCGATGATCCGGGCCGCCCGGTTGTAGCCGATCTTCATGTACCGCTGCACGAGCGAAATCGACGCCTGTCCCAGATCGGTCACGAGCTCGACCGCCTCGTCGTATTTCTCGTCAAAATCCCGGTCCGGTTTCTCCCCCTCGCTGGCCGCGGGTTCGAATTCCGTGATCGACTCATCGTAGGCGGGTTCTCCCTGCTTTTTCACGAAATCGACGATCCGTTCGATCTCCTGATCCGAGACGTACGCGCCGTGGATCCGTGTCAGCCGGGAGCTGCCGGGGGGGACGAAGAGCATGTCCCCGGCGCCGAGGAGCTTGTCCGCGCCGAGCTGGTCGAGGATGGTCCGCGAGTCCACCTTGGAGGAGACCTTGAACGAGATCCGGGTGGGAAAGTTTGCCTTGATGATCCCCGTGATGACATCTACGGATGGGCGCTGGGTCGCCAGGATCAGGTGGATCCCGGCGGCTCGGGCCATCTGGGCGAGGCGGGTCAGCGATTCCTCCACATTCCGCTGGGCGACCATCATCAGATCCGCGAGTTCGTCAATGATAATGACGATGTAGGGGAGTCGATCGGGAAGCGGTTCGTTCTTGCGGAATGCCTTTTCCGCCGCCTTTCTCACCGGGCTTCCACCCGGAACCGCCGCGATCGTTTCTTCCGCCTCTTCTCCGGTTTCGGGGGGCGGCAGGGGGGCCGGCGCGGGCGCCTTTCCGGCGCGCAACTGGTTGTACGCCTCGATGCTCTTCACCCCCATTTCACTGATGATCCGGTAGCGGCGCTCCATCTCCTCGACGGCCCAGCGGAGGACAAGGGAGGCCTTCTTCGGATCGACGACAACCGGGTGGAGGAGGTGGGGTATCCCTTCATAGCCCGACAGTTCCAGCCGCTTGGGGTCGATCATGATGAATTTGACATCGTCCGGCGGCGCCTTGAAGAGGATGCTGCAGATCATCGCGTTCAGCGAGACGCTCTTGCCGGAGCCGGTCGTCCCGGCGATCAGCAGGTGGGGCATGCGGATCAGATCGGTGATCACGGGGGCGCCCACGATGTCTTCGCCGAGGGCGATCGGGAGGCGATAGGACGATTCCCGGAAGGCGGCATGGTCGAGAACGTCCCGCAGACTGACCGGATCCCGTTCCTGGTTCGGGATTTCGATGCCGATCGCCCCTCTGCCCGGGATGGGGGCGATGATCCGGATGCTCGGGGCGCGCAGCGCCAGCGCCAAGTCATCGGAGAGATTCGTGATCTTGTTGATCTTGACGCCCGGGGCGGGCTCGAGCTCATACATGGTGATCACCGGGCCGGGTTTTACCTCCACCACCTTCCCCTCGACGCCGAAGTCGGAGAGCTTTTTCTCGAGGATGCGGGAGTTGGCGATCAAGGTTTCCCTTTTGATTCGCGTATCCTTCCTCTCTACATGGTCAAGGATGGTCAGCGGCGGCAGCTTGAACTTGCCGCTCAACCGGCTTGCAAAATCGAAATGGGTCTGCTCCGCCTTTGCCAACTTTTCCATGACGGTTTCCCGCTTCGTCTCCTCGATGATCGGGGCGGTCGCCGCCGCAGGTCTGCCGGCGGCGGGGGCTTCGCGTTTCCTTCCGAACCTCTCCCGGAAGCGGTCGAGCAAGGATCCTGCCGTTCGCGCGGTTGCGGTGGCGGCGGCGGCCGATCTTTCGGCAAAGGAGACAATGGAGAAATCGAACAGGATCATCAGCGCGACAATCAAAATCAGGCCGAGCACGATCAGGGACCCGGCCAGACGCAGGTAGGCGTTAAGAACCTTCGCCGTGAACGTTCCTAAGAGCCCGCCCGCATGGAGCGGAATGCCGTAGATCTCGATATCTCCGATCAAGAGCGCAATCATCCCGGAGGCGGCAAAGACCAGGCCGGCCGTCCCCGCCGCCGCGGCGGCGCCGACGCAAAATTGGGGGTCGCGGAAATACCGGAGGGCGGCGATCAAGAGCAGGACCGGCAGCCCAACAATGCCGATCCCCAGCAGACGGAGCAGGGTGTCCGCGGTGTAGGATCCCGCCGCGCCGGTCCAGTTTTGGAGCGGCGCGTCCCCCGGCACGTAATGGGTAAAGGAGGGATCGAGCGGGTGATAGGAAAAAAGGGCTAACAGCAGAAACAGGGCGACGGCAAGGCAGGTCAGCCCGGCGATTTCCGCAGCCCGTTTCTGGGAAGGCGATTTCTCATTCATTTTTTCACACGAACGGTTCCCGGCCCTGTTATCCCATCCCCCGGATGATCAGGGCGGCGGCCCCGACAAACCAACAGTAGTATGCAAAAAGGCTGAGGCCGGTTTTGTTGATGATCGCAAAGAGGAGTTTCAGGGAGAGAAACCCCGTTACGGCGGCCGCGAGGAAGCCGGCGCCCAGGGTGGGCAGGTCGCTCGCGGGAAGCCGCAGCAGATCGGCTGATTTCAGGATGACGGCGCCGCTGATTGCCGGAATGGAGAGCAGAAAGGAAAACGTTGCCGACGTCTTCCGCTCCAGTCCCCGGAAAATCCCGAAGGTGATCGTGGAGCCCGAACGGGAGATCCCCGGGATGAGGGCGACGGCCTGAACGAGGCCGAGGACGATCCCGTCCGTCAGGTTCATCTCCCCCTTCCGTCTTTGGTTCGTTTTCACCCGGTCCGACAGGAAGAGCAGAATCCCGGTGATGAAAAGCATGCAGGCCGTCGTCTCCACCGATTCGAAAAGGCTTTCGATCCGGTCCTTGAAGAGAATGCCGATCACGCCCGTCAGGAACGTGGCGATCACGAGCCACAAGACCGTTCGGCGGTTGGCGGCTTTCTCTCCGGCGTCGGCCCCCGGCGCGTGGTCCGCCGGCCCTTTTGCGGGCAACAGCGAGGCGAGGAGTTCCCCGATCTCCCGTCTCAGGAAGAAGACCACAGCCAAGAGCGTCCCGAGGTGGAGGAGGACGTCAAAGGCGACACCCGGCTGCCTAAATCCCGGGAGCAGTGCGGGGACGATAACCAGATGGGCTGAACTGCTGACCGGCAGCGGTTCCGTAAGCCCCTGAACGATACCCAGAATGACGGCTTCCATCAGGGTCATCGGGTCTCCTTTTCATGGCCGGTTGCGGGGGACATCCCGTCGGGGGGACTGCCGTTTTCAAAGTTACGGATAATGACGCCGCGGACCCGTTCAATGAGCTCGCCCCTCGTTTCAATCGTGTATCCGGAGACATCCACCGGCCGGCCGATGATCATCGTGATTCGTCCCGGCTTCACCGTCAGGGTCCGCTTCGGCATGATTTTGTGGGCGCCGATGATCGAGATGGGTACAATGGGGACGCCCGCCTGGATGGCGAGGTGAAACAGGCCCTGTTTGAACGGCTTGATCGTCCCGTCCTTGCTCCGGGTCCCCTCGGGGAAGGTGACCACCGATTTCCCCTCCCGGATCTTCTGCGCTGCCTCCTCCAGGCTTTTCATCGCCCTTTCGTGATTCTGCCGGTCGATCTCGATGTATCCGGCGCTCTTCATCGCTCTGCCGAAGATCGGGATCTTGAAAAGCTCCTTCTTGGCGATCCACCGGAACTGTCCGGGGATATGGGCCAGGACGATCAGGATGTCGAAATCGCTCTGATGGTTGGCCATGAAGATCTGCGGCCGGTTCATCAGGACGTTTTCGCGGCCGATCACATCCACCCGGATGCCGGTGAGCCAGAGAAGCATCCTCGCCCACAGGTTGGCGATCTTGTGCGCCTTGTTCTCGCCGGGGGAGATGAGCGGGAACAGCAGTGCACACATCGACATGAAGGCGGTGACGACGATGGCAAGCATGACCAGCAGTGCGGAACGAACCATGATCAGCTCCTGTCCTAACGGATGAATGTCCCGGGGTGAACCCCCGATGACGCGGATGTTCTACGCGAATATCTCCCCGAAGTCAATAAGGAATGTTTTGTCGGTCGGCGGACGGTTCGGAGAAAATGGTTGACAAACCCCGCCCGTAAGAATAGATAAGCGGCCATGAAATATGACCTTTTATCCCCGGCGCGGATGGCGGGATCTCTATGAAGCGGATTATGAGCAACCGACGGGCGTTGGCGATCATGGATAACTTTCCCCGATCCAGGGTTCTGGTTGTCGGGGATATCATGGCGGATCACTTTATCTGGGGGAAGGTCTCCCGGATCTCCCCCGAGGCGCCCGTTCCCGTGGTCGAGGTGACGAAGGATAACTTCATGCTGGGCGGCTCAGCCAATGTGCAAAACAACATCCTTGCGATGGGGGGCCGGGTTCATCTAACCGGGGTGGTCGGCGCCGACGAAACGGGAAGACGGCTGCTGACCGAGTTCCGCAGCCGGGGCGTGGATACGGAGGGCATCGTCGTCGAGACGGGGCGTCCCACAACGCTCAAGACGAGGATCGTGGCGCATGGTCAGCAGGTGGTCCGGTTCGACCGGGAGGAGCGCAAACCGGTTCAGGCAAAAAGCATCCAGAAGATCCTGACCTATATCGAATCGTTGCGGGATGATCTGGGCGCTCTGGTGATTTCGGATTACAGCAAGGGGGTGGTGACCCGTCCCCTTCTCGACGGGATCCGGAAGGTGATCGCCGGCCGTCCGATCTTCACCTGCGTGGATCCAAAGCAGCGGGATTTTGCCGTGTATCAGGGTTTCGACATCATCACCCCCAACCATTACGAGGCCGGTCACGCGGCGGGGGAAGAGATGCAAAATGGCCAGGATCATATCCGGGTCGGCATGAAGCTGCTGCAGCAGTACGATTTCAGGGCCCTGCTGATGACCCGGGGGGAAGAGGGGATGAGCCTCTTCGAGAAGGACGGCCGGATCAGACACACGGTGTTTCCGACGGCAGCCCGGGAGGTTTTTGATGTGACCGGCGCCGGGGATACGGTCATCGGCGTTCTGGCCCTTTCCCTGGCCGCGGGGGCCTCTTTCCGTGAGGCGGCCTATCTGGCCAACCATGCCGCAGGGATCGTGGTGGGAAAAGCGGGTACGGCGACCGTGACCCGGGAGGAGCTGCGAGGGGTCCTATGAGTGATCCGCAGCCGCCGGATGCCGTCAAGCTGCTGGCCAGCCTCTTTTCCGGGGATGACCGGCTGCTCGGCGATGCGGTTCGGATCCTGTCGGAAAGGTATGGAAGGGCCGATTTCATCAGCGCCCCGGCGCCTTTTGCCTATACCGACTATTACGCGAAGGAATTCGGCGGTTCCCTGATCCGCCGCTTTGTCGCCTTTGAGCGGCTCATCCGGCCGGAGTCGCTGCCAGACGTCAAGGTCTGGACGAACGCGCTGGAGAAGCGGTTGTCGGCGGAGGGGCAAAGACGGGTAAACATCGATCCCGGATATCTGGCCACGGCCCATCTGGTCCTGGCCACGGGGAAAGGGTATGCCCATCGGCCCTATCTCCGGGATGGGATCTACGCCGATCTGACCCTGATCTACCGGGACAAATCGTTTCATTCCCTTCCCTGGACCTATCCGGATTACGCCGGCCCGGAGGTGATCGGCATGTTGACCCGCATCCGGGAAAAGTATCGGATGCAGCTCAAGGGGAACGCGGCGGGGGAGGCTACTGATTTCGATGGCGAATTTTTTCATGAGGAATTTCGATGATTAAGAGTATGACCGGTTATGGCAAGGCGGAGGCCGTCCTTGCGGACCGAAAGTTTATGATCGAGATGAAGTCCGTCAACCACCGCTTTTTGGAGATCTCGCTGCGCCTGCCGGGGATGCTTCTTCCGCTGGAAGGCGACATCAAGAAGAGGATCGGGGAGCAGTTCTCCCGGGGGCGGATCGAGGCGACCCTCCGGATGGAGAGCGACGGGGGTGTGGAGACCGCCGGCCGTTTCACGCTGAACCTGCCGCTGGCCCGCAATTACCATGTCCTCCTCGGCCAGTTGAAGGAGGAACTCCATCTCGGGGGGGAGATCACCCTGGAGATGATGGCCGGCTTCCGGGACGCCTTCGTTCCCGCGGAGCCGAGTCAGGACCTGGCGGCCCTGTGGGAAGGGCTTTCAAAGCTCCTCGCGGAGGCGATCCGGACGCTGACGGAGATGAGGGAAAAGGAGGGGGAAAGCCTGAAGCGCGATCTCACGGCGCGTCTAAATCTGATCGCCGGTTTTCTGGAAGGGATCGCCGGGAGGGCGCCGCAGGTGGTTCTGGACTATCAGCAGCGGCTCACCGACCGGGTGCGGGAACTGACGGGCGGCATGGCGGTTGATGAGGCGCGTCTGCTTCAGGAGGTGGCGATCATGGCGGAGAAGAGCGATATCACCGAAGAGATCGTCCGTTTTCGCAGCCATATCGATCAGTTCACCGATCTGCTTGCGGGAGCGGACGCCGCCGGAAGGAAGATCGATTTCCTGATCCAGGAGATGGGCCGGGAGATCAATACGATCGGTTCCAAGAGTGGGGATGCGGAGATCTCGCGGAACGTCATCGAGATCAAGAGCGAACTGGCAAAATTGCGGGAGCAGGTGCAGAATATTGAATGAGACGCCGGTCCAACCGTCCCAGGGTTTGCTGATGATCGTCTCCGCCCCTTCCGGCGCCGGGAAGACGTCGATCTGCCGGGAGATCCTGCGGATGTTCCCCCGTGTCCGCTTTTCCGTCTCCTGCACCACCCGTTCGCCCCGTCCCGGAGAGACCGACGGAAAGGATTATGACTTTATCTCCACGGAGGAGTTCCGGGGACGGATTGGCCGCGGGGAGTTTGTCGAATGGGTGGAGAATTACGGTCAGCTCTACGGAACGTCGAAAAAGACCATGGACGCCTTTCTCAAACAGGGATACGACCTGATCCTGGATATCGAGCCGCGCGGCGCGAAGGCAATCCGGGAACACTATCCGCGAGGGGTCTTCATCTTCATCCTGCCCCCCTCGCTTTCCGAGCTGAAGTCCCGGCTCTCGAGAAGAGGGGAAAGCGGCGCCGTCATGGAACGCCGTCTCCAGAGTTCTCTGGATGAAATCCGCGAGGCGCTGTGGTATGATTACATCATTTTCAACGATAGACTGGAAGAGGCCGTCGATCGGTTTCGGGCAATTTACATCGCCGAAAGATCGCGGCGGGATCGTTTTACGGAAAGAATAGAGGCGTTTTTCAAAGACGAATCGTCTTAATCAATTTAATCAATTGGAGGTTTATACCCGATGGCCAGAATTACCGTGGAAGACTCTTTGCTGATGGCAAAGAACCGGTTTGCCCTCGTTCTGCTGACCGCTCAGCGGACCCGGCAGCTCTTGAAAGGATCAGAGCCCCTGACGGATATGAGAAACAACCGGGAGATCGTGACCGCCCTCCGGGAGATTGCGGCGGGAAAGGTTTGTTATGCCCATCCCGAATACTTGGAGAGGGTCAAGGAAAGTTTCAAATCGATACCGCATGACACCGAATTTATCGGCAATGATGAAGAGGCCGAGTAACCTCCCGTGGGGGCGGTTGATTTTTGCCCTCGACATCGGCAGGGGGCTCTTAGGTTTGCGGAGAGATCGGCGGTCTTTACCGCCGATCTCTCTCGCGGCGACCGTTAAGTTGAAGGCGTATGTTTAGGCGAAAGATAGCGCCAACAGACCTTGAAGGTTCTCAAGGACCCGATTATGGAGGGATGTCATGCAGGTGATTTATGGCATCAACCCTCTTATGGAGGTCGTCCTTTCGCATCCCGCGATGCTGGAAAAAATCTTCGTTGCGGAGGAACGGGGAGGGGCAGCGGTCCAGAAGATCCTGAAGCTCGCCGCGGATCATCGGATTCCCGTGGAATGCAGCGGCAGAGACCGGCTGGAAAAGCTGGCGCCCCGCCGTGTTCACCAGGGGATCGTGGGGCTTTGCCGGGAGCATGCGTATGCCACCGTGGATGAGGTCATTGCCCACCGCCACGAGAAGTCCAGATATGACCTGGTGGTTCTCTTGGACAGCGTCACCGATCCCCAAAATCTCGGTTCCATCATCCGGACGGCGCATTGCTGCGGGGCGAACGGTCTCATCATCCCGGAAAACCGCGCCGCTTCCGTGACGGCTTCCGTTGCAAAGGCATCCGCAGGGGCCTTTCAGTATCTGCCGGTCGCGATGGTGGTCAATCTGGTTCGCACCATCGAATATCTGAAGGAGAGGGAATTCTGGATTTACGGCGCCGACGCGGAGGCCCAGTCCGATATCCGGACGCCGGACTACGAAGGGCATGTCGCGCTGGTCATGGGAAGCGAGGGCCGGGGAATCCGGCCGCTGATCCGGAAGAATTGCGATTTCCTGATCTCCATTCCCATGCGGGGGCGCGTGGCTTCGCTGAATGTTTCGGTGGCGGCGGGGGTTATCCTCTTTGAGATTCTCAGAAAGTGGGGGAATTAGTTATGCCGATATTCTTATGGCAGGCGCAAACAAAAAAGGGCGAATCCAAGAAGGGCGAAATCGATGCCGCCGACGAAGCGGCGGTCCGGGGCCAGCTCCGCCGGCAGGGATACAAATCCATCACCGTCAAGAAAAAACCCAAAGACCTCTTTGAAAACATCCCTTTCCTGCAGCAGAAGGTCACGGAGAAGGACGTGGTGGTCTTTGCCCGGATCTTCGCCACGATGATCAACGCGGGCCTGCCTCTGATTCAGTGTCTGGACCTCCTCGGCAAGCAGGAGCAGAACAAGACCTTCGCCAAGGTGATCAACTCCATGCGGCAGGACATCGAGGGGGGTTCCACACTGACCGATGCCCTGAAGAAATTTCCGAAAATATTTGACGACCTCTTCGTCAATCTCGTGGCGGCGGGGGAGAGCGGCGGCATTCTGGACGTGATTCTCCAGCGTCTGTCCGGTTACATGGAGAAGGCAATGAAACTGAAAAGCAAGGTCAAGGGGGCCATGACCTACCCGATCAGCGTTCTGGTCATTTCGATTGGCGTTGTGGCCGTCCTGCTGTTGAAAGTTATCCCGGTCTTCCAGACGATGTTCCAGGGAATGGGTTCGGCGCTCCCCGGACCGACGCAGTTTTTGGTGGATGCCAGCCAGTTCGCGCAGCATTATTTCCTTTATATGGGAGTGGGGCTGGTCGCTCTCTTCTATGGATTCAAGCGGTACTATGCGACCGAAAAAGGGACGCTCGTCGTCGATGCCCTGATATTGAAATCCCCGGTCTTCGGCCCGCTGCTGAAGAAGGTGGCCGTGGCCAAGTTCACAAGGACCCTCTCCACGATGATGCAAAGCGGGGTGCCGATCATGGAAGGGCTCAGTATCGTGAGCAAGACCTCGGGGAACAAGATCATTGAAATCGCCCTGATGAAAACGCGGCAGTCCATCAGCGAAGGGAAAACGATCGCCGAACCCCTGATGGAAACGGACATCTTTCCCTCGATGGTCGTGCAGATGATTGCCGTCGGTGAGGCCACGGGCGCCCTGGATACGATGCTTTCCAAGATCGCCGATTTTTATGATGATGAGGTGGATGCGGCGGTCGGCGCGATGACCGCCCTGCTGGAACCCTTCATGATGGTTTTTCTGGGGGGCGTAGTCGGCGGGATGATCATCGCCATGTATCTGCCTATCTTCCAGATGGCCGCCGCCGCGGGATAGGTTGGGGGGGCGATCTTCATGCGATGTGCACGGGGAAAGCCGGTGTCCGGCGGGAAAGATGGTGAATAAAAACGGGCGGTAAAGATGGTCAATCAAAAATGGTCGGGATGGCGCGATTTGAACGCGCGACTCCTGCGTCCCGAACGCAGTGCCCTACCAAGCTGGGCCACATCCCGACACGCGCCCTCCATAACCAATTTGGAGTCGATTGTCCACCATTATTTTTTAGGATCATCATGATAAAAATACCATAGAGGTCAATGACGAGGAGAAGAGGCGTGATCATCTACGATCTCCAATGCCGTGACGGCCATAAATTTGAAGGTTGGTTCAAGGACAGGGGCGCCTTCGATGAACAGCGGCTGCAAAAACTCATCGCGTGTCCCGTCTGCGGAAATACGGAGACGGCGTTGATCCCTTCTTCTGCCGTGGTCAGGGGACGGGACAACCGTTCCGCTGCGACAACGACGCAGAACGGCGAGCCGCCGCTGAAACTCATCCGTGCGTTGCAGGAGCACATCCATAAGAACTTCGATAACGTGGGCGACAAGTTTGCGGAAGTCGCCCTCCGGATCCATCATGGAGAGGAAGAGAGCAGAAACATCCGCGGGACCGCCACCGGGAGCGAAGAAGAAACCTTGAGGGAAGAGGGCGTTCCGTTCATCAAGATGCCGCTGCCGAAGTTTGACGGGTAGCGTTTGCGGAGTCGCGGCGATACCTGGCCATTTTTTTATGGAAACCGATTGGCCTGTCTGACGAGAACCCAAAGTGAGGGTGCGTGTCCGGACGTTAACAAGGGCAAGACCTGAAAAAATAATAAAAAAAATCTTGACAAACGAAGACATAAAAATTAGTGTCCCTTGTTTCACAGAGGGGGGCATTCCTCCGCCTGGGTGGCGGCGCGGCTCTTTTTTGCGAAGATTATCTTTGATATTCAATGTTTAGGAGTGCTGGCGTAGCTCAATCGGTAGAGCAGCTGATTTGTAATCAGCAGGTTGCGGGTTCAAGTCCCATCGCCAGCTCCAGGAAGATATTTTGCCCGATGGGTCACTAATGGAGGGGTTCCCGAGCGGTCAAAGGGAGCAGACTGTAAATCTGCCGGCGAAGCCTACGGAGGTTCGAACCCTCCCCCCTCCACCAGTTTGCCGCGGCGAACATCTCTTTCTAAGAAGCGGCGCATGGCGATAAGCGGGAGTAGCTCAGTGGCTAGAGCGTCAGCCTTCCAAGCTGAGGGTCGCGGGTTCGAATCCCGTTTCCCGCTCCATTTTTGTTCGGTATGGGGCTGCTTGCTTCCCCGAGGAATGCGCAGCCGATCATGATCATCACGGATTCTGATCGGCGGCGGGGGAAAGTGGCGCTTCGGTTTAAAGAAGCAACCAGCCCACGTAGCTCAGTCGGTAGAGCACATCCTTGGTAAGGATGAGGTCACCAGTTCGATCCTGGTCGTGGGCTCCATTCAGGTTAGGTGGTTTAATTATGAGAAATATCATTACATTGGCTTGTACGGATTGCAAACAGCGGAATTATACGACGACCAAGAACAAAAGGACCATGCAGAATCGGCTGGAGATGAAAAAATACTGCAAATTCTGCCGATCCCATAAGCTGCACCGGGAAACGAAATAAGCGGAAAGAGGCGCCGCCTTGATCGATCGGATAGGCCAGTAGCTCTAATGGATAGAGCGCCGGACTCCAAATCCGGATGCTGGGGGTTCAAGTCCCTCCTGGCCTGCCATTTTATAAAACGGTATCGGGTTTGGGGGAATCAGGGGTTTCTGGATGGACAGAGTAAAGGTTATCGCAGAGAAGACTAAGCAGTTTCTCGCCGGATCGAAAGTTGAGCTGAAAAAGGTCACGTGGCCGACGCCGAAGCAGACCCTTGCCTCCACTTCCGTCGTCATCATTGTGGTGATCATCGTATCCGCCTTTCTGGGGATCGTCGATTTCGGATTGACCAAGGTTGTCAAACTGGTGCTGGGATAAGAATATGGCTTTCAGATGGTACGTCGTTCATACCTATTCCGGCTTTGAAAACCGGGTGAAGCTTTCTCTGCAGGAGAGGATCGAAACGGCCGGGAAGCAGGCATTCTTCTCGGATATCCTGATCCCCGAAGAGGATATCGTCGAACTGGTATCCGGTGAGAAAAAGACCTCGAAACGGAAGTTTTTCCCGGGCTATCTCCTCGTCCGGATGGAGTTGGACGACGACACCTGGCATATCGTAAAGGATACGCCCAAGGTGACCGGCTTTATCGGCAGCAAGGACAAGCCTTCGCCCATTCCCGACAAGGACGTGGAAACCCTGAGGACCCGAATCGACGAGGGGACGCTGAAACCCAAACCGAAGTTCAAATTCGATGTGGGGGATCATGTGCGGATCATCGATGGCCCCTTCACCAATTTTGATGGAAGCGTCGATGAGGTAAAGCCGGAGAAGGGTAAACTACGTGTTATTGTGAGTATTTTCGGACGGTCGACGCCGGTGGAACTGGACTTCATTCAGGTTGCGCAGACGTAAACAGGAAAAAGCCGATGGGTAAGGTGTCTTTATCTGTTCTTGCCTGGGCGGTTGATCAAATTCAGACTGAAACAGGGTGATCAGAATGGCAAAGAAGGTTATCGCGAATATAAAACTTCAGATCAAGGCAGGCAAGGCTACCCCTTCGCCGCCGATCGGTCCGGCCCTCGGTCAACATGGCGTCAACATCATGGAGTTCTGCAAGGCGTACAACGCCATGACGCAGAATCAGGAGGGAATGGTCATCCCGGTCGTTATCACGGTTTACGCGGACCGGTCTTTTACCTTCGTGACCAAGACGCCGCCCGCGTCCGTGCTGCTGAAGCAAGCGGCAAAGATCGCCAAGGGTTCGGGCGATCCCAAGCGGGATAAGGTGGGTCAGGTGACGCTGAAACAGGTCCGGGACATTGCCGAGCTGAAATACAATGACCTGAATGCCGTGGATATTGAGGGAGCGATCCGGATTGTTTCGGGAACGGCGCGATCCATGGGGATTGAAATCGCGGGCTGACGCGGGGACACCTTGCGGCAAGGTGTCCCCGCCTTCCGGCAGAACACCGGGGGATGTGCCGGCGGGCGTCTTAAGTGGAAAAGTTTCAGAGAATCCCCGTCCCCGGCGGTGGTTTTCGATTTGAGGTTTGATCATGGCCAAGAGAGGCAAGAAGTACATCGAGGCGAGGAAAAATATCGAGGTGGCAAAGCGCTATCCCGCCCAGGAGGCTGTTGCGCTGGTGGTCGGTGCGGCCAGGGCGAAGTTTGATGAGACCGTCGATGCCGCCATCCGGCTTGGGGTAAATCCGGCGCATGCCGACCAAATGGTCCGGGGCTCCGTTGTTCTTCCCAATGGACTGGGAAAATCGGTCCGGGTGCTGGTTTTTGCCAAGGGCGAAAAGGAAAAGGAAGCCCTGGAAGCCGGCGCCGATGTGGTGGGCTCGGATGATATTGTTGAAAAAATCAAGGGCGGCTGGCTCGATTTTGACCGGGTGATCGCAACGCCGGATATGATGGGGAGCGTCGGGAAACTGGGGAAGATCCTCGGTCCTCGCGGCCTCATGCCGAATCCGAAGGTCGGAACAGTGACCTTTGATGTGGGGAAGGCCGTTTTGGAGCTGAAGGCGGGCAAGGTGGAATTCCGAGTGGAAAAGGCGGGTATTGTCCATTGTCCCATCGGCAAGACCTCTTTCGGGGCGGAGAAACTGACGGAGAATTTTCTTGCGCTCTTGGAGATGGTCGTCAAATTGAAACCCGCATCCAGCAAAGGTATTTATATCCGGAGTCTTTCCCTCTCGACCGTAATGGGTCCCGGGGTGAAGGTGGATCCTCTTGGCCTCCGGGGCATTTAATGCCATGGCCCTGGCCGGGCTATGGGAGATGAAAACGGGTCTGAGACAGCAGGTACAGGAAGTTTAAACGGGGTCGGTCGGCCTGCCGAGACTGGGATAAGCGGCCTTTTTGGCCGGGGAAATTGTCCTGTATGTTGCTTGTGTTCTCTGACTTTTTCAACGGGGTTTTCTAAACGGGGACACCTTGCCGCAAGGTGTCCCCATCCGGAAGGACCGGATTAGATGGGAAAGGAGGTTGAAGATTGGATCGGAGAACGAAAGAGCAGGTTGCTGCTGAACTCCATGAAAAACTGAAAGATTTCAAGTTGGCGGTTCTCACCGGTTACAGCGGGATGGATGTGGCGAAGATAACGGCGCTGAGGGTTGTTCTGCGAAAATCGAATGCGGAACTCCGGGTTGTCAAGAATTCGCTGCTCTCCATCGCGTCGCGCGAAACGGATTTCTGCGCACTGGAAGAGCAGTTCCGGGGGCCTCTGGCCGTGGCAATCGCCCGCGGCGACGTGGTCGAGACCACCAAGGCGCTGGTTGATTTTGCCAAGAAGAATGCCAGTCTTGAAATCAAGGCGGCCGTGATGGGCGGCAAACCTCTGAGCAGGGAGCAGCTCGCGATTCTGGCCGAACTGCCGAGCCGCGAGGTTTTGCTCGGGAAGCTGCTTTCCCTGATGGTCGGGGTGCAGACCTCCCTCGTGAATGTCCTGAGCGGGGTTCCGAGGAATTTTGTACAGGTTCTCGATGCCTATCGGGAACAGAAGGCGTCAGCAAACTAACAATCACATACAGGAAGGAAATAGGACAATGGCGAACGAGATTACCAAAGAAGATGTCGTAAAATTCATTGAAGGGATGACGGTTCTTGAGCTTTCAGAACTGGTGAAGGAACTGGAGCAGAAGTTTGGCGTGAGCGCCGCGGCGCCGGCTGCCATGGTCGCCGCCGCAGGTCCCGCGCAGGCTGCTCAGGTTGAGGAAAAGACCGAATTCGACGTGATCCTGACGGGGTTCGGCGATCAGAAGATCCAGGTGATCAAGGTGGTCAGGGCGATCACGGGTCTGGGACTCAAGGAAGCCAAGGATCTGGTGGACGGCGCTCCCAAACCGATCAAGGAGGCCGTTTCCAAGGATGAGGCTGCCGATATCAAGAAAAAGATAGAAGCGGTCGGTGGCGCCGTTGAGATTAAGTAGGTAGTCGTCCCGGCAACAAAACGGTAAGGATTTGAATCCCAAGATGCAACAGGTTGTCTGCGCGATTTTGCAGAGAGACAGGTTGAAGGGGGTTCTTTTCCCTTATGACTATTGGTGAAAGCTTAAGATCGCTGCCGGCAAAAGCCGAAAGGATGTTATGGGCGAATTTAGAAAGAATTTTGGCCGTATCCGGAAGATACTGGATATTCCCAACCTGATCGATATTCAGACCGATTCCTACCGAAAGTTTCTTCAGCAGGATATCGATCCAAACAAGAGGGGGAACTATGGGCTGCCGGGCGCCTTCAACAGCGTTTTCCCCATTTCCGATTTCAGTGGGAAATGTTCCCTCGAGTTTGTCAGCTATAAGATTGGCGATGTCCGGTACGACATGCAGGAGTGTGTTCAGAAGGGGATGACTTATGCGGCGCCGCTCAAGATCGTGGTCCGCCTGGTCGTTTTCGACACGGATCGGAATACGGAACCCAAGCCGATCCGCGACATCAAGGAGCAGGAGATCTATTTCGGTGAAATCCCACTGATGACGGAAAACGGCACCTTCATCGTGAATGGTACGGAAAGGGTGATCGTCAGCCAGCTTCACCGTTCGCCGGGGATCTTTTTCGACCATGACAAGGGCAAGACCCTGTCCAGTGGAAAGCTGATCTATTCGGCGCGGGTCATCCCGATCCGCGGATCCTGGTTGGATCTCGAGTTCGATTCCAAGGACCTTCTCTATGTGAGGATCGATCGTCGGCGGAAGATGCCGGTAACGATCCTGCTGAAGGCGATGGGGAATTCCACCCAGTTTATCCTCAATTATTTTTACAGCATTGAGCAGATCTTCCTGGAAGGCGGCCGTCTCTTCATGGCCGTGAACGATTCACTGCTCGGGGGGAAAGCCCCTGCGGATGTGGAGACGAAGGGGGGAGATGTTGTCGTCAAGAAGGGGAGAAAGATTTCAAAACCCCTGCTGAAGAAGATGGTCGATTCCAAGGTAACGCGGATACCGGTGAACGATGAGGATATCATCGGCAGGGTTTTCTCTTCCGATGTACTCGATCCCGAAACCGGCGAAATCCTGATCCGGTGTAATGAAGAGCTGACGGCGGAAGGGTTGCAGCTTCTCAGGGACAAGGGGATTCCCTCCTTCCTGTTCATCCACATCGACGAAGATCGGGAAAATGCCTCGATCCGGGACACGCTTCTGATGGATCGGATCGAAACGGCGGAAGATGCGATTATTGAAATCTATCGGCGACTGCGGCCAAGCAATCCGCCCACGCCGGAGACCGCCCATAAATTTTTCAACAGCCTCTTTTTTGAACCAGACAGCTACGATCTTTCCGATGTGGGGCGGGCGAAGATGAATTACAAGCTCCGTCTCGATGTTCCCACGACCGTAACCGTCCTGCGCAATGAGGACATCCTGGCGGCGGTCAAGTATCTGATCGACCTGAAGAACAGCGCGCCGGATTGCAGCGTGGACGACATCGACCATCTGGGCAACCGGCGTGTACGTTCCGTGGGGGAATTGATCGAGAACCAGTACCGGATCGGCCTGGTCCGGATGGAGCGCGCCATCAAGGAGAAAATGAGTCTCCAGGACATCGAAACCATGATGCCCCATGATCTCATCAATGCCAAGCCGGTCTCGGCCGTGGTGAATGAATTCTTCGGCAGCAGCCAGCTCTCCCAGTTCATGGATCAGACGAATCCGCTGTCAGAGATCACGCACAAACGGAGATTGTCGGCTCTCGGGCCGGGAGGTCTGACGCGGGAAAGGGCGGGATTTGAGGTCCGTGACGTCCATCCCACCCATTACGGCCGCATCTGCCCGGTGGAAACCCCGGAAGGACCCAACATCGGCCTGATCGTCTCGCTGAGCACCTACGCCCGGGTGAACGAATTCGGTTTCATCGAAACGCCTTACCGTGTTGTAAAAGAGGGGCGGGTACTGGACGAGGTACGTTATCTGACCGCGATCGAAGAGGAAAACCGGATCATTGCCCAGGCCGACAGACCCCTCGACAAGGACGGAAAATTCATCGGACAACTGATTTCCGCGAGAAGGGGGGGCGACTTCCTCTCCGTCGTGCCGATGGATGTCAACATGATGGATGTCTCCCCCAACCAGCTCGTCAGTGTGGCGGCCACCCTGATCCCTTTTCTGGAACATGACGATGCCAACCGGGCCCTGATGGGATCCAACATGCAGCGGCAGGCGGTGCCGCTGATGGAACCCGAGGTTCCTCTGGTGGGCACGGGAATGGAATCCGTTGTGGCGCGGGATTCCGGAGCGGTTATGGCGGCCCGGCGGGCGGGTGTTGTGGAGAGTGTGGATGCCGCGAGGATCGTCGTCAAATGCGACGCGCCTGGGAAGGAAGGGCTGGACACGGGGGTGGATATCTACAACCTGATCAAGTATCAGCGTTCCAACCAGGATACCTGTTTCAACCAGAAGCCCATCGTCGCCAAAGGGCAGAAGGTGAGCAAGGGAGAGATTATCGCGGACGGTCCCGCCACGGACAAGGGGGAACTGGCCCTGGGAAGGAATGTCATGGTCGCCTTCATGTCCTGGGGGGGGTACAACTACGAGGATTCCATTCTGGTCAGCGAGCGAATCGTCAAGGATGACATCTATACCTCCATCCATATCGAGGAATTCGAGACGATGGCCCGGGACACCAAGCTCGGCAAGGAAGAGATCACCCGGGATATCCCCAACCTGGGGGAAGAGGCCCTGAGAAACCTCGACGACAGCGGGATTGTCCGCATGGGTGTGGCGGTGAAGCCGGGCGACATCCTGATCGGAAAGATTACCCCCAAGGGGGAAACCCAGCTCTCCTCGGAAGAGAAACTCCTGCGGGCCATTTTTGGGGAAAAGGCCAGCGATGTCCGCGACACCTCGCTGCGCGTTCCTCCCGGTGTCGAAGGCACGGTGATCGACGCAAAGATCTTCGCCCGGAAGGGGACCGAGAGGGACAGTCGCTCCCAGTATATCGAGGAAGAGGCCGTATCGCTGCTGAATAAGGACCGCGACGACGAGATCCGGATCATCACCGAAGGGGTGAAGACGCAGATCGCCGGCATGCTGATCGGAAAGACGTCGGCGGTGAAGGTTTCCGATCCGAAGAAAAAGCGGATTCTGCTGAAGAAGGGCGAGGTCATTACCGAAGAGATCCTGGAACGGACGCCCTTTGACCTCTGGCGGGAGATCTCCCCGGACGGCGAAGAAGAGACGGAGACCCGGATCGGCGTGCTCTATGAGAACCTCTCCCGGAAAAAGGAGTTCGTCGAGTCGTATTTCGCGGAGAAGATCGCGAAGCTCAAGGCCGGCGATGAACTCTCCCCGGGGGTAATCAAGCTGGTCAAGGTTTACATTGCGATCAAGCGGAAGCTCTCCGTCGGGGATAAGATGGCGGGCCGTCATGGAAACAAAGGCGTGCTGTCCCGGATCCTCCCCGAGGAGGATATGCCCTATTTCAAGGACGGAACGCCGGTGGACATCGTCCTGAATCCGCTGGGCGTTCCCTCCCGGATGAATGTGGGGCAGATCCTGGAGACGCACTTAGGCTGGGCGGCCAGAGGCATGGGGGAAAAGATCAATGCCCTCGTGGAGCAGCATTGCGGATTGGATGCCCTCAAGAAGGAGATGAAGGCCGTCTATTCCTCTCCCGAATTTGACCGCTTCATCAACGGCGCTGGAGAAGATGAGATCCGCCGGTTCGCAAGCCGCCTGAAAAAGGGGATTCTGGTTGCGACGCCTGTTTTCGACGGCGCCGATGAACACGAGATCAAGAAAATGCTCAAGGCCGGCGGTCTTCCCGAGACCGGTCAGACCATCCTGTTCGACGGGAGGACCGGAGAGCCCTTCGACCAGGAAATCACCGTGGGCATGATCTACATGCTAAAACTGCACCATCTGGTCGACAACAAGATCCACGCCCGGTCGATCGGTCCCTATTCCTTAGTGACGCAACAGCCTCTGGGCGGCAAGGCCCAGTTCGGGGGACAGAGACTGGGTGAAATGGAAGTATGGGCCATGGAGGCCTACGGCGCCGCTTACACCCTCCAGGAGTTCCTGACGGTCAAGTCCGATGATGTGGCCGGCAGAACGCGGATCTACGAAGCGATCGTCAAGGGTGAGCATACGTCGGAGCCTGGTCTGCCCGAGTCCTTCAACGTCCTGGTCAAAGAGCTGCAGAGCCTCTGCCTTGACGTGGAGCTGATCGAAGAGGATTAACAATATTATGGTCATGAGTGCAGAGTCAAAACATTGCAACATCCAGAGAAGCCGCACTCGGCACTCGGCACTCGGCACTTGGCACTCAGCACTTATTACTTAGGAGATATCATCCGTGGAAGACGTTTTTAGTTATTTTGAAAAACCAAAGGATCCCATCCGATTCAATGCGATCAAGATATCCATTGCCTCTCCGGAAAAGATTCTTTCCTGGTCGCATGGCGAGGTCAAGAAACCGGAGACGATCAACTACCGAACCTTCAAACCGGAGCGCGATGGGCTTTTCTGCGCGAAGATCTTCGGTCCCGTCAAGGACTATGAATGCCTTTGCGGTCGCTACAAGCGGATGAAACACCGTGGCGTCGTCTGCGAAAAATGCGGGGTGGAGGTCATCCAATCCAAGGTCCGCCGGGAGAGAATGGGGCATATCACGCTGGCGACGCCGGTCGCCCATATCTGGTTCCTCAAGAGCCTGCCCAGCCGGATCGGGAATGTTCTCGATCTGACCCTGAAGGAGTTGGAGAAGGTCCTCTATTTCGAATCCTGGATCGTCCTTGATCCCAAGAACACCCCGCTGAAAAAGAAGGATCTCCTGTCCGACGAGGAGTATCTCGACCTGAAGGATCAGTACGGCCCGGATGCCTTCGAAGCCGGCATCGGCGCCGAGGCTGTCCGCACCCTTCTCGAAGAGGTCGATCTCGTTAAGCTGGATGACGAACTCCGTTCGGAGCTGAAGAACTCCGTTTCGGAGACGAAGCGGAAAAAGTACGTCAAGAGATTGAAGGTGGTTGAGGCCCTGCGGAAGTCGGGAAACAAACCGGAGTGGATGGTCCTGACCGTCCTTCCCGTGATCCCGCCGGACCTTCGCCCGCTGGTGCCCCTGGACGGCGGACGGTTCGCCACCTCCGACCTCAATGATCTCTACCGGAGGGTCATCAACCGGAACAACCGTCTGAAGCGCCTGCAGGAGCTCAATGCGCCGGAAATCATCATCCGTAACGAAAAGAGGATGCTCCAGGAAGCGGTCGATGTCCTCTTCGACAACGGCAGGCGGGGAAGGGCCATCACGGGGACGAACAAGCGTCCGCTCCGTTCCCTGTCCGATATGCTCAAGGGAAAGCAGGGCCGGTTCCGGCAGAACCTCCTCGGCAAGCGCGTCGATTATTCCGGACGCTCCGTCATTACGGTTGGCCCGAATCTGAGGCTCCACCAGTGCGGTCTTCCGAAGAAGATGGCCCTGGAACTCTTCAAGCCTTTCATCTACCGGCGTCTCCAGGAAAAGGGGTTCGTAACGACGGTCAAGAGCGCCAAGAAGATGGTGGAGAAGGAAACAGCCGAGGTGTGGGACGCCCTCGATGAAGTGGTCCGGGAATATCCTATCATGCTGAACCGGGCGCCGACGCTTCACCGCCTCGGCCTGCAGGCGTTCGAACCCATCCTGATTGAAGGGAAGGCCATCCAGCTCCATCCGCTGGTCTGTACGGCCTTCAATGCCGATTTTGACGGTGATCAGATGGCTGTTCACGTGCCGCTGTCCATCGAGGCCCAGACCGAAGCCCGTGTCTTGATGATGTCAACCAACAACATCCTTTCCCCGGCCAACGGGATGCCGATCATTATTCCCAGCCAGGATATCGTTTTGGGGATTTACTTTCTGACCCGGGTGAGGAGCGGCGTCAAGGGCGAGGGGATGATTTTCGCCGACCCGGGGGAGGTCCGGTCCGCACTGGATGCCCAGGCCGTCGATCTGCATGCAAAAATCAAGGTCCGCATCGATGGGGAGCTGAAAGAGACCACGGTCGGCCGGGTCGCGCTTTACGAAGTGATCCCCGAAGCCATCTCCTTTGATGCAATCAACAAGGTCATGAACAAGAAGGAGCTGGCCAACCTGATCAACCACTGCTACCGCACCCGCGGCGATAAAACCACCGTTCTTCTGGCCGATCGTCTGAAAGACATCGGGTTCAAATACGCCACCCATTCCGGGGTTTCGATTGCAGTCCACAACATGGTGATTCCGGAAAACAAAAAAAAGATCGTCGGGCAGGCCGACAAGGACGTCCTGGGGATCCAGAAGCAGTACATGGAGGGATTGATCACCGACGGCGAACGATACAACAAGGTCATTGATATCTGGGCCCAGGCCACGGAGAAGATTGCCGCGGAGATGCTGGGCGGAATCGGCACGGAGGACCGGACCGGAGCGGACGGAAAAAGGTTCAAGGGTGAAAGCTTCAATCCGATCTACATGATGGCCGATTCCGGCGCCAGAGGCAGCGCCGTTCAGATCCGTCAGTTGGCCGGGATGAGGGGGCTGATGGCGAAGCCGTCCGGCGAGATCATCGAAACCCCGATCCGGGCGAATTTCCGGGAAGGTCTGACGGTTCTCGAGTATTTTATTTCCACGCACGGCGCCCGGAAAGGGCTTGCGGACACCGCATTGAAGACGGCCAATTCGGGGTATCTTACCCGGAGGCTCGTGGATGTGGCCCAGGATTGCATCATCTCGGAGGATGATTGCGGGACGATCGATGGGATTTACGTGTCCGCATTGATGGAAGGCGGGGAAATCATCGAGGCGGCGGGTGAGCGCGTCCTGGGAAGGGTTGTCTTGGAAGAGATCCGGGATCCCTTCACCCATGAAGTGCTGGTCCACGCGAATCAGGAAATCGATGAGGCCCTGGCGAAGAAGATCGATGACGCCGGAATCGAGAGGGTCAATATCCGGTCGGTGCTCACCTGCAAGTCGAGGCACGGCGTCTGCGCCAGGTGCTATGGCCGTGACCTGTCCCGCGGGCGCCTCGTCAATATCGGCGAGGCGGTTGGCATCATTGCGGCCCAGTCGATTGGGGAGCCCGGAACCCAGTTGACCATGCGGACCTTCCATATCGGCGGCACGGCAAAGTTCGAGGAACACTCCACGTTGGAGTCGAGACATGACGGGATCATCCGGTTCGTGAATCTCAATACGGTGAAAAGCAAATCCGGCGGGCTTGTCGTGATGAACCGCAACGGCGAGGTGCATGTCCTCGATGAACAGGGGCGGAGCCGCGGCAAGTATCCCGTTCCCTACGGGGCGCATATTAAGGTGGAGGACGGCGGCCAGGTGCAGGGACCCAAGGATCAGAAAAGGGGCGATCTCATTGCGGAATGGGATCCCTTCTCCATCCCGATCCTGGCGGAGGTGGACGGGACGGTCAAGTTTGGGGATATTATCGAAGGGAAGACCATGCAGGAACTGGTGGACGAGGTGACCGGCCTCTCGCGGAAGGTCATCGTCGAGTTCAAGGGAACGGATATGCGCCCGCGGGTCTCGATCAAGGATAAGAAGGGCAGAACGGCCAAGGTGCCGGGGGCGAGCACCGTTGCCCGGCATCTTCTGTCGGTTGGGACCAACATTGTCGTCTCGGAAGGTAATACAGTCGATGCCGGTGACATCCTCGCCAAGATTCCCCGGGAAACGACAAAAACAAAGGATATCACGGGTGGTCTTCCCCGTGTGGCGGAACTGTTTGAGGCGCGGAAACCGAAGGAATTTGCGGTGATCAGCGAGATTGACGGCGTTGTCTCCTACGGCAAGGATTCCAAGGGGAAGAGAAAGGTCGTGATCACCCCCGACGCCGAGGATGAAAAGGAATATCTGATTCCCAAGGGGAAACATGTCAGCGTCCAGGAAGGGGACCGGGTGATGGCCGGAGAGGCCCTCATGGACGGGGTCAACAATCCCCACGATCTCCTGATGATCAAGGGGGAAAAGGAGCTGGCCCGTTACCTGGTGGATGAGGTACAGGAGGTCTACCGACTTCAGGGGGTCAAGATCAACGACAAGCACATGGAGGTAATCGTCCGCCAGATGCTCCGCAGGGTGATGATCAAGGATCCCGGGGATGCATCCTTCATCGCCGACGAGAAGGTGGAGCGGTTCCGCTTTCAGGAGGAGAATGACCGGGTCGTGGCCAAGGGCGGGAAACCGGCCCAGGGCGAGCCCATCCTGATGGGGATCACGAAGGCGTCGCTCTCGACGCAGAGCTTTATCTCCGCCGCCTCCTTCCAGGAAACGACGCGGGTTCTGACGGAGGCCTCCCTCGCCGGGAAAACCGATTATCTGCGCGGCCTCAAGGAGAATGTCATCATGGGCAGGCTGATTCCCGCGGGTACGGGACTCGCCATGTACAAAAAACTGGGGATCACAACCGTCGGTGAGGCCCTGCCCCCGGCGGATGAAGACCCGCTTGAGCTTCCCGCGGATGAAAAAAGTAACGAGAAAGTCCTTGACATCGAAGCGATGAATTGATAGTTAAACCGTCTTTTGTTGGACCAGAGAAATGAACAGCCAAATAAAAGGCTGGGAGGGGTAATGCCTACAATAAATCAGTTGGTTAGAAAGGGAAGGGCGAAGATCAGCAGGAAAGCGGCGACACCCGCTTTGGGCCGATCGCCGCAGCGACGGGGGGTTTGCGTCCGGGTTTACACCTCTACGCCCAAAAAACCGAATTCCGCCTTGAGGAAAGTGGCCAGGGTGCGGCTGACCAGCGGTTACGAGGTGACTTCCTATATACCGGGCGTGGGACATAACCTTCAGGAGCATTCGGTCGTCCTGGTGCGCGGCGGTCGCGTCAAGGATCTTCCCGGTGTGCGTTACCACATCATCCGGGGAACGCTGGACGCCGTCGGCGTCCAGGACAGAAAACAGAGTAGGTCAAAATACGGGGCCAAAAGACCGAGCTAAGCGGGGATAGAGTCATGCCGAGGAGAAGAGTAGTTACCAAGAGGGAGATCCTGCCGGATCCGAAATACAACAACCGGCTGGTGGCGAAGTTCATCAACAGCCTCCTGAAGCGGGGAAAGAAAAGCATTGCGGAGTCCATCCTGTATGGGGCCTTTGATATCATTCAGGACCGGGTCAAGGAGACGCCGGTCGATATTTTTGAAAAGGCCGTGAACAATGTCAAGCCGGTGATCGAGGTCAAATCGAGGCGTGTTGGGGGATCGACGTATCAGGTGCCGACGGAGGTGATTCCCTCCCGCCGGGTTGCCCTCGGGATTCGTTGGCTGATTACCCATGCGCGGGAACGTTCAGAAAAAACGATGCGGGAAAAACTGGCCGCAGAGCTGATGGATGCGGCGAACAATCGGGGTGGGGCGGTCAAGAAGAGGGAAGCCGTCCACAAGATGGCCGAAGCCAACAAAGCCTTTGCCCATTATCGATTTTAATGGGGAAATGATTCAATAAGACTGGAACAAAAACAAACGAACCATTCAACGTTTAAGGAGGGTAGAGATGGCTAAGAAAAAATTTGAGAGGACGAAGCCGCATCTGAATATCGGCACCATCGGTCATGTTGATCATGGAAAGACTACATTGACGGCCGCGATCACAAAACACTTGGCCTCTAAGGGATTGGCCGAATTCAGACCCTTTGATTCCATTGATAATGCTCCGGAAGAAAAGGAGAGAGGGGTCACCATCAACATCTCGCATGTGGAATATCAGACGGAAAAACGACACTATGCCCATGTTGACTGTCCGGGCCATGCCGACTATATCAAGAACATGATTTCCGGCGCCGCCCATATGGATGGCACGATCCTTGTCGTTGCGGCGTCCGATGGTCCCATGCCTCAGACCCGGGAGCACATTCTCCTTGCCCGTCAGGTCCAGGTTCCCTATGTCGTTGTTTATATGAATAAGGTTGATTTGGTGGATGACCCCGAGCTCCTCGATCTGGTGGAGCTTGAACTGCGGGAACTGCTGACGGCGTATGATTTCCCGGGTGACGACATTCCCATTATCCGCGGGTCGGCGTTGAAGGCCCTGGAGGCCGACGATCCGAACTCGCCGGATGTGAAATCCATCTGGGAGCTTCTGGAAGCCGTCGATACCTACATTCCGATGCCGGTTCGCGATCTGGACAAGCCGTTTTTGATGCCGGTTGGCGATGTCTTTACCATTTCCGGCCGCGGCACGGTCGTCACAGGCCGCGTCGATCGCGGTATCGTCCGGACGGGCGATGAAGTCGAGATCGTCGGGATCCGGCCGACCTTCAAGACCGTCTGCACCGGGGTGGAGATGTTCCGCAAGACGCTCGACGAGGGGCGCGCCGGCGATGACATCGGGGTTCTCCTCCGGGGCACGAAGCGCGAGGAGGTGGAAAGAGGGCAGGTCGTGGCCAAGCCGGGTTCGATCACGCCGCACACCAAGTTCAAGGCGCAGGTCTATGTCCTGACGAAGGAGGAAGGCGGCCGGCATACCCCCTTCTTCAACGGCTATCGTCCGCAGTTCTATTTCCGGACCACGGATGTGACCGGCGTGGCCAATCTCCCGGAGGGTGTGGAGATGGTCATGCCCGGCGACAATGTTGAGATGGAAGTGACTCTGATCACACCGATCGCGATGGAGGAGCAGCTCCGGTTTGCCATCCGGGAAGGCGGCAGGACCGTCGGCGCCGGTGTTGTCAGCAAGATTCTGGAATAGAACAGCCATCAAATTGGGTTGAATGAAGCCATGAAAGACCAAAAAATACGGATTCGCCTTAAGGCCTACGATTATAAGCTGCTCGACCGTTCGGTGGAGGATATCGTAGAGACGGCAAAGAGGACCGGCGCCCGCATCGGGGGGCCTATCCCGCTGCCCACCGAGATCAACAAGTATTGCGTGAACCGGTCGCCGCATGTGGACAAGAAATCGCGGGAGCAGTTTGAGATCCGGACGCACAAGAGACTGATTGACATCGTTGAGCCGACGCAGGCGACGGTGGACGCCCTGATGAAACTGGATCTGTCAGCGGGTGTGGATGTCGAGATCAAACTTTAGATGAGAATGATGATGACAAAAGGACTGATCGGCAAGAAATTGGGGATGACTCAGCTCTTCTCGGATGAAGGGGTTTCCGTTCCCGTGACGGTTATTGAAGTGGCGCCCTCCGTAGTCATTCAGAAAAAGACAGCCAAGACGGATGGTTACGATGCTTTGCAGCTTGGATATGGCCGGATCAAACAGCGCAATGTGACCAAGGCCCTTCAGGGGCACTTCAAGAAGGCGGACAAGGGGTTGTTCCGGGTGCTCCGGGAATTCAACATGGATCCGGATGGTTGCGAAGCGGGTCAGGAGCTGAATGCCGAAATGTTTGCCCCTGGCGATTATGTGGACGTTGTCGGAACGACCAAAGGCAAGGGATTTGCCGGCGTCATCAAGCGCCATGGTTTCCGCGGCGGCCGGGCGACCCACGGGTCGATGTTTCACCGGGCCCCCGGATCGATCGGTGCAAGCGCCGATCCGTCCCGTGTTTTCAAGGGAACGAAACTTCCCGGTCACATGGGGAGTGCAAGAAAAACGGTGCAGAACTTGCTGGTATGGGCCGTCCGGCCGGAGATGAATGTGATCCTGGTCCGCGGCGCTGTTCCGGGCTGCAAGAACGGGTATGTGCTGATCAAGCAGGCAATCAAGAAGGGTCAATAAGCAGGGGCTTTCTTAGGTGGGGAAAATGCCAGTAGCAGGCGTGTACGACATTGAAAATAAAAGAGTTGCTGAGATTGAGCTCAGCGAGGCCGTGTTTGGCGCGCCGGTGAATGAGGATGTCATTTACGAAGTGGTCCGGATGCAGATGGCCTCCCGGCGGAGCGGAACCGCCTCGACCAAGGGTCGAAGCGATGTCAGCGGAAGCAACAAGAAGCCGTGGCGTCAGAAAGGAACGGGAAGGGCCAGGGTGGGGAACTTGCGCTCTCCGATCTGGAGGGGTGGTGGAATCATCTTTGGACCCACCCCGCATGGTTATGCCTTCAGGGTCCCCAAGAAGGTTAGGCGGTTGGCCCTTATTTCCGCTCTCAGCATGAAATTCAAGGAAGAGCGGATGACCATTCTCCGGGATTTCCCGATGGAAGAGTTCAAGACCAAGAGGTTCCAGGAGGTGATCGACCGTTTCGGATTCAAGAAGACCCTTTTCGTGATCGATCAGCAAAGACCGTTCCTGGAGAGATCCTCACGGAATATTCGGGATGTCAAAATGGTCCGCTCAGAGGGGGTCAATGTCTATGATCTGCTGAAATACGATCATGTCGTCCTTCTTGAACCCTCTGTTCATAAAATCGAAGGGGCGTTGATAGCATAATGGAACTGTATCAGATCATCAAGAAGACGTTGATCACGGAAAAAAGCACCGTCGCGCGGGATGCTGCGAATCAGTACAACTTTGAAGTTCACGCCAAGGCGAACCGCATTGAGGTTGGGCGCGCCGTTGAGAAGATCTTCAAGGTCAAGGTGCTGGCCGTCCGGGTCATGAATGTACGCGGTAAGAAGAAAAGATCGGGCAAGGTCATGGGTCAGAGGAGCGCCTGGAAGAAGGCCATCGTCACCTTGGCGCCGGGCAGCCGCATCGAGATCGGGGAAGGTGTATAAAACCTGTCTTCCAAAAGCGGGTTTAAGACAGCAAGGATGAGGGAATAGAGGGGATGGGAATCAAAAAATACAAACCGACATCGCCGGGAAGAAGGTTTCAGACCTGCTCCGATTTTGAAGAGCTGACGAAGTCAACGCCTGAGAAGGGTCTTTTGCGCCCCCTGAAGAAGTCCGGCGGACGCAACAGCTATGGCAGAATGACCAGCCGCCACATCGGCGGCGGGCATAAGCGGCGTTACCGGCTGATCGATTTCCGGAGGGACAAGGATGATATTCCGGCCCGCATCGCTTCCATCGAATACGATCCCAACCGGTCGTCGCGGATCGCGCTCTTGAATTATGCCGACGGCGAAAAGAGGTATATTATCGCCCCGACCAAGGTTACCGTGGGAGATGCGATCGTCAGCGGCGAAAAGGCGGACATCAAACCAGGGAATACCGTTCCCTTGAAGAATATTCCGCTGGGAACCCTGATCCACAATGTGGAACTCAAGGTTGGCCGGGGAGGTCAACTGATCCGGTCGGCCGGCGCTTACGGCCAGCTCATGGCCAAGGAAGCGGGCTATGCCCAGGTGCGGCTTCCTTCCGGAGAGGTGAGGAAGATTTTCCTGGAATGCCGGGCCACGATCGGCCAGGTTGGGAACATCGATTCCGAGAACCTGAGCCTCGGCAAGGCGGGGCGGAAACGCTGGCTCGGCCGACGGCCGAAGGTGAGGGGCGTCGTGATGAACCCGGTCGATCATCCGATGGGCGGCGGGGAAGGGAAGTCGTCCGGCGGCCGTCATCCCTGCACCCCTTGGGGCGTGCCGACAAAGGGCCATAAGACGCGGACCAATAGAAGTACCGATAAATATATCGTAAAACGAAGAGGTTAAAAGGTGGCACGTTCAATTAAGAAGGGTGCATACATTGAGGAAAGTCTTCTGGAAAAGGTCAGGAGGCAGGAATCCGCGGGGAACAAGACGGTCATCAAAACCTGGTCGCGCCGTTCCACCGTTACCCCGGAATTGATCGGACAGACCTTTGCGGTACACAACGGGAAGAAATTCATTCCGATCTTTGTGACCGAAAACATGGTTGACCATAAATTGGGCGAATTTGCGCCAACCCGAACTTTTTACAGCCACGCAGGAGACCGCAAAACGAAGCTGCGCAAGTAGAATCGGGGGGACAGATTTGAAATCTGTCCCCCCAAACGGGATGGTTCCCAGCGGCGGTTTGGAGTCAGCTATGGAAGCAAGAGCAGTTGCCAAGTATATTCGGATGTCGCCGCAGAAGATGCGGCTGGTTGTCGATCTGGTCAGAGGAAAGAAGGTCGGGGAGGCGAAGCAGATCCTCCTTTTTACGCGAAAATATGCGGCCGAACCTGTGAGCAAGGTGATCCTGTCGGCGCTGGCCAATGCGAAGCAGAATCCCGACATCGATGAGAATATCCTTTATGTGAAGGAGATTTTTGTCGATCAAGGCCCCTCCCTGAAGCGCTGGCGGGCGAGAGCGCAGGGAAGGGCGGCTTCGATCAAGAAGCGGATGAGTCACATCACCGTGGTCCTGGATGAACGGTAAGACTTGAGGAGGTGAGAGGTTGGGGCAGAAGGTTAACCCGATCGGGTTGAGGTTGGGTGGTATCAAGACGTGGCGTTCTCAATGTTTTTCGGAGAAAAATTATTCCGAATTGCTCCATGAAGATCTGAAAATTAGAAAGTTTCTCAAGGAGAAGCTCTACCACGCCGGTATCTCCAGGATAGAAATCGAAAGGGCTGCCAACAAGGCCAAAGTCAATATTCACGCGGCCCGCCCCGGGATTATTATTGGGAAAAAGGGATCCGAAATCGAAAAACTGAAAAAGGATCTCGAGACCATCACGAAGAGCGAAGTGATCATCAATATCCTTGAAGTCCGCAAACCGGAGATTGATGCGCAACTGGTGGCTGAAAATGTCGCGCAACAATTAGAAAGGCGCATCGCGTTCCGCAGGGCGATGAAGAAATGTGTCACCTCGGCGATGAAGTTCGGCGCCAAAGGGATCCAGGTGAACTGTGGCGGCAGGCTCGGCGGGGCGGAGATGGCCCGATCGGAGTGGTACAGAGAGGGCCGTGTCCCCCTCCATACCCTGAGGGCCGATATCGATTGCGGTTTTACGGAGGCCCACACGGCCTATGGTCTGATCGGCGTCAAAGTCCTGATTTTTCATGGAGAGGTATTGCCCAGCAAGAAAGAGGCGGCGAAGTAGGCCTTTCAAAAAAGCCGGCGTTTCGAGGATCTTATCCGAATAAGCAGCGAGAACAGGGGTTTTGAACGATGTTAATGCCGAAAAGGGTTAAATATAGGAAATTACAGAGGGGCCGGATGAGTGGAAAAGCCACGCGGGGGAATGCCGTCGCCTTCGGCGAGTATGCCCTGCAGGCGACCGAATGCGGCTGGGTTACAGCGCGGCAGATCGAGGCGGCGCGCGTGGCCATGACCCGGCACGTCAAGCGGGGCGGCAAGATCTGGATCCGGATTTTTCCGCACAAGTCCGTGACCCGAAAGCCGGCCGAAACCCGCATGGGAAAGGGAAAGGGCGCCCCGGAAGAGTGGGTGGCGGTGATCAAGCCGGGGGTCGTGCTCTATGAGATTGAAGGGGTTTCAAAAGAGATCGCGAAGGAGGCCTTCACGCTGGCGGCCCATAAGCTTCCCATCGGCACTACGTTTCTTTCGAGGGAAATGTCTGATGAAAATTAAAGAGATCAGAGATCTTAGCTTAGATGAGTTGCAGCAGAAGAACCGCGAGCTTGTCGAGGATTATTTCAAGCTCCGCATGCGCCATGCCTCCGGGCAACTGGACTCTCCGGCCACGCTCGGCCACGTTCGCAGGGATATCGCCCGTGTCCGAACGGTTCTGGTTGAAAAGGAGGTAAAGTAGTGGAACAACGCGGCAACAAGATCACCATCAAGGGCGTCGTCGTCAGCAGCAAGATGGATAAAACGGTCGTCGTCCGGGCGGAAAGGCTCGTGAAGCATGCGATCTTTCACAAGTATATCAAGCGTTATGTCAAATACAAGGCCCATGACGAGCAGAACGTCTGTAAAGTGGGTGACAAGGTTCTCATTGTTGAGTTCCGGCCGCTGAGCAGAGACAAACGGTGGCGGATGCTGGAGATCCTGGAGAAGGCAAGGTAGATTGCGCAATGGAGTGTTGTTATGATTCAGATGCAGACGATGTTGAACGTAGCGGATAATTCGGGCGCCAAGAAGGTGGCCTGTATCAAGGTGCTGGGAGGGTCCAGGAGACGATATGCCAGCCTGGGCGATGTCATCGTCATTGCCGTCAAGGAGGCCCTGCCGAATTCAAAGGTGAAGAAGGGCGATGTGATGAAGGCGGTGGTCGTCAGAACGGTCAAAGAGGTGAGGCGGGCGGACGGTTCATACCTGAAGTTCGATGATAATTCCGCCGTTCTCATCACGAACCAACTGGAACCGGTTGGAACGAGAATCTTCGGGCCGGTCGCGCGCGAGCTGCGGGCAAAACAGTTCATGAAGATCATCTCCCTGGCCCCCGAGGTTTTATAGGGCGCCTTCCGGGGAAAAGAGAGCGACTGAGGAACATTAAGATGCTGGGAAAGCGACTGAAAAAAGGGGATACCGTCAAGGTGATCGCCGGCAAAGAGAAGGGGAAGACGGGGAAGATCCAGAGCCTGATTGCCGACAAGGAGCGGGTTGTTGTCGAGAAGATCAACTTCATCAAACGGCACAAGAAAGCGGATGCCAAGGGCAAGGGCGGCATCGTTGAGAAGGAGGGGCCGATTCACGTTTCCAACGTGATGTATCTGTGCAACAAATGCGGTATCGGCGTCCGGATTGGATACAAGATCCTGGAAGATGGGAAAAAGGTGCGTGTCTGCGCGAAATGTCACGAGATACTGGATACATAGGCAAAGGGAAAATGGCAAGACTAAAAGATTACTACACCAAGGAAGTGGTTCCCGCTCTCACCAGGGAGTTTCATTACAAGAATGTGATGGAAGTCCCCAGGATGGTGAAGATCGTCGTCAACATGGGGCTCGGGGAGGCCATTCAGAACGTCAAGATTCTGGACAGCGCGGCGGCAGAGATAACCGCGATCGTGGGGCAGAAGCCGGTCATCACCAAGGCGAGGAAGTCCATTGCGACCTTCAAACTCCGCCAGGGGATGTCGATCGGCTGCCGTGTCACCCTGCGAAGGGAACGGATGTTCGAATTCTTCGACCGGTTGGTCAACGTCGCCCTTCCGCGTGTTCGCGATTTCCGGGGGATCCCGCTGAAATCGTTTGACGGGAGAGGGAATTTTGCCCTGGGTCTCAAGGAGCAGATCATCTTTCCGGAGATCGAATATGACAAAATCGATAAGGTCAGGGGCATGAATATTGCGATCGTGACCACGGCCAAGACGGACGATGAGGCAAGGAAACTGCTGAAACTGATGGGTATGCCGTTCAGGAACTAAAAAAACAGCGGAATATTTCTCTGGAGGGTAAGAGTGGCGAAGACATCCTTGATTGTGAAGGCCAACAGAAAACCGAAATTTTCGGTCAGAGGCTATAACCGGTGCCCGATTTGCGGGAGGCCGAGGGCGTATTACCGGAAATTTGATATGTGTAGAATATGCCTGAGGAATTTATCCCTGAAGGGGGAAATTCCCGGAATGATCAAATCGAGCTGGTAGAAAGGGAGCAGCAATATGGGGATGACCGATCCGATCGCGGATATGCTCACCAGGATCAGAAATGCCAACCGGGTTCATTTCAAGAGTGTGGGTGTGCTGAACTCGCGGATCAATCTGAATATGGCGAAAGTATTGAAGAAATCCGGATACATCAGCGGTTATGACATCAAGAAGGATCCGAAAACGCATGATATGCTTCGGATCTATCTGAAGTACCCGGATGCAAAGAGAACGGTGCTGACCGATATTCAACGGGTCAGCAAGCCGGGACGAAGGGTTTATGTGAAGAGTGAGAAGATCCCTCAGGTGCTGAACGGTTATGGAATTTCCATCCTTTCCACCTCCAGGGGCGTGATGACGGATAAAGAGGCGCGGGAGTTGAGCCTGGGTGGTGAGCTTCTCTGCAATGTGTGGTAAGTGAAGAGCGATGGGGACAGATTTGAAATCTGTCCCCACTTTTGGAGAGGGCTTCATGTCAAGAATTGGTAAAATACCCGTGGAAATTCCGGCTGGTGTAAAGGTAAGCCGGGAGCAGTCCATGATTTGGGTTGAGGGCCCCAAGGGAAAGCTTTCCTTGGAAGTGCCGGGCGGCGTCGATGTGATTCTGGGCGACCGGACGGTAGAGGTCACAAGGCAGTTCGACGGAAGAATCGAAAGATCCCTGCATGGACTGGTCCGAACCCTGGTGGCCAATATGGTCAAGGGGGTCAGCAGCGGGTTCGAGAAGAGCCTGGAAATTTCCGGGGTCGGATACCGCGCCGAAGTCGGGGGAAGCGCCTTGAAACTGGTCATCGGTTTTTCCGCTCCGGTCGAATATCCGATACCGGAAGGGATTCATATCAAGGTCGATAAGCTGGTCAACATTGTGGTCTCCGGTATCGACAAGCAGTTGGTCGGTCGCGTGGCGGCGGAGATTCGAAGTCTGAAGAAGCCGGAGCCGTACAAGGGCAAGGGCATCAAGTATTTGGGCGAGCAGATCCGACGCAAAGTCGGCAAATCCGTAGGCGCCTAAAGTTTCCGGTGCGACCGGTCCGGTTCCGGCGCACCCCGTGAAGAGGTAGGACATTGGCAACGAAGAAAATTGAAAAGCTCCGAAGCAAACGGAAGATGAGGGTGAGAGGGAAGGTGACGGGTACCGAGAAGCGGCCCCGCCTTTCCGTATTCAGGTCTGCGGTCCATATCTATGCCCAGGCCATTGCCGATGATTCCGGGAGGACCCTGGCGGAGGCCTCGACGCTGAGCAAGGAGTTGAGGGATTCCCTCGCCGGTTTGAAAAGGGTCGATGAGGCCAGGGCGGTGGGGAGACTCCTGGCAAAGCGTCTTCAGGATGCCGGTATTGAGAATGTTGTCTTTGACCGCGGGAGGTTTCTCTATCATGGAAGGGTTAAGGCCTTGGCCGACGGAGCGAGGGAAGCGGGACTGAAGTTTTAGCCCGTAATTTGACAAACCACAGCGAAGGGACGATCGTAGGAAACGAAGATTATGGAAGAATTGGAACTTCTCGACAGGGTGATTACGATAAACAGGACGGCCAAGGTGGTGAAGGGCGGGCGACGTTTCCGGTTCAGCGCCGTGGTCGTGGTTGGCGATGGGAAGGGATCCGTCGGCGCCGGTCTTGGCAAAGCCCACGAAGTCCCGGAGGCGATCCGCAAGGGCATGGAGCAGGCCAAGAAGGCGATGATCCGGGTCGCAGTAGAAAATCGGACGATCCCCTACAGCGTCGTCGGCCATTACGGCGCCGGAAAGGTGATGCTGAAGCCCGCGTCGGAAGGGACCGGGCTGATTGCGGGAGGGGCGGTGCGCGCGGTGCTGGAATTGGCCGGGGTTCACAATATCCTGACGAAGTGCCTGGGATCGCATAATCCGCACAACCTGGTCAAGGCGACCATTGAAGGGCTGTGCCAGTTGCGGGCGCCATCCGAGATCCTTGCCGCCAGGGGCAAAGGTGTTGCTGAAAATTAAGGTTGAGAGGGATAGACTTTGGGTAAAATGGTCAAGATTACATTGGTTCATAGTTGCATCGGCAGACCGGAGGCGCAGCGCAGGATCATTCGGGGAATGGGACTGGGCAAGGTCAACCGAAGCGTGGTGCTGAAAGATACACCGGAAATCCGCGGGATGATCCGGAAGGTCGATCACCTGGTGGCTGCGGTGGAAGTTGAGGGGAACGGGAAATGAATCTGGGAACATTGAAGCCCCCGGAGGGTTCGCGGAAAAAGAAAAAGAGGGTCGGTCGCGGCGATGGTTCGGGACACGGCGGAACGGCCGGCAAGGGCGCAAAGGGCCAGAACGCCCGTTCCGGACACAGTGTCCGTCCCGGTTTTGAGGGGGGGCAGATGCCCCTTTCCCGAAGGCTGCCCAAGCGGGGATTCAAGAATCCGATGAGGCGCATCATCGCGATCGTCAATATTGAGCAGTTGAAGAGATTTCAGGAGGGATCCGTCGTGAATCGCGACACCCTGACGGCGGTCGGCCTGGTATCGGGGGCCGTGGATGGGATCAAGGTCCTGGGAAACGGGGAGATCAATTTCGCCCTCTCCGTCAACGTCGATCAGGTCAGTCGAGGGGCAAGGGCGAAGATCGAAGCCGCGGGCGGCGCCATTGTAGAGGTCCTCTGATTTGTTAGAAGGCTTAAAAAATATCTCCAAGATACCGGAACTCCAGAAGAGGATTCTCTTTACTTTTTTCCTCCTGGCGGTGTACCGGATCGGCGCCCATGTGCCGACGCCGGGGATCGATACGGCGGCTCTGGCGGCCTTCTTCGAGCAGGCGAAGGGTACACTCCTGGGGCTCTTCGACATGTTTGCGGGCGGCGCCCTGAGCAATCTTTCAGTCTTTGCGCTGGGGATCATGCCCTACATCAGCGCATCGATCATCCTTCAACTGCTGACCGTGGCCATCCCCTACTTAGAGAAGCTTTCCAAAGAGGGAGAGGCGGGTCGGAGAAAGATCACGCAGTACACGCGGTACGGTACGGTGGTCCTCAGTTTGATCCAGGGTTTCGGAATCTCCATCGGTCTGGAAAACATGGCGGGACCCACGGGGGCGTCCATCGTGATCAATACCGGTTGGGCATTCCGTCTGATGACGGTGATCACCTTGACTGCCGGCACCGCATTCATCATGTGGCTGGGTGAACAGATCACCGAGAAGGGGATCGGGAACGGCATCTCGCTGATCATCTTCGCCGGCATCGTCGTCCGCGGCCCGGAGGCGATCATCAATACCTTCCGCCTCCTCTACTCGGGGGAGATGGGCATCTTCTTCATCATCATTCTGATCCTGATGATGGTGCTTGTGATCGGCGTCATCGTCTTTGTGGAGAGCGGCCAGAGACGGATCCCCGTACAGTACGCGAAACGGGTGGTTGGGAGGAAGATGTACGGCGGCCAGTCGACCCATCTTCCGCTGAAGGTCAATTCGGCCGGCGTCATCCCGCCGATCTTCGCCTCTTCGATCATCATGTTTCCGGCGACGATCGCCAATTTTATTCCGCATCCCTGGATGAAGTCGGTGGCGAGCGCGATGATTCCGGGGCGGGTCGGCTATGAGCTGCTCTATGTGGCCTTCATCGTTTTCTTCTGTTTCTTCTATACCGCGGTCACCTTCAATCCGGTGGATGTGGCCGACAACATGAAAAAATACGGGGGATACGTCCCCGGAATCCGGCCGGGCAAGAAGACAGCCGAGTACATCGATGACGTCTTGACGAAGCTGACCTTCGGGGGGGCCATTTATGTCTCCGCCGTCTGCGTGCTTCCCAGTCTTCTGATCAGCTCTTTCAATGTCCCTTTCTATTTTGGCGGGACGGCCCTGCTGATTGTCGTCGGCGTCGCGCTGGATACGGCGGGACAGATCGAAACCCATCTGCTGACAAGGCAGTATGAGGGGTTCATGAAGAAGGGACGCATTGCCAGAAGACGCTGATGCAGGCATGACCGCCGAAAACTGGGGATCATGGGCATGATTATCCTGAAGCTGCCGGATGAGATTGAAAAGCTCAGGACCAGCAATGCCATCGTTGCAGAGATCCTGGCGGGGCTGAGGGAAAAGGTCAAACCGGGTGTGACCACCCGTGAACTGGACCGGCTTTCAGAAGCGCTTTCACGGAAGAGTCGGGTTGTCCCGGCATTCAAAGGGTACCACGGTTATCCATTTGCTCTCTGCGCATCGGTGAACGGCGAGGTGGTTCACGGCATGCCGTCCGACCGGCCGCTTCTCTCCGGCGATATCCTGAGCCTCGATTTCGGGGTTGTTTACAAGGGGTATTATGGGGACGCCGCCATAACGGTTCCGGTGGGGAATGTTTCAGCCAAGGCTGAGCGGCTGATGAAAGTCACCGAAGAAGGGCTCTACGACGCGATTGAGCAGGCGCGGGTGGGCAACCGCCTGGGGGATGTCTCCGCCGCCGTGCAGGAGCGGGTCGAGGATGCCGGTTTTTCAGTTGTCCGGGATTTTGTTGGACATGGTATCGGCAGAAACATGCATGAAGACCCGCAGATTCCCAATTACGGGGTGCGCGGGAGAGGAATCCAGCTCCGGCAGGGCATGGTTCTCGCGATAGAGCCGATGGTGAATGAGGGGGGGTGCCGGGTGAAGATTCTCCCCGACGGATGGACCGTGGTCACCGAGGACGGGAAACTTTCGGCTCACTTTGAGCATTCCGTGGTGATTACGGAGAACGGACCGGAGATCCTGAGCCGGATGCAGTAGCGGAGACATGGGGACAGATTTGAAATCTGTCCCCGGGGGCGGGGATCGGAAACGTCAGGGGGACAGATTTGAAATCTGTCCCCGAACGAAAATGGAGATTATGGCGAAAGAAGAGGCGATAGAGGTTGAAGGCCGGGTGGTTGAGCCCCTGCCCAATGCCATGTTTCGAGTGGAACTGGAAAACGGTCACCGCGTTCTAGCCCATATATCCGGGAAGATGAGGATGCACTTTATCAAGATCCTGCCCGGCGACAAGGTTACGGTTGAGCTCTCCCCCTATGATTTGACGCGGGGAAGAATCGTTTACCGAACAAAATAGCAAAGGCGGCTCAAGGTCCATGGCCTGCCTTTGACGGATTCAAGGAGTTATCATCGTGAAAGTACGTTCTTCGGTCAAGAAAATTTGCGAAAAGTGCAAGATTGTCAAAAGGCGGGGCGTGTTGCGCGTGATTTGTGAAAATCCGAAGCACAAGCAGCGCCAAGGATAAGGATTCAATGATCAGGAGGTTGACCGGTGGCAAGAATTGCGGGTGTGGATTTACCTAAAAACAAGAGGATGGAAATCGCCTTGACCTATATCTATGGGATCGGGCATGCAAAATCGAAAGAGATCCTTCGAGACGCCGGCGTCAGCCCCGACACGAAAACCGATCAGCTTGCCGATTCGGAAATAACCTCCATCCGGAATATTATCGACAGGGAAATGAAGGTCGAGGGGGACTTGCGGCGGGAAATCTCCATGTCCATAAAACGATTGATGGATGTCGGGACCTACCGCGGTTTGCGGCACCGGAAGGGACTTCCCGTCCGGGGACAGAGAACCAGCACGAACGCCCGAACACGGAAGGGACCAAGAAGGTCGATTGCAGGCAAGAAGAAATAGAGAGCGAACGGATTCGGAGGAATAATGGCAAAGCCAGTCAGAAAAACAGGGAAAAAGAAGGAAAAGAAAAATATCTCCGAGGGGATAGCGCATATTCAGTCGACCTTTAACAACACGATTGTGACCATTACCGACCTGAGCGGAAATGTGATTGCCTGGGCCTCCGCCGGGATGCAGGGGTTTAAGGGATCCCGAAAAAGCACCCCCTTTGCCGCGCAGATGGCGGCGGAGGATGCCGTGAAGAAAGCGCGGGAACATGGGCTCCGGGCGGTTCAGGTCTATGTCAAGGGGCCGGGCTCCGGTCGGGAATCGGCGCTGCGGTCTCTGCAGACAGCGGGACTCAAGATCAGCATCATCCGTGATGTGACGCCCATTCCGCACAACGGGTGCCGTCCGCCCAAGCGCAGAAGGGTGTGAGCAACGGTCAAAAGACCGGCGATCAGGCAGCATTGAACATTGAAATTGATAATTGATCATCGATCAGGGAGGCTTTTTTGGCAAGATATCGGGATTCCGTATGCAGGTTGTGCCGGCGAGAAGGTTTGAAGTTGTTTCTCAAAGGGGACAGGTGCTACAGTGAAAAATGCGCTTTTGAACGGCGGGGGTTTGCGCCGGGAGATCATGGTCAGTTGCGGAAAAAATTCTCCGACTACGGCGTCCAGTTGCGGGAGAAACAGAAGCTCAAGAGGATGTACGGCCTGTTGGAAAAGCAGTTTCGGGGATATTTCGCCAAGGCGGAACGGCAGAAGGGGATTACCGGAACCAATCTGCTGCTGTTTTTAGAGCGAAGGCTGGACAACATGATCTTTCGGATGGGTTTTGCGAATTCGCGTACGGAGGCAAGACAACTGGTCCGGCACAACCATTTTCTGGTGGGTGGAAAACCGGTCAATATACCTTCTTATCTGCTTAAACAGGGCGATGAAGTCCAGATCAGGGAGGGCAGCCGGAAGGTGGAGCGGATCATCGAAGCCATGGAAACTGTTGCCAGGCGGGGGGTCCCACAGTGGCTGGAGGTCGATAAGACCAACTTCAAGGGTGTGGTGAAAATGCTTCCAACCCGTGAGGACTTGACGATGCCGGTTAAGGAACAACTGGTCGTTGAACTTTATTCCAAATAAGACAATCACCAGGTATCCGAAGGGCAGGGAAAGGAATTATGCAGAGAAACTGGCGCAGTTTGATTCAACCGAAAAGAATTGAGATCGATGAAACGACCCATACCGCTTTTTATGGGGAGTTCAGTTGTCAGCCGCTGGAACGCGGCTTCGGCACAACCCTGGGAAACGCAATCCGACGGGTCCTGCTCTCCTCCATCCAGGGGGCGGCCATTGTTTCCGTAAAATTTGACGGGGTTCTCCATGAGTTCTCCACGATCCCCGGGATCAAGGAAGACGTGACCGATATCATTCTGAACCTGAAGGGCGTGCGCCTGAAGCTTCATCAGGAGGGACCGCGGACCGTTCGGATCGATACCTCCCGGGAAGGGGTGATCACCGCGGGGGATATCATGGCCGACGGGACGGTGGAAATCCTCAATCCCGATCACCATATCGCAACCCTGCTGGGCAAGGCCTCCTTCAAGGCGGAAATGGCGGTCAAGATGGGGAAGGGGTATGTTGCCGCGCAGAAGGAAAAAGACCCTGAACAGCCCGAGGGGACGATCAACATCGATGCCATCTTTTCGCCGATCAAGAAGGTGAATTATACCGTAACTTATGCCCGTGTCGGTCAGGTTGCGGACTATGACCGCCTGATCCTCGAAGTCTGGACGGACGGGAGCGTTCTTCCGGAGGACGCCGTGGCCTACGCCGCGAAAATCCTCAAGGAGCAGCTCGATACCTTCATCAATTTCTCCAAGGCGGAGGCCGAAGAGGAAGCATCCGCGATGGAGGGAACGGAAGAGGATATCAATGACATTCTTCAGCGGCATGTGGATGATCTGGAACTCTCCGTCCGTTCGGCCAATTGTCTGAAGAACGCAGGGATCAACCTGATCGGGGAACTGGTTCTGAAGACAGAGGCGGAGATGCTGAAAACCAAGAATTTCGGCCGGAAATCGTTGAATGAGATCAAAGAGATCCTGCAGGAATCCGGTATGGGATTCGGTATGAAGCTTGATTTCCCGCCGTGGGACAAGGTCGTAAAAACGGAAGAGGCGGATGAAGAAGCGGAATAGATTTGGTTTCTGGAAAGGATAAGCGATGGGCCAGGGAAAATTTGGAAGCAAACTGGGAAGGACGACAAGCCACCGCAAGGCGATGCTGAGGACGATGGTGACCTCCCTTTTGAAATATGAGAAGATCCAGACCACCGACATGAAGGCCAAGGAACTCAAAAAGGTGGCGGACAAGATGATCACCTTGGGCAAACGGGGGGATCTCCATGCCCGGAGGCAGGCCGCCTCCTATGTGCGCGAACGCGACGTGGTGGGCAAGCTGTTCGGCGAGATGTCGGAGCGCTATAAAGACCGGGCCGGCGGCTATACCCGGATCGTCAAGTCCGGATATCGCGCGGGCGACAATGCACCCATGTCCATTATTGAATTTGTCCGGAATGCCGAGGCGGAGAAACCAAAGAAAAAGGCGTCGGCGCCGAAGAAATAGAGACTCTTGCGAGGGCGGGCCAAAAACCCGCCCTCTTTATTTTCCCCGTTTTCCCCCCTTGTCTTTTCATCGAAAACGCGATATTTTCCCTCCAACGTGTTTATGGCACGGGCCTTTGCCCGGAATCGTCATTGGAAGGAGGATCGGCTATGGGTGAACAGAGGATCGGCGAAGTTGTGAAGTTTTTTTCCAAACCGAGTGTGGCCGCCGTCAAGATCACGGATGGCGGGATCAGGGTCGGGGATACCCTGAAATTCACGGGGCATACCACCAATCTGACCATGCCGCTCGATTCCATGGAGGTCAACAACCAGAAGGTGGCCCAGGCGGTTGCCGGCGACTATATCGGCATCCGGGTAGCGGACCGCGTCCGTCCCGGTGACGAGGTATTCAAGGTGACGGCGGATTAGACCTGCCGGAAAAGGCCGCAAAGCTGCAACACAAGACGCCCTTTTTTTGGCAACCATCATCCATGACCTATCGCGAGTCGCTTGCATATCTGAAGTCTCTGAACCCTCTGGGAATCCGTCTCGGGCTCGATCCGGTCCGCTCCCTGCTGGAGCGGCTCGGCAATCCTCAGGAGAGCTGCCCTGCCGTGCTGATCGCCGGCACCAACGGCAAAGGCTCCGTGGCGGCGATGACGGCCTCGCTGCTGACCGCGGCGGGGTTCCGGACCGGGCTTTACACCTCCCCGGATCTGATCGATTTCCGGGAAAGGATCCGCATCGACGGCCGGATGATCCGCCGCGAGGAAATCGTCGCCGACGCGGAAGCGGTGAGAAGGGGCGTTCGGGAGACCGTGAGCTATTTCGAATTCCTCACCGCAACGGCCTTCCTCCATTTTCAGCGGAAGAAGGCGGATATTGCCGTGCTGGAGGTCGGCCTGGGGGGCAGGCTGGACGCCACCAACGTGGTCATCCCGCTTGTCTCGGTCATCACCAACATCTCCCTCGAACACCGGGAGTACCTCGGCAACACGCTCCCGCAGATCGCGCGCGAAAAGGGCGGGATCATCAAGGAAGGGGGAATCTGTCTCACCGCAGCCCGGCAGAAGCCCGTCATCGAGACCCTGGAGGGGATATGCCGGGAAAGAGGGGCGTCTCTGTACCGGGTCGGGAAAGAGATTCGCACGATCGTCCATCGGGATGGGACGTTTTCATACCGGGGCATCGGGCGAAACTGGGAACGGCTGGTATGCCCCCTGATCGGAAGGCACCAGATTTCCAATGCCGCGCTGGCGCTGGGCGCCGTGGAGCTGATCGGGGATGCCCGTTTCCGGGTGGATGATGCCGCCGTTTCCAAAGGCCTGAAACAGGCCCAATGGGAAGGGCGGCTGGAGATTCTCCAGCGCTCACCGATGCTGCTCGTGGATGGCGCGCACAATCCGGCGGGGGCGGCTGCGCTCCGCCGGGCGTTCCAGAACGATTTTCCCCATCGGCGGCTGATCCTGGTCTTTGGCGTCTTGGGGGATAAGGACTACCGGACGATGGCGAGGAGGCTCTTCCCGCTGGCCGACCGGGTGATTCTCACCCGTCCGCCCAGCGAGAGGGCCTTGCCTCCGGATTCCCTGCGGCCATTGGCGGAAAAGTTTAACAGGGCTATCGAGGTGGTCGAGGATCCGGGCAACGCGCTCCGGCGCGCCCTTTCGCTTGCCGGGAAAGAGGACCTCGTCTGTGCGGCCGGCTCCCTCTATCTGGTCGGAGAAATCAAGAAGCGCCATCGGATCATCTTTAGAAGGCAAAACGGGTTCCCGTGTCCGGGAACCGGGCGATCGGGGCGGCGGGGAAAGATGCTGAGGTGCAAAGGCTGAACAAGGTCTGCTTTTTGTTAGCAATAATGTTCTTAGCCTGCCTGGCGG